>ERZ1027150.207-NODE-207-length-53713-cov-11.040572_pt1 | contig 53713 bp, 46 predicted proteins | sample MGYA00519276_ERZ1027150 | MGnify/ENA primary metagenome ERZ1027150 (study PRJEB26926, sample SAMN06164860) | human gut metagenome | biome: ENVO:00009003; feature: ENVO:2100002; material: ENVO:00002003 | host: Homo sapiens | place: USA | collected 2012 ... | reverse complement strand
CTCGACTAGTCGTCGGCAGCGTCAGATGTGTATAAGAGACAGACATTTACTATCATGTATAAAATAAGTATTATTACTTTATTTTTAATATTGGTTAAAATATATTTAATCCATATTTAGATAACTTTTATTGATGAAGAGTCTATCGTTAATATATAAATCATATTATTATGCATTATTAAATCTAATCCAACTCCATACATTTTTTCATATGAGTCCCGGTGTAGATATAGATTTTTCCATCCATAGAGACAAACGGAAAGCTTGATTTTTGTGATACTGTATTTATTTCGTGACAAGCCTTACAGTAGTCTTTAAACTTACCATCATAGGTGCTGCCTTTGTCTTTCATTATCTGGTTTATAACAGTCCCGAAAATCTCATTTTCTTCATATTGTTAGTTTTATATATTAACCATTCTTTTTTCTTAATATACCGTCTTCTCTCACAGCCGTATATATTATGAGAATAAGCATAGTCTATAATCTCAGAAATATCGAAGTCCGATATAAGTTCTTCTATGACTGCTTTTGCCTTACTCTTCTCAATCCCAACCTTACACAGTACCCCGGCACAAGACATCGCAGCATTGTTTCTTCCCTGACCTACAGCTATTCCTTTCCATATACTCTTCAGAAACTTGATAATAGTATCATTTGAAATAATCTGTTTATTCAGTTTTAAAAAAAGCCTGAAGCTTCATCATTATCCTGAACAAGAATTTCCTCACCTTTATCAGTTTTTATTACAGTCTCAGTTTTCATCGCTACTGTTTTAGGTTCTGAAGTTGAAGGAACAAAATGGAAAGGTTCAGCATCAGGGTTTATCCATAGGTCAGGGTTGTAAGAAAGATAACTCCCTATTGCCAGGTCCCTCGTTGATGTATCCCTAACCTCACAATTATAATGGTTATGTAGTTGTTCATAAAGATCATCATGATAGAGAGGTCCAAGGTTGTCATGTAGGATGATCACCTTATAGCCTTCACCGCTTGTAGTTTTAAACCCGGCATAAACATGAGGTGACTTTTTCAGGGAATCTATAAAGTCCTGCATGTTTTCTGGAGGTATATATTCGAAATCAAGGGCTGTATAGGATAAAAAATCCCTGTAGTTCATGAAACTACAGGGATTTTTATTTTGCATTACACCGTACTGTCGTTGTCCACATCATCCCGGATCCTTTATCCCCATTATACTCGAGGGTAACAATTACATCCGTCATTCATCCAATGACAAATACGACTTCTGGCTCCTTCTACTTCCGACTCATTTCAGCAATACCTACACTGACAAAAACCGGACGATGGTCCGAAGCCACAGGTTCATTGACCACATAACTCGTAATGACCGAATAGCGGGAACCATTTGCTACATATCCCAACACATAGTCGATGCATGATTGAGGATTATCCGCTGGTATAGTATTTTCTGTTACGCTATTCAAGATTATAAACTTTTTCTGCAAAGCCGTCATGACAGGCGAATCGGGTTCCGCATTCAAGTCCCCGGCCAGAAAAACCGGCTTTTTCTCATTTTCCAATAACTTCCCTATCTTTTCAACAGAGCTCATCTGGTCCTCTTCCGTCAGCGAGAAATGCGTGCAGCAAAACACATAATCTTCAAATTCCGCAATCAACAGCATCCGAGGCTCTTCCCTTCCAGGTAAAGATACCTTCCGCATGGCCAATGGCTTCTTACGACACAACAAACCGATTCCATATTTTCCTCCCTCAAAGGCAATGGCCGGTGCATACAGATGCTGCATTCCGGTAGATGCCCCCAATTCCCCCAGAAGATCACGTCCTCCTGTCCGACGGGTAACACTGTCCACTTCCTGAAGAGCTACCACATCCGGATGCTCCCGCTTTATGACTTCAGCTATACGTTCAAAATCCAACCGTCCGTCCAGTCCTGCTCCATGACGGATATTATAACTCATCAATCTGAGAGTTGACTGTCCATTCACATCAAAAGTCAACAAACAAAGAAACAATAACGATAAAATAGTTTTCCACCTCATAAATTTACCTTATTTCGTAAATGATTAACTAAACTTGCCAGACACTGGCTCACTCTATTCTCATGAAATGATGATTCCTCCTCATATTTTCAGTCATCAGTAAATCTGAAAGACATCACCTTTTATACATAAAGGATAAGAAACACCTTGTGACTGCCGAGGTTGTCCACCGCCAATGTATATATCGGCCCTACCTGCTTTTTCCCGCAACATACCACTCGAATTCACCAGAGCCAGATCTTCCGGTGAGAGTACAAATGAAATCACCTTACTCTCCCCTTTTTTCAAGAATATCCGCTTGAAGCCTTTCAAGGCACACAAAGGCATACGTTCCGTCGTTCCCTTTTTCGAATGTGAAACATATAACTGCACCACTTCATCTCCATCCCGGTCTCCCGTATTGGTAACCTTTACGCTGTATGTAATCGGCTTCCCGGTTTCCACAGCCGTATCAGCCGGACATGTCTCATAGTCGAAGCTTGTATAACTCAGACCATATCCGAACGGATAACGTACTTCTCCTCTAAAATAACGGTAAGTCCTGTCAGACATGGAATAATCTTCCATAGCAGGCAGATCTTCATCTTTCACATAAGTGGTCAGAGGCATCCGTCCGGAAGGATTATAAACGCCCAACAAGACATCTGCGATGGCATCTCCAGCCGACTGTCCGCCATACCAGGCCTGGACAATCGCATCGGCATGCTGGCTTTCCCACCCGAAACTCATTACAGAACCGGACATATTGACAATAATCAGCGGACGTCCAGTCTTTTTCAATTCCTTCAACAGTTCCACTTGTACCTGAGGCAGCTGCAGGGTAGTGCGGTCGCCACTGGCAAACCCGGCAAAACCACCCGCACCGGCATCACCCGCCTCACCTTCATAATTTGCATTGATTCCAGACACAAATACAATGACATCCGACTGTCCGGCACGGTCGGCAATTTCCTGGAACGAAGGTCCGCCATCCAACCTCCTGACATGGTCCACTCCTTTCATATAATCAATCATGACCTTGCCCTTCAGCCTTCTTTCCAGCCCTTTCAGCGGAGTAATTATTTCACTTGGTACTCCATAATAATTTGCCAGCAAGGTCTGCGGGTCATCCGCATTTGGACCAATCAAGGCAATTCTTTTCAAATTCTTTGGATTCAAAGGCAATATGTGCTTTTCATTCTTCAGCAGCACCATCGATTTGCAAGCCATCTCATAAGCCTGCGCCTTATGTGCCGGGCATTCCAAGACTTCCCTGCCTATCGAAAAATAAGGATTACGGCTCATATCTCCGCTGTCAAACAGTCCTATCTTGAACAGAATTGTAAACAACCTCTTCAAGGAAACATCGATGTCTTTTTCTGAAAGATACCCTTTATTTACCCCTTGTTCCAGCAACTGATACAAGTCACCGCATTCCAGATCTGTACCGTTCAACACTGCGTCACTCACAGCCAACATATCATCTGCATGCGTCTTATGATTATGGGCAAAATCCCTGATGGCTCCACAGTCAGAGGTCACATAACCATCGAACTTCCACTGATAACGTAATATATTCTGTAAAATCTCGTTGTTGCCGCAGCATGGCTGGCCGTCCAAGCGGTTATATGCACACATTACCCCATGCACCTTTGCCTTTACTACCAGCTCTCTGAATGCAGGCAAATAAGTATCCCACAAGTCATAGGCGTCTACCTGCGCGTTGAACGAATGCCGGTTGTACTCAGGTCCGCTATGCACCGCATAATGCTTGGCACAAGCCACCGCCTTGAGGTAAACCGGATCATCCCCTTCCAATCCACGGACCATAGCACTACCCATTTTAGCAGTCAGATACGGATCCTCACCATACGTTTCCTGCCCACGCCCCCAACGAGGGTCCCTAAAGATATTGATATTAGGAGTCCAATAAGTCAGCCCCCTGTAAATGCTTCCTGTTTTCCCTTCACGGATATCCTCATTAAACAGGGCACGCCCCTCTTCCGCTATCATACTCGCCGTTTCTTCTAATGCCTCTGTATCAAATGTGGCCGCCATACCTATCGCCTGAGGAAACACAGTCACTTTCTCAGAAGTCCTGGCCACACCGTGTAAGGCTTCATTCCACCAGTTATAGGCCGGTACTCCCAAACGTGCTATAGCCGGCGACTGATGCTTCATCATCTGCACCTTTTCAGAAAGTGTCAGACGTGAAATCAAATCCTCTACCCGTTCCTCCACCGACAATGAAGGATTCTGGAACGGATAATCATACTCCTTTGCCTGTAGCTGAATCAGATTGCAAAAGAATAACATTCCATAAACTACAATTTTGTTTCTCATAGTATTATATTTTATCTATTACGGCATACGGTCATTTTCCTTATGTTGCCGACCGATGTCTTGAGTTCATACATTACCGATGCCTGTTTTTACATTTGTCTGTCGATACCCACATAATCTCTGTCATAGCTTCCTGCACCCATCACTGATTTCTTCCACCTTTGCACTGAAAAGCCAAGCTCAGCCTCAGCATCGGGAACAGAGATATGAAGTTCTATTTCATCCCTATCACAAAGGTAGATAAAAAGTAAATATGCTCTCCACTATCTGAGTTATTAATGTTTGGAAGTTGATTCTTGATAAAAAGAGGCACTATACATCTTCGGTGTAAATGGAAAAAAAAAGGCAAAACGGAACTCAGCGTGTACGCTGCGTACGGTATTCCTTGGGAGACATTCCGGTATTTTTCTTAAAGAAACGGCTCAAATAAGAAGAGTCCGGAAAACGACAGAGGAAGGCAATCTCAGCAATGGACAAATCCGGATTATTGAGCAAGACCTTCAGTTCGGCGGTCAACTGCTCATCAATCAGTTCCTTCGGAGTTTTCCCATGGGAATATGTTTCTGTAATTTCATTCAGATAACGTGAGGAGATACAAAGCTGACTGGCATAAAACGATACCTGGTGCATCTTTGCCGCATGTTCATGAATCAAGTGCATGAACCTGTGAAACAGGAGCTGCTTCCGGGTATACGACTCGGCCACTGAAACATACGTATCAGGAATTGAACTGAAAATCCACATCAGCATGCTTTGCAGAAAATTCAATTCCATACGCTCTTTAAAACCGGAGGAGGGTTGAGAAAAAAGCAACTGCCCCATATCCATCCATAAATTGACATTCTTCCAGGTTCCCTCTTTATGATCATACTGCGGAAACTCCCTCATGTAGTTAAAATAAGTCGTATCCAGTGAAACGGCTGCCTGAAGAAACAGTTTCTTAGGATAAAGCAACACCCGGACCTGAAAGTCGCCGGACGCTTTCACAAGTTGCATAATACTCCCCTCCCAGAAAATAAGTTCCGACATTTCATGAAGATGGAACTGTTGGGCACCGGTAGAAAGAAGACCTTTACCACGGGTACATAGCAGCTGAAAACCACAGTCAAAGTGGAACAAAGAAGGCTTCAGAAAAGCCAGATTGCCCTCATAATAATAAATGCCGGCAAGAGATGACAATAAAGGGAGTTCCATACTAACGTAATTTTGTGAAACAAAAATACAGAAATTATCCGTTCAAAAAGAGCTTATTGTTCCGATTTTGAAAAATATTGTACGACAAAAGGAAAGCCATGACAGCCACATAATACCTAATTTTGCATCGGACTAAAAAAGGACATTATGACAAAAAACAATTCTCAATTATTCATTCTCGTATTTCTGGGGCTATTAACAGCATTCGGACCTTTTGTGACCGATATGTACCTTCCTGCCATGACCGGATATTTTCATACAACCTCTTCACAGGTGCAGTTGGGGTTAACTGCCAGCATGATCGGACTGGCTACAGGCCAACTGTTCTTCGGTCCGTTGAGCGACAAATATGGACGCCGACTTCCTTTAATCGTGGCCATGTGTCTCTTCCTTCTGTCTACAGTGGGATGTATCTATTCTCAAACCATCATGCAGTTTGTGGGCTGGAGACTGATACAAGGAATGGCCGGTGCGGGCGGTATTGTCATCTCACGCTCCATTGCAGCCGATAAATATTCCGGAAGAGAGCTGGCCAAGATGCTGGCTATCATCGGAGCAATCAACGGAGTGGCTCCGGTAGCTGCCCCTATTGCCGGAGGAACAATGGCCGAAAGCGTAGGCTGGCACGGTATTTTCTGGGTTTTGTTCGCATTGGGCATACTGCTCCTGCTGGGAAGCCTGCACTTCAATGAGTCACTACCCGCCGTATACCGTCAGCACACACGCTGGACTGATGTATACAGGAGTTTCCTTACCGTCATCCGTAACTGCCGTTACGTAGGCTATATCCTGCAGTACGGTTTCGCCCAGGGAGTTTTATTTGCCAATATCGCTTCCTCCCCATTTATCATGCAGCAGCACTATGGCTTTTCTCCTCTGATGTTCAGTGTCTGCTTGGGTGCCAACGCCATTGCCATCGTCATTTCAGCCATTTCATCGGTCAGATTTACCTATCCTGAACAAACCTTATACAGAGGAAGCATCGGAATGGTAATAGTCTCTTTCTTCCTGTGCATCGCCCTTTGTGCGGGTTGCAGTCTCTGGATTTACGGAATTCTGCTCTTAGGACTGCTTTCCATGCTGGGACTCACCTTTACGGCATCCAATACATTGGCAATGGACAGTGAACGTGCAAATGCAGGTATGGCTTCAGCCCTGCTGGAAGCATTGGGGGTTGCCTTTGGAGGCATTGTCTCTCCACTTGTGAGACTGGGGAATATTATGGCATCTACTGGAGTCCTGTTTTTCATCGGCTCTGTATGTGCATTGATTTGTACCCGTACAGCCCTTCACCGGACATTTTCATTGGCGCAATATTATCGGAAATAAATGCAGCGCAACTTTCTTTGAAGTTTTTTCTTTATCTCCTATAAAAAACTGTGCCGGTAAACTGTATTTTTGCTTTGCCGGCACAGTTTGCTTTCTCCGTACCTCGACTGAAGATCTCCCGATTCAAGTCCCGCGAATTACACGATACATTATCTTGAGTACCTCACATAACCATTGAAACTGTTGAATCAGTCAACCCATAGCCCCGCTCCCATATCAATGACTTCTTAAAAACTGAAGCTGATTATCACATTGATTAATCTGATTTTTCATATCACGGACCATTTGTTTATAATACGAAGAATCAGGATTTTTACTCAATTGTTCCTCGTACTGATTAAGCCTTCTCACCGCATCCGCACGTCTGTTTTCCCAATCTGCAATTTTTGCAGAATTGTTAGAACTAGTACCAGAAGAGGTACTACCACCTACAGTAACACCTGAGGAGTAATCCAACGAGGTGCATGTCCGAGATAAAGATGAAGAATTCTGCAAGGCATTTACAAAGATTCCCAATATATTATAAAACATCTGAGAACGTTGTTTTTGCAATTCTTCCTGTCGCTGTAATTCTGCAATCTGTTCCTGTTTCTTTCTTTTCTTAACCTTTTCTATAGCCAAGATATATTCATCCTTGAGTTTATCGATAGCCTCCAGATCATTTTCTACAAAATTTATGTATAAGTCAGCCTCTCGACAAAAAGTACTATCCTCAGTGGCGTATACCTTTAACAACGATGAAGAAGTATGTAAATATTCTTTACACAAATCCAAATCAATATACTTATTAAAAATAGAATCAATATGTTCTCTTACCATTTTAAGTCCCATTGCCGGCATAATGGTTCCGAAAAAATTAACAGGTTTATTTGCAATTTCATTTTCGTTTTCAACAAAATGAACACACTTTCTTACATAATTAATACCGTTATCAGCTATATTATAGAAGGATATTCCCGAATAGAACTTTGCCCAAGGCTGAGCAATCCCTACTTTAGAGTAATAATCAATTGTTTCTTTCCATTTCTTCTGTGAATAATATTCTTCACCTTTATCACGAAACCCCGTATTATAGGATGTATCTGGATCGTAAACTTCCTTATTCTTGACAGGAGCAGTCTGAACCATAAATTTTAATCCTCCTGTTTCATAATCATCTGTACATGAAATGTCATAAAAGATACACGGCGTCTTCAAATAAGGTTTTTTCAGCATCAATCCGCCACATAATTTCACTCCATCTTCCTCTTGATAAAACTGAATATAGTCCTCAAATACATTAACCATAGAATATTCACATGGCAACAGTTCTTTTCCCTCAGGAGATAAGACCCCATATTTCGCAAAAGGGTAAACTCCATTACTTGTTTGCCAATATCCATCATTGATTCTAGACAGATTGCCTTTTATGCTATCACGCAATACCGTTCCTAAGCTATCAATCAGAGCGGTATTATGAAAATCTCTTTTCACTTCAAATATTGAACGTGAACGTATCTTTACAGTTGAGACAAATAAAAAAGTATTTATTTCGGTCTTGTCAACATAAGGATAATACTTTATTTCATCATTTATCACGGGAATTATCACATTTCCATTCTCATCGGCTACACCTACCCTTTTCTTTTTATCTGTCAATAGAAAATACCGGAAGCCGTCATCTTCCAGTTTAATCTCAACCTTCTTCATCTTCAACTCTTTTCTTAGAGTCTTACAGAGAGGCAACATCTCTGTCCAATCTTTTCCCATCATACTCAATGGAAGTATAAAGCAAAAAACAATAGTCCAAACAGATGCTTTCATAAATTTTATTCAAACAGTTTTATTCATGGTTTTAATAACTGAACTCATTTGCAAATAAAAGTATCTCAAAAATTCACATAAACAATTTTTCTGTCAATCCGTAAAATCATATCCGTATCTTCTTAATTCCTACTCCCCAATGCCTATATCAAAAAAACGTAAAAACGGTTTATACCATATAAACTTATAAACTGGAAGGTTCATGACATTTTAAAGTGAACTTAAACATTTACAGTAAAAGTGAATTAATAACCAAATAAGGCCTGATTGAGCCGCCAATCCAGCACTGCATTTTCCAGATTCGTTAAGGCTTCTTTTTTTGAACACCAATTTCTATATTTCTGGTAAGCGTTGTAATAAATCTGCTCCAACCTGTGGGCTTCCTGATAAAGGTCTTGAGGCAATGTTATTCCTGTTGTGCATTGAAGAAGATTATTTTCTATATTCTTAAAGAAACTATCCACGCTTTTCACCGGTTCATAACCTAACTTGGCACTTCTCTCATTGAAATACATTGTCCCATAATTCAGTGTATTCCGCCATTCTACATATTTTTGTGCCCAGGCCGGGTTATTTTGAGCAAAACGACGAAAAGCAGCATCCTCTTCCTCCGAAAGCGGCAATCCATATCTTATGTTAAGCGCGACACTCTGTCCCCAGGCTTTTAATGCAGGGTTGCTTTCTGCTTCATAATCGTTAGAATAACTTCCACTGTTGTTGCCACTTCCGCTATCATAAGCATTACTTGAGCCACCAGTATTACTAATCCTGCCGGTTCCTCTACAATATTTACAATGAATGTGGGAATGTCCTGATGAAGGATAATAATATATGCCACATGTAGAACACTTTTTTTTAACTTCATTCCTTACACCATATTGCGACACCGTAAGATGCCTTACAATAGTGCCATTACCATCACAATATGGACACTTACGTGTCTGAGCCTGTGTAGTTACACTATGGATTAAACCTGCCATTAATAACATAACCCAGACAAAAAATTTACCCAAACCTCTACTCAAAAAAAATTCTAAATGAAAATACTTTTCCATAACTTTTATCATTTTAATAGACTTTCAATAGTGATACAACTCATGTATATTTTAAACAACAAGGAATTTATATCTCCTAACCGCTCCTAAATTCATCAATGACTTCTTAAAAGCTGAAGCTGATTATCACATTGATTAATCTGATTTTTCATGTCACGGATCATCTGCTTATAATATGACGAATTAGGATCTTTACTCAATTGTTCCTCGTATTGATTAAGCCTTCTCACCGCATCCGCACGTCTGCTTTCCCAGTCTGCGATTTTTGCAGAATTATCAATACCGCTTCCTGAAGAAGAAGTGCCGGAAGGAACGACATAATCGGCCCCGACATTACCGCTTCCTACAGACGGAGAAGGAGATGCAGCCTTCAACAGCGAGTTAGCGAAAACATTCAGGATACCCAACATAATTTCTGTACGCTGTTGCTGAGCCCGAAGGACAGCCTCACGCTGACGTTTGATTTCGTCCTGTTTTGCCTTTTCAAACATCAGAATTGCATTCTCATATCGTTTTCTGAGGGCAGGCAAATCCTGGATGTTCATATTACATATATTGATATAACTCTCAGCCTGTGTCTTAAACGTATTGTCTTCCTTTAAATACGCCTGCAATAAATCAATAGCCGACTCGTATTGCTTTTTAGAAAGTTCCAGGTTGAATGTAGACCCCATCTCAACCAAAGAACGGTACATGTCCATCTGATTTTTTTCAATGTATTCCGCCTGCATCTTTGCTCCAGTACTGTTTCCAAGCCCCAAATGGAACAAGGAAACCCCCGAATAAAATTTGCTCCACGGCTGGGCAATGCCGGCATGAGAATAATATTCTATCACGTCATTATATTTACCCTGTTCAAAAAGTTCTTCTCCCTTATCTTTGTATTTAGGAGCGTCACTTTCCCCGGTATATTCTTCATAGTTCCCCAGTTTCGTCTGCTTTACCTTCCAGACATACTTCATCCCCTGTCCGCTTACGTATTTCGTACCAATCGTCACCCCATTGAATATACATGGCAAGGCTGGCAGAATACCATTTAGTGTTACTCCTCCGGTTACGGTAACCCCATCGTTATTTTTCTTAGAGTATTCACAAAGTTGTATGAGAGGCAACTCATCCAAATCAGGCATATCTTTAGGTTCATACATTCCTCCTAAAGATATTTCATCGTATTCAGTTGCCACAAGTAACTCGCCGTCACCTTTCACAACTCCCAGTTTTTTACCTAAGAAAATAAAAGGATTGTCTCTGTCACTATCGTGACTATAAGTCATTTTTTCATACGAATCTGAAATAATCCAATATCCGGGAATTTTTCGGACCTGCTTAATCTTATCCTTGATTACCGTACCGTCTAGTGCCACAATTCCATAATCCGATTTAAAAGTCAGAAAGAAAGGCCGGGTATTTTCGTAAGAATAAGCAAATCCGGCTTTCATAAAAAACTTTTCAGTAATCCGTGTTTTTACTATACTTTTTTGCTCTGCAGGATAGTAGGTAACCGCCGTATTTTGCATCGGAATGATTACTTTCCCCTCTTGATTGGCCACACCAGACATTTTGTTTTTTCCGGTGAGTAAGAAATACCAGAAACCATCATTCTCAATTTTCACTTCCACCTTCTTCAAAGCATTCTCTTTCTTCAGCCTCTTGATCAGTTCCTTATGCTGTTTCTCAATTTCTTTTACTGTCTGACCGTACATGCCGCTGCACAGCAGTGTCAGTATTAATAATACAAGCGTTAATTTTTTCATAATAAAAAAGTAAATTTTATTGATAATCCATTTTGTAAAGAGTATCGGCATATCAGGCTATGCATTCTGTCTTCACATTGTATAATAATCCCAAAGCGTCATAAAATTACCGCTAACTTTCTATTTGTAAAAATCCTTACATTATCTCCCCTACAGTAAAATGACTAATACTGTACTTATATGGTATAAAATAAGGCTTAAGCGGAAGCAAAAACTATCCCTCCCATGAGAATAAAATGGGAATGAACACCGCAACAAAAACGGGCACCGTATCCGATAAAAGCGGACACAGTGTCCGTTATCGTACACCCACAAAACCAATCAATCGTTGATTTACAACACCTTACAACTATGGCACGGAGATTGCTTCTTCAGGGGCAAAATGTACAAAATCAAACAACAGCATCGTTATGGACAGAAAAATACCTGAAACTGCCTTAAAGCAGCGACGCAGAAAAAGACGGCTTACATACGGAATATGCGGAAGCACGATTGTCATCTTACTGATTGCATCCATCGGCTTATTCCGTAGCAGCGTATCCGTCGAAGAACTGACAATTTCTACCGCCGGCCGTGGCAGTATCACGACAAGCGTAAATGCCTCCGGAAAAGTGGTACCGGCATTCGAGGAAATCATTAACTCCCCCATCCATACACGCATCATTGAGATCTACCACAAAGGAGGAGACAGTGTGGATGCCGGTACCCCGCTGCTGAAACTGGATTTACAAAGTACCGAAACGGAGTACCGGAAATTGCTGGATGAAGAGAAGATGAAGCGCTACCAGTTGCAGCAACTGAAAATCGATAACCAGACGGAACTGGATGATATTGAAATGAAAATAAAAGTCAGCGCTATGAAACTGAACCGCATGGAGGCAGAGTTGCGCAACGAACAATATCTGGACAGCCTGGGCAGCGGAACAACCGACAAGGTCCGTCAGGCCGAACTGGCAGTCAATACCGCGAGACTGGAACTGGAGCAGCTGAAAAAGATGTACAAAAATGAATTGCAGGTAAAAGCGACCGACCTGAAAGTGAAGGAACTGGAAGTCAACATCTTTTCCAAGAGTCTGAAAGAGATGAAGCGGACACTTAATGATGCACAGCTCCGTTCCCCCCGAAAAGCCATCCTCACCTACATCAACCAACAAGTAGGAGCCCAGGTCAGCCAGGGAGAACAGGTGGCTGTGATTTCCGACCTGAGTCATTTCAAGATAGACGCAGAAATTGCGGATTCATATGCCGACAAGGTAATGGCCGGGGGACAGGTCATTGTACGCATCGGGAAAGAAAAACTGACGGGGCATATCAGCAGTGTCACTCCGCTTTCCAAAAACGGTGTCATCTCATTTTCCGTACAACTGGACGATGACCACAAGGCCATCCTGAGATCGGGAATCAAAACAGATGTATTTGTGCTCGATGCCGTAAAGGACGACGTAATCCGAATAGCCAACGGCAGTTATTACATGGGAAGCGGAGAGTACGAACTGTTTGTCATGCAGTCTTCCAATGAACTGGTCAAACGGAAAGTACGGTTGGGAGAAAGTAATTTTGAATATGTAGAAGTCCTGTCCGGACTTCAGGAGGGCGATAAAGTAATTGTCAGTGACATGAATCAATATAAAAACAAGCATACATTAAAATTGAAATTATGAATATGATTGAACTTAGCGGTATCAGCAAGGTATACCGCACCGAGGAGATAGAAACTCAGGCTTTGGAAAATGTAAACCTGAACGTTGGTAAAGGAGAATTTCTCAGCATAATGGGACCTTCGGGTTGTGGAAAATCGACACTGCTGAACATCATGGGACTGCTGGACAGTCCTACCGAAGGAACGCTGAAAATTGCCGGAACGTGTGTGGACGGAATGAAGGACAAGGATTTGGCTGCCTTCCGTAACCTGAATCTGGGATTTGTATTCCAGTCGTTTCACCTGATTCACTCGCTTAATGTCATAGATAACGTGGAGCTCCCCCTATTATACCGTAAAGTATCTTCGAAAGAGCGCCACCGGATGGCAGAGGAGGTATTGAAAAAAGTAGGACTGAGTCACCGGATGCATCATATGCCGACACAGCTCTCGGGCGGTCAGTGCCAACGGGTAGCCATTGCCCGCGCCATCATAGGCAATCCGGAAATCATCCTGGCAGATGAGCCCACCGGAAACCTCGATTCCAAAATGGGAGCCGAAGTGATGGCTTTACTGCACAAGTTGAATCAGGAGGACGTACGTACCATTGTCATGGTTACCCACAACGAAGAGCAGGCCAGACAGACCTCGCGCACTGTACGGTTCTTCGATGGCAGACAAGTAGAATAATCATCCCAATAACAGATTTATCGATTATGTGGAAACAATATATCACGCTCACATGGTTTCAACTGAAACAGCAACCCATCATCAGTGCCGTTTCTATCATCGGCACTTCCCTTTCTATTTTCCTGATCATGCTGTTTGTGATGATGCGGCAGGTGAAGGTAGCTTCCATCGCTCCCGAAAGCAATCGAGGACGTTTTCTCCACACCCTGCTTTGCAGTGCGGAAAAAGGAGAAGAGAACACTACCTCGGGAATGTCAGTGGCTACATTCAATGGTATATTCGGCAGTCTGACAACTCCGGAAACCGTTACTTCGTATGATCTTTTTCCCGCCACAAGCCTGGCGAGTATTCCCGGACAGCATGGGGTTCCTGCGGATATCAAGGGTACGGATGGCAACTTCTGGAAGGTGTTCGACTTCCGCTTTGTGGACGGAAAACCTTACAGTCAGGTAGAGTTCAACGCCGGAATACCGGTGGCGGTCATTTCAGAAAGCATATCCCGGAAACTGTTCGGAACAACACAGTCGGCAGGTCGTGAATTCCAGCTTACCCATAAGCCATACAGAGTCATTGGAGTGGTAAAAGATGCAACCATACTGACCAATTTTGCATATGCACAGATCTGGGCTCCTTATTCTGTGTTCCAGGAAACCACCAAAAAAATAAACTCACACCACAACCTGATAGGAATGACAAGCTGTACCATCCTGGCCAAGCAGAAAAGTGACTTTCCGGAAATCCAGCAGGAAGTGGAACGTAAACTGCAGGCCTACAACCAGTCGCTTGCCTCAACCGGATACCGCATCAATTTACACAACCAGCCTTACAATCATGAAAAGGCCACATTAATTTCCCTGGGCAATACGACCTTTGAACCCGATACGGCTTACACGAACCGCATCCGCTACATCGTTTTTTTCATCCTGCTCATTGTCCCTGCCATCAACCTGAGCAGTATGACTCAAAGCCGCTTGCGTCAGCGTGTCGGTGAGATCGGAGTCCGAAGAGCCTTCGGTTGTCCCCGCAGCACACTGGTAATACAGCTATTGTGCGAGAACTTCATACTGACCGTAGCGGGAGGAATTTTGGGATTATTGCTCAGCGTAGTATTCGGTTTCGTTGGAAAGGACTTCCTGTTTACAGACAGCATGCCTACAACCAGTATTGCCTCGCCCGAAATACATCTGGACATGCTGCTGCAGCCCAGCACTTTTTTCCTAAGCCTTTTTTTCTGTTTCATTCTGAACCTGATGAGTACAGGCATCCCGGCATGGCATGCGGCAAGAACCCACATTGTAAATGCACTCGAAGGTAGTATACACAATAACCGATAAGAATATGACAAAGAAACTTTTTACTCAAATAATCAACGAATGGAAAAACAACCTGTGGCTACTGGCTGAACTGCTTGTGGTAAGCGTAGTCCTATGGTATGTAATCGACAATCTGTACTGCAATATTTCCATTCTTTCCGAGCCACTGGGCTTTGACATCGAACATTGTTATAAAATAGAGATCAATGAAATAGACAAAAACAGTACAGACTATCAGGAGAAGACAGAAGCAGAGAAAGAGAAGGAATATGAACAGATAATTGAACGTCTGAGACGAATGCCGGAAACAGAAGCCGTATGCTTCAGCGACTGGACCGCTCCATACGATTTGTCGGAAAGTTATTGTACGGTCAGTTTCGATACCTTGAATGAGCAGCTACGCAATTACTATGTCTCACCGGACTATATGCGAGTATTCCGTATCAGAGGAATTCATGGCGAAACTCCGGAAGAGATGTCCCGGATCATGGAACGGGGAGAGATTGTGTTATCGGGAAATATATTCGGCGACAAAGGAGTTGACATTTCGACACTCATACAAAAGGAGGGATTCTATCTGTATGGCAATAAAAACCAGACCGTCAATCTGGGAGCCGTTGCCCAAACAGTCCGTCATCATGACTATGTACAGGGAAAATACTGCAAAAGTATCTTTTTACCCTATCGGACATACGATACCTCAGCCACCATTTACCTGAGAGTCAAAGCTTACAAGGACCGTAACTTCGTAGAAAATCTGTTGAAGAATGCGGAAAAGGAAATCAATACAGGCAATCTGTACCTGTCAAACGTATGCAGCATGAAGGATATGAAGCGGGTTTACCTGCAGGAGTACCGGAAAAACAACGTGATGTATCTGACAGGCATGGGATTCCTGCTGCTTAATATTTTCCTGGGACTGCTGGGCACATTCTGGTTCCGCACCCAGCAGCGCCAGTCCGAGATTGCGCTTCACAAAGTACACGGAGCTACTCATAAGGATGTTTTCCTGCGTCTGATATGCGAAGGAGGCTGTCTGATAGCACTGGTCACTCTGCCTGCCCTCCTCATTGATTTTCAGATAGCCGGTGCCGAACTGAATGCGGTGTACAACGGCACGACGTTCCACATCGGACGGATAATATTGTGTGCGGTACTCAGTGCACTGAGCATCGGTCTCATGATGGTCATCGGCATCAGTATTCCGGCACGTAAAGTCCTGGACATCGAACCGGCTCAGGTCTTGCGCGGAGAATAACTCCCGGATAATGTAGTTGATATAAAATGTGACCGAGTTAATTGGAAAGGACGTATGAAACGACAAGTCATTACCCTGTTGAAAATCATCGGCTGCGGAGTAGCAGTCGCACTGTCCCCAGAAGTGCTTGCCGGAGAGTTCTCCGGAACCCTGCCTAAGGAAAGAAGGCTCACCCTGGAAGAGGCCATCTGTATGGCCCGGACGCAAAGCGTGGATGCAGCAGTCGCACTGAACGAACTGAAAACGGCTTACTGGGAATACCGCACCTTCCGTGCCGAGCTGTTGCCGGAAATGAACTTTACGGCTACGGTGCCGGGATACTACAAGAAATACAACTCCTATCAGCAGGAAGACGGTTCTTATACTTTTGTTCCCAACAATTACATAGGGATGAATGGAGCGGTCTCCATCGACCAGAACATTTGGCTGACAGGAGGTAAATTATCGCTTACCTCCTCGCTGGATTATTTGCGGCAGATGGACGGAAGCAAAACCGGAAGTTTTATGTCGATACCGGTTGCCCTTACGCTCGATCAACCGGTCTTCGGGGTGAACCACACAAAGTGGAAGCGCCGGATTGAACCGGTACGCTATGCCGAAGCCAAATCAGCATTTCTGTCGGCAACCGAAGAGGTGACCCTGACTGCCATCAATTATTTCTTCAATGTACTGCTGGCTCAGGAGCAGGTAAATACGGCCCGGCAGAACCTGGAGAATGCGGACAAGATTTATGAGGTGGCAAGAGCCAAGAGAAAAATGGGACAGATCAGCAAGAACGACCTGCTGCAACTGGAAATGAATGTGCTGGAATCCCAGTCGGTACTTACCGATAACGAAAGTACGCTTAAAAGCCAGATGTTCAAACTCCGTTCTTTTCTCGGTCTGGATACGGATGAGGTATTATTGCCGGTACTGCCCGATACCCTTCCTCCGGTAACACTTCTATACGATGAGGTTTTGGGCAAGGCGCTTCAAAACAATTCATTTTCCCGGAATATACGGCGCCGGCAACTGGAGGCCGACTATGAGGTGGCGAAAGCCAAAGGCAACCGCAGGGAAATCAGTCTGTTTGCACAGATCGGGTTTACAGGGGCTGATACCCGACTGAATACGGCTTACAGCCACCTGAAAGACAATCAGGTAGTGGAGGTCGGACTTCGTATTCCGCTGCTCGACTGGGGAAAACGGAAGGGACAGGTAAAAATCGCCGAGAGCAACCGGGAGGTGGTAATCAGCAAGTTGCGGCAGGAAGAAATGGATTTCAGGCAGAACATTTTCATCCTGGTAGAAAACTTCAACAACCAGCAAAGACAGTTGCAGCTGGCTTCTACGGCCGACCTCATCGCACAGCAGCGTTACCGTACCAATGTGGAGACATTCATGGTGGGAAAAATATCGACACTGGATTTGAACGATTCACAGACTCGGAAAGATGAAGCCCGACAGAAACACCTCAACGAATTGTTTTATTACTGGTATTATTATTATCAGGTGCGAAGCCTTACTTTATGGGATTTCGCCAAAAACTGCGACATTGAGGCCGATTTTGATAAAATCATCCGCCAATAGTTGCCGTAATTAATCTAAATTTGCAGCATGATATTGATTATAGACGATGACAGTGCAATACGAACCTCACTCAGTCTGTTGCTGAAACATGCCGGATATGAGGTGAAGGCAGTATCCATGCCCAAAGAGGCGATGGAGGTGGTCCGCAACCATACCCCACGGTTGATTTTAATGGATATGAATTTTTCATTATCTACCGACGGAGTAGAGGGACTTACGTTATTAAAACAAGTCAAGCTTTTCCTTCCGGAAGTACCCGTCATCCTGATGACGGCCTGGGGAAGCATCGAACTGGCAGTACAGGGAATGCAGGCAGGGGCCTTCGACTTCATTACGAAGCCCTGGCAGAACATCCTGCTGATGCAGCGCATAGAAACGGCCCTGCAACTGACGGAGAAAAAAGAAGAGGAGGCCACCGTTGAGGAAAATGGATTCGACAGGTCGGGGATTATCGGAAAGAGCAAGGCACTGACGGAGATCCTGAAGACGGTACAGCGCATTGCACCGACTACCGCCCCGGTCCTCATCATGGGAGAAAGCGGTACCGGCAAGGAACTGATTGCGGAAGCCATACACCGCAACAGCCAGCGCTGCAGAAAACCGTTCGTGAAAGTCAATCTGGGAGGTATCTCACAGTCGCTGTTCGAGAGTGAAATGTTCGGGCATAAGAAAGGAGCTTTTACGGATGCGGCCACCGACCGTATCGGACGTTTCGAGATGGCCGATAAGGGTACCATTTTTCTGGATGAGCTGGGAGAACTCGATTTGAGTTGCCAGGTAAAAATGCTCAGGGTACTGCAGGAGCAGACCTTCGAAGTGTTGGGAGACAGCCGACCGCGAAAAGTCGACGTGAGAGTGGTCTGTGCAACCAATGCCAACCTGGCCGCACGGGTACAGGAAAAGACTTTCCGTGAGGACTTGTTCTACCGGGTCAACCTGATTACCATCCATCTGCCAGCCCTGCGTGAGCGCCGTGAGGACATCCCGCTGCTGGTCCGTCATTTTGCGACACAGCTTTGCAGCCGGAACGAACTGCCCCCTGTCTGTATCTCCGACGGAGCGATGGACTATCTGGAGTCTCTCCCCTATCCGGGAAACATCCGTGAACTGAAGAATCTGGTGGAGCGGACCTTGCTGATGAGCAACAAAAGCATGCTTGATGCCTCCGATTTCAAGGCGCAGTACCATCCCATGGAAACTTCAGTGAACGCTGCGGCACAGTCGCTGCAGGGATATACCCTGGAGGAGATGGAGAAACAGGCCATTCTGCAGGCCCTGGAGCAATACGGGCACAACTTATCTCAAGTGGCTCAGGCATTGGGAATTACACGACAGTCGCTGTACAGGAGAATGGAGAAATTCAACCTGCAATAGTATTCCGGAATCATAACTATTATTTACTGTCATAAAAAAGAAGAACGCATGAAACTGAAATACCTGTTCGGCATCCTGACAATCTTTCTTTTACTGCCGTGGAGCCTTGTCGTAATCCCTCTGTCTGTAGAAAGAACGACCTTGTTCTACCTGTCCGAAATCATTATCGTCGGTACACTGGTTTTCATACTTTACTTTTACAGAAAGGTGATAAGACCGCTGGATACCATTGCCAACGGAATGGATTTGCTGAACGAACAGGATTTCAGCAGCCGGCTGAAAAAGGTCGGTCAAAAGGAAGCCGACCGTGTAGTGGAGGTCTTCAACCGGATGATGGTGCAGCTGAAAGAAGAGCGCTTGCGGCTGCGGGAACAGAATCACCTGCTGGATCTGCTGATTGAGGTTTCGCCGATGGGGGTCGTCATGCTTGACTTCAACCACCGCATTACGATGGCCAACCGTGCGGCACTGCGGTTACTGAATACGGAAAATGAAGAGGAACTGAAGGGAAAGCTCTTCGAAGAGATTCCTTCTCCGCTGGCAAGCCAGATAGCCTTGCTTCCTACGGGAGAGACACGGACCGTACGCCTGAGTGATGCAAAGGTATACAGGTGCTCGCATCTGTCATTCATCGACAGGGGATTTGCACATCCTTTTATTCTGATCGAAAGTCTGACCTCCGAAGTGGTCAAGGCGGAAAAGAAAGCCTATGAAAAGGTCATCCGGATGATTGCGCATGAAGTCAACAATACGGTAGCCGGAGTAACTTCCACGCTGGATACGGTAAAGGGAATACTGGAAGCAGACGGGAAATCGGCAGACCTCTGTGAGGTAATGAGTGTCTGCATAGAACGCAACCTGCGAATGAGCCGTTTCATTACCAACTTTGCGGATGTGGTAAAAATACCCGAACCCAACCTGACGGACATCAATCTGAATGATGCCGTCAACGGATGCAGGGTGTTCATGGAAAGGCTCTGTCGGGAAAAGCAGATCCAGTTAAAAGTGGAACTCGCTCCGTCGGAGCTGCAGGTCAGCATGGACCGGGGATTGTTTGAGCAGGTACTGGTCAATATCATCAAGAACTCGGCAGAAAGCATGGAAGGCACTACCGGTACTATCACGATTCAAACTTCTGCAGAGAACCCGATGCTGGTCATTGCCGATACAGGCAAAGGAATCCCTCAGGAGGTGGAGTCCAAACTTTTCACGCCTTTCTTCTCTACCAAGCCCAACGGACAGGGTATCGGCCTGTTGCTCATCAGGGATATTCTGGACAAGCATCGCTGTACATTTTCGTTACGGACTTATCCCGATGGATGGACCAGGTTCAAGATTTCCTTTCCGGCTGCCGCGCAGGTATAAAAACGGACAGAGAACCGCTGAAAACACTTTCACACTATAGGTACCGCCTTTCATTGGTATTGCAGTTTCTCAAATATCCGTTCGGATTCCGCAAACAACAAGCACAAACTATCTTATCCGACCATAGGAAATTTCCGACCTCCGTACGCGGGTTCTCCAACTTCCATATGGAGGTTGAAGAACCCGCGTCGCGAGGTTATAAAACCTCCCGACGCAGGTTGAATCCATCCTGCCCTTCTCTTTCCATATTCTTAAAAGGAAAAAGCAATTTTCTTCTTCATGTCTCGACCTCTGAGATATGGTATCCTTATAATAGGGTAATCAGCCGGTCGACGTCCTCCTCTCGGGTGGCCCAACTTGTGACAAAACGGACTACTGTCTCTGTCTCTCCACGAGGCCCCCACAATTCAAAAGTCACCTCCTGCGAAAGGCGGTCGATTACCTCATTGGGCAGACACACAAACTGCTGGTTGGTAGGGGAATCCAGATACAGACGATACCCCTTGTCTGCAAAAGCCTTTTTCAGTCTCAGGGCCAGGCAGACCGCATGCGCTCCCATCCGTTCGTACAGCCCTTCGGTAAACAGGGTTTCAAACTGGATGCCCAGCAAACGCCCTTTTGCCAGCAGTGCCCCGTGCTGTTTGATCAGCGAGAAGAAATGCGGAAGGCGCTGAGCCTGAGGAGCAACGACAGCCTCACCGAATAAGGCTCCGACCTTGGTTCCGCCGATATAAAATACATCACACAGACGGGCAATGTCCTTCAATGTCACGTCCGTATCCGGAGATGCCAGTGCATACCCCAGACGGGCCCCGTCCATATACAATGGAATACCTGCCTTGCGGCACACCGCACTCAACTCTTCCAGTTCACTGAGGGAATACAACGTACCCAGTTCGGTAGGATGTGAGATATACACCATTCCCGGAGCCACCATGTGCTCATAAGTCTCATCGCGGTAAAAATCATTGATATAAGCAGCCACCTCCTTCGCACAGAGCTTTCCTCCATGCTGGGGCAAGGTCAGCACCTTGTGCCCTCCGGCCTCAATGGCTCCGGCCTCGTGCACATTGATATGGGCCGTCTCAGCAGCCAGTACTCCTTCATGACGGGCAAGAAGACCATCGATTACCGTTGCATTGGTCTGTGTTCCTCCCACCAGGAAAAACACTCCGGCTTCCGGACAACCGCAGGCCTCACGTATCCGCTCCTTGGCTGCATTTGTATACACATCGCTTCCGTATCCGGGAGTCTGCTCCAGATTGGTCTCCAACAGGCGGCGCATCACTTCCGGATGTGCTCCCTCCATATAGTCTGTATCAAAATGTATCATACTTTGTCGATTCTTTTGTATTTTTGTAACAAAGGTAGAAAAGAAAATTTAATACGCTTCATTATGTTAGCATATACTTATATCCGAAAAGGGGAATTTTCGCTGATTGAAAAGCCCCTTCCCCAACTGCTTGACCCGCGTGATGCCCTGGTGCGTGTCACCCTGGGAAGTATCTGCACCAGCGACCTGCACATCAAGCACGGAAGCGTTTCCCGTGCCGTACCCGGAATTACTGTGGGTCATGAGATGGTGGGAATCGTGGAAAAGACCGGAGCGGCTGTCACTTCGGTAAAGCCCGGAGACAGGGTAACGGTCAACGTAGAGACGTTCTGCGGGGAATGTTTTTTCTGCCGCCACGGATACGTCAACAACTGTGAGGATCCTCAGGGAGGATGGGCACTGGGATGCCGCATCGACGGCGGACAGACCGAATACGTACGGGTGCCTTATGCGGACCAGGGCCTCAACCGGATACCGGACGGGGTGAGTGACGAACAGGCACTGTTTACCGGAGACATTCTGGCTACGGGATTCTGGGCGGCCCGTATCTCCGAGATTGCTCCCGAAGACACGGTACTGATCATCGGTGCCGGACCGACCGGCATCTGTACCCTGCTGTGTACGTTATTGAAGCATCCCCGGAAAATCATTGTCTGCGAACAGTCGGAAGAAAGACAGCGTTTTATCGAGACACATTATCCGGAAGTACTGACCGTACGTCCGGAGCACTGCAAGGAGTTCGTACAGCAGCACAGCCTGCACGGCGGAGCGGATGTGGTCATCGAAGTAGGCGGAACACCGGAGAGTTTCCGGATGGCCTGGGAGTGTGCCCGTCCGAACGCCATCGTAACGATTGTGGCACTCTACGACGCACCTCAGCAGCTTCCGCTTCCGGACATGTACGGGAAAAACCTGACTTTCAAGACCGGAGGCGTTGACGGATGCGACTGCGAGGAAATCCTGCAACTGATTGCAGAGGGAAAGATTGATACCACTCCTCTCATCACCCACCGTTTCCCGCTGGAGGAGATTGAAGAGGCCTACCGTATCTTTGAGAACCGGCTGGACGGTGTCATCAAGATTGCCGTTTATCCTCCGGCGAAACGTGAGAGGCCAGGTAAATTCGAATAATACATAAAAAGAACAGGAACGAGAAAAGTCCTCGCTCCTGTTCCTTTTACAGCGGAAAATTAACCCTGAAATTCAGTGTCATACATATCCACTGACTTCAAATAAATCAGCCGGCTACTATATGGGCGGCTGATTTTTAAATGAATTCAATTTTTTATTCCATCCATCAAGGCTTAAATCATGCATGTCTGTCTGCTCATCAAACAGGAGGTCAAGAATATAATGAGGTTTCTTGCCTCCGACAGACATACTGACAATACAAGACGCACAATAGACCACGACGTCATCACAAGGCATTTCGCCTGCCCTCTTCCGCATCAGTTCCTCTACCTTAGCAGTTGCAGCCTTCCCATAAAGAGCATGACCACAACACTTTGAATGTGTACAAGTAGCCTGTGGCTCGATGATACGGATATTCATCCGTTGCAACAGCAAACGGATGGTTTCATGCACATCCGGCCTCTTACGTGCATAGCAGGTATCTTGTATGCTCATTGCCATACCGCCATAATCAGGAAAAGGAAAGTCATTACTTTTCGCGATATCAGCAAGAACATAATTCACTGAATATCCACGTTTCTCATAAACCTCCATACAGGCTACACATGGAGTAAGAATGCGAGCATCGTATTTTATATCAGGCTTATTAAAGCAACAGCTATAAAGTGTTTCAGAATGACCATACAGAGGCTCGAGAAACTTTATTAACTTATCGGCTAAGTGCTGCTTGTAAGACATAAGTGCACAACCAGGTACATAAATATTACTCATATATAAGTCTACTAAATAAAAAATATACAAAACATGCAGGCAAGTCTTCAATCACATCTTATAAAATTGATTTTCAAAATTTTACATTCACATTTAAGGAGAAGTAATCACCAGTTGTAATGAATTGTTTCACAAATTATAGATATCATACACACACTTAACGATATCCATTTCTTTTTCTGAAAATGCCGGCAACAAAGAGGCTGCCGTGTTGGCTTTTATTTGTCCGGGAGAACTTGCACCCGGTATCACCGTACTCACTTCGGATGTGCTTAAAGCAACTTTTTCATCGAATGTATCTCCCCACTTAGAGCCAAGCTGCTACGTTCCAAGTGAAATTTCATTTGCCTTAAATCCAGTATTCCCAAAATTTCTTAGAAGACTCGGACAGCAGTGAATTCACCGCATAAAATTTATCTATAAAAAGCTTCATCTGTCCGGAATTACCTTTACGGGGGCTACCGTTTACAATCATTACTTTCATACAAATATTTTTCTTGCCACAATAAATGATGCAACCATCGGATACAATAATATGAAGAAGAATCATATACCGACAATTTTTTCATGTATTGATTATCAGAGCCATTAAAAATCTTAATTTTGCAAACAATCAAATTTTATTTAACGTATATACAAGCGTAAGACTCCCCTAGACCTGTCCTGCGGCATTCGTATCACCAGGAAGTGATGGATTCAAAATGGAAACCCTGCCTTATAGATGCTTTAAGAGACGAGCCTAAAAGGCCCAGCCAGCTTCATAAAGAAATATCAGAAGCTACTTCACGTGTATTGGACCATGATATACGGGAACTGGAAATGCACGGTATTGTAAAGAAAAGGATATTTGCCGAGCTACCGCCTCACAGTGAATACTCATTAACTGATTTGGGTAAAAGTTTATTACCTATAATAGACAGCATGGAAAAATGGGGAGAAGAGCACCGGAGTCTCCTGGAAGATATCATATAAAAACCGGCTCAGAATTACAATAATCCTTGATTGTCTTCCAATTGTGCAATAAACTGCCGTTGCTTTTCAAGACCATCGCACATATTCATTGGACTGCATCAGTTTTAACACATAAATCAACCCCAACCGGATAATGATCGGATAAATAATCGTTCTCAGCCCCGTTAAAGATAAAGGCATCCACCACCAGCGGCAAGATTCTCTGAGTCACAAAGATATAATCCAGTCTCTCTCCTACCCGTTTCCGGATATTTTCATTTCTGGAAAGGTACATCAACACCGGAGTAGGAAAAGACATTCTCTGAGAAGCACTTGTAAACTTCTGACATATATCGACAAGAGGCAATGAAAGGAAACGGGCTATCACAGAATAATCAAACTGGCCATCCAGTAAATTAGGGCTTTCCTTTCCTCCGTATTTCATCTGCAGCTCCGTAGAAACACTCTCCATATAATCAGCATCATATGGAGAATGAGCATTCATATCCCCCATTAGCAGACAAGTATCCAGGGCATGCTCTTCAATATACCTTGTTATTGTTCCAGCTTCCTGCCGGCGCTGATTGGTATTATTCGGATTCAAATGCGTCACCAAAACATCAAATCCATAAGTCCTCACGTGAAGCAAACCATGTCCGCAATGTTCCAGCATCCTCTTTTTTACTTCAATCGGCCGCTTTGAAGTAATTCCTACCGGATAACCATTTTCCTTGAGTATCACAGCATATGAATGCCCCCATTGCCTGGCCAAGGCCGACAACTTTTCTTGCGTAAACCCACAAAGTTCCTGTAAAGCCAGGATTTCCGGGTCCTGCTGTCTGACCCACTCAGCGAACCGGTTCTGACGGTCAACATCTTTTCCCCAGTCGAAGCCATTAAAGATATTATAAGATATAATACGGATTTTCTGATGTCCTGCTTCCCAATGCCGCTCATAGTTCTCAGTTGAAGTCTGCTGAGCATCCGCAGAAAAAACAGACAAAACCACACAGGAAACAATAAATAATAATTCTCTCATATCACTATGTATTATAAAAATTACAGAATCAGTGCTTCTATATTTCAATTTCCCAACAATCCGTCAGACAACACACATTTCATACAGATCCGATATAAAAATAAATATATTCCATGGAAAAAGAAATATGCAAAAATAAAAAATTTCAGTGATGGCGCCTCATCTTCATATACACAAATACATCAGCTCCAATCACATGAGTCAACTGGAACCGCCCGATAAACAAAACGCCTGACTGACTTACAGTACCCTGCAGACAATCAGGCATTTCGCATGCATACATTTATATAATCATATAAAAAGAATCATTGTACATCCGGCTCCCGAAGGCAAGCATAACACCGAATGTTACAGAATAATTGACCCTTCGATGGTTCCCTGATTCTCCCAGCCTTCAATTGTTACATTGCCCAGTTCGATGTAACCGTTTTTCACAGTCAAGTCGACCGACAACTGCATCCCCCCCTTCAGTTCCTCATGGCCGGTAACCAAGCGTTCTAACGCAAATGTCTCCTTATAACCGCCAAAACTCACTTCAAGAACCACATCCGATACTCGCTGAGGTACCAGTGTGAAGGATACGTGTTCGCCTGAAGCTGTAAATGCAGACTGCCGGGCTGCCGTATTATCCAGTGTCCCGTCGAACAGATTCACCTCGCAAGATGATTTGGCAGTACATTTTGTGGTAATGCCTGTAATATCCACTCCTTCGGCAGCAGCAAAATTCACCACCAGACGGTGCATGGCATGCTTAAAGGTCAGATTCACCGGAGTTTCGCTTTCCATAGCTATCTCCGGGGTATATGCCAGCAACAGATCCTTGCTGGAGGCCGAAGCCAAGTCAAATACAAATTTTCCATCCCTGATATCCTGTTTCGGATAACAAGCCGCAAAATTTACCTTGCCGGTTGGGGCCGAGAAAGAAACCTCTTTCCAATACAGTTGGGTAGAAGCCACCGTATAATCAAAATTCACACATTCCGAAGCAGCCCGTGAAGAAATCTGCAAAGCAAAGACATCTCCGTCAGAAAAATTACCGCTTCCGTTACTGTCCAGTTCAGGGCTTCTTGCCACCGTTTCTTCCTGAGCAATGGAAGTCTGGAGAGTGATTCTTCGATCACCATTATCTGTATCATTACCAGGTACATCATTATTACCACATCCGCTCAACAACATAGCCAAAGCCATGGACACATAATATTTTCTCTTCATAATTCGGTATTCATAAAGTTCGTTAATACATAATTTCATTTACCCAATACTTATCATATGCTTCCACAAACAGGAATCAAAATCCAAAATACTTCTTCCAATATTCTTCTCCTAACTCCAGGGTTACCAATCGGTTAATCACCCTTAACTGATCCAGAGCAATCGATCCGGTCCTATAACATGTATTGGTTCCCCCTTCCGGATACCGTCCGTACTCAATCTGATAACGGGTACATCCTACCTTCCACGTTTCAAACTGATTCCGGTCATTATTATCGGCCAGATAAATATAAGAGACATCTCCATTTGCATCAAATTCCACTCCCCAGACAGTCACGGCATGACTGCTCTGAACCTGGCCAACAACAATTCCTAAAGCTTTGTTATTTTTCAGGACATCTTTAATTGTTGCATTGAAAACCTCCTTACTAATCCCCCCAATATTCTTACTCAACGTTATATTCTCAGGAAATACCTCTTTGAAATATCCCGCATGATTATACGGTTTCACCAAAGCTGGAGAATGAGGAATCTTACCGTGAATGAACCAATTAATTCCTTCATCAATTTTACCGGCCTCATCGGGAAAAGCATCAATAAAACACTGAAAAATATCACTCTCCTGAGGTTTGGACAGTGGGTATCTGTAATCGGGGCCCTTATACTTATCTCCGTACATGCCGACATATTTTTTATTCTGTGCTATCCACCAATGCAACAAGTTGGAAGCTGAAGCAGCCCAACACATCATTCCATCGGGAGTCAGCCCCGGAAGGGCCGAAGGGTTACGCTTATTGCAGTCGTACCAGCCATATTCCTCCTTCCAAGACAAATAATAATTCGTAAATAAGTTAGGATAAATCTTAACCCATGCACTCTCTTCGGGAGGAGTTATACCATATACCCAGCATTTCTTGTTTTTCCATTCCGAATCCGTACCTTGTATCGACAATTTAATAACCGTCTCCTTACCCGCCATGAACTCTTCAAGGGGACTACCGTCATTAAGGTGGTCTGGAGCCTTGTATATTACTTTTTTCCCATTTACGGTAATCTCCAGCAAACCTTCTTCCTCCCGATAGGGAACTGCCGACTGAGGAAAGATAAGTGCCTCCATATTACCGTCCGCGTTCCTTTTAGGTACAATTTGCTGAAAATCCGTATCTGCCAGCCGACTTTCCCCTGTAAGCAAATTGACGGTTCCGCTGACTTTGCTTCTTACAGCTACTGCTGCATTTTCAACAGGAGAGGAAAACACCACTTTCAGCCGATGCATCACATGCTGGAAAGTCATGACAGACTTATACTCTCCTGCTTCTAAAGAAGATTTGGAGAAAAGCAGGTCAGAAGTTGTATAATCACTCTCCTGCTGGTTCAATTCCACTGATAAAGGAGCCGATTGCGGATCATTCTCTTCGGCAGACGGGAGGCAGGGATAATGAGCAGACAATTCCAAACGTCCCTTTCCGAAATCAGAACGTTTCAGGCGAGGCAACCACTCTCCTCCCTTAAAAGTAAGTTCCTTATAGGAAATTCCGTTTTCACCATTGATATAGAGTCCGATACGGTCACCTTCACTGAAGTTGCCAGAACCGTCCGGAGCCAAATCTGCTCTAGCTGCCGATTTTGTAAAAAACAACTGTAAATAATCCTCTCCGGTAAGTTTATCATATTCCTTCTCTTTCACTGAACAAGAAGCAAATATAACCAGACACAAACTTATCCAAAGCCATACTACATTTTTTTCTAATTTAAAAATCTTTTCTTTCATATTAATAAACCACTGTTTACGCTTTACACTTTATCGGATTCCTACATATAAAACAGTTCAGATTCAAGCCTATCTTAATTTATCACAAAAATAAATACATTTTTTCAAACTCGCTAAAAAATAAAAATATTTTTTATCTTCATTTATCGGAGTAATTATGTTTCAAAACGGAGAAACCGATAATAAATTATTACACAAACAAATCTGAATCTTCTTCCGGACATTATCAGCTGCTTCCATTTAACATTTCCGAAAATCACAAATCTTAAACACGATAAAAAAAACGTCATATCACATTCAAAAACCAATATTTATATATAGCTTTGTCTGGAATAATGTCCCGATTAATATGCATAAATTATACTTTTTCCTATTATTTCTTTTGAGTATATCAACCGTATCTGCCGAAGAAAGGATCGTACGTCAGAAAATCAAAGGGTATACCGTACTGATGAATGAAAACAAGCAGCAGGAGCCATTGCCGTATGCCAACCTCAGTATCCTGCTGATGCCCGATTCCTCATTTGTAGCAGGAGGAACAAGCGATGAAAAGGGGCATTTCCAACTCCAGTTTAACCGGAATCCTCAAAAAAAGTACTTGTTGAAAGCCTCTTATCTGGGATGTATTCCTCTGTTTCAGGAAATTGCCACAGAAAAAAACGAGATTAACCTGAGTACATTAATCTTACAGGAAAACAGCAAAAAACTGGACGAAGTCGTGGTTACGGCAGTCCGCCAGCCGGTAGAGCAAAGAGGAGACACCACTGTATATAATGCAGAAGCCTATAAGATTCCGGAAGGAGCTTATCTGGAAGAACTGGTGAAACGCATTCCAGGACTGAATTATGACCCGAAAGAAAAGACGATGAAGTACAAAGGAGAACCTATACAGGAAATCACAGTCAATGGAAAAGAGTTTTTCAAAGGCAACCACCGTGTCGCCCTGGAAAATATTCCCGCACACTTTGTCAGCCGATTGAAAGTGTATGACAAATCGGCCGAAGAAGAGAAACTTACCGGTATCAAGGGACAGGAGAAAAACTATGTCCTTGACCTTCAGACCACCAAAGAAGTAAACGGTTCACTGATGAGCGGCCTGGAAGGAGGTTATGGAAACAAACATAAATTTGACTCAAGAGGACAGATTTTCCAATTTAAGGACAACGGAGAAAATATTGGTGTGGTAGGAGGTTTCGGCAACCGGAACATCACTTCCGCCTACCCGGGTAACCAAAGTGGAAACATTGGAGCAAATCTTTCGAAAAATATCAGAGAAAACCTGAGACTCTCGGCCAGCCTGAACTATGCCCATTCCCGTCAGGGAGATGAATCAACCTCCCTCAACGAACAGTATATGAGCGGAAAGGCACAATATGGTGTCTCGGAAAATTTGTCCAAGAACCTGTACAATGGCCTGTCCTCCTCTGCCAATGTGATTTGGGACATCAGCAAGAGAACGATGTTTCACGCAACGGGAAGCATGAACCTCAACCGTTCCCAAAACGAATCAAACATGCATTCCGCCAAATTTAACGAAAGCCCGGGAAGCAGCCTGACCCATCCTTTCGAATACCCGGAAACGTTCGACCCGGAAACCCGAATGAATGAAATCAAGCAACAGAATCACAACCAGACAAAAGCCAAAGGATTCAACCTGTTTACCAGCCTGACCCACCAGCTGAGCGAAAAAGGGAACAGCCTGCAAGTCTCTTTCTCGTCTTCGCTCAGCCGCCGGAAAGAAGAGAGCTTCAGGGTATCCACCAGTACTTTCTATCTGCTGCAGAATATTCACGGAGCCGACTCGGTCGATTACAGAAACCAATACCAGCATTTGCCCGTCCTCAGCCGGAACAATGAAGTACAGATGGCCTACACCCATAAACTCGGCAAAAAAGACCACCTGCAGTTTTCCTATGCGTTCAACAGCCAGCACGAAGAGCAGACCCAGGATACGTACGATTTGTCGGAGTTCTCTTCTGAAAGTACTTCCAGAACCAGCCTGGAGTCTGGGTACGAACAACACCATATAGACAGTCTGAGCAACCGGCGGGAAAGTCGCACCTACAAGCATCAACTGACTCTGTCTTATGCCCACGAAGGAGAAGTATGGAACCTGTACGGAAGCATCAGCGTGGCTCCACAGCAGCGTAAACTGAAACAAGAAGAAGGGAAAATGAATCTGGATACGTTGGGAAATTCACTGGAGTGGGCTCCCCGATTTTCAGTCAACTACCGGAAAAACGATTATGACGTAGGAGTCAGCTACAATGGAAATACTCAGCAACCTTCGCTGCAAGAGCTGATGGCGCCTACGGTATATCATTCCGCGCTTTACATCACACATAGCAATCCCAGCCTGAAACCTTCATACCAGCATAGCCTGAGTCTGACTTTCAGCAATTACACCAAAGGCATTTCAGCTTATCTACTATACCGGCAGGAAATCAACAGTATCACACAAGCTTCCCGATATATTCCGCAAACAGGAGGAAGGGAAACCTATCCGGTGAACCTGAACGGGAACTGGGGAATCAACGGAAGTTTCAACTACGAACACCGGTTCAACTCCCTAAAAATCGGAGGAAGAGGCGGGGGAAACTTCAGCCAGGACATGGGTCTGATAGATGAAACCGGAGACAATCACCTGGAAAAGAGCGTTACAAAAAGTTCGGGAATGGACGCCATGGTAGAAGTCTCCTATCTTCCGGCATGGGGCAACATCGACCTGAATGCTTCCTGGGATTTCATGCAATATAAAAACTCACTGAATACGGACAATACATACAACCGCAGTTATACCATCGGCTTCTCGGTGTCGGCACAGCTGCCGCTACGTATACGGTTCAGTTCCGATTTCTCTTATCATATCCGAAGCGGAAGCTACGTAGACAATGACGAAAAAAATGAAGCATTGTGGAACCTGAAACTGGGATGGAAATTTGCCAAGGAACAACGCATGGAACTTTCCCTGCTATGGGCCGATATTCTGAGCCAGCGGAAGAGTCTCCACCGTTCTGCTTCGCCCGAAGGATTCTACGAATATTATGCCCAACAACTGGGAAGCTATTTTATGGTCTCGCTCCAGTACCGTTTCAACCGGATGAACTGACAAAAAAATGGATGGCGATACCGAAGTATGCCATCCCCTATTTATAAACTACGATTGTGTGATTTGCTTACTATTATTTAGAAAGTTTTTCTCCTTCGTTCTTCACCAAAGTAAGTACCTCCACTCCGTTTTCATCGAGCAAAGCCACCGACTGGTCTTCTTTCACGGTAAAGCTGCGTACCGTATCGATAGCCTTCAGAACCTTTCTTTCCACATCCATACCCGGACCGGCCATCATGGTAGAGATGAACTGAGTAAAGCGCAAAGAAGCCGGTTTGCCTTCTTCCTGAGTAAAGCCACCATTGATCACGTTACAGCCACCATTGCCGTGTACATGTTTCTCAGCTACATTAAAGGAAAGGAAAGGAGTTCTGTCCATTTTCTCCAAAACCGTTCCGTTGACCGCAGCAATCACCCACTCACCGTTCAGGTTTTCTACAGTCACTTGCGGAGTCTCACGCTTTGACAATGTCAGCAGGGCATTTCCCTTCTCGTCGGTCAGGGCAACCCCGTTTTCTGTTTCCGCATATCCGGCAACCTTATTCAGCGCATCTACCACTTTAGTTTCCAGATTCATATCCGGACACATCATACGTGTAGTAGCTACCTGAGTAAAATGGATTTTTCCGGCATTCAAGGTATCTACTTCAAAGCCCCCCATCATACGATTGCATCCGGTATAACCATACAGACGTTTTGCCTCCATATCCAGACCGATAAAAGGCAATTCCTCACCTGTGGTCTGTTCACCAGCAACCGTTACAATATTCCATTCACCCCCCAATTCAGATGAACTCATTAACACCTTATTGCCGCCACACGATGTCATCCAAACACCGGCACACACCGCGGCCACTCCAAAATAAACTTTTTTCATACTTTTGCTTTCTTTTATTTATGTACTCCTCAGGAACGAGACCGGACTCTTCCACAGAATACAAAGTTATTTCAAATAGTTTAGTTTGATAAAACTTCTGTAAGAAAAATGGCGATAACCCTAAAATACTGCATAATCTTATCAGAAATTTTTCTATCTTTGCGTACTGATCGGTAACGTTTACCGGGCATTAAAATTATTCTATTGGTAAATGAGTAAAGTATTGATTATCGGTGCAGGCGGTGTAGGAACCGTCGTTGCACACAAAGTGGCCCAACATCCTGAAGTTTTTACAGAGGTGATGATTGCCAGCCGCACCCAGTCAAAATGTGACGCGATTGTAAAAGCGATCGGTAACCCAAACATCAAAACCGCTAAGGTAGATGCAGATAATGTAGACGAACTGGTGGCTTTATTCAATGGTTTTAAACCCGAAATCGTTATTAACGTAGCACTTCCGTACCAGGACCTGACTATCATGGAAGCCTGTCTGAAAGCAGGTGTCAACTACCTGGATACCGCCAACTACGAGCCCAAGGATGAAGCACACTTCGAATACAGCTGGCAGTGGGCTTACAAGCAGCGCTTCGAAGAGGCTGGCCTGACAGCTATTCTGGGTTGCGGATTCGACCCGGGAGTAAGCGGTGTGTATACGGCTTATGCAGCCAAGCATCATTTTGACGAAATCCAGTATCTGGATATCGTAGACTGCAATGCCGGAAATCACCACAAGGCTTTTGCTACCAACTTCAATCCGGAAATCAACATCCGTGAGATTACTCAGAACGGACGGTATTGGGAAAACGGCCAGTGGGTGACTACCCAGCCGCTTGAATTCCATAAGGACCTGACTTATCCGAACATCGGTCCGCGCGATTCTTACCTGTTGTATCACGAAGAACTGGAATCGCTGGTGAAGAACTTCCCGACCATCAAGCGTGCCCGCTTCTGGATGACTTTCGGACAGGAATACCTGACTCACTTGCGGGTAATCCAGAACATCGGTATGGCAAGCATCGAGCCTATCAACTACAACGGTATGGAAATCGTTCCGCTGCAGTTCCTGAAAGCTGTATTGCCTAATCCGCAGGATCTGGGTGAGAACTATGAAGGTGAAACTTCTATCGGTTGCCGTATCCGTGGTATCAAGGACGGTAAGGAACGTACATATTATGTATACAACAACTGTTCACACCAGGAGGCTTACAAGGAAACCGGTATGCAGGGAGTAAGCTATACCACCGGTGTGCCTGCCATGATCGGTGCCATGATGTTCCTGAAGGGACTGTGGAAACGTCCGGGAGTATGGAACGTGGAAGAATTCGATCCGGATCCGTTCATGGAAGCACTGAACCAGTACGGATTGCCTTGGCATGAAGTATTCGACGGCGACCTCGAACTGTAAAAAGTGCATAATCGCCCTCTTTATAAACATTTAAACCATCAGCATCTGCATCTTTATGCAGATGCTGAATTTTCCTTTTACAAAAACTACACAGGGAAAAGATACATCACCTTCCCTGCTTATTAATTATTATATCATGAACGTAGGAGACAAAGCCCCCGAACTGCTCGGCTTGAATGAGAACGGTGAAGAGATCCGTCTGAGCAATTATAAAGGAAAAAAGATCGTATTATATTTCTATCCCAAGGACATGACTTCCGGATGTACCGCTCAGGCATGTAACCTGCGTGACAACTATCAGGAACTGAAAAATGCCGGATATGAAGTAATTGGTGTAAGCATTAATGACCAGAAGTCGCACCTCAAATTCATCGAAAAGAATGCACTTCCATTTACGCTGATTGCCGATACTGAACAAAAGCTGGTACAGGAATTCGGCGTGTGGGGAGAAAAAAGTATGTACGGACGCAAGTACATGGGTACTTTCCGTACCACCTTCATCATCAACGAGGAAGGAATCATCGAGCGTATCATCCTGCCGAAGGAAATCAAGACCAAGGATCACGCTGCACAAATTCTGAAATAACTCATCCATACCGGGTGTTTATATATTTATCTCAATATCCTTAAACATTAAGAATATATGGCAAAAAAAGACGAACTGGAATTTGAAGGGGGTATCGACGCCGCTTCAAAGCCCAACAATAGCGAAAAACTGAAGGCCTTGCAGGCTGCTATGGATAAAATAGAAAAAACTTTCGGAAAAGGCTCCATCATGAAAATGGGGGATGACCACGTACAGGAAGTGGAGGTAATCCCGAGCGGCTCCATTGCCCTGAATGCGGCACTGGGAGTAGGCGGTTATCCGAAAGGACGTATCATCGAGATTTATGGTCCGGAATCATCTGGTAAGACTACACTGGCCATTCATGCCATTGCCGAAGCACAGAAAGCGGGTGGTATTGCGGCATTCATTGATGCGGAGCATGCTTTCGACCGTTTTTATGCGGCTAAACTGGGAGTAGACATCGATAACCTGTGGATTTCCCAACCGGACAACGGAGAACAGGCACTGGAAATCGCAGAACAGCTGATCCGCTCGTCGGCCATTGACATCATCGTCATCGACTCTGTAGCTGCCCTGACTCCGAAAGCTGAAATCGAAGGAGAAATGGGTGACAATCGCGTAGGCTTGCAGGCAAGACTGATGTCACAGGCCTTGCGTAAACTGACTTCGGCTATCAGCAAGACCAACACGACCTGTATCTTCATCAACCAGTTGCGCGAGAAAATCGGTGTCATGTTCGGCAACCCGGAAACAACAACCGGAGGTAACGCACTGAAATTCTATGCTTCTGTCCGTCTGGATATCCGTAAAGGCAGTCCGATTAAGGACGGTGAAGACGTAATCGGTAACCAGACACGTGTAAAAGTAGTAAAGAACAAGGTAGCTCCTCCTTTCCGCAAGGCTGAATTCGACATCATGTTCGGTGAGGGTATCTCACGCAGTGGAGAAATCATCGACCTGGGTGCCGAACTGGGCATCATCAAGAAGAGCGGTTCGTGGTACAGTTACAACGATACCAAACTGGGACAGGGACGCGACGCAGCCAAACAGTGTATCCAGGACAATCCGGAACTTGCAGAGGAACTGGAAGCATTGATTTTTGATGCTTTAAAGGACAAAGAATAATTCATCATAAAGCATAAGCGGGCATATGTATGGCCTGTCTTATGCTTTTCTAAAATCCCTATACCTATGAAATATCTTTTCACCCTCCTGACAGCTCTGTGCTGCTGCCTGGCCTCGATGGCAGCCTCGCCCAAAAGCAATCATGCCGTTCCGTTCCGGTTTGCCACCAGAGCCGAAGCCCAGATGCTGATTACTAATATTGACCAGTTTACCAACAACTGGAACCAGTTTGATATCAATGTCCGTCTCCAGACCAATGAGGGCAGAAAATCCCAATTGCTGACGATAGCAATGAATGCCACACGCAACTGGAGCGACCAGGAAAAGCAAAGAATCAGTAAAATCATCAAGGAACTGGAAGCCAGCCTCACCAGACTGAACGCTTCACTGCCTTTCCCTGAAGAGGTAATTCTGGTGAAGACGTCCATGGAAGAAGAAGGAAAGGTCATTGCCTATACGCGTGAGAACTGGATTGCCCTGGGTGAGGAAGCCTTGAGCGAACTGGACAACGAGACGCTGCGGGAGATCATGGCACACGAACTGTTTCATGTGCTGACACGGAACAGCATGGACTTCAAAAAGGCCATCTATGCTACCATCGGATTCAATATCACCCAACAGGAAATCATTTTTCCGGCAGAATTGGTCAACAAGCGGATTTCCAATCCGGACATCAGCCGTCACGACAGTTATGCATCCTTCCTTATCGATGGTAAAGAACAGAATTGTACCATGGTGCTGTATACCGACAGAGAGTACACCGAAGGTGGACTGACGGACTACCTGAACGTAGGACTGGTGCCGCTGGATGAGCATTTCATCCCGTTGCAGCAAAACGGAGAGACTGTTATCTACCCAATTTCAAAAGCAGAAAACTTTCATGAAAAGGTAGGCAGAAACACCAATTATACCATCCATCCGGAAGAAATCCTGGCGGACAACTTTGCTTATACCCTTACCAATACCAGCAAGGTGAAGGATTCAGAAATTATCCAACGCATTAAAGAAGTACTGAAAGGACATTATAAAGGCGATAAATAAAAGGAAAAACGACCGGTATTAAAAAAACGGAATACAAAAACAGCGGACTGCATGTTCCGAAGATATTGCTCAGGGGAAATGCAGTCCGCTGTTTTTGTATTCGTGTATTTGCATATCAGTTATCACCTATTTCGCTACTACCGCCGGTATTTCTGCCCGCAATTATTGTACGGACAGAAATGCCGGTCTTAACAGGCAACTGCTCCATCCGGTTTAGAACTGGAAGATGGCAGTCAGCACCAGACGATGATTAAGCACGTCGTGTGAAGAAGAAGCCTTGCCTTTCGGATCAAAGTCATCACCATACCAGGCATTGCACACCGAATATTCGGCTCCGAACTTCCAGTTGGGAAGGTTGTATGTCAGTTCGGCTGTTCCGGTAAACAGCTGGTCGAGGCCCGTTCCGGTACCAATCTTACCCAGAGTCACCTCTTCCGAAGCTCCCAGATTTTTCAAATATCCGAAAAACAAAGCCGGACGCCATTTTTTACCATACGCCACATTCACCCAAGTAGCCGAAATACGCAACGGAGCATATTCCTGTTCACCGATCACCTTGTCGATGGCAGTAATACCGTATCCGCCCACCGTACTGGTCTGAGTCAGGTTGGTTCCCAACACGGTCTTGGCAGCCACCAGCCAGTTATTCTGTTTGTATTTCAGATGTGCTTCTGCCGACACTCCGGTCACCCGCTCATCTACCTTATAGACATTTCCGTTATCATCTACCGATTCAGTCCGCGGAACGATGGAACCCACGTGCACACCGGCTCCGGCCAGTAAGGTTTCGTTCTTATAATCGGCTCCTGCATAGAATTCCGGAACATTGCTCTTTTTCATGAATTCGGCGCTCTTTGCCGTAGATACCGCCCCTACCCGTGTAGAACTGGGTCCGACTGACAGATATTGAGACTGCCAGATGGCTGCTGCCGTAAGCACCAGGTGCTTATATGCCAGACGGTAACGGATCTGAGGCGCACGGCTGAACGGCTGATAGGGAGCTCCCATATTCAGATTCAGAATATCAGGAGCGACATCACCATACAGCGGATGCCAGGTCTGTCCGACCAGCAACGAAGAGTGGTTCCAGGCCAGGTTGAAATACACATGGCGCATCCGGAACATGGAATAAGAAGTACCCGAACCACGGAAGTCAACCTCTACCTTGGCCGAAGTCTGGATGTTACCCAACTGCGGTCCTGCCACATCGACTCCGACACGGGAATACAAGGTATAGAAATTGCTGTTCGCTACCGCATTCAAGTCCTTTCCGGCTGCATCCAGACGAGTGTCCTGAGGATACATGTAAAACAATCCATCCACCGTTTCCGAGTTGGCACGGCTATTATAATAGAAATCCGTACGGACCTGCCCGTAAAATTTGTAGTCAAATCCTTTTTTCTGAGCCGAAAGAGCCCCCGCACCTCCAATCAGAAGCGCACATAAACACATTACTTTTTTCATTGCTTATTATCATTATTTTCTGAATATTCACCCCGTACCCTGCAGCCGATATCTATCCGGCCGCAACCGTCCGCAAAATTAACAAAATTTACCCAAATAATATCCTCTACCTCCCAGATTAACTAAAAGCAAAGCAGGAAAAGAAGCGGTTCCCACAAGAATTCACTATCTTTGCAAATCAAAAACAATCCTGCCGGAATGAATCCCAATACCGTAAAATAACGGTTGGGCCGGACCGGCTCAATCATTGAACTATGACATATCGGTTTAAACTATTATACACACTGTTGCTTTGCCTGATGCTCTTTTTCGGCAAAGAAATTTCTGCCCAACCCAAGTACGAGATACGAGCCTCATGGGTCACGACATTAGGCGGAATGGACTGGCCTTCACACAAGGCATCAGGCCCACGCGGCATCGAACTGCAGAAAAAGGAGTTCTGCCGCATACTGGATCAGCTGAAGGCAGCCAACTTCAACACCGTACTTTTACAGACCCGACTGAGAGGAGACGTGATTTACCCCTCGGCCATAGAGTCCTTTACCGAATCACTGACCGGACATGAAGGGAAAGATCCGGGATATGACCCGCTGCAGTTTGCCATCGAAGAATGCCACCGCAGAGGCATGGAGATACATGCTTGGATTGTGACCATCCCCATCGGAAACCAGCGACAGGTGAAACTGCTGGGGAAAGAATCGGTAGTCAGAAAGAAACCCTCCCTGTGCAAGTTGTATAAGGGAACCTGGTACCTCGATCCGGGCAACAAGGGAACGGACGACTACCTGGCAGGCATTGTCCGGGAGATTGTTTCGAAATATGACATCGACGGAGTGCACTTCGACTATATCCGCTATCCGGAGCATTCGGCTACCTTTCCCGACGCTGCCACATACCGCAAGAGCCACAGCAAACAGGACCTTGCACAATGGCGGCGCGACAACATTACCCGTATCGTACGCCGTCTGTATCACGAGACCAAGACACTGAAACCCTGGGTGAAAGTAAGCAGTTCACCGGTAGGAAAATACAACGATACCCAACGCTACAATTCACGCGGATGGAATGCGTATGAGATTGTATACCAGGATGCCAAGCAGTGGCTGTCGGAAGGTATACACGACGCATTGTTCCCGATGATGTACTTCCAGGGAAACAACTTCTATCCTTTTGCACTCGACTGGCAGGAGAATAAATACGAACGGTGGATTGTGCCCGGACTGGGTATTTATTTCCTCCATCCGCGGGAAAGAGACTGGCAACTGAATGAGATTGTCCGTCAAATAGAATTTACAAGAAGCATAGGAACTGACGGTCAGGCATATTTCCGCAACCAGTTCCTGCTGGACAATACCAAGGGACTGCTGGACAAACTGAAAGAGCAGTTCTATGCCTATCCGGCTGTGGTTCCTGCAATGAAATGGCAGGACAGCATTGCCCCTCTCCCTCCTAACCAACCGGTCTTTACTCCTCTCACCAAAGGAGTGCAACTCAAATGGAAGGCATCGGAGAGCAAGGAAAAAGGCGGAATATATTACCGGGTATATGCATCCGATACATATCCAGTAGATATCCAAAAGGCTGAGAACATCATTGCCACACGTACCGACTCGACCACTTATACCTTCTTGCCCGATTTTCCCTGGCAGGAAAAAGCCTACTGGTGCATCACGGCCGTCGACCGTTTCGGCAATGAGAGCGAAGCCCTGGAAATGAACATTCCTGTTTTCGACCTCCTGGGAAAGAAGAAGGAAAAACATTAGATAAAAAGAAGGGAATACGCAAAATATTCGCTAAATTTGCACATTCAATTGAAATCAACAAACTTATAATATCTCATGAGTAACCAACGATACATGCAGCGTGGCGTATCTGCATCAAAGGAAGATGTACATAACGCGATTAAAAACATTGACAAAGGTATTTTCCCGAAAGCATTCTGTAAAATCATCCCGGATATTCTGGGCGGTGACCCTGAATATTGCAACATCATGCATGCAGATGGGGCAGGCACAAAATCTTCACTGGCTTATCTGTACTGGAAGGAAACCGGTGACTTGTCGGTATGGAAAGGTATCGCGCAAGATGCCCTGATCATGAATATTGACGATTTGTTGTGTGTGGGTGCAGTAGACAATATTCTGGTTTCATCAACCATCGGACGCAACAAACTGCTGGTTCCGGGAGAGGTAATCTCTGCCATCATCAACGGTACAGACGAACTGCTGGCCGAACTTCGCGAAATGGGAGTCGGTGTATATGCAACCGGAGGTGAGACGGCCGATGTAGGCGACCTGGTACGTACCATCATTGTCGACAGTACAGTGACCTGCCGTATGAAACGTGCCGATGTAATCGACAATGCCAATATCCGTCCGGGGGATGTAATCGTGGGTCTGGCTTCTTATGGACAGGCTACTTACGAAAAGGAATACAACGGAGGTATGGGAAGCAACGGACTGACAAGTGCCCGTCATGATGTCTTCTCCAAATACCTGGCCGAAAAATATCCGGAAAGCTACGACAAGGCCGTACCTGAAGAACTGGTGTACAGCGGTCAGCTGAAACTCACTGATGCAGTAGAAGGATCGCCGCTGGATGCAGGTAAACTGGTACTTTCTCCTACCCGTACATACGCACCGGTAGTGAAAAAGCTGCTGGATGCATTGCGTCCTCAGATTCACGGTATGGTACACTGCTCGGGTGGTGCACAGACCAAAGTGCTGCACTTTGTCGGTGACAACTGCCGCGTCATCAAGAACAACCTGTTCCCGGTTCCTCCATTGTTCCGCACCATCAAGGAACAAAGCGGTACCGACTGGGATGAGATGTACAAGGTATTCAACATGGGACATCGTCTGGAAGTATACCTGTCACCGGAACATGCGGAAGAGGTTATCGCAATCAGTAAATCATTCAACATCGATGCACAGATCATCGGTCGCATCGAGGAAAGCAACGGCTCCAAGGAACTGATTATCCGCAGTGAATTCGGAGAGTTCAAATATTAAAAATTGCTGGATGAGTATTTAAGCCCGTTTCGGAAAAAAGGCCGGATGCCGGAAACGGCCGGGCTTCCGGAACGAATCTTGACTTAAACGATTTTGGAAATAAATTAATATGGCAGAAAACAATACATTATTAGAGAAGCTGGACGGATTGGTAGCCCGTTTTGAGGAAGTTTCCACACTCATCACCGACCCGAATGTCATAGCCGACCAGAAACGATATGTGAAACTCACCAAGGAATACAAAGAACTGGGAGACATCATGAAGGCACGCAAGGAATACCTGCAGTGCATCAACGGACTGGAAGAGGCAAAGGCCATGATGAACGAAAGCGATCCTGAAATGAAAGAGATGGCGCGTGAGGAAGCTGTCGCCTGTGAGGCCCGGATTCCGGAACTCGAGGAAGAAATCAAGTTACTGCTCGTGCCTGCCGACCCGCAAGATGACCGCAATGCGATTCTGGAAATCCGTGGAGGTACCGGAGGAGATGAAGCAGCCATTTTTGCCGGCGATCTATTTCGTATGTATTCAAAGTACTGTGAATCCAAAGGATGGAAGCTGGAAGTATCAAGTGCCAATGAGGGTGCCGCCGGAGGCTTTAAGGAAATCATCTGTTCTGTTACAGGCGACAAAGTATATGGTACACTGAAATATGAATCGGGGGTACACCGCGTACAGCGTGTTCCGGCCACCGAGACACAAGGACGTGTACATACATCTGCGGCATCGGTAGCCGTACTTCCGGAAGCGGAACCTTTCGACGTGGAAATCAACGAAGGTGAGATTAAATGGGATACTTTCCGAAGCGGAGGTGCCGGCGGACAGAATGTCAACAAGGTTGAGTCGGGTGTCCGCTTACGTTACAACTGGAAGAACCCCAATACAGGTGTGGTGGAGGAAATTCTGATTGAATGTACCGAAACCCGCGACCAGCCCAAGAATAAGGAACGTGCCCTCTCACGCCTGCGTACCTTCATCTACGACAAGGAGCATCAGAAATACATCGACGACATTGCTTCGAAGCGTAAGACAATGGTCAGCACCGGCGACCGGTCGGCGAAGATCCGTACTTACAACTATCCGCAGGGACGCATTACCGACCACCGTATTAACTATACCATTTATAACCTGGCTGCATTTATGGACGGGGATATTCAGGACTGTATCGACCACCTGATCGTTGCCGAAAATGCAGAACGACTGAAAGAAAGTGAACTTTAAGAATACAAAGCATTATGAATAAACAACAGTTATTTGAAAATATCAAGAAAAAGCAATCTTTCCTGTGCGTAGGATTGGATACCGACATCAAGAAGATTCCGGAACATCTGCTGAAAGAAGAAGATCCGATTTTTGCTTTCAACAAGGCAATCATCGATGCAACAGCCCCTTATTGCATTGCTTACAAGCCGAATCTGGCTTTCTATGAAAGCATGGGAGTAAAAGGATGGATTGCATTCGAGGAGACTGTAGAATATATCAAGACCAACTATCCTGACCAGTTCATCATTGCGGACGCCAAACGTGGTGATATCGGAAACACATCGGCCATGTATGCCCGTACGTTCTTCGAAGAACTGAATATCGACTCTGTAACAGTGGCTCCGTACATGGGCGAAGACAGTGTAACTCCTTTCCTCACTTATGAAGGCAAATGGGTAATCCTGCTGGCGCTGACTTCCAACAAGGGCTCACACGACTTCCAGCTGACTACCGATCCGGAAGGCGAACGTCTGTTCGAAAAAGTATTGCGCAAGTCACAGGAATGGGCCAACGACGAAAACATGATGTACGTTGTAGGAGCTACTCAGGGACGCATGTTCGAAGACATCCGTAAAATTGTTCCGAACCATTTCCTGCTGGTTCCGGGTATCGGGGCACAGGGCGGTTCACTGGAAGAAGTCTGCAAATACGGTATGACCAAGGAATGCGGACTGATTGTAAACTCAAGCCGTGCCATCATCTATGCCGACAAGACAGAAAACTTTGCTGTAGTTGCCGGTGAAGAAGCTCAGAAAGTACAAAAACAGATGGCTGAACAATTGAAAGCCATTTTGTAAAAAAATAATTCCAGTAGTGTATATTTTCATCGTATTTATACACCAGTCTGTTAAAACATAATAAAAAGGCAGTATCTGTATGTAATAATCAGATGCTGCCTTTTTGACTATATTTCACTTGCTCTAAAGACATTTAAGGACCTAAAATCAGAAATAATTGCCTTTTTATACGATTATATAAAAAAAAAATACGTAATTTGCATAATTAACAATGCAGGCGTCTTTTCAGACTCCTTCAGGCAGTAAATAATAAAGTTAAAAAAGAGCAAAAATATTAGTTATGGAATTTTCAGCTAAGCAAATTGCGGAATATATCCAGGGAGTAATTGTAGGAGATGAAAATACTACCGTACATACATTCTCCAAAATTGAAGAAGGTATACCCGGAGCCCTCACATTTCTGGCAAACCCTAAATACACCCATTATATATACGAAACCAAAGCGTCTATAGTATTGGTCAACAAGGATTTTATTCCCGAAGGTGAAATTACGGCTACGCTAATAAAAGTTGATAATGCTTATGAAAGCCTTGCTAAACTGATGACTTTATATGAAATGAGCAAACCGAAAAAGACCGGTATCGATCCTTTGGCAAGCGTAGCTGCAAATACCCGGATTGGCGAGAATGTCTATATCGGTCCTTTTGCGTGCATCGAAGAGGGTGCCGTAATCGGTGACAACGCTTATATTCACCCGCACGTAACTGTAGGATGCAATGCGAAGGTAGGAAACGGAACCATTCTTTATCCGCACGTAACCGTTTACCACGACTGCCGTATCGGCAACCAATGTATCATTCACGCCGGAGCCGTAATAGGTGCCGACGGATTTGGCTTTGCTCCTTCTGCCGAAGGATATGAAAAAATCCCTCAAATTGGAATTACCATCATCGAAGACCAGGTGGAAATCGGTGCGAATACGTGTGTAGACCGTGCTACCATGGGAGCTACCATTGTACATAAGGGGACCAAGCTGGACAACCTGATCCAGATAGCTCACAACGTGGAAGTAGGCAGTCACACTGTAATGGCTTCACAGGTAGGTATCGCCGGCTCTGCCAAAATCGGTGAATGGTGTATGTTCGGAGGACAGGTAGGTGTAGCCGGACATATTCAGATTGGAGATCATGTAAATGTCGGTGCCCAGTCGGGAATACCCGGAAATACAAAATCAGGAAGCAGCCTGATGGGATATCCGGCAATCGAACCTAAACAATTTGCACGTTCTTCTGCCGTGTTCAAGAAGTTGCCGGAAATGTACAGCGAACTGGGACGCCTGCAGAAAGAACTGGAAGAATTAAAAAAACAACTTAACAAGTAAAGCCCATGTTGAAACAACAAACTTTAAAAGGCAGTTTCTCACTGAACGGTAAAGGACTTCATACAGGAGTCAAGTTGACCGTTACTTTTAATCCTGCCCCAGAACATCACGGGTATAAAATTCAACGAATAGATCTTGACGAACAGCCCATCATCGATGCTGTGGCTGAAAACGTAGTCGATACAACCCGCGGTACTGTTTTGGCAAAAAACGGGGTAAAAGTGAGTACAATAGAGCATGCAATGGCCGCACTGTATGCAGCAGGTATTGATAACTGTCTGATTCAGGTAAACGGTCCGGAGTTTCCGATTTTGGACGGAAGTGCCAAAGCATATGTAGAATGCATCAAACGAGTAGGCATCGAAGAACAGGCAGCTCCGAAAGATTATTATATAATCAAGTCGAAAATCGAGTTCCGCGACGAAGATACTGGTTCGTCCATCATCGTATTGCCTGATGAAAACTTCAGTATCAATACGCTGATTTCGTACGATTCGAAAATCCTGACCAACCAGTATGCTACGCTGGAGAATATGGAAGATTTTCCGAATGAGATTGCTTCTGCCCGCACGTTCGTATTTGTCCGTGAAATTGAGCCCCTACTCAATGCCGGACTGATCAAAGGAGGTGACCTGGATAATGCAATCGTAATTTACGAACGCCAGATGACTCAGGAAAACTATGACAAACTGGCCGACGTAATGGGAGTTCCGCACATGGATGCCAACCAGATCGGATATATCAACCATATTCCATTGGTATGGCCTAACGAACCGGCCCGTCATAAGCTGCTGGATATCATCGGCGACCTGGCACTGATCGGCAAGCCGATTAAGGGACGTATCATCGCTACCCGTCCGGGACATACCATCAACAACAAGTTTGCCCGTCAGATCCGTAAGGAAATCCGCCTGCATGAAATACAGGCTCCTGTATACAACTGCAACGAAGCGCCAATCATGGATGTAAACCGTATCCGTGAACTGCTTCCTCACCGTTATCCGTTCCAACTGGTTGACAAAGTGATTGCAATCGGCGCCAGCCACATTGTGGGAGTCAAGAACATAACGACCAACGAGCCATTCTTCCAGGGACATTTCCCACAGGAACCGGTGATGCCGGGAGTACTCCAGATTGAAGCAATGGCGCAGGTAGGAGGATTGCTGGTACTGAATTCATTGGATGATCCGGAAAAATATTCTACCTATTTCCTCAAGATTGACAATGTAAAATTCCGTCAGAAAGTGGTCCCAGGTGATACACTGATTTTCCGTGTGGAATTGATGGCTCCGATTCGCCGTGGTGTTTCTACCATGAAAGGTTATGCTTTTGTAGGTGAAAAAATAGTCTGTGAAGCAGAATTCATGGCACAAATCGTAAAAAACAAATAAAAAGATCAGTATAAGATGGAGCAGAAAATTAGTCCTTTAGCATACATACATCCGGAAGCTCAGATTGGGAAAAACGTAGAGATTGGTCCTTTTGTTTTCATCGACCGGAATGTGGTCATAGGAGATGACAACGTCATCATGCCCAATGCCAATATCTTATACGGATCACGCATCGGTAATGGCAACCGGATTTTTCCGGGAGCTGTCATCGGAGCCATTCCTCAGGATTTGAAATTCCGCGGAGAAGAGACTACTGCTGAGATAGGAGACAATAATACTATCCGTGAAAATGTAACCATCAACCGTGGAACAGCAGCCAAGGGAAAAACAGTGGTTGGCAATAACAACCTGCTGATGGAAGGTGTTCATGTAGCGCACGATACGATTGTCGGTAATGGCTGTATCATCGGCAATTCGACCAAGATGGCCGGAGAGGTGATTATACATGATAATGCAATTGTCAGTGCCAATGTACTGATGCATCAGTTCTGTCAGGTAGGCAGTTATGTAATGATTCAGGGAGGATGCCGCTTCAGTAAGGACATTCCGCCATACATCATTGCCGGACGTGAACCGATTGCATATAGCGGCATCAATATTATTGGTCTGCGCAGAAGAGGATTTTCCAGCGAAACGATTGAAAGCATCCACAACGCTTACCGGATTATCTACAACAGTGGAAAGAACGTAAGCGATGCCCTGGCTCAAATCAAAGAGGAAATGACCATGACTCCGGAAATAAAATATATCGTTTCGTTCATTGAAAATTCGGAAAGAGGAATTATCCGATAAAAGTTTTTTATATCTTTACCGAGAATTAAAAAAAAAGACAATGGTATATAAATTTAGAATAATATCTGATGAAGTCGATGATTTCCTTAGAGAAATTGACATTGACTCTGAAGCTTCATTCTACGATCTTCACGAAGCTATCTTGAAAAGTACCGGTTATAAGAATGACCAGATGACTTCTTTCTTCATTTGTGATGACGATTGGGAAAAAGAAACGGAAATCACACTGGAAGATATGGGTAACGGAAGTTCCGAAGAAGATACTTACGTAATGAAAGATACCCGCCTGAGCGAGTTGCTGGAAGACGAAAAGCAGAAACTGATTTATGTATTTGACCCGCTGACAGAAAGAGTATTTTTCATTGAATTGTCTGAAATTATCACCGGGAAAGATTTAAAATGTGCCACCTGTATACGCAAGGAAGGCAATCCTCCCAAACAGACCATTGACTTTGATGAGCAGATGGCAACCAACTCATCACTGGACCTGGATGAAAACTTCTACGGAGACCAGGATTTCGATATGGAAGATTTCGATCCGGAAGGATTTGAAATGGGCGAAGGAGGAAATCCTTACGATGATGAAAGATATTAAATAAACAAGTCTTGCAAACATCAGCATCCGCAGACTAACGCATGGGATTATCCAAAGTTTCCACGCGCTAATCTGCGGATTTTTTTAAGTATATACTCATGAAGAAACCTACGTTGATTGTACTGCTCGGCCCGACGGGAGTCGGCAAGACCGAATTGAGTCTGTCTATCGCCGAAGCCTACCACACCTCCATTATTTCTGCCGACTCCAGGCAGTTGTATGCGGATATTAAAATAGGAACTGCCGCCCCCACTGCGGAACAGCTGGCACGGGTTCCCCACTACTTTGTGGGCACGCTCGACCTGCACGACTATTACAGTGCCGCACAATACGAAATGGAAGTACTGAAAAAGCTGGAGGAACTGTTCAGGGAGAACGACATGGTAGTACTGACCGGCGGATCGATGATGTACATCGATGCCGTATGTAAGGGTATCGACGACATACCGACGGTAGACAACGAAACCCGGCAACTGATGCTGGAACGGTACGAGCAGGAAGGACTCGAAAGACTGTGTGCCGAACTGAAGTTGCTGGATCCTGAATACTATCAGATAGTGGACCTGAAAAACCACAAGCGGGTGATTCATGCACTGGAAATATGCTACATGACCGGAAAGACCTTCACTTCGTTCCGTACCCAGACACAGAAAGAGCGTCCTTTCGAAATACTGAAAATCGGACTGAAACGGGAACGCGAGGAACTGTACGAACGCATCAACCAGAGGGTCGATATCATGATGGAAGAAGGACTGCTGGAGGAAGCCCGCAGGGTATATCCTTTCCGCCAATTGAATTCGCTCAATACCGTAGGATACAAAGAGCTGTTCAACTACCTGGACGGCACGTGGGAGTTGCCTTTTGCCATTGAGAAAATCAAGCAGAACTCACGCATCTACTCGCGGAAGCAGATGACCTGGTTCAAACGGGACAAAAGTATCGTATGGTTCCACCCCGAAGATACCATAGAAATCATGAAATTCCTTCATACCCATGTAAGAATGCGCCAACGCTGAAATAACCATTCTGAACAATCACAAATTATCACAATCAAGATGAGTCGTATCATTTCCTTCAGGCAAAAATTGATACGACTCATTTGGGGTCTTTAAGGAGGTTCAAGTTGTAAATCAAAAACTTATATTCACTGAATTCATGCCCTGGTACACCTTAATATTTATTTTGAGACATTCTCATCGAGTGTTTCATTCAGCAGATATTCATCGCGGAACATTTCGATGAACAGCAGGAACAGGGATACCAGCAGCGGACCGAAGATGATTCCCATAAACCCGAAAATCGGAAGCCCCGCCACCACACCGAAGATGGTAATCAGCGGATGGATGTTAGCCATCTTTTTCTGCAGGATAAAACGAATCAGATTGTCACACTGTGAAATGATAATTCCTCCGTATCCCAGCAAAATCAATCCATCCACCCAATCACCGATCAGGAAAAAGTAAATGGTCACAGGAATCCAGATAATGGCCGTACCCACAATCGGAATCACCGAAGCAAAGGCCGTCAGAAAGGCAGTCAGAATCGGATTGGGAGCCCCGCAGAGCAAATATCCTCCAAGGGAAATAAAGCCCTGAATCACAGCCAGCAGCGGAATACCAATGGCATTCGAGCGGACCATCAGCTGTATTTTCTCCAGCACCTCCCGCTTGTTCTCTTCCTCGAAAGGCAAGAGTACGGTAACATAAGATTCCATCTTCCGGCCTTCATAAAGCATGAAAAACAGCAGCATGATGGCCACGGCTATATTGACCACGGCATCACTCACCCCACTCATCACCCGCTGGCCGATGGAAGAAAGCTGACTGACCATAAACGACAGGCTCTTCTCTGAAAGCACATCGAAACCGGTCTTTTCTTTCAAGATGGCAATGGCATGCTGTGCAGGCTGTATGATGGCCTGGGTATCAAAATGCAGTCCAGACAACTGACTGACCAAAGCCCAGGCCATTAATGACAGAGGAATAAGAATAAACAACGTAGTGCCAATCGTAACCAGCCAGACCGCCAACGTCGGATTCATCTTAGACTGGAGCCAATAGGTAAAATTACGCAGCAACAAATAAAGCGTAAACCCTCCCAAAATACCATTCATGAACGGCTGGGCCTGACGGAACAGCAAAATACCCAGTCCTATGATCAATATGATCAGAGAATATTTCCAATACCTTTCTTTCATTGATTTCTGCTCTTTCATTGGTCTGTATATTTAATCAATAACTTTTATATCGACTTAACAGGAAAGCAGCTCCCTTGAGCAAATACCTTCCCTGCAAATATAATCAATTCATCCCAACAGAAAGAATACAGTTGAATAAAAACGGCCGTATAGATGCATTTGACTACCCATACGGCCGAAGCTGTTATTTTTAACTTTTTCTTTTGAACATAGAAAAATAACATTTTCTTTTCCATTTAGCTTGCCACAATATGCAACAGTTCCAACGCTCTGGAATTCTTCCTACCATTGTATAATGCAAATTATCATCACGGTCGGTGGTAAATAAATGCTTCATCCTATGATATTCTTTACGGGCCTTGATTATAGCATACATATTTTTCCAATCACCTTTCAGCAGAAAAACAATTACAGCCAAATTATCCAGGTACCATCGGACTCTCATCACTTTTGTCAGTTCCCTATCTGGAAGGTTTTTATACAACATCAACAAATTATTCCGAAAATTCAAAAAGGTTTTATGAGGATTCTCCTTCTTCAATGTCCCTCCTCCGACATGATATACCACACTTCCGGGAACACAATGAATTTCATATCCTCTGCTCCGTATTCTCCAGCAGAGATCAATCTCTTCCATATGCGCGAAAAAACGACTGTCCAAACCGCCTTCTTTACGGTAAATGTCCAAACGGATCATAAATGCAGCTCCACTGGCCCAAAATATAGGAATAACCTCATCGTATTGTCCATTATCAACTTCCAGACAGTCGAATATACGCCCACGGCAAAACGGATATCCATACCGGTCAATAAATCCGCCGGCAGCTCCTGCATATTCAAAATATGACTTATTCTGCTGACTCAAAATCTTCGGCTGACAAGCGGCAACATGCAAGTGCTTATCCATATAATCTGTCAATATAGAAAGCCATCCTTCCGTAACTTCCACATCACTATTCAAAAGTACTACATACGTTGCATCTACTTGCTGTAATGCCCGGTTGTACCCTTCTGCAAAGCCATAATTCTGATCCAGCCTGATTAATCTTATGTCCGGAAATTCCCTTTCGAGGACTGCACATGAATCATCATCAGAAGCATTATCAGCCACACAAATCTCCACCCCCTCCATTTTGGAGTACTTCACTACCGAAGGAAGAAAACGCCGCAGCATTTCTCTTCCGTTCCAATTTAATATCACCACAGAAACTTTCATTACACAGTCTTAAATTATTAAAGACAAGATTATTATAAATAATTATCAAAAAAAATGCTCATTTACACAGTAGAGTTCCCCGAAGAGCAATTGTCTCCTCATTGAAATCCCCCAAACATACTTTTACAATCTGATTGTCCAAACGGTCATCATTCTCAAGTTCTACCCGGATATAATTATCGGTAAAACCATGCATTTTGGAACCAGGCTTTGAATGCTCCATCAATACTTTTACTTCCTTACCTATATACCGCATATAGAAAGCTTTTGTCTTCTCGTCAGACAAAGCCAGTAAACGCTGGCTACGACGATGCTTCTCCTCGGCCGACACCACATAATCAATCTTCAGAGCCTGTGTTCCCGGACGCTCGGAATAACTGAATACATGCAGCTGGGTAACATCAAGCCCACGGATAAATTCGTATGCCTGTTCAAAGTACTCAGGAGTCTCTCCGCGCGTTCCTACAATCACATCCACCCCAATGAAAGCATCAGGCATCAGTTCCTTAATCCGCTGAATCTTATGCGCAAACAAAGCTGTATCGTAACGACGGCGCATCAACTTCAGCACTTCATCACAACCAGATTGCAGTGGAATATGAAAATGAGGCATAAAACGCTTGGAGGTAGCAACAAAACCGATTATTGCATCAGTCAGCAAATTGGGTTCGATAGAAGATATCCGGTAACGTTCAATTCCCTCAACCTCATCCAATGCCCGGACCAGATCAAAAAATGTCTCTCCGGTTGATTTTCCAAAGTCACCGATATTTACCCCTGTCAGCACAATCTCCTTTCCACCTTCGGCAGCCACTTCACGCGCCTGTTCCACCAAATCCGAGATTCTTCCGTTCCGACTTCTTCCACGGGCAAAAGGAATGGTACAATAAGAACAGAAATAATCACACCCGTCTTGTACCTTCAGAAAATACCGGGTCCGGTCTCCTCTGGAGCAAGATGGTACAAAAGTACGTATATCTTTTGTGGCCGTAATGACAGCTTCTCCATGTTCATGTTTCTGCAAACTTCCCAAATAATTAAGCAACTCCCCTTTCTGTTCAGCTCCGAGTACTAAGTCTACTCCTTCAATTGCAGAGACCTGCTCTGGCTTGAGTTGAGCATAACAGCCTGTTACAACAACAAATGCTTCGGGATGTTCTTTAGTAAGTCTATGTATTGCCTGACGACATTTTTTATCCGCCATTTCTGTGACCGAGCAGGTATTTATAACACAGATATCTGCTTTCTCGCCTCTTCTAATCGTTCTTACCCCAGCTTCTTTTAAAGTTTTTCCAATAGTAGAAGTTTCTGCAAAATTCAGTTTACAACCCAACGTATAATAAACTGCTTTCTTATCCTGAAAAATAGATGCATCAATCATATTATTTTTTCTCAATATAAATTTACTAAAGATACAAATTTACAAATTATAATTCAAACACAAGGAATACTAAAGTTAAAGACTTTATCTTTTTAATGATTTTATGGCTTTATATCAGAATGAGTACATATTTTTCTTTTTTTTAAAGACATTATTCCTTAAAAATCCCTTCCAAAAACAAAAAACATATTTAAAAACATATTTTTTCGAAAAAAAATGAAGGTTGAGAGAACAATGTAATGAAAAAGTCTCTATCTTTGCATCGTTTTTAAGAGAACAACATAAGTATTACAGATTTTTAAAAAGCAAAAGAAAATGAAAAAGTTAGTATTTGTATTCGTAGCATTCGTAGCAGTATCATTCGCTTCATGTGGTAACAAAGCAAATAACGAAGCAGCTTCAGCTGATTCAGTTGCAGTAGAAACAATCGAAGAAGCAGCTCCTGTTGCAGCCGACAGCGCTGTAGCATGTGACTCAGCTGCTGCTTGTTGCGATTCAGCTGCTGTTGTTGCAGAATAATTGCAGTAAGAGAGAATTGAAAGTCTGTAAGCTATGCCTACAGACTTTTTTTATGCCTTATCTCCTCCTCTGATTCTTCAGCATCCATATCTGTTCCCACTTTCTTTATTTCACCCGCTCCTTACCTCCAGACCAATCCGTACTCTACTAACATGGTTTTTATACCTTACAAATCAACATATCAATCAATACCCCACCCCTCCCGAGTTCCCATACCGCCTCGTTTCTTCACCAGTCATGTATCAAAAATAAAAAAGACCCCGAACAGAAAATGTCCGGAGTCTTTTATCAAGTATTTACAGACTTGCAATTTAAGCTTCTTCAGCAACTACTTCGAAAGGAATTTCTACAGAAACTTCCTTGTGAAGTTTAACAATAGCTTTGTACTGACCAACTTCTTTTACGCTGTCTTTTACAACGATAATCTTGCGGTCAATGTTATGACCCAACTTAGCCAATTCTTCAGCAATCTGAATATTACCTACAGAGCCATAGATAACACCTGTAGCGCTGACCTTTGTAGCAATAGTCAAAGAAACACCGTTCAATGAAGCAGCTACAGCTTCAGCATCCTTCTTAATCTTTTCCAATTTGTGAGCACGCTGCTTCAGTTCTTCAGCCAGCATTTTCTTTGCAGCAGGAGAAGCAATCACTGCTTTACCAGTCGGAATAAGATAGTTACGACCATAACCAGACTTAACGGTTACAATATCATTCTTGTAGCCCAAGTTAACTACGTCTTCTTTCA
>ERZ1027150.206-NODE-206-length-53729-cov-24.248891_pt1 | contig 53729 bp, 40 predicted proteins | sample MGYA00519276_ERZ1027150 | MGnify/ENA primary metagenome ERZ1027150 (study PRJEB26926, sample SAMN06164860) | human gut metagenome | biome: ENVO:00009003; feature: ENVO:2100002; material: ENVO:00002003 | host: Homo sapiens | place: USA | collected 2012 ... | reverse complement strand
GAAGCAAAGATAAACGATGTCAAGGCAATGGATGTAATACCTTATGAGTCTGGCTATTTCTATGTTTTCGATCGTGCATATAACGATTATCATCGTCTCTATAAGATATATGATGGATTCGTTCTTTGTTGTATGTGCTAAACATAAAAGCGAGGGTACTCAAATGGAAACTACGTTTACCCAAGAATATACTGTCTAACTGTGAGATCGAACTTATTGGTTTCTATACCCAAAAAACATACTCTGAAATGATTCATTTGGTGAGGCCTTGGGATGAAAAAGACTAAGGGAAGTTCATTTATATGATAAATATAAAACGTATTCTGGTATTACAGGTTGCAGGGCTTTACAAGAATTGTTGGCAGCAGGTAGAACAGTTTTTTAAATGACTCAAGTAGGACCTGAAAATAAAGAAATTTTGGGGCACTTTCGAGAACATAGTAAAGATGTAAGTCTACTTAGCAATCATTGCTTACTATCTTATGGTTATCATGCAACATGATATGAAACTGGACAGATTGACATGTGGGCTCTGCAAATTCTTAGTATTTCTCTTACGGATAAAACTCTATTAAGTGATCTCTTTAGTAAAACTAAATTCAATAAAGTTAAAGAACAATGCAGTCTTGATGGGCTAGATTTGTTTAGTAATTATAATTTTTAACTTGTCCTCTATTTTTTTAGTGGACACTAATGCAATGATGTATAACAATAAAAGAATAAGGAAATGAAAGCAGAAAGATTATTAATGTCTATATCCCTTCTTGCCGTTTTGCTTCTTTTCTCAGGCTGCGGCAAGGAACTGGAGAATATGATAATACCTGAAACCGGTAGCGGTGTGGAATCTCCAGATGGTTCGGATCAGGCAGAAGGAGAGATCCTTCATCTGCAGGTAAGCGATGCTGGTTTTAGCGATGCAAATACCGGTTCCCGTGCTATTGATGAAGGTCTGACTACAACATTTGAGGATGGTGATCAGATAGGTTTGTTTGTTGTGAACATCCAGGATAAAATACTGTATGCCAATGTGCCTTACACTAAGGATGGTGATGTTTGGACTGCAAAGGAGAATATCCGTACCAAAGGTTATCCTGTCCGTGTGTTTGCCTACTATCCTTATGTACCGGATGATGAAATCATTGAAAAAATAGATTCAACGGCTGATAATTATTCTGATTTCTTCAAAACATATATTGACGAACTGGATATAAGCAACCAGAGTTCACTGGCAGATTACCGCAAGGCAGATGTAATGGCCTGTATGGTGAAGGTAGAAAGTAAGGAAGAGGCTCGTCAACCACTTACTTTGACAATGAATCATCTGATGGGATTGGTTATTGTGAAACATCCGGAAACGGTGACATTAGAATATGTTCAGTGTTATCTTAAAGATGATCCATCCTATGAATGGACTTCTGAGGATGTTCTTTTTCCAGCAAATCTGTCGAATGAATCCTTTAGTGTGGACGGTATTCAGCATTTAAAAGGCGGATTGGGGACGGGGTACTACTATTTGTGTAGACCTGGAGAAAAAATCTCTTTCAGTGGAGATTTTACAACCTATGGAAAGGAAAAAGGGTATAAAATGGAAAGTACTGTTAATGCTGGTTCGAGTAAGACTTATAATGTATCTGTAGCTTCTTTTCGTGTGGAGGGAAAGGTAGAGTACGCTCCTCAGATTGGTGATTTTTATATGAATGATGGAGATATTTTACCTATTATTTCAGAGAAACATAAAAATAATTGCATAGGAATTGTATTTTGGAGTCCAACTGAAACAGATCCTTTGGATAGCCACAATGCCGCGTGGTTGGCAGATCATCCGAACTGTACGCATGGTTTGGTTGTGGGGTTGCAGCAAATACAGACCTCATGGGGAGTGTTGGGAACGTGGATGCCAACCTCTGAATCATCAGATGGCATCTTTCGAGGTTATTCAAATACGAATCAGTTAGCAAGCAGTCATCCCGATTCTCCTATTATTAATTTCTATAATTCAATAAAACAAACGGTATCTCTACCTAGAAATAAGACAAGTGGCTGGTATGTTCCTTCGGTGTCTGAATTATCGAAATTGTGTGGATATCCACAAACTCAAATTTATTCTATGGTGAATATAAGTTTAAAAAAACTAATAGATTTACAACTCTCTATTAAGGAGCTTCTATATGGCTCCTCGAAATATTGGACAGCCGGAGGATTCAGTTACTCATATGCATTTTATGTAGATTTACGGTCTGATGGATCTGCGAGGACTGGTGAGAGGAGTTATAATCATTCCTTGCGCTTAATCTTTGCGTTTTAATTATTGTTAAATTGTTTGTGTGAATTACTTTTAGATGACACTTTAAAAATAGTATCTTGTGAAAAAGATAATTTCCAGATGATGAAATTCTCATTTCAGTCTATTGATTTACCGTAAGATAGGCAACAGATCATTAGGTATTTAGTAAGATAAGTCATTTATATAAAACCAGGCGAGGAAGAAAGTGAATAAACGCTTACTTCCTCGCCCGTTTTATATCCTCAAAAAAATAACCTTACATTCCAGCCTTTAGATCTTCATCTTCCGTCAGCGGGCAGATTAAACAATGAAACAGGCATTGATTTTTATCAGACTCTTTTCATTGCTGATTGTATGAGATTCGCTACATTTGCAAAATGAAAGAATGCGTTAATCTTGAAAAATAATCAATAGAATCATGAGAAAAACTTTTTTAGTATTAGGACTGATGGGTACTCTGTCCCTGGGAAGTGTTTATGCACAGGAATTTCATTTGCAGCCGACTCCTCAGGAATATCAGGCCGGTCAGGATTCGGTGATGGTTCCCGTGCAATATAGTCTCCAGGCTGAGACTGCTTTTCGTGAAACTCCTGCTTTTCATCTGTTGAATACCTTGTTCCCGAAAGGGGAAGGAAAGGATGGATTTCCTGTTTATGTAGGAGTGAAAGAGGATAAATCTGTCAAAAAATATGTCCGCCGGGTTCCCAAACAGGCAGAAGGATATTATTTAGGCATTGAGAAAGACCGTATCGTTATTGTCGGTGCCGATGAGCGTGGTGCCTATTATGGTGTGCAGACGCTGGCACAGCTGATGACATTGGGCAAGTTGCCTTTGGCAGAAGTGACCGACTATCCCGATGTGCCTTATCGTGGAGTTGTAGAAGGCTTTTATGGTACTCCCTGGAGTCACGAAGCCCGTCTCCGTCAGCTGGAATTCTACGGACGCAACAAGATGAATGTCTATTTGTATGGCCCGAAGGATGATCCTTATCACAGCACTCCGAACTGGCGCAAGCCTTATCCTGCGAAGGAGGCTTCCCAGCTGAAGGAACTGGTGGACAAGGCTTATGAAAATGGTGTAATATTTTACTGGGCTATTCATCCGGGACAGGACATCAAATGGAATGAAGAAGACCGTGACCTGCTGCTGAAAAAGTTTGAAAGTATGTATCAGTTGGGGGTACGTGCCTTTGCGGTGTTCTTCGATGACATTTCCGGCGAAGGAACCAAGGCTGAAAAGCAGGCTGAGCTGCTGAATTATCTGGATGATCATTTCGTGAAGGTGAAAGGTGATGTGGAACCGCTGGTCATGTGTCCTACGGAATACAACAAGTCGTGGTCGGACGTAAAAGGCGGATATCTGACTACGTTGGGTGATAAACTCAACAAAGGTATTCAGATCATGTGGACCGGTAACCGGGTCATTGCCTGCATCGATAAGGAATCAATGGATTTCATCAATCCTTTGCTGAAACGTAAGGCTTATATCTGGTGGAACTTCCCGGTGTCCGACTATGTACGTGATCATTTGCTGATGGGACCGGTTTATGGAAACGGTCTGGACATCAAGGATGATATGTCTGCCTTTGTTTCCAATCCGATGGAACGTGCTGAAGCTTCGAAGATTGCGTTGTACAGTGTGGCTGATTATGCTTGGAACCTGGAGAAATATGACAGCAATGCTTCCTGGAAACGTGCTATCCGTGATCTGATGCCGAATCATGCTGCTTATCTGGAAACCTTTGCAGCCCATAACTCCGACCTCGGAGAAAACGGACACGGTTTCCGTCGGGATGAGTCTGTAGCCTTGCAGCCGACACTGAAGTCTCTGCTTACCGTTTATGAAAAGAATGGAGAAATGGATGAGGCTGCATATAAGCAGGTGGCTGAAGAATGTGACAAGATCATTGTGGCAGCCGACCGTTTGCTTGCTTCCAAAGAAAGCCGGGAACTGATTGAGGAAATCAAGCCGTGGCTGATGCAGTTTAAACTGATCGGAGAATACGGACGTGAAGTGCTGAAGATGGTTCGTCTGCAGAAACAGGGAGGACAGGAGTTTGTTGCTGTACATGATCATGCCCAGGCTCTGCAAACCCTGATGTATGAAGTGGATGCTACTTATAACCAGAATCCTTATCAGCCGGGAGTGAAGAGCGGAAGCAAATATCTGCTACCCACCTTTAACAGTCTGTTTGAAACTTCTACTCAGCGTTATAATAAGGCTGCCGGTACGACATTGGATTCACGTGCGGTATATATGCCTTATACATTAAGCAGCAATGTCAAGCAGCTGGCTCTGCTTCCGATGCGTCAGAAAGGTAAGGGAGGAAATGTCTCTCCGTCAAATGAGGTGATTATCTGGCAGGCCGGAGGTGAAGTTGCGGTAGCTATGGATTATGTCCGTACGCTGGAAAGCTTGCTGGTGGACCTGGGTACACAGGGAGCTGAAAAGAACTTCCGTCTGGAGATCAGTGCTGATGGAGTAAACTGGAAGACAGTTGATTTGCGTCCTGTGCAGGGCCGTACTTTGCTGAGTGCGGAAGTCAGCGGCATGAAAGTGCTGAAGATCCGTTTTACCAATGTTTCAGGCAGCGAACAGAAAGTTTATTTCAAGCAGTTCCGTTTCGTTGAACAATAAAACTTACTGATAATGTCAGCAGAAGCATTCTTTGCTTCTGCTGAATACAATCATTCTACCACCAGGCCGCTGCTCCGTTGGGATATCTCCGGCCTTCCACACCGATACTGATCGAACTGCTTTCGCCCAGTTTGAAGTTGACCATGCCTCCCAGCCGGTCGGGTGCGAAGTTAGGAAGCGGGTAATACGGGAAGGAACGGTCGGGCATCAGCGACTTGTTGCCGTAAGCGTAGAGACTGATCCGGTCGTTGACCTGAAAGGCTGCAACGGCAGCAATACCGACCTGCCGGTAGTTGATGAATCCCCAGTTCATGTTGCTGGCATAAACTCCTCCGGCCATACTGAAACGTTTGGTGAGAGGGAGCGCATACATAAAGGCGGCATCTTGTCCGAAGCCGGCTCCGGAAGGGGCGTATTTGCTGGGGCTGAAAGTTACGTGCAGTCCGATGGAAGCATTGAATCCCTGGTGAAGTTCCCAGCTTGCATAGCCGTAATCTAGTGGACTCAGTCCGTACATGCCGAAAGGCCGGTAAATGCTACTCTGGGGAATAGGGGAGGGAATACTGAATTTCGCACTGTCTGATTTCAAGGTATCCGGCAGTGGCTGTATGTTTGGTGATTCCATGATCTGCTTATCGGGCAGGGACGTTTCGGTCTGTGCCTGACAGAGAACCGGAAGAAAGGAGAGTGTCAACAAGAATGAAAGAAACTGTTTCATGGCATTTTTCTTTATTTCTCCAAAGATATGGAATATTTGGAGTTCCTGAATCAGTTGTTGACTCTTTTAATGAGAAATTTACTTTTCTTGCTATTTTCTGATCATCAGGGAAAGACAGAATATTTTCGCTTTCCCTGATGATTTTTTATTGAGGTCATCAATGCTTTTTCTCCCGGATATTGGTTCTGTGTCCGTAGATAGTGACGGCTACGAAGCAGATGAAGGGAAGAATGAAAGACAGATTGACGGCCGGAAATCCGCAGAAGCTGCCCATATCGATGATGGAAGCCTGTAACGGCGGAAGTACGGAGCCGCCGAGAATAGCCATAATCAGTCCGGCTGCACCAAACTTGGCATCATCGCCAAGACCCTGGAGAGCAATACCGTAGATGGTGGGGAACATCAGTGACATGCTGGCAGAAACGCCTACCAGACAGTACATACCCCAGATGTTTTGCAGTGTGATTACTCCCACCGTAAATATGCAGGCGGCAATGGCCAGTGTTTTCAGCAACAGACCGGGATTCAGATACTTCAGCAGGAAGGTACAGATGAAACGGCTTACGCAGAACAGTCCCATGGCAATGATGTTATACTGCTGGGAGAGTACCTCTGCGTCCTGTTCTTCCATTCCCATTGAGGTAAATAAGTGAGTTCCATACTGAATGATGAAAGTCCAGCACATAATCTGTGCACCGACATAGAAGAACTGGGTGATAACTCCTTCGCGGTAATGCTTGCGATGGAAGATGCGTTTCAGGGTCGGGACAAAATCAATCTTGTGCGACTGATCCTTGTTGAGCGGCATTTTGGAAATCCGGATGACGATCAGCATCACTACGATGACAACACCTATGATGAGGTAGGGGGCTGTCAGTGTCTGCAGGTCTGCATCCCGGATTGCTTCAAACTCACTGAGTGACAGTTGGGCCCGTTCAGCGGTATCCATCGGATGGAGCCGGTTCTGAATGAAGTTCATGGCTACAAACATACCCAGCAGGGAGCCGATCGGATTGAATGCCTGAGCCAGGTTCAGTCTGCGGGTAGCTGTTTCTTCGGTTCCCATGGAAAGGATGTAAGGATTACAGCTGGTTTCCAGGAACGAAAGTCCGCAGGTCAGGATGAAATAGGCGATGAGGAAAGGATAATAGTTTCCCATCTTCATGGCCGGAAAGAAAAGAAAGGCTCCGAAGGCATATAAGCCCAGCCCGAGCATAACCCCGGCTTTATAGGAATATTTGCGGATGAACATGGCAGCAGGAAAGGCCATGGCAAAATAGCCTCCGTAGAAAGCGACCTGTACCAGTGAGCCTTCTGTTACGCTCATGCGGAATATTTTGGAGAAAGCCTTGACCATCGGATTCGTGATATCATTGGCAAATCCCCAAAGCGCGAAACAGGTCGTGATCAGAATAAAGGGAAACACGTAGCTGATGTTTCCTTCTTTCAATATCGGTTGATTGTTTTTTTTCATGGCATGCGTTTTAGATTTCAGGATATATGAACTTCGTTTTTGTTTTTAATGGCTCCGCATGCCTGAGCCTGCATCAGAATGTTTCCGATGGCAGTTGCTTCTACGGGTCCGGCAATGACCGGAATGCCCAGAGCTTCCTCTGTCAGTCGGTTCAGCAACTGATTCTGGCATCCGCCGCCGATGATGTGTAACTGTTGGATCGGCTCCGGAAGGAGGCTGTTCAGCTGTTCGATTCCTTTTTTGTAACGGGCAGCCAGTGATTTCAGTACACACATCACATAGTCACCTTTCGTTACAGGAACTTCCTGATGGTGGCTGAGGCAATATTCGGCGATGGCTTTTTCCATGTCAGCCGGATTGGTAAATACAGGATTGTCTACATCGATCATGCCGGATATCTGGCTTTCGGAAGCTTGCTGCAGCAAAGGACCGTAGCTGGTGTCAGCTCCTGCCTCTTTCCACTGCTGCATCAGACGTTGCAGAATCCAGAGTCCTGTAATGTTCTGAAGGAACTTGATTTTTCCTCCGGTGCAGCCTTCGTTGGTAAATCCTGCCTGGCGTGCTTCTTCGCTCAGGATCGGTTCATCCAGTTCCACACCCAGCAAAGACCAGGTTCCTGAACTGAGGAATGCACATCGGGAGGCTTTTCCTTCCGGGAAAGGAACGGCAAAGACAGCGCTGGCAGTGTCATGCGAACCGACGGCAATTACTTGAGTATCGGCTGGCAGTCCTGTTTCTGCTGCAATGGAAGGAAGAATGTTTCCCCGTGAAGTTCCCGGCATGATAATCTCTCCGAACAGGTGTGACGGGAAGCCCATCCGTTTGATCAGTTCCCAGTTCCAGGAACGTTCTCTGGCAAGAATCAGTTCGGAAGTAGAGGCGATGCAATATTCATTGTTGGCGGTACCGGTCAGGAAGTAGCTGAACAGGTCGGGAGTAAAAAGCAGTTTGTCTGCACATTCCAGCAGGTCCGGACATTCCTTTTTCATGGCATAGAGCTGAAAGAGGGAATTGATGGGCATCACCTGAATGCCGCTTTCCCGGTAATGTTCGGATGGTGACAAGGTTTTGAATACTTCTTCCGGAGCCCTTTCTGTATACGGGTCACGGTAGCAGCGGGGATTTCCCAGCAGATTTCCTGCACGGTCCAGCAGTCCGAAATCCACTCCCCAGGTGTCAATACCGATACTGGTGACATGATAGCCTTTTTGTACGGCAAGGCGGATGCCGTTTTTCATTTCTTCGAATAAGGACAGAAAGTCCCAATAGATATGGTTCCCCATCTTGATCTGTCGGTTGGAGAAACGGTAGATCTCGTCCAGATGCAGTTGTCCGCCGGTAATTTGTCCGGCAATGACGCGTCCGCTTCCTCCACCGAAATCGATGGCCAGATAAGTGTTGTTCATGATAGGATAATGGTTTTGGTCGGTTATAAAAACAATCCGGAGGATGTGTCAGTCTTGTTTCCTTTCTGGCGCATCCTCCGTTTTGTTCAGTCAGATATTATTTGGTCTTCTTTCCCAGCACGTAGATATCCAGGTCTTCAATTTCCTGTGGTGTGAGTACAGAATAGTCTCCATGCGACTGCACAATGATGCGGCAGGCCATTTCGAAGAACATGGCTCTTTCGAATACCTGATCGAAGTTGCTTCCGCATACCACCTGTCCGTGATTGGTCAGGAGGATTGAATTGTGATCCTTCATGGCTTCTACTACGGCATGAGCCAGTTCGGGAGATCCCGGTCTGTAGTAAGGAATGACAGGAATTTCGCGTCCTACGTGGCAGGGAACTTCAGCCGTTACGTTAAAGTTGGTCGGCTTCTTGTTCATACATGCTACGGCAGTGGCATATTCTGACTGGAAGTGCAGCACTACATTCACATCGGGACGTTCGCGGAGAATGCCCAGGTGGAAACCGCTTTCCATAGACGGTTTCACGCCATTCTTCACTTCACCGGTCGCAATGTTGCAGATGGATACTTTTTCTGCCTGCAAAGAGGGAACCCATGAACCGGTACCTGAAACCAGAGCTTCTTCGCCGATTCTCCAGGAAAGGTTTCCGCTGCTGCAGATGGTCAGTCTGGCATCTCCCACGCGGTGGGCCTGAGCCAGGAATTCTTGGATATGTTCGTTTGTGATCATAATACTTTCTGATAGAGATTAAGAATGATTTCTTTGTTTACTTCGCGCGGGTTACCGGGGGTGCAGACATCTGCAAAGGCAGCGTCGGCCAGCCGGTCCAGATCTTTTTCCTGGATGCCCAGTTCCGACAGATGCTGGGGAATACCTACACGGACAGCCAGATCCTTCACGGCCTGTACGGCTGCGTCGGCAGCTTCTTCGCGGCTCATGCCGGGAACATATACGTCCATGGCTTTGGCGATCTGTACATATTTGTCGAGGGCAGCCGGTGCATTGAATTCCATGATGGTCGGCAGCAGCAGTGCGTTGGCAACTCCGTGAGGAATATCAAAGATTGCTCCAAGCGGGTGAGCCATGCCATGTACGACTCCCAGGCCTACATTCGAGAAGGCCATACCTGCGATATACTGTGCGACAGCCATACCATTGCGGGCTTCCGGATTGGTCGGTTCCTTGACGGCTGTTTCCAGATAACGGTTAATCATTTCGATAGCCTTGATTTCAAACATGTCACTCATTTCCCAGGCACCTTTGGTAATCAGACCTTCAATGGCGTGTGTCAGAGCGTCCATACCGGTAGCGGCTGTCAGGCTTTTGGGCAGTGTGTACATCAGTTCGGCATCCACGATTGCGATGGCCGGGATGTCGTTCGGGTCCACACAAACCATTTTCTTCTGTTTCTCCTCGTCGGTGATCACATAGTTGATGGTCACTTCGGCTGCGGTTCCTGCTGTTGTCGGAAGCGCGATGATGGGAACAGACTTACGCTGGGTATCAGCCACGCCTTCCAGTGAAACTACATCACTGAATGAAGGATTGTTGGTGATGATACCGATGGCTTTAGCCGTATCGATTGACGAACCTCCGCCAATGGCCAGAATAAAATCCGCACCCGATTCGCTGAATGCCTTTACGCCGGCTTTCACATTGCTTACGGTAGGATTCGGCTTGATTTCACTGAACAGCTCGTAAGGAACGCCTGCTTCCTCCAGTACGTCGAGCACCTTTTGTGCCACGCCGAAGCGGATCAGTTCTTTATCGGTTGCCACCAGCGCCTTGTGGAGTCCCAGTCTCTTGATTTCCTGTGGAAGCATCTTGCGGGCACCCGGTCCGAAATAAGATACTTCGTTGAGTATAAAGCGATGAATCATGATCTTAGAATGATTAAAGGTTTATTTGTAAATCGGACCATAGGTTGTACATGCACGGTAGTCAGCTCCTTCCTTGTCCATACCGAAGGCGTTCCATGCAGCGGGACGGAAGATCTTGTCTTCATCCACATTGTGCATGCATACCGGGATTCTCAGGATGGAAGCAAGCGTGATCAGATCCTGACCGATGTGTCCGTAGCTGATAGCTCCGTGGTTAGCTCCCCAGTTGTTCATGACAGAGTATACATCCTTGAAGGCCGGTTTGTCGCACAGGCGGGGTACGAACCAGGTAGTCGGCCATGTACGGTCGGTACGTTCGTCAAGCAGCTTGTGGATTTCCGGATCGATTTCTACTGTCCATCCTTCTGCGATCTGCAGCACAGGACCGAGTCCTTTCACCAGATTCAGTCGGCTCATGGTAACAGGCATGCCACCTTTTGACAGGAAGTTGGATGAGAAACCTCCGCCGCGGAAATAATCACGGTTAGCCGGATACCAGGTAGTGGCTTCCAGACACTTGTTCATTTCTTCTTCGCTGATTTCCCAGTAAGGCTTCATGGTCGGGTTTCCGTTGGCATCCTGCTGCTGTCCGGTTCCGTCGAGAGTCGTTGCTCCTGAGTTGATCAGGTGAATAATACCGTTGGCAGCCATTCCGGTGAGTTCTTTGCCGGTTACACGTTTCACAGCTTCCGGGCTCCAGTAAGTACGGACGTCAGAGAAGATCTGTGCGCGGTTGGTCAGCAAATGACCGAAGAGCATAGCCACACCGTTGCAAGCATCGTTTTCGGTAGCCACAACGTAAGCTTCACGCAGACCGTTCCAGTCGAATGAAGTGTTCAGCAAAGCTTCCGAGTAGTCGCCGTTCGGATAGAAGTCGGTCCACTGGCGCTGTCCCTGGAAACCGGCAGCGATGGCGTTGTGTCCCAAAGCCTCTTCCTTGAAGCCCATTTCCTTGAGCTTGGGGTTGCCCTGCATCAGGTCGCGCATGATGATGGTCATCTTCACGATGAATTCCCAGTCGGCATCCTTTTCTGCACGGTTCTTGGCTTTTGCCGGAGTATTGAAGTCCTTGCCTTCATTGCATTTGCAATGTTTTTCAGTCCATGCCATGGCTTTTTCAAATTCTTCCTTGTCATAGATACCTTCAGTCATACGACGGATGATTTCAGTCAGGTCAACTGATTCATTGCGCATGCCCAGATATTCCTGGAAGAAGTCCGGATTGACGATAGATCCTGCGATACCCATGGACACACTACCCATAGACAGGTATGACTTGCCTCTCATGGTAGCCACAGCCTGTGCTGCACGTGCAAAGCGGAGAATCTTTTCTGCTACGTCAGCCGGAATCGTATTGTCGTCCAGATCCTGTACGTCACGTCCGTAAATACCGAAAGCGGGCAAGCCCTTCTGAGCATGTCCGGCCAGTACGGCTGCCAGATAAACAGCTCCGGGACGTTCTGTTCCGTTGAATCCCCATACTGCTTTGGGATAATACGGATTCATATCCATGGTTTCTGCGCCATAGCACCAGCAGGATGTAACGGTAATAGTGGCGCCGACGCCTTCGCGTTCAAACTTTTCAGCACAGGCAGCACTTTCAGCCACACGTCCGATAGTACCGTCTGCGATGACACATTCCACAGGACTTCCGTCTCCGTTTTTAAGATTGCTGGTGATTAATTCGGCAACAGCTTTTGCCAGACTCATGGTTTTTTCTTCTAGGCTTTCGCGAACCCCCCCCTGACGGCCGTCAATGGTCGGCCGTATTCCGATTTTCGGATATTTTTTCATGTTGTAATGATTTATTATAGGTTAATGATGTGAACAAAAATAAGGCACTTTGTCCGAATAGCATAATAAAACGAATGATAATAACATTATTTAACCCGGCCTTATGGAGGAATTTGTGAGAAAGGATATTGAAAAAACGCCGAATTCTTTTTTTTACACGCCGAAACGTTTTATATCAAAGGCCGAAGCGTTTTCAAAAAACGTCTCGGCCTTTTTAAAAGAATCCCGGAGTTGTTCTCAGGGATGGATTTTTTTATTTCATATGATACAGGCAGACTATTGGATTTCCTTCTTCTTGTGCCCGTTCAATCAGTCGGGTCACCTGTTCGGGTTGCTTTTCCTCTGGTCGTGAATTCAGATAGTCTTCCAGACTGATCAGGTCGTCTGCCGTAATATATCCGACAAGGAGTTCGTCAGTGGCTTCAACCGGTCTGATCTGACAGTAGATCAGATCGTCCGTCATCCATCCGGCATAAAGTTGTCGGGACTGCTTGTCGAAAAGGATATCTTTCAACTGTTTGTCCACGAAAGCCTGGATATAGAGGTAGCGGTTGTTTTCCCAACAACTGTTGAATCCGTAGACAGGCCAGTATTTCATGACGACATCGGCCGGGCTTTCATCCGGATGAATCATTTCGGGAGCGTCTTCCGGTGGATTCTTTTCGTCGAAATCCAGCGTATATTTGATGCGTACAGAATCCTGCGAGGTTATAGACCAGATATGGTTTGACAGCGGATGGGCGAACAATACTTCCCGGCCGTTCCGTGAATGCGTAAAGACGCGGTTCTGCTGGAAAGAAGGAAGCAGCTGATTCCCGAGATTGGTATATCCGTCGATAAGGTGTCTGCTTGTGCCGTTTGTTTCGTCATAAATATCAAGCAATGTGATCGTGTCGCTTTCCGGCTGACGGAGATTATTCGTAAAGATACTCCAGGAATGATCCGGCAACAGGGCAATCTCAAATCCCCGGACTCCTATCTTATGTTCCCGGAGCAACCTTCCGTCAAGTGAAAAATGCATCAGCTTGGAAGGATAGGTCAGCAGACATACTGTGCTGTCCATAGCGGTTGATGCGGGCGGTTCCTTTTCCCTGCCGGTCAAAGATCAGGATTTCATCTCTGCTCAGCACAAAGAAATGATCAAGTGCATAGCGGAACTGGCGGATATCAGATACAAGGAAGTTGCCGGTTGTGTCCAGTGGAATGGTTTCAACCCGGGAAAAAAGATCTGAGTACTTCTGGCTCAGCGGCAAGGCTTTATCATACGAAAGAACCATGCCCGGTTCAAATGAAGATTGCTTTTCTGTCTTGCCTGAAAAAGAGCAAGAAGCCAAAAACAGGAAAGACAGAAAGATACCTGAATTTCTTATCATAAGTGAACATGTTTTATGCGTATGTATTTATGCAGAAGGGAATGGAGTAAAGGTACTGTCTGGAAAGGCAAATTTATGATTTAGATGTACCTTTACTTCATTCGTTGCATAATTATACCATGATGTTTTTTTATTTCCACATGAGGTTATAAGACCTAAGGAGATAAAAATAATAAGATTAAGGTAAATCCATTTCATACTTGAGTACAGATATTCCTTCGCCTTTGTCGGTAAGAGCCATGAGCGTTTTATTGTCCGGAGTTACAGTTAAGTAGAAAATGCTTCTGTCCAGATGGAGCTGGTAACATTCTTTACCTTCCCAATTAAACACACGGACAAGAGAACTGTTCAAATAGCCTTTGTTTCCTTCAGGCAGGACATCACCATGCCAGATGGCATAAATGTAGTCATCAGTGGCTGCTATGCCGATATAATAGCGTTTTGTCTTGGCGGTGACCAGACCTTGCATTTCGCCATCTCCTGTAGGCATCAGGTATATATCATTCGGATAGGCATTGATTTCCGTCTGGATGGGAAAACGTCCTTTGTCTACTTTGATAATTTGCAGCATGTCCGCCAAATGGCAGCTGACAGCTATTTTCTGATTATCTGGAGCTACAGTCATTGTCAGATCATATAAAGTGGCATTGCACATATTCGTCATGGCTGGATCCACATGATTTTTATCCGGGAACTTTCCAATGGCTTTTATGTTTCCGTCCGGCTCTTTTACTACATATGATGCCGTATCAGTTATATTGGTAGCAATAAAATAATTGTCGGCTCGAACTGTTCCCATCAGAGAGAAGGGGGTATTGTCTTCCAGATTCCAGGAAAAGACTTCCTGTACGGCTGGTTTCGGTTGCAGCAGATCCGAATATGCAACTTTAAACAAACGCCTTTTATAGATGTCATACATATAGAGGGATTGTGTTTTCTCATCGGCTCTGAATGAATCAATTCTTCTGAACTCCAGAGGACCATCTCCTTTCGCGATAAACGAATTCAACCGTTTTCTGGATGAAGCTCCCCATACATCAACCAGCGTATCTCCCTGAAGATTGACCGTTACCCACATTGTATCTACAACTTGAATGTAGACGGGGCTTGAAATTCCCAGCATGCTGTCAGAAAGTACGACTTCTCCTTTTAGGTCTACATTCCTTATCGGATGTTGCTCAGATACATTCTGGCATCCGATCAGAAATAATAATGTGCTGATAAATAAGATTTTTTTCATAAATGTATATTTAAAGGTTAATAGTTAGAAAGCTGTTGAAAGTTTACAACTAAATCCGTTTTGTTTTAAAACTATGGAATCAGTGTATTTAGTAATGATGCATATATGTTTATGTCTGACTTAAAGGCTATATTATGACCTCATTAAATAATAAAAATGAATTTAAATATATGACAAAAATAATAAAAGTTCGGGATTTAAACTAATTCTGTTATGTTTTTTTTGTTTTAATGATAACTAATTGAAATATAGGTGCTTATCTTTGGATGCTTAGTAATTGGAGTAATGCATGACGAAAACAGGCTTCTTGTGTGTAATGTCTTTTCTTTTTCGATAAGATGTATTAATCACGTCTCTTGCATTATACCTTCGATCAGGCTGAATCGTGCGGTCGTTTGGGCCGAATTGTGCGGTCGTTTGGGCTGAATCGTGCGGTCGTTTGGGCTGAATCGTGCGGTCGTTTCCGGAGGGTGTATATACAAAAAACGGCTGAAGATTATTGCCGTGCCAGAGGCATACGGAATTATCTTCAGCCGCAACAGTCCGGAAAGCCTGTTTAGTCGAACAGACTTCTGAACTTCTTGAATATTTTTTCTTTCAGGCTCATGTTAGGCTTGAAACTTTCAGATTCCTGCCATTTTTCCAAAGCCTGTCTTTCTTCTTTGGTCAGAGTTTCGGGAATGTAAATGCTGATATGAACCAGCAAGTCGCCCGTTCCGGTTGTATAGCCGTAGCTGTTGATGGAAGGAAGTCCTTTGCCGCGCAGACGAAGCACTTTGCCCGGCTGTGTACCCGGTTCGATCTTGATTTTCGCTTTTCCGTCGATGGTCGGGATTTCCACTGTTCCTCCAAGGGCTGCGGTCGGAACGCTCAGCAGCAGGTTGTAGATCAGGTCGCTTTCGTCGCGCACCAGTTCCGGATGCTTTTCCTCTTCGATGAGTACCAGCAGATCGCCTGCCACACCGTTGTGCTTACCGGCATTACCCTTGCCGTTGATAGTCACCTGCATACCTTCAGCCACACCTGCCGGAATCTTTACCGTTACGACTTCTTCACCATATACGATACCTTCGCCGCCGCAGGCAGAACATTTGTTCTTGATGATTTTACCTTCGCCGCCACACTGGGGACATACGGTCTGAGTCTGCATCATGCCGAAGATACTTTGCTGGGTGCGGGTTACGCTTCCCGTACCGTGACAGGTCGGACAGGTTTCTACGCCTCCGTCGCCTTCAGCTCCTGTTCCGTGGCAGTGACTGCACTGCACGTATTTCTTGAGTTTGAATTTCTTTTCTACACCGGTAGAGATTTCCTTCAGGTTCAGTTTTACCTTTACCCGCAGGTCGGAGCCGCGGAACTTGCGCTGACGGGGCTGGCCACCGCCGCCTCCAAAGCCTCCGAATCCGCTGTGGCCTCCGAAGATGTCGCCGAACATGGAGAAGATATCGTCCATAGACATGCCCTGTCCTCCGAATCCTCCAAATCCGCCGGCTCCGGCTGCTCCGTCCACTCCCGCATGTCCGAACTGATCGTAACGGGCACGCTTGTCCGGATTGCTCAGCACTTCATAAGCTTCGGCTGCTTCCTTGAACTTCTCTTCCGCTTCCTTATCGCCCGGATTCTTGTCCGGGTGATATTGGATGGCTTTCTTTCGGTATGCTTTCTTGATCTCATCGGCTGAGGCAGACTTTTCTACCCCAAGCACTTCGTAGTAATCTCTCTTTGCCATGATCTTCTTATTGTGCTACTACTACTTTTGCGTGACGGATCACTTTGTCATTCAGTTTGTAACCGGTCTGTACACAATCGAGTACCTTTCCTTTCTGGTCTTCGCTCGGAGCGGGTACCAGGGCAACGGCTTCGTGATAGTCCGTATCGAAAACTTCACCTACGGGTTCCATCTTTTGCAGACCTTCCTGTGAGAGTCCTTTCAGGAATTTCTGATAGATCAGGTCGATTCCTTCATACATAGCTTTTACGTCGTCAGCCTTTTGCATGTTCTGCAAAGCTCTTTCCAGATCGTCCAAAATAGGCAGGATGGCACTGATGGCCTTTTCACCACCGTTCTTGATCAGTTCAGCCTTTTCTTTCAAGGTACGTTTACGGTAGTTGTCAAATTCAGCAGACAGACGAAGATACTTGTCTTTCTGTTCTTCAATGGTTGCTTTGGCAGCTTCCAGTTCCTGCATCACCGGATCTGCAACCTCCTGCTGTTCTTCTGCAGCTTCCGCAGCAGCTTGCTGTTCCGCGTTTTCGGTCACAGTTTCTTCCTGTTTTGCCATTTCTTCTTCTACGTTATGGTTTTCTTGTGTACTCATATCTTAATTATGTTTTTATTAGCTGATAAATGTTTATTCTTTCTCCTACAAATTTCGTGCCTGATAGGAGTTAATATGGAAAACGGCTGCAAAAATACGAAATATTTGTCACACTGACATTATTTTTTCATGCTTTGTCGTCTTGTCAGCCTGTGTTCAGGCTTCTTTTCCAGGCATGAATGCCGGCTTTTGAGGTGTATCTCGTTTTTTTGTATTATCTTTGCAGACGTTGTTAATCAGAGATAATATTAATATAAGGTATATAGATAATGATTACAGTTTCGAATGTAGCCGTTCAGTTTGGTAAAAGAGTGTTGTACAACGATGTGAACATGAAGTTCACCAACGGAAATATTTATGGAGTGATCGGTGCCAATGGTGCCGGTAAGTCTACGTTTCTGAAAGTTATTTCAGGTGAACTGGATCCTACCAAGGGAAGCGTAACCCTGGGACCGGGCGAGCGTTTGTCCGTGTTGAGTCAGGACCACTTTAAGTTTGATGCCCATACGGTGCTTGACACCGTGCTGATGGGACACACGGTTCTCTGGGATATCATGAAACAGCGTGATGCGCTTTATGCGAAGGAAGATTTTACGGATGAAGACGGTATCAAAGCTGCAGAGCTGGAAGAGAAATTTGCTGAGCTGGAAGGCTGGAATGCCGAAAGCGATGCAGCCATTCTGCTGAGCGGACTGGGCATTAAGGAAGACAAGCACGGCATGCTGATGGGAGACCTCAGCGGTAAGGAAAAGGTGCGTGTGATGCTGGCACAGGCCTTGTTTGGAAATCCGGACAATCTGTTGCTCGACGAGCCGACCAACGACCTGGATATGGATACTGTGACCTGGCTTGAGGAATACCTTTCTAATTTTGAACATACCGTGCTGGTGGTAAGTCACGACCGTCACTTCCTCGACTCGGTTTGTACCCATACCGTAGATATTGACTTTGGCAAGGTGAACCTCTTTGCCGGTAACTATAGCTTCTGGTATGAATCCAGTCAGCTTGCTCTGCGTCAGCAGCAGAACCAGAAGGCCAAGGCCGAAGAAAAACGGAAGGAACTGGAAGAGTTTATCCGCCGTTTCTCAGCCAATGTGGCTAAGTCCAAGCAGACTACCAGCCGCAAGAAGATGCTGGAAAAACTGAATGTGGACGAAATCAAACCTTCTTCACGCAAATATCCGGGTATCATCTTCACCATGGACCGTGAACCGGGTAACCAGATTCTGGAAGTATCGGGACTGCGTGCCGAAACAGAAGAAGGAACAGTGCTCTTCAACGATGTGAACTTCAACGTTGAAAAGGGAGACAAGATCGTGTTCCTGAGCCGTGACCCGCGTGCCATGACAGCTTTGTTTGAAATCATCAACGGTCATCGCAAGGCGCAGGCAGGACATTACAACTGGGGTGTGACGATTACTACAGCTTATCTGCCGCTGGACAATACGGATTATTTCAACTGTGACCTGAATCTGGTAGACTGGCTGAGCCAGTATGGTCAGGGCAATGAAGTCGAGATGAAGGGCTTCCTCGGCCGTATGTTGTTCTCCGGTGAAGAGGTGATGAAGAAAGTAAGCGTGTTGTCGGGAGGTGAAAAGATGCGTTGTATGATTGCCCGCATGCAGTTGCGTAACGCCAACTGTCTGATTCTGGATACACCGACCAACCATCTGGACCTGGAATCTATTCAGGCGTTCAATAATAACCTGAAGACGTACAAGGGAAATGTGCTTTTTGCTTCGCATGACCATGAGTTCATTGAAACTGTGGCAAACCGTATCATCGAACTGACTCCGAATGGTATCATTGACAAGATGATGGAGTATGATGAATACATTACCTCAGATCATATCAAGGAAATGCGTGCGCGCATGTACGGAGACAAATAAAAAATTGATAGAGGAAATTCCGGTCGGAATACTGCCTGAATCTGCAGAGTGACCCGGAATTTCCTTTTTTCTAAAATTATACTACTATGGGGAATACTTTGAATCCTGTTGCTAAGAAGCAAATTGTGTGGCTGGATGTTGTCCGCCTGCTGGCTATGTTTACGGTTGTATGCTGTCATTCGACCGATCCTTTCAATTTTTATCCGGGCGAACCGCCTGCCAATATCAGTGAGATCAAGTTCTGGGGAGCAGCTTACGGATCTGTTCTTCGTCCGTGTGTTCCGCTTTTTGTAATGATTACGGGAGCTTTGCTGTTGCCGGTCAAAGGTGATACGGGAGCTTTCTACAAAAAACGTATCAGCCGGGTATTCTGGCCGTTTCTGATCTGGTCAGTTATCTATAATCTGTTTCCCTGGATCACCGGTCTGCTGGGATGCAGGCCCGAACTGATTCTGGATTTCTTCCCATACTCCGGAGAGGAAGCTGCCCGTCAGTCTCTGTCGGTATCGATGGACTATATATCCCGTATACCGTTGAACTTTTCGTTGCTGGATGTTCATATGTGGTACATTTATCTGTTGATCGGAATGTATCTTTATATGCCTGTCTTCTCTGCATGGGTGGAGAAAGCCTCCGAAAAGGCAAAGTCGTGGTTCCTGGCAGCCTGGGGAGTGACACTGTTTGTTCCTTACTACCGGGAATTTGTGAATCCTTATCTGTGGGGATCCTGTTCGTGGAACGAATTTTATATGCTTTATAACTTTGCCGGTTTTAATGGTTATCTTTTGCTGGGCCATTATCTCCGTCACCATGACTTTAGTCTGGCCAGGACCCTTGGCTGGGGAATTCCTTCTTTTGTAATAGGTTTCCTGATTACTTTTCTGGGATTCCGTCACATCACATCATTACCGGAATATACCGAAGAACAGCTTGAGATGTTTTTCTATTACTGTTCTCCCAATGTGGTTATGATGACAGTGCCCTGCTTCCTGATAGCCAAGAAGGTGAATGTGCGGAATGAACGTTTGCGGCAGGCACTTGCCAATCTGACGGTATGCGGTTTCGGGGTGTATATGATCCATTACTTTTTCACCGGCCCCTGTGTCCTGCTGGCCCGTATGTGTCACATACCGGTAGCGGTTCAGATTCCGGTTGCTGCCCTGATAGCTTTTGGAGCTTCATGGGGACTGGTCAATCTGCTTCGCAGGCTGACAGGAAAGTATGCTAAATATCTGGTGGGATAAAATATAACACTATGGCAAAAGGATTTCATTTCTTCTCGGTGCCAGTCAGGTCTGCACTGAGAAATTTCTCTCTGGCGAGTATTTTGCTGGCTTGTTTGTTGGGAAGTATTTTTAAGGCAGAGGCCCGTGAGGTAACTCCATTCAATAACGGATGGGAGTTTAAGAAAGGGTCTTTTCCAACCGATGCGATGCAGACTGCTGCCAGATGGAATGCAGATTGGGAACAGGTGAATGTGCCTCATACCTGGAATGCGGATGATATGCAGAAGAAAACTAACAGCTTTTATGCTGGGGTAGCTTATTATCGGAAGCACTATGTTTTTCCTGAATCACTGGAAGGCAAGCGTCTTTTTCTACGCTTTGAGGGTGTAGGAGCATGTGCCGAAGTTTATGTCAACGGTTATCTGGTTGGAACACATAAAGGAGCTTATTCTGCATTTGTCTGCGAAATTGGTTCGCAAGTCAGGCTGGGAGAAGAGAATGAAATTGTTGTCAAGGCTGATAATGCTGCACGTCCGGATGTGATTCCGGTCAATCATGCTCTTTTTGGCGTCTATGGTGGAATTTACCGTCCCGTATGGCTGATAGTGACTGAACCCTGCAATATTGTAGTGAACGACTGTGCCTCTTCGGGGGTATATATAACTCAAAAGAATGTATCGAAACAGTCTGCTGATGTTTCTGTCAGGGTGAAACTTGATAATGCAACATTGGCTCCGGCTGCTCTTGAATTGGAAAATGCGATTTATACCCGTGAGGGCAAGTTGGTTAAAGTTCATCGGCAGTCTTTTGAGCTGACTCCTCAGGGAGTACAAAACTATGTTTCTGATTTTAAAATCAGTCATCCTCATCTTTGGCAGGGGCGCGAAGATCCTTATTTATATAAGGTCGTTTCTCGTCTGAAACAGGACGGACAGGTAATTGATGAAGTGATACAGCCACTCGGCTTGCGTAAGTATGAGGCTGTGGCTGGAAAAGGTTTCTTCCTGAATGGTAAAAAATATCCGATGTATGGAGTTACCCGTCATCAGGACTGGTGGGGGATGGGCAGCGCACTGACTAACAGGGAACATGATTTTGATCTGGAGCAGATTATGGAAGTTGGGGCAACGACCGTGCGTTTTGCTCATTATCAGCAGTCGGATTATATCTATTCACGTTGTGATACGTTGGGACTTATTATCTGGGCTGAGATTCCTTTTGTGAACCGTGTGACAGGGCAGGAGTGGGATAATGTTCATCAGCAAATGCGCGAGCTGATACGTCAGAGTTTCAATCATCCTTCTATTTATGTGTGGGGAATTCATAACGAGGTGTATCATCCGCATGGTTATACGGCTGCTCTTACTCAGTCTGTTCACGATCTCTGCAAACTGGAAGATCCTGATCGTTATACGGTGGCTGTCAATGGTTATGGCCATGCAGAACATCCGGTTAACGGGAATACCGATATACAGGGAATGAATCGTTATTTCGGATGGTATGAGAAAAAGATACAGGATATCAAACCCTGGATTGAAAAAATGGAAAAAGAATATCCCTGGCAACGGCTGATGCTGACAGAATATGGGGCTGATGCGAACATTGAGCATCAGACAGAATTGCTGGGAGATGCCTTGAACTGGGGCAGTGATTTTTATCCGGAAACTTTCCAGACAAAGACACATGAGTATCAGTGGGGAGTAATTTCTCAGCATCCTTATATTCTTGCTTCTTATTTATGGAATATGTTTGACTTTGCAGTTCCTCAATGGAAGCGTGGAGGTGTAGATGCGCGGAACATGAAAGGATTGATAACTTTTGATCGTAAAATACGTAAGGATGCTTTCTATTGGTATAAGGCAAACTGGAGTAAGGAGCCGGTGCTTTATCTGACGCAACGCCGTAATACGGAACGTGAACGCCGGGAAACTTCTGTGACTGTCTATTCCAATCTTGGGACACCCCGCGTTTTCCTGAATGGCCGGGAACTGGATGGCGTTCGTAAGGGATATACTGATGTGCATTACATTTTTGATCAGGTAACGCTTGCCGAAGGACGAAATGTACTTAGAGCTGTTATCGTGTCCGACGGTAAGGAATATACCGATGAGATTGTGTGGAACTACAACGGTGAGCATGTCCGGCAGGCCGATGCTTACGAACATAAGAAAGAACATGCCGGCTGGTGATAACCATAGCTGGCATGTCTTTTATGATTATTCTTCACCATTCAGTTGCATTTGGCCGAACGACAAAGGGAGCAGATCTTTGACTCCCTGTAGCTCGTAGACTCCTGTGCGGCTGCACAACAGGATTCGCATGGGCTTGCCATAGCGTTGTTCCGTTTCCAGCAAGACTTGCCGGCAGGCTCCGCAGGGAGAAATGGGCTGTTCCAGAAAGCCAGCTTCATTGCGTGCTGCAATAGCCAGGGTAAGTATGGGTTGGTCGGGATATTGTGAATTGGCATAGAATACTGTGGTTCTTTCTGCACAGGTGCCGGAAGGATAGGCTGCATTTTCCTGATTACTTCCGGTAACGATTGTTCCGTTTTCCAGCAATGCGGCAGCTCCTACTGCAAAATGGGAGTAGGGGGAGTAACTTCTGCTGGTTGCTTCCCGGGCGGCATCCGTCAGGCGACGGTCTGTTTCATTCAGCTCCCCGTAGTTCAGGGAACGGACATGAATTTCTAGTTTAATTTCTTTCATGGCAGTTAGATTAGGGATAAATGATCGTGGAACAAATATAGCTTTTTCTTTGGAAACCGGAAAATAAATAGCAGGATTACCGGCAGAAAGTAGCTTCCACACCCACTTCCTTGCAATCTGCTCCCATCGGTGGATTTTGTTTGTCAAGGGTGATCCGTACCTCGCTGACAGCAGGGAAATCGTTCAGTAAGCGGGAGGCGATACGCCGGATAACGTGTTCCAGAAGCAGGGAGGGAATATTCATTTCTTTCTTGACAGCCTTGAATACTTCAGCATAGTTGACTGTTCCTTCCAGACAGTCATTTTCTGCAGCATGCGAGAAGTCTGTTTTCAGACGAAGGTTGAGGGTATATTCAGCGCCTACGCGGTTTTCCTGTGGAAGGACACCATGATAAGCATATAGTTTCAGTCCATTCAAATGGATGTACATGTCTTGAGCTTTCATACGCAGTTTATCAGATAAAAAATAGAGGGCGCAAAGATGCATTGTTTTTCCCGGAATAATACCGGAAGCAATACGCCTTTGCGCCCCGATTGGTTATATTTCTCAGGTCTGTTGTTTATCCGCAGCGGGAAGATCCGCAAGTCTTGCAGATCAGACAGCCTTCCTGGTAAACCAGAGTTTCATGACCGCAGTTAGGACATTTCACTCCCTTGGCTTCAGTTCCGTCCTGTACATATTTTTTCAGGGCGCGTTCTACACCATTCTTCCAGGTATTGATGTTTTCGCTGTCCAACTGGAGTGAGCCTACAAGTTTGATGACCTGTTCGATCGGCATACGCCAGCGCAATACACCAGAGATCAGTTTTGCGTAGTTCCAGTATTCTTTGTTGAACTTCTCGGACAAGCCTTCAATGGTCATCTTGTAGCCGCGTTTGTTCTCGAACTGGAAGTCATAACGCTTCACTCCGTCTTCATCGTAATTCTTGATGATGCGGCCGCTGGTTACAGATTTAGGCAGAACGATACCTTCCTCATCATCCTGAAGACCGGTAAAGATTTCGTAGGGACGTCCGTCGAGCAGTCCTACAAATGCTACCCATTTCTCTTTGTTGTTCTGGAAACGCACCACATCAGCTTCCAGTACTTTCGGACGTACTTCTACAACCTGAGGCGGTTTGCAGTGGCATTCTTCCTCTTCTTTCTTTTTGTCTTTCTTAGTAGAAATCAGAACACCAGCACGTGAACCGTCACGGTAGACTGTACATCCTTTGCAGCCGGATCGCCATGCTTCTACATAGAGGCGGTTCACCAGTTCTTCATCAACACTGTTCGGCAGGTTGATTGTAACACTGATGGAATGGTCTACCCATTTCTGGATACGTCCTTGCATTTTGACTTTCATCAGCCAGTCTACATCGTTTGATGTAGCTTTATAATAAGGAGATTGTGCAACCAGATCATCAATCTCTTCTTGTGTATAATGCTTGTTCGGGTCGTATCCATTGACTTCCATCCAGGTCAGGAACTTGTGATGGAACACTACATATTCTTCAAATGCATCTCCTGTTTCGTCTACAAAGTCTACACGTACATTGGCATCATTCGGGTTGACTTTACGACGGCGCATGTATACCGGCATGAAAACCGGTTCGATACCAGAAGTTGTTTGAGTCATCAGACTGGTGGTTCCGGTGGGAGCAATGGTCAGACAGGCAATGTTGCGTCGTCCGTAGCGTACCATATCTTCATACAAAGCAGGATCTGCATCCTTGATACGGTTGATGAACGGATTGTTCTTTTCGCGTTCTGCATCGTAAATTTCGAATGCACCACGTTCCTTGGCCATGTTTACAGATGAGCGGTAAGCTTCAAGTGCAACAGTTTTATGTACCTGTTCTGAGAATTCAGTTGCTTCTTCTGTACCATAGCGCAGTCCCATAGCTGCCAGCATATCACCTTCGGCTGTAATGCCTACACCTGTACGTCTTCCCAGTCCGGATTTGCGGTATATCTTTTCCCACAGGTGACGTTCTGCGCCTTTGACTTCTTCACTTTCCGGATCGGCATCAATTTTTTTCATGATGCGTTCGATCTTTTCCAGCTCCAGATCAATGATGTCGTCCATGATTCGCTGAGCCAGGGCAATGTGTTTCTTGAACAGGTCAAAGTCGAATCGGGCTTCCGGAGTGAACGGATTGATTACATATGAATACAAGTTGATGGCCAGCAGACGGCAAGAGTCGTAAGGGCACAAGGGGATTTCACCGCAAGGGTTGGTAGAAACCGTACGGAATCCTAAATCAGCATAGCAGTCAGGAACAGATTCGCGGATGATTGTATCCCAGAATAGAACACCCGGTTCTGCCGATTTCCATGCATTGTGCACAATCTTTTTCCACAAGGCAGAAGCATTGATCTGCTTGGATACCATCGGATGATCTGAATCAATCGGGAACTGTTGGGTGTACATCCGGCCTTCTACGGCAGCTTGCATGAATTCGTCATCCAGTTTCACGGAAACATTAGCTCCGGTCACTTTGCCTTCCGTCATCTTGGCATCAATGAATGCTTCTGAGTCGGGATGCTTGATGGATACACTCAGCATCAGGGCACCGCGGCGGCCATCCTGTGCTACTTCACGGGTAGAATTGGAATAACGTTCCATGAACGGAACCAGTCCGGTAGAAGTCAATGCAGAGTTCTTTACCGGTGAACCTTTCGGTCGGATGTGTGACAAATCATGTCCGACACCTCCACGCCGTTTCATCAGCTGTACCTGTTCTTCATCAATACGGATAATGGCACCGTATGAGTCTGCAGCTCCTTCAAGGCCGATAACGAAACAGTTGGACAGTGATGCGACCTGATAGTCGTTACCGATACCAGTCATCGGGCTTCCTTGCGGAACGATGTACTTGAAATGGTCAAGCAGGTCAAAAAGTTCTTGTGCACTGAGTGCGTTCGGATACTTAGCCTCGATGCGGGCCACTTCATTGGCGATACGCCAATGCATGTCCTCCGGAGACTTTTCGTAGATGTTACCGAACGAGTCTTTCACAGCATATTTATTTACCCAGACACGTGCGGCAAGTTCATCGCCTTTAAAATACTGCAATGAAGCGTTATAGGCTTCATCGTAGCTGTACGTTTTCTTTTCCACTTTTGTATATGAATGAGTTTGTTATCAATTTAAAAAGGTCTTGCCTGTAGAAATTTTGCTCTTCTTAAATCATAACGGCTGCAAAGCTAGAGATGTTTTTTTGATTTGCCAAATAAAACTTTGAGAAGTTATTAACAATCGGTGAAGTTTTCCAAAACGAAAAACTAATAATTTGTATATTAGTATAATAACTAAAATAGTGATAGCTGAAAATTTTCCAAAAAGGGAACTTCTTCTCAGAGGTGATATAGCGCTTGTTTCCTTGTCTGGAGGGTATTACAGCGTAGAAAACCTTTGTCTGGAGGGGTGGAAAAGGGTGAGAAGAGTATATGTCTCTAATAGAATTTCACTATATTTGTAAAATAAAACAAGATAATATGGATTCAATCAGAAACAGACGTACGATTCGTAAGTACAAGCAGCAGGATATTCCTGCAGAGCTGTTGAACGGGCTGCTGGAAGAAGCTTTTCGGGCTTCCACAATGGGAAATATGCAGCTTTACAGTGTAGTGGTAACCCGGGATGCAGAGCGTAAGGCTCTTCTTGCACCGGCTCATTTTAATCAGCCTATGGTGACTTCTGCACCGGTGGTTCTGACATTTTGTGCAGATTTCAACCGTTTCAGTAAATGGTGCCGTCAGCGCAAGGCAGAACCGGGGTATGACAATTTGATTTCCTTTATCAATGCCGCTTCTGATACCTTGCTGGCTGTTCAGAACTTCTGTACGCTGGCAGAAGATCGTGGTCTCGGTATCTGTTATTTGGGAACAACTGTATATAATCCGGATCAGATTATAGATATTCTTCATTTGCCGGAACTGGTCGTGCCTGTAGCCACGATTACGGTAGGATATCCGGATGAATGTCCTGCTCAGCCGGACCGCTTGCCGTTAAGCGGAATTATACATGAAGAAGAATATCACGATTACACTCCGGAAGCAATTGATGCCATCTATGCAATGAAGGAATCATTACCGGAAAACAAACATTTTGTGGAAATCAACCATACGGAAACGCTGGCTCAGATCTTCACGAATATCCGTTATAAGAAATCGGATAATGAATTTATGTCTGAAGGACTGAAGCGTACACTCAAGCGTCAGGGGTTTGATAAATAAGATTTCATTGGAATCAGATACAAAGAAAGCGGACCGGACAATCAGTTTTAACTTTTGTCCGGTCCGCTTCTTCTTTTATTTCAGTTTTAATCCAACTTCTATTTCTTCAATTTCTGCTTTAAATTCTTTATCCACTTCCAACTGATCTTTTACAGTCTTGCAGGCATGCAATACGGTTGCATGATCCTTGTTTCCAATCAGCTGACCGATTTTGGAGGAAGATGTTTCTGTATGTTTCTTTGCCAGATACATGGCAACCTGACGTACTTGTACAACTTCGCGTTTACGGGTTTTTGTATGGATAGCTGAGGTGTCAATCTTGTAGTGAGCACAAACCTTTTCGATGATATCATCGATGGTTACAGCCTTAACTTCAGCGCAGCGTACAGCTTTACGGACAATACGTTGAGCCAAATCCAGGTTGATTTCTCGTTTTAACAAGATAGATTGTGCCAGCAGTGAATTGACAATACCTTCCAGTTCACGCACGCTTTCGTTGACGTTTTCCGCAATATAGCAGATTACTGATTCTGGAATGGTCAGTCCATCCCGGCGGATCTTGTTGCGCAGAATGTTCTTGCGCAGTTCAATATCCGGTTTTTCCAGTTCAGCTACCAATCCCCATTTGAAACGTGTCAGCAGTCGGTCTTCCATCCCTTGCAGCATAACGGGAGCACGGTCGGAAGTCAATATCAGCTGCTTGCCGTTCTGATGCAGATGGTTGAATATGTGGAAGAATGTGTTCTGTGTTTTGGTAACACCCGCAAATTCCTGAATATCATCAATGATCAGGACGTCAATCGTCTGATAGAAACTGATAAAATCATTGAAATGATTTGTTCGTACTGAGTCAGTATACTGTACCTGGAACAGATGTGCTGAAACATACAACACACGTTTCTCAGGATAAAGTTCCTTGATACGGGTACCAATCGCATTGATCAGGTGTGTTTTTCCCACACCAGACGGACCATACAGGAAGAGCGGGTTGAAAGTACGCGCCGGATTCTGGGCTACAGTTTCAGCCACGGTTCTTGAGAATTCGTTGCTGGTACCTTTGATGAAGTTTTCAAAATTGTAATTCGGGTTCAGATGCGGATCCAAATCTTGAGGAGCCGCAGCTTGTAATGGGTTGGGCGCCTTGTTGGCATTGTGTACAGGCGCTTGAGGAGGCAAAGCAGATGAGCGCTTTGTCCCTTCCATATTGACGGTTATGTGGTTTGTCTTGTCGGTAAGAATGGAATACATCAACTCCGTACCTTCACCTATTTCTTTATAGATGGCGGCACGCAGCAATCCCACATACTTTTCTTCCAGATATTCATAGAAGAAAGGACTGGGGACGCCAATCGTCAATGCCTTATTCTCGTATTTCAAAGGTACGATAGGCTCAAACCAGGTCTCAAAAGCTCTTGCATTGTTGATGTTGTCTTTAATGAAGTCCAGACAGCGGTTCCACAACACAATTGCTTGATTATTTTCAATCATACGTGCGTTATTATTTAATAAAGCGAAATTTCTACGTTTGCAAATTTCGGAATGAAATTTCAGAAAAACAAATCCCTTTTTGCTTGCTTTTTCTGAATGTATTATAAATGTTTGGTTTTTAAAATGTTACCAATGTGTTAAAGACTCTTTTTGTGAGTTGGCTCTTGTTTTTTTGAAACTTATTGTTTCTCAAATGGTTATCCTTTTGTTTCTTTTTAGGAAAGAAGTCTGATAAAATTGGCTTATCTTCTTATTATCAGTTTGTTGTAATGGTTATAATAGAAGATAAGCCGATTCTTTATTATTTAGATAGATTCTATATAGCGTATTTCTTACTTGTCTTTCTTGCCAAAAAGAGAGAAGTGTACGTAGCGTTTGGGATGTTCCTGCAAATCCTTAAGCAGACTGGCCGCGTTGGCTGAAGTTGCGTTCAGATTGTTGTACAGTTCAGGATCATTCAGCAACAATCCGAGTGAATTGTCCTTGCGGTTCAGCTTGTCGGTCAACAGGCGTACATTTTGCAGGGTTGAATCGATTTTTGTAAAGGTTGCTGCGTAGTCTACATTCTTCAGATTGCCGCTGATCACCTTCAGGTCTTCAGTGATTGCCGTAACGTTTCCGGTTAGCTGTGGAATATCGTTGCTCATCAGAGTGTGTAGCTGGCGGCTGGTTGCGTTCAGAGAAGCAGTCAGCTGTTCTGCGTTATGCAGGGTTTTGGCTAAAGTCGGATCTGCCAGCAACGTGTTCAGTGAACTCAGGATAGAGTCCATCTTAGGCATCATTTGTGTCAGTTTGGGGAGCAGATCCTTTTCTGCAGCTCCCATGATTCCTTCATTGGCTTCTCCCACCAGCGTGTCTCCCGGATTGTAGTATTCCTGCCCTTCGTGGTTGAGTAGCATATTCATTTTGACGGTTCCCAGCATTTCTGTTACCAGTTCTGCACGGCTTCCTTTCGGAATGTGCATTGCCTGATCCATTTCAATACCCACAACGACGTGGCCGGGCTTCTGGTAGTTGTATTGTATGTCACGCACAAGTCCTACTTTCAAGCCGTTGGCAAATACCGGGCTTGAAGTAGCCAGTCCGTTGATGTTGGTGAATTCCACATAATAATAGCTTTCCGGCTTGAACATATTAACACCTTTCAGGTAGTTGATTCCGAAAAAGAGGATAAGCAGCGAGGCTATTCCGGCTAAACCTATTTTTACTTCTTTCTTCATGTCTTGATTATCTGTTTTGTTTAAACTCTTTGATTGCTTGGTTAATATTCATTTTTTTTCCGTTTTTGAAAGCAATGATAAATGCATCCTTGAACTTGGCATCCACCTTGGTCCGTTTCAGTCGGAGGATATGGTTGTAGTCCGTGTCTTCTCCGTATGTATATTTAACGATACCGTTTTCCTTATAATGGTTTACGGGTGAAAGTCCTTTGAATTGTCGGCTTCTGGCTGGAAGAACGCGGTCGGAAGTCAGAATCTGTATTTTGAATACAGGCTTTTCTGTGCGGTTGTTCCGGCTGGAGGCTTTGGTTGCCGGGGTAGAAATCTCAACAGGAGCAGCGGCACTTTCGACTGTCTCAACAGGAGGGAGAGACTCTTCTGTCAGGTCCGCAGTGAGAACATCTGACGCTGATTCTGTTGCAGGCTCATCTTCAGCCGGGAAAGACTGGCTGAGAGGCTTTCCGGCATTGAATCCCTGTTCCTGTTTGTATCGCAGGAATGCCTGGTAGATGCTTTTTGCCAGAGTGGATGTTCCGTTGGATGACAGCAGGTATGCTTCTTCTGTCGGGTTGGAAATATATCCCAGTTCAACGAGTACGCTGGGCATAGAAGTTGCCCTCAATACCAGAAATCCGGCCTGATGTACCCCTTTGTCAACCCGTTTGCTGGCCCGGAACTGCTTCTGGATGAGCTGAGCGAAGTTGACACTTTGTTTCATATTCTTGTCCTGAAGAAACTCAAAGATAATGTAGCTTTCTGACGAATTGGGATTAAACCCTGCATATTGCTGTTTGTAGTCGTCCTCAATCAGAATCACCGAGTTTTCTTTCTTGGCTACTTCCAGATTTTCTTCTGTACGGTGCAGACCTAATGTGTAGGTTTCTGCTCCGAGTACCTGACTTTTTCTGGAAGCCACGGAGTTGGTATGGATGGAAATAAACAAGTCTGCTTTGGCGTTGTTGGCTATTTCGGCACGGCGGTGCAGGGGGACAAAAACATCGTTTTTGCGTGTATAGACCACCCGTGTATCACTACAGTTGTCCTGTATCATCCGTCCCAGTTTCAGGGCTACATTGAGATTGATATTCTTTTCCCGTCCTTTCCGGCCAATTGCTCCAGGGTCATTCCCTCCGTGTCCGGCGTCAATGACAACGGTAAAAGTTTTGCCGTTCTCAGCCAACAAATGGATTGGGAATAAACAAGCCATCAGGCAGAACCCAATGATATATAGTATGTTGAATTTAGATGTCCGCATAATTTATTTACGGGTACAAAGTTAATAGTTTTTTGGTTATCTCGGCTTGTCGTATATTAATAAATGTGTATTTCGGGAAATAACGCCCATAAAAACAGGGAAAAAAGCAAGCGGTTTGCTTGATTTTGCCTATCTTTGTCTAAATCGTTATTGAATAATAAAACAGATATAGAATATGACACTGATTGACGGAAAGGCTATTTCTGAGCAGGTGAAGCAGGAAATAGCAGCCGAAGTGGCTGAAATAGTGGCTAAGGGCGGCAAGCGTCCTCATCTGGCTGCTATACTGGTTGGTCATGACGGCGGTAGCGAGACTTACGTGGCAGCCAAGGTAAAGGCTTGTGAAGTATGCGGGTTCAAGTCGAGTCTGATTCGTTTTGAGGCCGATGTAACGGAAGATGAACTTCTGGCGAAGGTACGTGAACTGAATGAAGATCCCGATGTGGACGGATTCATTGTACAGCTTCCCTTGCCGAAACATATTTCAGAACAGAAAGTGATTGAAACGATTGATTACCGCAAAGATGTGGATGGTTTCCATCCGATCAATGTCGGACGTCTGTCAATCGGTCTGCCCTGTTATGTATCAGCAACTCCCAATGGAATTCTGGAATTATTGAAACGTTATCATATTGAGACACAGGGAAAGAAATGTGTTGTGCTGGGGCGTAGTAACATTGTGGGCAAGCCGATGGCTGTGCTGATGATGCAAAAGGCATATCCGGGAGATGCAACAGTGACCGTATGTCATAGCCGGAGCCGTAATCTGGTGGAGGAATGCCGGGAAGCTGATATTCTGATAGCTGCCATGGGCCAGCCCAACTTTGTTACGGCCGATATGGTAAAGGAAGGAGCCGTTGTGATTGATGTCGGTACGACCCGTGTTCCGGATGCAACCCGCAAGTCCGGTTTCAAGCTGACTGGAGATGTCCGCTTTGATGAAGTGGCCCCGAAGTGTTCATTCATTACGCCTGTACCCGGAGGAGTAGGACCGATGACGATTGTGTCGTTGATGAAGAATACCTTGCTGGCCGGAAAGAAGGCTATTTACCAGTAATTGGAAGGTGAACAGATTCCGAATATACAAACTCCTGTTACCGATGGTCATCTGGCTGTCGGCAGCGGGAGTTTTTGCTAAGGGAGCCGACTCTCTGTCTTTGCTTTTTATAGGTGACCTGATGCAGCATCAGGCACAGCTTGATGCTGCGCGTATGCCGGACGGAAGTTATGATTATACAGACTGCTTCCGTTGGGTGAGTCCGGAATTTGCAAAGGCAGATCTGGTGATTGGTAATCTGGAAGTACCTTTGGGAGGGAAACCTTATACGGGATATCCTGCATTCAGTGCTCCTGATTCTTATTTGAAATCACTTCGCCAGGCTGGGGTAGATGTGTTGCTTACAGCCAACAATCATTGTCTGGATCGGGGGAAGATGGGACTGGAGCGTACCATCTGTCTGCTGGATTCTTTTCGGGTACCTCATGTCGGGACTTATCGTACCCGGCAGGAACGGCTGGATTTTTACCCGTTGCTGGTGGAGCGAAAAGGATTTCGCGTAGTCTTTCTGAATTACACGTATGGTACAAACGGTTTGCGTCCGGTAACGCCTAATGTGGTCAATTATATAGATCGCGACCAGATGAGGCGGGATATTCTGAAAGCCCGTCTGATGAAGCCTGATGTATTGATTGCCTGTATGCACTGGGGAGTGGAATATCAGTCTCTTCCCCGTTCGGAAGAACGTGCGTTGGCCGATTGGCTGCTGAAGATGGGAGTGGATCATGTAATCGGAGCGCATCCACACGTGATACAGCCTGTTGAAGTCCGGGAGGACTCTCTTTCTCCGACACGTCACTTAGTAGCCTATTCATTGGGAAACTTTGTTTCTAATATGAGTGCTCCTCAGACAGATGGAGGGATGGCTGTAAAATTATTGCTTCGTCGGGTGGAAGGCAAAACCCGTCTGGTCGATTGTGCCTATGCTTTGGTCTGGACTTCCCGTCCGGTATTGAGTGGGAAAAAGAATTTTCAGGTATATCCGGCCGGAATGGATGAAAACAAAATGCATATGTCTGAGAAACAGCGCATGAAGGCATATCTGGAAGGAGCCCGTAAGCTGCTGGGAAAGCATGGTAAAGGAATTCGTGAATATTTTTTTGAATAAAAAGAGACGAAATGTTTGCAGATTCAAAATAAATGTCTACCTTTGCAATCGCTTTTGAAAAGGTAATCAACATGGTGACTATAGTTCAGTTGGTTAGAGCGTCAGATTGTGGTTCTGAATGTCGTGGGTTCGAGTCCCACTAGTCACCCTATCTACAGACTGCTTGAAATCCTGTCGTAATTGACAGGATTTTTTATTTTATTAGTATTGGTTGTATATTCTTAAATAATTAATTATATTTGCAAAAAAGTATAAATTAATTATGAGGCAGCATGCAGTAGCTAAATTGGGTGTGATTATATCGGTCATTCTTTTTGTGATAGGAGTGGGCCTGTACAGTTTCGCTAAGTTGAATGCGGCAGATAATGAAAAAGAAATCAGTCTGTTTTCATTAGTTCCCTCCGATTGTATCGGTTTACTGGAAACCGACAATATCGAATTTATCACCAACGACTTTGCTCAGGTTGCTTATTCCAATCACCTGGATACGTTACAGGGAAAAGCCATTTTATGGGACTTGCAGAGTCGGTTACGGACTTATGTAGCAGATAATACGCACGGTTTGAGCAATCATGTCAGCCGTGTACTGGTCAGTTTTCATTCTATGGATTATTCTTCTCGCAATGTGATTGTTTATTTTCAGGCAACGGATTTTGGCAAAAAAATCCTGCGGCAGATGTTCCAGGGGATCAACTCAGGGTTTTCCCCAAAGAAAGAGATTTATAGAAGTGAGGAAATAGAGATTTATGCTGCTCAGAATAAGGATTTTATCGCGACTTATGAGGAAGATGGCTTTATGGTGGTAAGTTATCATAAACGTTTGATAGAGCAGGTGATAGATGTATGTAAAGGAAGTACTTCAATAGAGGATTTATTTCCTTTTTCTGGTCGGGAAACGGACCGTAAGAAGGAGTTTAATTATGTTACCTTATACGGACGGACTTCTTCCGTTCCGCTCCTTTCCAGAAATCATGCTCATTGTTGGGGAGTTTTTGATATACATCTGAACAGTGAGGTGTTCTATCTGAACGGTGAGGTGTACGAACCAGACTCTTGTATTCAATATGTAACGGAAGAATTGAGGCATATTTCTGATATTTCAACAGACAGTCTGTTGCTTGTAGTTGGTCAGGATCGGGTAGATTCATGTATTTCCAGTGTCATAGCCCTGCCCGACCACTCCCTGTTCGAGGAATGTGTCTCGAATCTTTCGCGTGATGCTTCCTTTATCCTGGTTACCGATATGGACCGTGTGATACAGCATCCGGAAGCTTATACGGATTATCTCCCTCCGTTTATTGTGGAGCATGCTGGTTTGTTTCGTTCGTTTATACTTTCAGTACAGGTCACCCTGGTAGAGAACAGGCTTTCTCATATTTTTGTTTTCACGTATAAAGAGTGATATTTGGTATTCTTGCTTAGGGAGTTGTCTTTTCTTTTTCCGTAATTCTGTTGGGGTACGGAAAAGGGCAGACTTGTCATATCTTATCGCAGACGGTATTTTTGGAAGTGAGGGGATACCTTGGCATAAAAATAGACCAGGGAGACAATGGTAAACAGACTGCCGGAGAGGTAAGCCATCTGAAACGACGAGATTTCTGCGATAAATCCTCCGCTGAGCATTCCTATTCCCAATCCTATATCCCATGAAGTCAGATACGTGCTGGTAGCTGTTCCCCGCTGGTTATTGGGAGCCAGGTTGACAAAAAGTGTATTGTATGCAGGAAACATCGTACCGAATCCGATACCTAATAAAAAAGCAATGGCAAAAAATATCCATGCGGTGGCAGACGGAAACTGACTTACGGTCCATCCGCAGCAGGTAAGAGCCAGGAAACAGAGGCATACCAGGTAAAGTCCGGCTTTGATGACCTGTGTAATCTTTCCTCTATCCACCAGCCGCCCGCTGAAAAGCCGGCTGACAGCCATTCCCACTGCCATCAGTGTGAAAAAGAAACCGGTTTCGGCCTTGATGCCGACTTGCTGGGCATACATAGCCACATAGTTGGTGGTCATTCCATATGGGATGGACAACAGCAGGAGACTGAATCCTGCAGGCAGTCCTTTGAGCAGGATAAAGCGGTCGAGGGAAATCGGACTGCGTTTAACGGGAGATTTATAGGGAGTCCGTACCATGCAGGCTGCAGCAAAACCGATACAGCAGGAAATCAGACCGTATGAGAAAATCAGTATATAAGGTGTGTCTGTATTGTGCAGCAAGAGCCCGGACATGGGGCCGATGGACATGGCCAGGTTGTTGGCAAGTCCGTAATATCCCAGTCCTTCGCCGCGTTTGGCAGAGGGCATAATGTCAATTACGATGGTATTTCCCCCTACAGTAACCATTCCGAAAGAAATACCGTGTATGATACGGAAAAGAATGAAGACCATGAGCAGGCTGGCCCAGATATATCCGGCAAAAGTCACCATAAAAATGAAGTAAGCCAGCAGGTACAGTGGCTTACGGGCAAATGTATCGAGCAGATATCCGGAGAAAGGACGGATGCACAAAGAAGAGACGGTGTAACAAGAAAGTACAATTCCGATTGCCGACTCAGAGACAGAGAATGTTTCTGCAAGATAGAACGGAAGTACGGGAGTCAGCAGCCAGAATCCGAAATACAGCAGGAAGTTGGCCAGCAGGATACAGCAGTAATGAAAGGTGAATAAACGCTCTTTTCCCATGACGAATGGAGAATTGCAGGTAGAATACAGAATGAATATAATATATTATAATACACGGGTCTGTACAATGAACGAACATTGATACAGACCCGTGCGGTATGTGTAGCGGAAACCTTAGTTGGCCGCTTCAAATTCTTCCAGGAATCGGGTATCGTTTTCTGAGAACATTCTCAGGTCTTTCACCTTATATTTCAGATTGGTGATACGCTCTACTCCCATACCGAAAGCATATCCGGTATATACTTTACTGTCAATTCCATTAGCTTCCAGTACGGCAGGGTCTACCATGCCACATCCCAGGATTTCCACCCAACCGGTATATTTACAGAAAGGACATCCTTCTCCACCGCAGATGTCACAACTGATATCCATTTCGGCACTCGGCTCGGTGAACGGGAAATAAGAAGGACGCAGACGAATCTTGGTCTGCGGGCCGAACATTTCTTGTGCAAACTGAAGCAATACTTGCTTAAGGTCGGTGAAAGACACATTCTTGTCAATGTAAAGTCCTTCTACCTGATGAAAGAAACAGTGTGCACGATAGCTGATGGCTTCATTACGGTATACACGTCCCGGGCAGATAACACGGATAGGAGGTTGGCTATTTTCCATCACGCGGCTCTGTACAGAAGAAGTATGTGTACGGAGAATAATGTCCGGATGGCTTTCGATGAAGAAAGTATCCTGCATGTCACGTGCCGGATGGTCTTCTGCAAAGTTCATGGAAGAGAATACATGCCAGTCGTCTTCTACTTCAGGGCCATCGGCAATGGTAAATCCGAGGCGGTTGAAAATACTGATAATTTCATTGCGGACAATGTTCAGCGGATGACGGCTACCCAGTTTGATAGGGTAAGCTGTGCGTGTAAGGTCCAGTTCGGTAGCCCCGTTGTCCTGACATTCAAAAGCCTCTTTCAGGGAATTGATCCGCTCTTGTGCCCGGTTCTTCAACTCGTTGAGCTTCATCCCTACCTCTTTCTTCTGTTCTGCCGGTACATTCCGGAAGTCTGCCATCAGTGCATTGATGACCCCTTTTTTACTCAGATATTTAATACGAAGTGCTTCCAGTTCCTCAGCACTGTTGGCTGTAATTTCTTCTATTTCCTGGAGTAATTGTTCTATTTGTACTAGCATATTTATTGTTTTTTGTTTCTTTCTTTCTCGCAAAGGTAAGTATTAAAACTGAATTAATCTTCTTTTTCTTTCAACAAAAAAAGAAAACAGTGTCCATTTATTATTGGAATAAAAAAAAAAGGTATTTTTGCACTTGATTTTCGAAGCTTTGACCAATGAAAAAAATTGTATTCGGGATTTGCGCAATGGTGTTGATTGCCTCTTGTTCTGGGGGCAGAAAAAAGGAGGCTGTAACAGAAATCGGCCATTTGGAAGAGGATTCACAGAGTTTGCCCTCACCGGCTGGGGTTCAGGACACTTCATGGGTGATAGAGGATGTGATTCCGGCAACGGCAGACGAAAGTTTTGCTGATTTTTTCTATAATTTTGCTTCGGATGCTGACTTTCAGCGTTCGCGAATTGTTTTTCCCATATCCTTGTATAAAGGGAAAGGGGTGGTGCGTGTATCCCAGGAGGATTGGGTTTATGATCCGCTTTTTTCCCGTGAACAAGTGTATACAGTATTATTCGACTGTGTAGAGGATATGGAAATGGAAAAAGACACTGCTGTTCATAGCGTACAGGTAGACCAGATGGATCTGGCAAAAAGTTTGGTCAAGCGTTATTATTTTGAGAGGATAAAGAATGTCTGGTTTTTGGAGGCAATCAACCAGGAGAAGTTGGAAGAGGAACAGAGTCGTGAGGATTTCTATACTTTTTATAGGCAATTTTCCTGTGACTCGGCTTTCCAGTTGAAGAGGCTTGATTCTCCTCTGGTTTTTGTTACGGTAGACCCTGAAGATGAGTTTCAGATATTAGAAACCACATTAGATGTGGGACAATGGTTCTCTTTTCGTCCTCCTTTGATGAAAGAGAAATTGACCAATGTGCATTACGGTCAGTCGGATGAGATGGATTCTGATACAAAAATCGTCGAGTTCAAAGGGTTTGGAAATGGCTTTAGTAACACATTGTACTTTCAGCGCCGCAAGGGAATCTGGAAACTGAGCAAATTTGAAGATTTAAGCGACTGATCAACAGTCTTATTAGGAAAAGGTGTCCGCTTAATAAAAAGGAACGGATTAGGGTATCAGATGATTTTAATCCTGAAAATGATATAAAAAAGATGAAGAAACTGCAGAATTATTCATTATTGAAACACAATACATTTGGTATTGATATACAGACTGATTATTTTGTCGAATTTGATACGGAAGATGAAATACGGGATTTTCTACTTTCTGACCGGGACAGCAGTTTGCCGCTACTGGTTATTGGAGGAGGAAGTAACTTGCTTTTTTTATCCGATTTTCATGGAATAGTTTTACACATCAATATAAAGGGAATCGAAATACTTTCTCAAACCGATGAATGGGTTGAGGTCAGAGTCGGTGCCGGAGTGGTTTGGGATGATTTTGTAGCATATGCAGTAGTACACGAATGGTATGGAGCTGAAAACCTCTCGCTGATTCCCGGTGAAGTGGGAGCTTCTGCAGTCCAGAATATCGGTGCTTATGGAGTTGAAGCAAAAGATTTGATCGTCTCAGTAGAAGCTGTATGTTTAGAGACGGCAGAAAAAAGAACATTTGCGAATGAAGAATGTGATTATGCTTATCGTCACAGTATTTTCAAAACTACTTTAAAGGGAAAATTCCTGGTTACCCATGTGGTGTTCCGTTTGGTCAAAAAACCAGTATGGCATTTGGATTACGGTAATATCCGTGCTATTCTTGCTCAAAAACAAAGTGTACTTTCGTTGGAAAATCTGAGAGAGGCAATTATTGAAATCCGGGAGCAGAAGTTGCCGGATCCTAAAGTAACGGGTAATGCCGGCAGTTTCTTTATGAATCCTGTAATTCCTGAAAAGCAGTTTGCTGAGTTGTACCGGCGATATCCGGGAATGCCTTTTTATCCTGCAAGAGAAGGTTATATTAAGGTACCTGCCGGATGGCTGATTGACCAGTGCGGCTGGAAAGGCAAAGCGTTAGGACGTGCAGGGGTACATAAGAATCAGGCACTGGTTCTGGTGAATCTGGGAGGAGCTACCGGTGAGGACATTGTCCGGCTGGCAGAGTCCGTTGTGGCTTCCGTGAAAGAGAAGTTTGGCATAGAGATTTATCCGGAAGTAAATTTTATAGGTCAATTGGGGTGCCGATAATTTTTAATAGTGTTATGAGCAGTAATAATTTCGGGGGTAAATGATGAATATCACAATTTTGGGAAGTGGTACTTCCACCGGAGTTCCTATGGTAGGATGTACGTGTGAAGTCTGTACCAGTAAAGATTCGAGGGATAAGAGGCTCAGGTGTTCCGGTCTGATTGAGACCAATGGAGTCAGTATATTGATGGACTGTGGCCCGGATTTGCGTCAGCAGTCGTTGTCGCTGAATCGTTATTTTCCTATAGACGGGGTCTTGATTTCTCATGAGCATTACGATCATGTCGGAGGTTTGGATGATTTACGTCCTTTCTGTTTTTTCCGTAATATCCCCGTTTATGCCGAAGACAATACTGCCGAGTGTCTGCGTAGTCGGATACCTTATTGTTTTTCCGAAACCCCTTATCCGGGAGCTCCTAATATTTCGCTTCAACCGTTGGAGCCTTATGTGCCATTTCAGGTTACCTCATTGTCCGGCAAATCGGTTGAAATACTTCCTTTTAGAGTCATGCATGGTAATTTGCCTATTTTAGGCTATAGGATTGGGCAGATGGCATGGATTACCGACATGACTTTCATACCGGAAGAAAGTGTAGAGTGTCTGAAAAATTTAGACTGCCTGATGGTGAATGCATTGCGCATCACTACTCATTCTACTCATCAATCACTGGGTGAAGCCTTGGACTGTATCAGTAGAATAACCCCGAAGAAAGCCTATCTGATTCATATGAGCCATCAGATTGGCTTACATGCAAAGGTTGAGCAAATGCTTCCTGACAATGTGTTTCTGACATATGACGGCATGCGTATCATTCTCTGATAATACTCCATAATCCGGATTTAGAACGCCTCAGTCATATTGAAATAGAATAAGTTTTGTTCATTCTTGAAATTACGTCCAAGATCAAGACGAACATTCATTCTTGGCTGTACTTCAATCCGCAGTCCTACCCCGGCATTCGGCAGTACACCCTCTATTTTCCCAGGGGTAGGTCCCATAAATCCACATCCTCCCCATGCGACGAATCCTAGCCGGTGCAATATTTTTTTAAGCCAGTTGCCCTGGTCTGTGTTGAACATCTGACGGTATTCCACCAATGCGACATGTGATGATTTGTCCCGATATTGTCCCATGTAGTATCCCCGCAAGTCGAAAGGTGTTCCACTCAGTACATATTTGTTCAGTGGTATTTCTGAACCGAAAACATGTTTGCTTTGAACAGTCCATGCCAGTACTTTCCGTTCTCCCAACAGCTTGTATTGACGGTAGTCGAATTCTAGTTTGTAAAAATTATCGTCTCCTCCCAGCCATTTTTGATACATTAGCCCGCGGAAGTCTAAATATATACCTTTATAGGGATTGGCAGGGATATCACGGGTATCGTAGGTGAGAAGAAAGCCGATTCCTGAACTGAAATTTTTGTATCCGTTCTCAGTCCCGCCCGCACGGACATAATCAGACTGTGTTACCATCAATGGAGCCGGATTGATAATTTCGTCATAGTTAAGATCAATTTGTGGCCCGATGAAGAGGTTACTCTCTTGAATGCGGAATAAAAACCAAGGATTAAACTGTATACCGCTGTAACGGTATTGGCTGGTAGTATCACTGCGTATGTAGTTTTTATTGGTGCTGTAACCTACCCCATAGAAGTTTTCCTGAGTATTTTTATAAATGAACTGTCCGAATATCCGGAATTTGTCATTCTTGAAAAACAATTGTGGCTTGACTACCAGATTCAACCCTCCATTAAACATGAACGCAAGTGAAGCAGGTACAACTGACCGCTTCATGGTACTGTCTTTGGGATTTATCTGGAAAGTCATTAAAGCGCTTCCTCCTATCAGTACTCCAAAATCTGGAGTATAACTGGGGCCTCCCAGTATGTTGTAATGTAAATTACGGCTGGATTTGTTTTTCTGTTTCAGGTCTTTGGAGCTGGCTGGGGCCTTAGAGGTAAGGGTATCTGTAGCGGAAATGGTTGTTTCCTGAGCTAACCCACTGAGGGTGAAAACCCCGATTATGATAAATAATAAAGCGAATCTTTTCATATAAATATACTTTCCTTACAAAAGTATAAAACTTTGCTGATTTTATTTTGTCTTTTTCAAAGACTTTCTGGTCTTTCACTTCTTTTTAACAAAACCGGAAGAGTCAGTGAGGAAGAGAATGTTGCTGCTTTTATAAATTACCTCTAAAAAATGGTAATGAATTTGGCCATTCAAAACCTATTTTTTATTTTTACATGAATCGTATTTAAATAGTTAAGAATGATGACAGTAATTGACCGTTTTTTAAAGTATGTAACCTTTGATACACAGTCTGATGAGTCGACAGGAGTGACTCCGAGCACAGCTAAGCAGATGGTGTTTGCACAATATTTGAAAACTGAGCTAGAAGAATTGGGGCTGGAAGATATTTCTTTGGATGAAAATGGCTATTTGTTTGCAACACTTCCGGCTAATGTAGAACGTGATATTCCGGCTATCGGCTTTATTGCACACATGGATACCAGCCCCGACATGTCTGGCGAGAATGTTTCTCCACGTATCGTGGAAAAATATGAGGGAGGTGATATCGTACTGTCGGAAACCGATCGTATTATTTTGTCTCCTTCTCAGTTTCCGGAATTGAATGATCATGTCGGAGAGGACTTGATTGTGACCGACGGGCATACTTTGCTGGGAGCAGATGACAAGGCTGGTATAGCCGAAATTGTAGCTGCTGTTGCTTATCTGAAAGCACATCCTGAAATTGAGCACGGAAAAATCCGTATCGGATTTAATCCGGATGAGGAAATCGGATTGGGAGCGCATAAGTTTGACGTAGACAAGTTCGGATGTAAGTGGGCTTATACGATGGATGGAGGAGAGGTTGGAGAACTGGAGTTTGAAAACTTCAATGCTGCTGCAGCAAAAGTCCATATTAAAGGACGTAATGTACATCCGGGGTATGCGAAGAATAAAATGATAAACTCCATGTTGCTTGCCAATGAATTTGTAGCTATGCTTCCGGCTGATGAGACTCCTGCCACTACCGATGGATACGAGGGTTTTTTCCACTTAGTAGGTATGGAAGGAGAAGTGGAAAGCAGTACACTTTCGTATATTGTCCGTGACCATGACAGAGAGAAGTTTGAGGCCCGGAAATCTTTCATCAAGGTATGTGCCGACAGAATGAATGAAAAATATGGTATGGATACAGTTACCGTAGAACTGAAGGACCAGTATTATAATATGAGACAGCAGGTAGAGCCTTTGATGCACATTATCGACATTGCGTTTGCTGCAATGAAAGAAGCAGGGGTTGAACCGAAGGTGAAAGCCATACGTGGTGGAACAGACGGTGCACAGCTTTCGTTCAAGGGGTTACCTTGTCCTAATATTTTTGCCGGAGGGCTGAATTTCCACGGACGCTATGAGTTTGTGCCTGTCCAGTCTATCGAGAAGGCGATGAATGTGATTGTGAAAATCGTAGAACTGACGGCTAAGCGTTATAAATAAATTGAAATAACCTGCTGACAGGAACAGTATATGTGGTCGGTTGCCGGTTGATTCGGGCAACCGGCCGTTTTTTGTCTAAAAGCTGCTGTCATACTGAATTTTTTTATAACTTTGTTTCTGTCGGCCGGACTTTCTCTGCAGTATCTGTAAACGTGTGTTTACCCTACGGCGCAGTCGATGTCTGCCGGTTTATGTCAGGGGGATTCCCCGTGTTATCAACCTTAAACTGTTTTTTATTATGAAGACCACTCCTTTTACAGAGAAGCATATCGCTCTCGGAGCCAAGATGCATGAGTTTGCGGGTTATAATATGCCGATTGAATATTCCGGCATTATCGATGAACACATGACCGTATGCCAGTCGGTGGGTGTGTTCGATGTCTCTCACATGGGTGAGTTCTGGGTGAAAGGGCCACATGCGCTTGAGTTCATCCAGCAGGTGACTTCGAACAATGCAGCTGTGCTGACTCAGGGAAAGATTCAGTATACTTGTTTCCCTAACGAAACGGGGGGAATTGTCGATGATTTGCTGGTATATGCATACGAATCCGATAAATACATGCTGGTAGTGAATGCCGCCAACATTGAGAAAGACTGGAACTGGTGTGTCAGTCACAACCAGGTGGGTGCCGAACTGGAAAATTCGTCTGACCGCATCGGACAGTTGGCGGTGCAGGGACCGAAGGCTTTGGCTACGCTTCAGAAACTGACATCGGTCGACTTGTCTTCCATCCCTTATTATACCTTTAAGGTGGGTGAGTTTGCCGGAGTGCCGAACGTGATTCTGTCGAATACGGGATATACCGGTGCCGGTGGTTTTGAACTTTATTTTTATCCGCAGGATGCGCTCCGGATATGGGATGCCATCTTCGAGGCAGGGGCTGAGTTCGGTATCAAGCCTGTGGGACTGGGAGCACGTGATACCTTGCGTCTGGAAATGGGATTCTGTCTGTATGGCAACGACATCGATGATACCACTTCTCCGCTGGAAGCCGGTCTGGGATGGATTACGAAGTTTGTGGATGGAAAGAACTTCACCAACCGGGAGGCACTGGAACGCCAGAAGAAAGAAGGGGTACCCCGGAAACTAGTCGGCTTTGAAATGATTGACAGGGGAATTCCCCGTCACGGCTATCTGCTGGTCGACGGGCAGGGTGAGTCAATCGGTCGGGTGACTTCGGGAACCATGTCTCCGGTACGGAAAATCGGAATCGGACTGGGATATGTGGGTATTGATTTTGCACAACCGGGAACGACTATCTGGCTGGACAACCGCGGACGTAAGTTGAAAGCACAGGTAGTGAAGTTGCCGTTTCGTAAATAATTGGAGTACCGATTAACGGCTTCCAAAGAAAGAAGGCCCCTGTCTGTTTTCTTACCGGAAACAGGCAGGGGCCTTTGGTATGCGATGATTATTCTTTTTCGAGTGTCATCAGTACCCGTCCCAGCATCATGATGGATGAACCGCGGAGTTCAGGCAGTGAGGTACGGATGTAGCGGATTACCTCAGGTGTCAGTTCCGGAGAGTTCGGGAACAGGCGGGTGGCATTTAGCAGGACAAGTTCGAAGTCTTTCTGGTCCAGTTCGCCCTTCTTGCTCTTGAACAGTTCAAAGAAGGCTTTCTTGTCGCCTTTGGCATAACATTCTATCAGGTCGAATATCGGACTAAACGGATATTTCTTATCCAGTTTCAGCGACTTGATGTCTTTTTTAATCTGCTGATAATCGGCTTCGTTGAATTTCTTTTCTTCAAAGATATAGCCTGAGAGGTAAGTGGACAGTGCAGAGTGATACAGTTTCTGTATATAGTCCAAGGCTTCCTCGCTTTTTGCCGCATCTACCTTCTTGATGTTTTTTACCAGGAACTGGAATTTCGGGTCGTCAATGCGGAATGTATACCGTGAGTAAATAAAGAAATTGGCAGCCGACAGCTTCTGTTCGTCTGTCAGTGAGTCAAAGTATCCATTGATAATCTCGTATCCCTTGCTGATGTTCTTTTTCTCCATGAACGACATGGCATATGCGTCAATCAGTTCCGGAGTTCTTTCTCCACTTTCGTAACGCTGCTTCATCCGTTCCGGAGTAAAGTCAGGGTTCAGTTCGTTCTTGATTTTCGCAATGAAGGCATCTGCAGGAAAGGCACCGGCTATGTTGACCTTTACATTTCCCTGCTGGTCGGCAATGATAAAGGTTGGATAGGCCTTTACCCCGAACTTCTGTGCCAGTTCCTTGCCTTCCTTTTCCGCATTCAGCTTGAGGCAGACAAACTGTGAGTTGAAGAAATCTCCCACATGTTTCTGCGGGAAAACTTCTTTCGACATTTTCCGGCAAGGACCACACCAGTCAGTATAGAAATCGATGAAGATGAGTTTGTTTTCTGTCTGTGATAATTGAAGGGCCTCGTTGAAGTCGATGTCCCTGAATTGGGTCTGGGCAGTCAGCCCGGATGTCGTCAGCGCCATGCCCAGTAAAAATGCAGCAAATGTTTTTTTCATATGAGTTAAATAGCTGAAATGAATAATATGTAGTTGCATGAAAGAGATTGCCGGAAATCCGTTTCCCTTTTTAGAGAGTAGGAAGCTTTCCGCCAATCTCATTGTAATAATCTGTTATCTTGAACTGTTACGGTATTCTATTTTCTTAACTTTTAATGGAGTGTTGTAAACGAACTCCTTATCCAGTTTCGGACCGGTCATGATGGGCACGATGTTCAGGTCTTGCCCCATTGTATATTTGTAGATGGTTCCTTTCTTGTCTGCTTCAGCAGCCTCGTCGTAGGTGCAGACTACAATGTCAAGTTCTCCACGTGACCTCCAGTCAAAATCGGCATAAGTAATTTCTCCCGGATAAGTCTTCACTACTTTGCATACCTTGCTTTCGTAGTTGTATTGATATAGTTTTTTGTCTGCCACATAAATTAGGATAGGGTATTCTACCGAGAAACTGTAATATGTAGCTTTGTCTATGTCGGTTGCATTGGCAGTCGTAAAACTGAATGCATCTTTTTTAGAGACGGTTGAGCCGTTTATACTTATCTGGTAAATAAAATAATCAGTATTGTTTTCCGTGCTTTTCATCAAGGCATAACTGTTTGTCGGGGTATTCTCTCCATATACGATGGTACGTTTGCTTTGTTGCCAGGGGAAAGCTCCCGGAGTTTCAGACAGTTTGGCACATATTTTGGTATACATGTTTTTTAGGTACACGAAGCATTCGGCATCCATGTCATAGAATACTACTGCACTCATTCTGTTGTTTGGATTGCAGAATCCCAGCGGGTAAGGCTTGAACAGTTTGGTACTTGCAGCATCGTAACGGTTAATTGGGCTCGGGAAGATTTCTCCAGAGATGATACTTGCAGCAAAAACTCCATCTTCGGTCACGAAGCCTCGGTTGCTGGTGTCGTAGGCTTTTCCGTAGATTCCCTGGTGGGGGAACTGGTCGAGTACCTTTACCGGATGCTTGATGAGTTGTGAAGGGAAAGTAAAGCTTTCATTATACGACGGATCGACCTCAAATAAGGTCTTTTCCTGAATGGAGTTTTCCAGTTTGTAAGATCCGGTTTCGGTGATTAACCATAAGTTGACTGGCGTTCTTGGATTCGCTATATACCCTGTATACATTAAATCTTTGGCTCCTTTCAGCTGTTCTGAATTGATAAAGATGTCATGTATCATGGTAGTGTCTCCTTCGCTGTTCGGCATACTCAGGAAATCTATGCCGATTACTCCGTCTTCTTTTTCACCGACCACATAAAAACCGGTAGTCAAGGATGTGCTGACCTGCAGTGTCATTCCTGATATTACCCATTCCATATCGGTCGATTGGTCGTTGATAATCAGGTACAGATAATAGCTTCCGGGATTCATGACTACAGTTGTTTTTAGATTTTTTTCATGTCCCAGTTCGGTATGAGTATGTTTGTCGCTGCCCGGTTCTTTTTTACAGGCATACCAAGTGTATTCATATTGACTGTCATCTTTTCCCAATATGCTTCCGGTTACTTCAGGCTCAATGGTCAGTTCGGTAATACCGGCCAGTACTGAATAGGTTTTTTCCGTACCGGTGACTGTAATTTCATTGACCGGAAGGTGGTCGTATGAACCTTTGTCCTCTACGCATGAGTAGAAGCCGAAAAGACAGCCAAGCATGGCTGGATATAATATATGAGTCAGTTTCATAATGAGTTCTGTTTAATCTTTATTATTTATCGTAATAGTCATCTGGAGTATCACCGAATTTCCAGGCGTTTGGATCAATGGTATTGACAGAAGGGCAATGCATCATGGTTCCGTCTTCCTCAAGGACAGCGAACTCTTTGCCTTTTCGGGCTTCTTTTATCAGATGCATGGCTAGTGATTCGGCTATTGCACCGGCCCTTCCCATCGGCATGACTGTCATGTCTGCATAATCTTCTACAGTTGTGTTGGAGAGCTCCATCATCAACAGCCATTTTTTGCGGGAAAATTTACCGAAGGCTCCAAGTCCTTCATTGCTTCCCCACCATCCTTCCGGCTGTACCATTACATCATTGGCTACTATTTTATGGTATGTCGCATCATTGTTGTAACCATATTGGGTTTCGGGATGGTCATATTTAGGATTGTCCTCATAATTAGTGAACGGGCAGGTAAAATATTCGTTTGGTAACAATTTCAATTGCAATGTCAGTGTATCATCTGTCATTTCCGGGGTACGGTTGAAAGTGATATCAATATAGGCATAACGCTCTCCGGCCTTGATTACATAGTCCTTGTCGAAGTCTACGTAGTCTCTTCCAGCTACTGCATCGGTGCTGTCTTTTCCGATTGCGATACTGAACGGACGGTCGTAATCCTTGATGGTACCGCTGGTGGCTACCCGCAACTGCACAGAACAGGTCTTGTCGGTCATGGTACCGAATTCTACCGGTGTATAATACTGGTGTGCCCATTGGTCGGGCTCTCTGAAGTCTTTACCCCAGCGAACATCGAAATACAGTCCGTCCATACCTTCGTAACTCATAATTTCTTTTTCGCAGGAGGTAAAAGATGCGGCAAATGCCAGCATGTATATGTAAGTCAATTGTTTTTTCATAAGTCTGAATTTTATTGTCTGTTGTCGGTTTCACTCTTTGGCAGAGGTACTACATAGTTTGATAGTAACATCTTATAGGGATTCTTTACATCGGTTCCTGATGCAAATTCTTCCATGGCATTGCGCTTGTAGTAGAAGAAAAGCTGTCCTTCTCCGATGACTTCACGTGCAAACTCTTCGGTTATCAGCTGTTTCTTGTTCTCTTCCGTTACAGTTTCATCGGAGGTCAGGTTACGGTGCCAGCGAATCTGATGCAGACAGTTCTGTACTTCTTCCAGATTGTTGGCACATTCTGCTTGAATCAGGTGCATTTCACTGATGCGCATAAGTGGAATCATGAACTTGAAGTAGGCATCTGTGGTGATTTGTTCATATTTCAGTGAATAGGTGATACCGGTGGTGGCCCCTGATTCTTCATCGGTACTGGTCACTACTTCTTCCCACATTTTCCGGCGGTAGTCGCTGCTGCTGTTCGCACCGTAGAATTGGGCCAGCTTGGAGTCTTCTCCCGACAGTCCTCCTACAAAGGTAAGGGCTTCACCTTCCAGACTCTTTCCAAAGAGTCCGTCGTATAGGGTGCCGCGGCTCGGGTTATAAAGGCCGAATATGACTTCAGTCGAGAATACACGATCGGGGGCTGAGGCAGAAGTGGCTGCCTCCTTGGTCACCCAGGGGAAAGTCTGCTTTTCTTCTACTTCTGCCAGTAGGGCAGTTACGCAGTTATAAGCCTCTGTCTTGTTGCCCATCCACATGTAGAGTCTGGCCAGCAGACCCTGTACCGCATAATAGTTGAGACGATACTGACGGTAGCGCAGGTAGACCGGATTTTTATTGTCTTCCGCATCATCGGTTTGTACGCCGTCTGTACGTACCGGATCGTCTTTCAGAAGTTCAGCTGCTCCGTTCAGGTCGCGCAGGATTTTCTCACAGACTTCTTTGGCCGGTAGAATCGGTACAATGTCTTTGTTGTTGGGGATGTCCAGATACGGAATGGCGGCAGTTGATTCGGTTTTGCCGGAATAGATAGGACCGTACAGTCTCAGCAAGTCGAAATGTATCATGGCGCGCAGGGCAAGTGCCTCTCCTTTTACGATGGGATAGTAGCGTGCCGTGAGGGCACTTCCTGATTCATCGCAGTGTTCCAGCAGAACGTTAAGGTTGGCAATCAGACCGTACAGGTGTTTCCACATCGCACTTGAGGTTGTTTCGAAAGTTTTCTCCTGATAGCTGTAGTTGGCATATACCTTATACGGATGTGTGCCGTTGGCAGGTACGTTATAATATTGGGCCATGACATCAATGACTCCCATGGAAAGAATGTTTCCGTATGATTCGTTCAGGCCGCTGTATACTCCGTTGAGTACGGTGAAGAAACCCTCGTCTTCGCTGAACAACTTATCTTCCATGATACCGTCTTCCATGTCAACTTTTAGCCAGTCGGCACAGGATGTGGCGGTAAAATTGAGGGATACGATGAATATCAGACTTTTCAGTATATTTTTTATTTTCATAATCGTATGTTTTATAATTTAGAAACGAACCCCGATTGAGGCTGAGATTTTTCTGGAGAACGGATAGTCGATACCGCGTTCTTCCTTGATGGTAGACAAACGGAAGAGGTTGTTACCGTAGATGCGCACGTTGAATGAAGAGGCACCGATGGATTTCAGCCATTTTCCGGTGGTAGTCTCGTATCCTACCGACAGGGTAGACAGTTCCAGTGTGTTGTCATCGGCAATGAAGCGGGATGACATGTTGGTGGTGCTGGTATCGTCAATGCGTTTGAACTTGGCGATGTCACCCGGTTTCTGCCATCTGTCATAGAGGGCGCGTTTGTCCTGGTTGTATTTTACCTGTACGTCGCTGATGTTTTCTACTTTGTTGAACAGGGTAGAAAGGAAGGCCTGTCCACCATAGCGGTAGCTGAAAATGGCGTTGATGGAGAATCCTTTCCAGTAGAAACTGGTTCCGAAGGCTCCTTCCACGTCGGGAGTAGAATCTCCGCAGATTACTTCATCGGCCGAATCCCATTTGAAGGTATAGGAACCGTCCTTACGGATGAAGATTTCGTTACCGGTCATCGGGTCGATACCGGCCGAGCGTACGGCATAAAGGGCGGTCGGGCTGGCTCCGTCATAGTAACGGATCAGGCTCTGGTTGGTACGTCCTTTCTCATTGTATTTTTCCAACAAGTTGCCTATGTTATAGTATTCAGACTTGATATGGCGCAGATTGGCATTCACTGTCCAGTTCATATCCGGTCTTTTGATGATGATGTAGCTTCCGGTGAAGGTGATACCCTGGTTTCTCATGGCACCGATGTTCATTGGAACCGATGAAATACCAGAAGAAGGCGGGAAGTCGATGTTCAGTAGTAATGGGTCGGTTTTTTTCCTGAAGTAATCTACGTTTAGGCGCAGACGGTTCTGTAACATTTCCACATCAAGTCCCCAGTTCTGTTCGTTGGTACGTTGCCATTTCAACCCACTGTTACCCCAGGTGCTGACCAGTGCCGACAGACCGAACATATTCGGATAGCTGGTATAATAAGTATATACACTGTTCGCCATTTTTGCATTCAGGTTGGCATTTCCCGGATTACCGACTGAGTATCTCAGCTTCATGTAGTTGAGGATGTTGTTCGGGCGGAAAAATGACTCGTTGTGAATGTTCCATCCCAGACCCAATGACCAGGTAGTTGAGAACGGATTGTCTACGCCGTATACGGAAGAACCGTCGGAACGGAGGTTGAAATCCACCAGATAGCGCAGGTGGTATCCGTAGTTGAAGTTGGCATAATAGCTGGCATGACGGATTTTGGAGATAGAGGAACTCGGTTTTCCGCCTTCCGGATATCCGTTGGAGAAGTTTGGATTTGAGAACATATCACTGGCATATCCTATTGCCTGGAAAAGAGAAAGGTTAGACCGGTTTTCACTGATCTGCATACCTCCGATAGCGTTGACTGTATGTTCGCCAAAGGTCTTTCCGTAGGATACGTCAAAACTTCCGTCGTAGGATGAAGACTTTGTGTTGGTTTCTTTGTAGCTTCCTTTTTTCAATGTCTCGGTTGTCAGGTATTCACTCATTTCCGGCGACTTGAATACTTCGGCATTGTTACGTCCTACTGTAATACCGAATTTACCTCTAATGCGGAGTTCGGATATCGGGCGGTATTCAATCTGGAAGTTGTTGACGAAGGACAGCTGGTTGCTCTTGTCGTAGCTGCTTTGGTTGAAGTCCCACAGCGGATTGGTGATATACTGCGTACCCGAAGTGGCGGAACGTACTTCTTCCATTACCTGCTCCACTTCTCCATATTCATTGTATTTATCGTAGAACGGGTTGGTGCGTGCGAATTCACTGAATGAAACCGTTGGGTTTTCAATGTCTGTGTTGGTAATGTTGGTCTGGTTGGTAAACGCAAACTTGTCAATACGGTAGGTCAACTGTACGTTTCCGTTCAGAATGTCACGGCTGGAGTTTTTCATAACACCGTTCGTGTGTGTATAGGTCATACCGATACCGTAACGGAAGGCAGCATCACCTCCTTCGGCAAAGATATTGTGGCTTTGGCTGAATCCGGTCTGAAGCGGTTCGTTCAGCCAGTAAGAGTCGATACCCTGTCTGTTTCTCAGCATGCGCTGCTGGTAGAGTTTCCGATAATATTCGTCGATGATGTTTCCGTTTTCATCGAGGGTACCGTAGTAACCTGCCAGTTTTTCATATTCCAGTTTTTCAGAAGAGTTCATCAGGTTATAGTCGCTCAGGTCGGCCCATTCAATACCGAAATTTCCGTTGTAGTTGAATTTTAGTCTTCCGGCCTCCGGTTTTTTGGTTTCTACTACAACGACGCCATTGGCGGCCTTCGAACCGTAGATGGCAGTAGATGAGGCATCTTTCAGGATAGTGATGCTGGCTATACGGTCCATACTCAGGTCGGTAATGGTGGAAAGCGTAGTTTCAAAACCGTCCAGAATGAAAAGCGGCTGATTAGGGTTCGTACTGTATTCCGTCTCAAGTCCCACGATATTGGTGTTACCTCCGATGTTGAGGTTCATGGTGGCATTAGGGTCCGAACCGGCAAGGTTGTTTTCCAAGATGATAAATGACGGATCAAGCACCTTCAAGCTCTGAAGTACGTTCTGGTTACCTACGGTCTTCAGGTCTTTTTCCGAATAAGTGGCCATAGAACCGGTGAAACTCTCTGCTTTTCGGGTGTAGATACCGGTGATAACTGTTTCCTGCAGGGAAACGGCATCCGGTTCCAGACGGACTTTGATCTTTTCCGACGGACTGGAAACCCGTACAGTCTGGGTTTTCATTCCCACATAAGAGAAAATAAGCGAGTGGATATTTTGTGGAATGGCAATGCTGAATTTACCGTCAATATCTGTAATGACTCCTACTCCGTTTGCGTTTTTATAAGTAATGTTCACTCCTGGCAGGGGCTCTCCGTTTTCGTCAATAACGGTACCCTGGTAGGTTACTTTATTGATTTGCGTAGATTGGATGTTTTGATTATAATTCCATTCAGTGGATGCATTTGCCTGTAGGCTGGCTATGGGTAAAAGACTTGTAGCCAATACCAGACAGCCCAGCCTGTTGCTATGCAGCCAATTTTTGAGTGGTGGAATAGCTTGCAATAAGCAATGGGAGTTCCTTTTTGTCTTCATAGTTAATTGTCATTTGTTATATTACGGTTGCAAACGTAAAGAAAATATCTTAATCTATTAATAAATTGTATAAAATTATTTAGTAAAAGTGAATTGTTTGCATTTCTATTCCTCCCTTTGGTATCTATTTGTAATATATTTTAATAAAGCTAAGTATTTCTGAATTATGGTTAATTATTTGTTTTAGAGTTGGTTACTTTACTGCGGGGATGCTTCGGAAAATGATGAGGCTTTTGTAAGGTATAAACGGCGGTTTTTAGAGCTTTTTTGTAAGAAAAGAGATGAGATTGGAAGATAAAGCGTCAGGAAGGTTGTTGTGAAATATTTTGCTTTGAGAACATTTTTTGTTTGGAGCGGCCGTTGCAACATGTGATGAAAGGCTTGTTCAGATTTGGCTGTTTTTCTGGTTTATTGTTGTTTGCAGATATAATACCGCATTTTGTACGGTTCGGATGGAGCAAAGAGGAGTGATGGGTACTTTCCCCATTAAGTGAAGCGTATATAAAAAAGAGGAATGACGTTATTATCGGAAAAGATGTTTTTGGGAAATCTGTAATGACGTACACTTCACCCCCTGTTGTTAAATACAGTCAGCATCGTTGATTCAATAATCAGCGGCATGGTTTATTTTACACTACCGTGGGATGATACAGTTTATATCTGATCATCCTTTTAGGGCAAATATAAAGGCCATACCGTGAATACGGTACAGCCTTTACAATGCTTTTTCAGTAAAGAATTATGCTTCAGCAGGAGCTTCAGTAGCTTCTTCAGCAGTAGCTTCTGCGTTTGCAGCAGCTTCAGCCTCTACTTTTGCAGCAGCTTCAGCAGCCTTCTTTTCAGCTACTTTCTTAGCGATTTCTTCGTTTACTTTCTTTTCAGCTTCCAGACGTGCTTTAGCGTCAGCCTTCTTGGCTTCTACTTCTTTAGCTTTCAATGCAGCCAAGCCAGTCTGCTTGTTTTCTTTCCAAGCGTTGAATTTAGCTTCAGCTTGTGCTTCATCGAATGCACCTTTAGCTACACCGCCCAGCAAGTGTTTCTTCATGTAAACACCTTCACGAGACAGGATGTTGCGTACAGTGTCTGTAGGCTGTGCACCGCACATTACCCAGTGCAAAGCACGTTCAAAATTCAAATCTACTGTGGCAGGATTGGTATTAGGGTTGTAAGTACCAATTTTCTCAGTAAATCTACCATCACGTGGTGCTCTTGCAT
>ERZ1027150.202-NODE-202-length-54189-cov-9.213637_pt1 | contig 54189 bp, 49 predicted proteins | sample MGYA00519276_ERZ1027150 | MGnify/ENA primary metagenome ERZ1027150 (study PRJEB26926, sample SAMN06164860) | human gut metagenome | biome: ENVO:00009003; feature: ENVO:2100002; material: ENVO:00002003 | host: Homo sapiens | place: USA | collected 2012 ... | reverse complement strand
ACGATATTCACGCATGTTACTAAATAATTTGTGTCAACTTATTTAGTACACTACAATTACTTTTTTTGTAGTTGCTTGGGGTTTCTCCAATCAGCTTTATATAACACTTTGGAAAAATGATAATGGTCATAAAAGTGGAGTTTCTCGGTAATTTCTTTGATTTTAAGATCCGAAAAATCAAGTAGCTGACAGGCTTTCTGAATCTTTAATTGTACAAAGAAACATTCTGTAAATACTAAAAATCAGCCAACTGATTCATATGCAAAGTATCGCGGATTAGTTGGCTTTTTTTGTATCTTTAGGTATTCCCCGCAAATAAGGTTTGACGGTCAAAACGGGGGGAATATAGATACTTGTATGTACTTGGTTGCAATATATGATTGTTGCAAAGCTATGAAAAAGAAACTGTTTGGCGCATCTGTTTGTCTGATTATTCTGTGTGCATGCCAGTCAATTTCCTCTCAGACTACAATCAATGGAGAGATCTGTGGAGTGGGAAGTAATACAATGATTGTAGACTTTTTTTGTCTCTGATTTAGTCAGGCAAGGCATCCATAGAGATACCATACTACTCAAATTCATAACGGAGCCATTGTCCTGTCAGCAGTTGGCCTGCCGGACACAATAGCGGTCGACTGAAGACGGTTGTCAGCAGATGAACCGAATATACCTAAAAATGGGGATTGTGCGCTTGTACGGATTCTCTTATCTTTGCAACATCAAATCATAGGCGTTTCTGCCGGCTGACTGAATGAGGGCGGTCGGAACTCCGGATAATATATTATGTACAAAAACCAGCGAAACATACATAGGATTTCAGGAGGCTTCCTGTTGGGGCTGTTCGTACTGTACTGGTGCGGCATTACGCTGTTCATGCACTCTCATGTGGTGAACGGGGTGGTGGTCGTGCATTCGCATCCCTTCAAGGCGGAACATTCACATACGAAATCCCAGCTGGAAACCATCTTTTATTTATCCATACTTCAGACTTCGGGCAGCGTGGATGCGGAAGTGGTATTGCCTCTGTGGCTTGTCCCCTTGGCGGTAATCGTTTCCGGATATCTCTGTGCCCTTTCTTTCCGTCCGAATCCGGACGTCTGTACGCGGGGGCCTCCTGCTAGGGTGATTGAATATTGACAGATGCAGTCGTAATTTGTATGCCGGAACGAATGCGGCATGCGGGTTTCCGGCTGGAAGATGAGTGGTCCTGTTACGGACAGCAGGCGGTTGCGGCAGCGGCATGCTGCGGCCTGGAAACCTGTTGCCGAAAGGATTGCTGTAACCTAATCAATAACCCCAAAAAGAAAAAACAAGGATGAAAATAATTTATATGTGTATGCTGGGAGTGACATTGTCGTCTCTCTCAGCCAAGGCTTTTGCAAATGCAAATGAATGGACGGATACGGAAGTGAATGTAAGAGATACCGATGCCAATATTGTCGGTCATGTAACGGACAAGGATACTCGGGAACACCTGCCTTATGTATCGGTGGTACTGAAGGGGACTACCCTGGGTACGACAACCGATGCAACGGGACATTATTTCCTGAAGAATCTTCCGGAAGGGACGTTTACCCTGGAAGTGAGTTCGGTAGGATACAAGACGGAAAGCCGGACGGTCCGTGTGAAAAAGGGACAGACCCTGGAACTCAATTTTGAGATAGCAGAAGACCGGGTGGCCCTCGACGGGGTGGTGGTTTCGGCCAACCGCAATGAGACGACCCGGAGAATGGCGCCTACGCTGGTCAATGTGGTGTCGATGAAGACATTCGAGAATACCAATTCTACCTGTCTGGCACAGGGACTGAACTTTCAGCCGGGGGTACGGGTGGAGAACAACTGTCAGAACTGCGGTTTCCAGCAGGTGCGCATCAACGGACTGGACGGTCCGTATACGCAGATCCTGATTGATTCGCGTCCGATATTCAGTGCCCTTTCCGGAGTTTACGGACTGGAGCAGATTCCGGCGAACATGATCGACCGAGTGGAGGTGATGCGGGGGGGAGGTTCGGCCCTTTTCGGGTCTTCTGCCATTGCGGGTACCATCAATATCATTACGAAGGAGCCGGTACGTAATTCGGCACAGTTCTCGCATACGCTGACGGGCATCGGGGTGACTTCGGCCTTCGACAATACGACGACGGTGAATGCCTCGCTGGTATCCGACAATCATAAACTGGGACTGGCGGTCTTCGGGCAGAACCGTGAACGGGCGGGGTACGACCATGACGGAGACGGTTTTACGGAACTTCCGGAACTGAAGAATCAGACGCTGGGTTTCCGTTCGTATGTGAAGACGGGAGATTACTCCAAACTGACGCTGGAGTATCATCACCTTCAGGAGTATCGCCGGGGCGGTGACCAGTTGCGGCGTCCGGCGCACGAAGCCCTGATTGCCGAGCAGCTGAAGCACAGCATCAATACGGGAGGAGTCAAGTTCGATTTGTTCTCTCCGGATGAAAAGCACCGTCTGGGAGCTTATCTGTCGGCACAGCATGTAGACCGTGACAGTTATTATGGCGGCGGGGAGGACATGGAAGAGAAACTGAAGTCGTACGGACACACTACCGACATGACGTGGGTGGCCGGGGTACAGTATAGTTACAATTTCGGACGCTGTATTTTCATGCCGGCAACCCTGACAGCGGGTTCGGAGTACAACCAGGATAACCTGAAGGACAATATGTGGGGACGGGGACGGTATATCGACCAGAAGGTCCGTACCGTCAGTGCCTTTGCGCAGAACGAGTGGAAAAACCGGAAGTGGAGTTTCCTGCTGGGAGGACGACTGGATAAGCACAGTCTGCTTTCCAAGCCGATTTTCAGTCCGCGTGCCAACCTGCGTTTTAATCCGACAGACAATATTAATCTCCGCGCCAGCTATTCGTTCGGCTTCCGGGCTCCTCAAGCCTTTGATGAGGACCTGCATGTGGACAATGTGGGAGGAACGGTGGCCGTCATCCGTCTGGCCGATGACCTGAAAGAGGAAAAATCGCAGAGTGTCAGCCTTTCTGCCGACCTGTATCATGCCTGGGAGGACTGGCAGGCAAATTTGTTGGTGGAGGGATTTTATACCGATATCTCGGATGTATTTGCCCTGACTGAAATCGGAAAGGATGAGAATGGGGTGATTATAAAAGAACGTGGAAACGAGCGGGGAGCCTCGGTGTATGGATGTACCGTAGAAGGTAAGCTGGCATGGAAGAAATACTGGCAGCTTCAGGCAGGAGTGACCCTGCAGAAGGCGGAATATAAGGATGCACGTTCCTGGAACGAGGACGACCCGACAGTGCCGCTGGAAAAGCGGATGTTCCGTACGCCCGATGTGTATGGCTATTTTACGATGACCTATACTCCCGTGCGTGCTTTATCCCTGGCTTTGTCGGGTACGTATACGGGCAGTATGCTGGTGGAGCATCATGCCGGGTATATTTCCCAGAACCGGACGGAGACCACGCGTCGTTTCTGGGACATGGGTATCAAGGCAGGCTATGATTTTCAGTTGTACAAGAGCATCACCCTGCAGTTGAATGCCGGGGTGCAGAATATCTGGAATGCTTATCAGAATGACTTTGACAGAGGGGCCGACCGTGACTCGGGGTATATTTACGGTCCGGGAATGCCTCGGTCGGTATACGCCGGTCTGAAACTGAGTTATTGACCGTAGAAAGGATATTTTTCGCCCTTGCTTAAAGGGAAATTTTCTTCATGTTTCTGTTGAATCGGGCTGTCTGGGGCGGATTTCCGCCGCTCCGGATGGCCTGATTTTTGTAAATTTCGGTGGAATGAAAAGAGAGAGCGTAAAGTACGGAAAAAGGAGCTGGAGGCTATTTGCAGGATGGATATCGCTGATATTTTTCTGAATAGACAATGTTATAGCTGTTGTATTTTATTTGCATAAACATGAAAATACCTATTTGTGGGTATTGACATATACCTGGCAGGCTGCATAAATTTGCAGAAAAATCACAAGAATGAAAAGACTTAACAGATTATTACCACTGGTCATTGTATTAATATTCACGACTGTGGTAGATGCCGGAGCGCAGCACGGACAGGCGGAAGTGTCCGGGGACTGGTGGCTGAAAGGCATGGTGACAGATGGGCATGGTGAACCTCTGGTGGGAGCGACTGTCCGTGAGGCCCGGACATTCAAGGGGACGGTATCAGATATCGACGGTAAATTTTCCATTCAGGTACATAAAGGGCAGATCTTGTTGTTCGACTATGTGGGTATGAAGCAGCAGAAACTGCAGGTCAATACGGACAAGTTCGTCAGAATCGTAATGGAGTCTTCCGACAATTCATTGGAAGAGGTGGTGGTGACCGGTTATCATCAGGTCAACAGCCGGATATTTGTCGGCTCGGCGGCCAAGGTGTCTACCAAGGATTTCGCTTTCTCACCGCAGGCCGACTTCTCGCGGCTGCTGGAGGGTAAGGCTCCGGGACTGAATATTTCTTCTGCTTCGAGTGCATTTGGTTCGGCTCCTAAAATGAATATCCGTGGAGGAGGCTCTATCAACGGGAGTGTGCAACCGCTGTGGGTGGTTGACGGGGCAGTACTGGAGGACTTTGCTTCGCTCGATACGGAGCAACTGCTTTCGGGAGATGCCATTACCCTGATCAGTTCCAATATTGCGGGACTGAATCCGGCGGATATTGAAAGCATCGAAGTACTGAAAGATGCTTCGGCCACTTCTCTCTACGGGGCCAGAGGAATGAACGGGGTGATTATTGTGACGACAAAGTCGGGAGAAAGAGGAAATGGACTGAGTCTCTCGTACAACCTGACACTCTCTAAAAGATTCAAACCCAGTTACCGGCAGTTTGATATGATGGATTCCCGGGAGACCATGGAGGTGTACCGGGAAATGGAAAACAAGGGATATTTTACCATGAACGAGGCACTCTATGCCCGCAGGGGCGGGGTATTCACGCAGTGGTATGAGCGCATTACGGATTTCGACGGGACCGGTTTCGGACTCACGAATACCGAGGCGGAAAAGGAGGGTTTCCTGGACCGGGCGGCCGGGTACAATACCGACTGGTTCGACCGGATCTATACGGATGCGCTGACGCAGAATCACTCGTTGTCTCTGGCATACGGCGGTGAGAAAAGTACGACGTATGCTTCCCTGAGTTATTATCACGATCCGGGAGAGACGGTGGCCGACCGTACCCGGAGGGCAACTCTGAACCTGAAGAACAGCCTGTATCTTTCGGAGAAGGTAAAAACAGTAATCGGGGTGCAGGCAAGCTTCAGGGACCAGTATGCTCCGGGAACTTTCCCGAGAATCCGGAACCTGGAGGCGGGGGCTTACAAGCGTGACTTTGACATCAATCCTTTCTTCTATGCTCTGAATACGCCACGGACACTGAGACCGTATAATGAGGAGGGAGCATATGAATATTACCGCAACGACTGGGCGCCTTTCAACATCATGGAGGAATATCAGCAGAACCGTATGCAGATCAAGATGAACGAGTTCCGTTTCTTTTTGCAGGGTAACTGGAATCCGGTGAGTGAACTGCACGTTTCGGCTTTGCTGAATGCCCGGCATGCCGTGACACACCTGATGCATCACATCGGAGAGCGGTCGAACGTAATCGGTGCGCATCGGGCGGATGGAAACGAGGTGTTCCGCAGGGACAATATTTATCTGTACAGGGACCCCGTGAGCGGGACGGCGCGGGTGGCTCTTCCGATGGGAGGCATATACGATAAGACCACCCGTTCGCTGCAAAGTTATATGGCACGTCTTTCCGGTGATTACGGACACAGTTTCGGTGAGCATCATCTGAAGGTATTTTCCTTTGCCGAGATGAAGATGTCGGACAATGATATCGACCAGTTCAAGGGGTATGGCATTGCTTTCGACAAGGCCAACAGTGTTTCTGCCAGTCCGGATATTTTCAGAAAGACGATTGGCGAGGGACAGGAGTATTTCGGCCTTCAGCATACGTATGACAGAGGGATTGTCTTTTCCGGCTCGTTGACGTACAGTTACCGGAACCGGTATGTGCTGAACCTGGTAGGTAACTATGAGGGCTCGAATCTTTCGGGAACGAGTGACCGGGTAAGGTGGTTGCCTACCTGGAATATCGGTGGAAGATGGAATCTCAGCGAAGAAGAGTTTTTCAGTCGGGCAAGCAAGGTATGCAACAGACTGGCGTTGCGTGCCAGCTATGGACTGGTGGCGAAGATGAATCCGCAGGCCATTAATTCGGTCAGTGTGTTCGACAGCAAGGTGACCTTCCGTCCGGATGTGCAGAGCCGGGAGTATGCCATTTATCTGAAACACCTGGAAAACCGTGACCTGACGTGGGAGAAGATGTATGAGTTGAATGTGGGACTGGATGCCGGGTTGTGGAACAACCGGGTGTCGGCGACCTTGGATGTGTACCGGCGGAATTCGTTTGACCTGATTGACCTGATCCGGACTGCAGGTATCGGCGGGGAGTATCAGAAATGGGCTAATTTCGGTGATATGACTACGACGGGTTTCGACTGGAGCCTGCAGACGATGAACCTGAAGGGTAAGCATTTCAGCTGGAGCACGGTGTTCAATTTTTCGTATTACAAGCAACGGATTACACGTCTGGTCAATACGCCGTCTACTTTCGATCTGGTATCGGGTACCGGTCGTGGAAACCTGGAAGGCTTTCCGCGGGGGGCGTTGTATTCGTTCGAATTTGCGGGGCTGAATGACAGGGGGCTGCCTTCGTTTTATTGGGGCAACCTGCCGTTGGAGTCGGATGAACTGTCGCAACTGTCGGGAGCGAACTTTTATGATACCCGGTACAACCGGTCTTATCTGGTGTACAACGGTCCGGTGGATCCGTATATTACCACTGGCTTGTCGAATGTCATTCAGTTCAAGAATTGGGAACTGGCGGTTTTCCTTTCTGGGCAAATAGGGAATAAGGTGCGGCTGGCTCCTACTTTCGACCCTGAGTACGGCGACTTGAATGTGTTTACCACCCGCTATCGTGACAGATGGCTGACAAAGGGAGATGAAAACCGTACCCATATACCGGTCATTCCGGGAACCGACCTGATTGCGCTGGTGGGACGGCAGAATATTGAACGGGCTTATAATGCGTATAACTATTCGGACGTCAATGTGGTTGACGGCAGTTTTATCCGCATGAAGAGCATCTCCCTGACGTACCGGATTCCGGTGAAGGTCTGTGAGCGGCTGAGCCTGAAATCGGCCTCGGTCAATGTGCAGTTGCAGAATCCTTTTCTGATTTATGCGGACAGGAAACTGAACGGCAGGGACCCTGAGTTTGTAAGTTCCGGAGGAGTGGCTACCCCGATACAGCGTACTTACAGTTTATCTATCAATACGACTTTCTAATGGATGTATCATGAAACGATTTGTAAAAGAATACCTGTTGGTAATGGCGGTGTCGTTGAGTTCCTGCCAGTTCCTGGAGAAATTTCCGGACTCCAATGCGGATGTGCGCATTGATACGAAGGAGAAGGTTCAGGAACTGCTGACCGGAGCGTATCCGCAGGCATCGTATTTCCGGTTTCTGGAAATGAGGACGGATAATGTGGGAGACAAGAGAAATACTCTGGAAGCGCCTCGTCTGGACGAGGCCATGTACTATTGGAAGGATTATGATGAAGAGGAGCCGGATTCGCCCAAGGCTTACTGGATGGAGTGCTACCGGGGGATTGCGCAGGCCAACAAGGCACTGGAGGCTCTGGCAGGATTTGCTGACAAGCAGGATCCGCAGGTACAGGCCCTGTATGCCGAGGCTTTGCTGATACGGGCTTATCTGCATTTTATGGTTGCCAATATCTGGGCGCCGACTTATGAGGGAGAGGAGGAATCGAAATTGCTTCCGGGAATCGTGTATGTGGAGACTCCCGAGAAACATGCCCTGGTGAAGTACAAGATGGAGAATCTGGCGGATACGTACCGGAAGATAGAGCGTGACCTGAGGCTGGGACTTGCCTGGGTCAGGGATGATTACTATGCACAGCCGAAATATCATTTCAATAAGAAGGCTGCCTATGCTTTTGCAGTACGCTTTTTCAGTTATACGGGGCAGTGGCAGGAGGTAGTGGATTACAGTGCGTACGTACTCGGTACGCAACCGGCGAAGGCGATTACGTCCTTTCTGGATGTGAGTGAGCAGCGTGCGGAGGAGAGAATGGCTTACTATGGCTCGGAACAGAATCCGAGCAACCTGCTGATGACGGTGACCGAGTCGTTATGGTATAAGTATTACATCGACGGAAGGTTCGGACTGGATGAGCCTACTTTTCAGAAGGTGGTGGGAAGAAGCGGGGCAAAGACCTTGTATCAGATTGCGGGCTATCAAAGGATGGCGCAGCACAACCGGCTGAATACGGTGTATTTTCCGAAGTTTTCGCATTTCAGAAATGCGGAAGGATTGCTGAACAGCCAGCGCGGACATTTTTGCATGAATGTGCTGTTTACTACGGAGGAGGTGCTCTTGCACCGGGCAGAGGCATATGCCATGCTGGACAACAAGGAGCTGGCGCTGAATGATATTGTGACGTTTTTCCTGGCCAAGCACGTCATTGCGAAGGGGGTGGGTGAGGCTCCCGAAAGAGAGGAACTCGACTTTATTCCGACTTCCGACCGTGACCGGATCCAGCCTTATTATCGTCCGTTGTCTGCCAGTCAGGCGTCGTTGCTGTACGTGATATCGGAAATGAGCCGGCAGGAGTTCATGCACGAAGGAATGAGGTGGTTCGATTTGCGGCGCTATCACATGAGTGTGGACCGTAACCGGACGGGAGAGGCGCGCAACGTGAATTGGGTGTTGAGACCGGAGGACAACCGGAAGGTGTTGCCGTTCCCGGATGAGGCGATTAATTATATTGAAAAAATAGTTGACAATGAATAAGTTTTTTAAGTGTGTGTTAATGGGGCTTCCCGGCCTGTTGCCGTTGACAGGATGCAAGTCGGAAATCAGTGACTTGCGGCAGGAGGCTCCGGCGGTGGAAACGCAGCTTACTGAGTTGGACCGTTGGCTGTTGGAGGAGTTTGAGACTCCGTATAACATAAGGGTGGTATACAGGCAGATGCCGTTTCGGGATCCGGTGGCTCCGGGCAACCGTTCGGTGCAGTTGGCGCGGGTCAAGCCTTTCCTGAAAGCGTACAAGGAACTGTGGATCGATCATCTGGAGAAACTTTTCGGAAAGGAGTTTATCCGTCGATATCATCCGAAGGAAATCCGGTTGTACGGGGCTCCGAATTTCGACAACCGGATGGTGGAGGGCATGGACACTCCGGGATTGGGTACGCAGGTCATGCCGCTCTATCAGGTGAATGCCTTTGAGCCTACCCGTCCGGAAGCCGTATACCGGATGATGAGGGAGGCAACCTTCTGTTTTGCCAAGAACCTGATTGAGCTGAGGCCGGTCGACCTTCCTACGTTTTCCGGGTATAATATAGTGAGGTACAGTCAATGGACCGACAATGAACTGCAGGGAGAGTACACGGACCGTTCCGACCTGATGGCTCCCTTCGGGTATTTTACGAAGGCTGCACAGGGCGGACCGGTGGTGGACTTTGCCGAAACCTTCAGCCTCCTGCTCTGCCGGTTGCCGAAACAGGTGAATGCCCTGATGCAGGTTGACGAATTCGAGACGCCTCCACCTTATAAACTGGTGCTTCAGAAGAAGGTGGCTTTTGTCGATAAGTACCTGCTCGAAAATTTCGGAATCAAGCGTGCCTCTGATTTGTCGCGCGTATTGCCCCGCCTGATTGAGCAATATCCGAAGAAGTATGCGGAAGGGGCGGCTTCCGGTGAAACAGTGGAACCTTAATATTTTCAGACCATGATGAGAAACAATGATATCAGACCGGGCCGTAGTATGCTGAAAGGAATGCTGATGCTCGTCTTGCTGGCCGGACTGTCTGCCTGTCGTGAACGTACGGATGAACACATCGGTACGGTTACCGAGAGGCAGCAGCAGAGAATCGACGAACTGAAATCGGTACTTTGCAACGCTCCCAACGGGTGGAGGATGAAGTATTTCCCGAATCTCAACTCCCGCTTGAATACGGACATCACGGAAAATTACAAGACAGAGGCACATTCGCTGACCGATGTGTACCTGCAGCGGCGGATGGGTGCCGGCGGATATAATCTTTTCCTGAAATTCCGGGAAGGGGGAGAGATGGAGGTGCTGACCGACATTGCGTATGCGCCTGCAGATGTGGAGAGTCATTACCAGCCGGTCTATCAGACGGAAATCGGGCAGGCACAATACGGTATTTCCGTCTCCGACGACCTGACGCTGTTTTTCCGTACGGGTACCATGCTGGAAGAACTGTATCCGTTTCAGGTCAATGCGACGGCTAAATTCCTGCCGGTGCTGGTTTCTTCCGAACGGATATTGCTCAGGACGATGAATTATGCGGAACTCGGGAGAGAGTGGATTGAGATGACTCCGCTGGAAGTGCCGGAGGAGCAGTGGGCGGAGAAGATGAACCGGATTATCCGGGAAAAGGAAGAGTTCCGGACACGCTCTTACAAGGATTTGCGACAGAACCTGAAAGAAGACCGGGACTGCGTGCTGCGGATAATGGTGACAGATACCCGGAAGGTGGTGTATGAGACTTCCTACGACTTCGGCCAGCAGATGATGCAGTACAGGTTGTCGGCTTCGTATTCGAAGGACTGGCAGTCGCACCGGAAAGTGGCACGGTACGACCGGATGCAGTATGAACTGTTTCTGAAAAATGAGCAGCCTAACCTGACGGTACACGGATACGACGGAAGTACGTATTATACCGGACTGGGTTCGGGGTATCTCGCCACAGAGAACGGACTTGAATTTCGACCGGGATTTAAGTTTGATGAAGGAGTGGTGTTTTCCGAATTCACGCATACGGAAGGCAAGAAAGAGTGGGTGAGTACAAGCGGTATTTATACCGCATACATCACTTTTGCAGAGAAGAACAAACAATGATTCATAGAAGCGTATGATGAAAAAATATTTTACATTTTATCTGGCGGCCGGGATGGCATGGATGGGATTGTCGCTTGCCTCTTGTGCCAGGGAGGAGGTGGAAGACAGGGTAGAAAACCTGTCGGATTTCATCCGCCTGAAACCGGCAGAACGTGTTCCGCACGAAACGGGAGTGCCTTTCAACTGCTTTCCGAAGGAAGTGGGAGATTTGGGCTTCACCAACAGCGAGGAGGTTTCTTCCGATGAATATCGGGAGAGTTATCAGGTCTCACTGTCGGTCGATGTGATGGCCAATTATTACGGAAGTTTCGACAAGCAGAATCTTTCGATTGTGATTTTGCAGTATCTGGATGAAAACAATGAGTTGAAGGTAGATACCATCATGGACGGGCATAACGTGATTGAGAAAGACAAACGAGGACGGTTCAAGCCCTATTTTTCGGAGGTCGAACCGGTGTCCATCACCAAACGTTCGGGCGATCCGGTCTACTTTGCCGTGTTTTACAGTCCCTATGCTTATTTCGACATGACTGTGAGTCTGACGGCAGAGACGGCAGACGGCGCGGAAACGCTTCCGGAACTGAGCCATCGTTACAGCCGGACCCTGGAGTCCTTCCATATCGCTGAGATAGGCAAGAATTACAATATATATTCTCAGGCAATGTACCTTCCGTAAGGAGGAAGATGAATGATACAGAAACTAAAATAGATTTGACAATGAAAAAAAGTATTATTGGATTGGTTTTGATAGTGAGTGTGTGTGTAAATGGTACCGGTTGCAGTAAGCAGGAAATCCGAAGGGAGGATTCGCCGGCAGGTCAGACCCCGTCTTCGGAGGGTTATGAAACCGATTACCGGTTTTTCAGAAACGGACTCTCGAGTGTGGATATCGGTGAGGCAAGAAAAGTGTTGCTTGATTTCCGCAACTTCAATAACGGTATCAATGCAAAAGTGCTGACCAACCTCGAAGGGAAAAGGCAGGATTACCGCAATGAACTGGCTTCGCACATAGGGGTAGGATTTAAGGAGCAGGAGAAGGCCCGGAATATACTGGAGACTTTCCTCGATGAACTGACGGAGGCTTCGAAGAATCCTTCGGCCGGTGCGTTTGCCCGCGAAGGAAAAATCGGCATCGTGCAGGTGAGTCACGATGAACAGCGGCTGGTGAATGAAAAGGGAGTGGAACTGGGGCAGGTCATCCAGAAAATGATGATAGGAGCGTTACAGGTTGCCAATATCGAACACTTCCTGATGAAGTCTCTGGAAGCCGATAACCAGGCGGTGATGGAAGGAGCCAACAGTACGGAGATGGAACATTACTGGGACATTGCCTGGGGATACCTGGGCAGCATCAATGCCGACCCTGACCGTATCTCTCCTTTGTTCCTGGCCAATTATATCGAGAAGGAGGCTGTCGGAATGAAGGGACTGGAAAACATCAACGTAGCTGTCTATCATGCGTTCCAGGCAGGAAGAAAGGCGATTGTCGGGAACCGGACGGATGAGGCGAGGAAACAGGTGGGAGAGATTCGTGGACTGCTCTCCAAGATGCTTGTTCTACGTACCATGTTTTATCTGAACGAGAGTTCCAAGATCCTGAGACAGAAGAGTGGAAACGAACTCAACGAGCAGTATTTCCATCACATGGGAGAGGCACTGGGATTCATCCTGGCCTTACCGTTTGTCAAGAATGCAAATGGCGACTATTTCATTACGATGGACCAGGCGAAGGAACTGTATGATGCCCTGACACAGGGTGAGAAAGGCATCTGGGACAAGGAACGGATCGAAGGTAATCAGGCGGGATCCATCATTGAGGTAAACAAGAAAATCAAAGCGTATTATCATATATGAGAAAGCGTTGTATAGGACAGATCGGGGCAGTGGTGCTCGGACTGTTGCTGGTGCTGACAGGATGTGTATATACACCGGTAAAGGGACATTCGGAGAAAAGAACCGTGAAGGAAGATTATCTGTCGTTCTGGTACAAGCGGCAGATACTTCCCGCTTTTGTGGCTTACCGTGAGAAGACAGATGAACTGACTCGGGCGGCTTATGCGGTGAGGGATGCGCAGGAAGGGGCCGGAAAGGAAGCGGCAGTGGAGCAGTTGAAGGCTCTGTATAAGGAGACTTTTCTCTGCCTGCAGGATGTCATTCTGTTTGATAATGCGCTGTTCCATAGCGGTATCAGCGGACTGTATGAACTGGCCGGGACCTCGCAGGTCAACAAGGGACTGGTGAAATCGGGTATCGGGAACGGCCGTATCACTGCCGATGAGATGGTCCGTGAACTGGAGGAAGGACTGAACCAGCCCAATGCGGCAGGGTTTGCAGCCTTGGATTACATCCTTTTCAGTGGAGAGATTGCCCTCGATGCAGCCAGTATCCGATATGTGTGTACGGTCTGCGAAGTCATCGGTCATTATGCGAAGGAGGCAGAGAGACATTATAAAGGAAATGAGGAAGCATTCCTGTCGCACAACGATTTTTCGGCGGGAAGCAGCCTCAGTACCCTGATCAATACCTTGATGAAGCAGTATGAGATTTATGTACGTACCATCAAGGTGGGAATTCCCATCGGCATATACGGTGCAGCCATCGTACAGAAAAGGGCGGCTCCCCAGACGGTGGAGGGATATTATTGCGGAGGGGGACTGTCTACACAGCTTCTTCACAGGAGTATCCTGTCGCTGAAGCATTTTTACGACGGAGTTCCTTATGGGGAGTCCGCGCCCTTGACAGCTTACAGTTTCGGACATTTCCTGGAAGAACAGTTGGGGGTGACGGGACAGGGAGAGGACCTGGTGAACCAGTTGCGGGAGACTCTCTACCTGCTGGAACGTAAAATTGGGAAACTGGAGGGAGATATCGCCGTACTGGCCGACAGTACGGACGGACTGGAACGTTTGACCGACGTGTACCGTGAGTTGCAGAAGATTGTGGGTATCCTGAAGGCGAAAATCATTGTGGAACTGAAACTGACGATTACCTATAGTGACGGAGAGGAAGGAGATTGAAGTGATGAAGAAGAAAAACAACCTGTTGCTGCTGATGTGGCTGTCCGGTATCGCATACGGGCAGTTGCCGGCAGACAGCAGTATGAACCACAAGGAGGTGGTGCTTGATGAAGTATATATCTACAGCAGTCAGGAGAAGTCGGTAAACAAGTCCCGTTTCATGCGTGACGTCGAAGGTACCCAGATCTTCGCCGGAAAGAAAAGTACGGTGACCCTGCTCGAGAATATGTTGCTGAACAAGGCCGCCAACAATACCCGGCAGATGTTCCGGAACGTATCGGGTATTGTCATTCACGAGGGAAGTGACGGCGGACTGCAGTTGAACATCGGTTCCAGGGGACTGAATCCGAACCGTTCGGCCAATTTCAACATGCGGCAGAACGGTTATGACATCAGTGCGGACCCGTTGGGTTATCCTGAGAGTTATTACACTCCGAATGCGGATGACATCAAGGAAATACAGGTACTGCGGGGAGCATCTGCCCTGCAGTACGGTTCTCAGTTTGGGGGAATGATCAACTTTAAACTGGCCACTCCTCCTGAGGATAAGAAAATTGACATCCGCCAGCACCTGTCGGCCGGGAGTTACGGCTTTCTGGGAGGTTATACCCGGGTATCGGGTACACTGGGCAGGTTTTCCTATTACCTCTCTACTACCTTGAAACGGGGAGACGGTTACCGGGAGAATTCGGACTACAAGAGCTACAATGTCTTGTCGCAGCTGAGATACCGTTCCGGCGAGAATGTCTGGGGACTCGACTGGCTGAAGTATCATTATCTGGAGCATCAGCCCGGGGGACTGACCGATGTCATGTTTCTGGAAAACCCCAAGCAGAGCAACCGTAGCCGGAACTGGTTCCTGATTGACTGGAATATCCTCTCTTTCTCTTACCACAGGGAGATGCCGGGTATCCGTGCGAGTCTGGATGCCAGAATGATGGGGCTGTATGCCGACCGGTTTGCTCTGGGATATCGTGACAAGCGGGTGGGAACGCCGGATCCGGGGAATACGGAACGGGATTTGCAGAAAGGGACGTTCAGAAACTGGGGAGCGGAAGTCGGCTTCCTGAAACGGTTTAACCTGGGAGGCAATGCCGTTCCTTCTTCGTGGGCAGTTGGCGTCAAGTATTATCAGGCCGACAACCTGAGTCAGCAGGGAGCCGGAACGACAGGGGCGGATGCGGATTTTACATTGGTGGAACCGGTGCTGTCGGGAGGACATTTCCGTCAGCATAAGATTCCGTACCGTTCTTCGTACCGCCTTCCCAACCTGAACCTGGCACTCTTTTCGGAAGTCAACCTGCGGCTGGGGGAGCGGTGGAGCCTGGTCCCGGGGATACGTATGGAGCATATCCGGACGGATATCCGTGGACAGAGAAGTTTCTACAGCATTGACTATGCTACCGAAGGTTATCCCCTGGAAGAGGATGTCCTGACGGATGACAAGACTCATTCCCGGCAGATTGTGCTGGCAGGTCTGGCCTTGTCGTACAAGGCTCCCCAGACAGAGATGTATGCGAATGTCACCCGGAACTACCGGGCCATTACGTTCAACGACATGCGGACGGTTTCTCCTGCACTGGAGGTGAATCCGGACTTGAAGGACGAAACCGGTTTTTCTTCGGATATCGGTATCCGTTCCCGGGGAAACCGCTTGCTGACCTATGACGTGAGTCTGTTTTTCTTGTATTACGGAGACCGTATCGGAGAGTATTTCCGCGAGAATCCCAAGGTGCAGGGTACGTACCACAGGTACAGGGATAATATCGGTAACGGTATCAGTTACGGAATGGAGGGCATGTGCAATTACGACCTGCAGCGGCTGACCGCCTGGCTGAATCTGCCGGAACTGAAGGTCAGTCTGTTTGGCAACTGGGCCATTACGGGTTCCAGGTACCTGAAGAGTAAGGCGGGATACCATATTGAAGGCAACCAGATGGAGTTTGTGCCGCTGTATAACCTGAAGGGGGGACTTACCGCACAGTACAGGAAGTGGTCGATGGCTTTGCAGGCGGGTTTTACATCCTTCCAGTTTACGGATGCAGCCAATGAACCGATGGATCCGGATGATGCCGTATACGGTATCTATGGGGCGATTCCGGGGTATTGTGTGGTGGACCTGAATCTGGATTATCGGCTGAACAAGTACCTGAATCTGGTACTGTCGTTCCAGAATCTTACCAACCGTATCTACATGACCCGAAGGGCCACGGGCTATCCCGGTCCGGGAATTATCCCTTCTGCCCCGTTCAACTGTATGGGTACCCTGATGTTTCACTTGTAAATTGAATGACGATGTTGGAAAGTATCGAATATCTTTTTCTGAAAGGAATTGTCGATCCGGTCATGTACCTGTTTGATCCGGGGAGACGGATTGCATGGATTTATCTGCTCGTGGCCGGGACACTGGCTTGCGGGTGGTACATGATTTTTCTGAGACTCTCGCTGAAAGACAGTCTGAAGGAGATACTGAGGAAGGAATACTGGTGGAGCCGTTCGGCAAAGACGGACTACTGGCTGTTTCTGATCTGTGGTGTCTGCAAGGCGGTCTTTGTCCTCCCGTATCTGGTGACCGGGAACATGCTGGCGTATTGGCTCAGTATGAAACTGACCGAGTGGACGGGCCCGTCTGCCTTGAGGATGCCGGCCTATGCAGCCATATACCTCTATCCGCTGGTCTTGTTTCTGGTAAAGGACTTTTTTATTTACGTGACGCACTATCTGCTGCACCGCAACAGGTATTTGTGGGAGTTTCACAAGGTACATCATTCGGCAGATACGATGAATCCGTTCACGCTGTACCGGATGCACCCGGTGGAAATGGTGCTGCAGAATCTTCAGGGACTGCTTGCCTTTGCCCTGGTGACGGGAGGGTTCTATTATTTCAATCACACCGTACTGTTCCAGGCAACCATCCTGGGGGTGAATGCCTTCAGTTTTGTGTTCTTTATGGCGGGGGCCAACCTGCGGCACTCTCACGTTCCGCTCCGGTATCCCAAATGCCTGGAACGCATTTTCATGAGTCCCTATCAGCATCAGATGCATCACGACCGGAAAGGGAAGTTCTGTCACAGCAACTACGGTTCCCGGCTTGCGCTCTGGGATTTTCTTTTCGGAACGCTGCATACTTCCGATGAACTGCCTTTGGAGAAACGCCGTTTCGGCTTGCCGGAAAAGGCATTGCACCGCCCCAATCATTTGTGGGGCAACCTGGTCTCACCTTTTGTGGGGTGCCTGCGCCAGTTGAAAAGGCAGTTCTCCCTCTGAAGTCGGAAAAAACTCTTTTTTCACCCCTGAACGTGTTACGGTATGCAACTGCCGTATGCGTTCAGGGGTATTTTTATGGACGGTATTTCTCTACAACATACAGAGTGACTCCCGGAAACGAGCCGGCTGTCTTTTCGATGACTTCCTTCACGTCCTTCCATTCCAGTTTTCCGAGTCCTGCACCGATGGCGGGCAGACCTATTTTTTGCACCCCTGTACGGGAAGCTATTTCCAGCATCCGGGACAAGGCTTTTTCGATGAATTCCAGTCTGGCTCCCTGCCGCCAGGTCAGTTCCGTTGCCAGGTTATAGACCCATCCCTTGCCGTAGGAATAGGCAAAGACCTCTCCCGGAGTGAACTTTCCCTGCCGGCACAAGTCGCGGTACTGATGATACATTTCCGGAAATTTCTCCTTGAACTGTAAGGCAATGCCTTTTCCCATGGCTCCCTCACAGTTGCATCCGTGTGCATAACTGCTGACATGCTCCAGTGTAAACAAGTTTCCTTCGCTGATATAAACGGTCATAATTGTATGTATATGATGGAAATGAATAATATTTTTCAGTCTTCTTATCTTCGCTTCTCATTGAACCGGAAACCGATGCCGAGCATCAGGTTGTTCGGGTCCTTGAAACGGTATAGCTGATACCCCGTATGCAGGAAGAAGCGTTTGGAAAGGTTTGTCTTCAGGACAAAGACCTGATAAAAAGAACGGGTATCTTTGCCGTGGTAGATAAAGTTCTTTCCGATACCTAAGTTGATGGAAAAGATAGGCATGACAATTTCGGTACGCAGCGACAAGCCCACCGAGAACTGATCCTTGAACGGAGGTCTGTAGAATTTCAGTTCGTCCGACTGTGAAGGAATCTCCTCATTGGCAATGTGTTCAAGTATGTTGGCACTTTCGTCGTACTGTGCATCCAGCGAGAGACCCGCCCGGAAATACTTGTTGAAGTTATACAGCGGATTGAAGTTCATTCCTCCGATGGCAAAAATCCCCGGCACCAGCATGCCCCTGTGAGCTTCGGGGAAGATACCCTTTTTCCGTGTGGCCCCGTAGAAAATCAGGTCGTAGTTGATGTAGGGCTTGAACGGATGCCGGTGTCTGTAGCCTGCCCCTCCTGTTCCGGGAGTGAAGTGCTGTTCCTCCTTTCCAAAAGTCCGGATGAATCCGATGGACGCCTCGACGGTATTGACCCCTGCATTGGGATAGTTGCTGTTGCCGTTGGAATAATGCGACACGCCGACCCCCGCACGCAGGTAAGAATGAGCCGCCAGTTGCCAGTTCAGCAAGAACTCCAGGTGGATATAGGCATTGATGGGAGAGCCCACCACGATGTTGTACGGGTTGGTTGTCTCGTTGTATTCCTTCCATCCGAAGGACGCACCGAAATTCCATTCGTAATCCAGGGACAGACGGGGAGCCAGTCTGGCAATCCGGGAACTCTGAAAGACATATACCGATAAGGGATTTCCCAGTTCCTGACGATTGTGAAAAGTATTATACCCGATACCGATTCCCTGAATGGCATAGGGGTACCACTCCCCGAAATACGTCTCGGGCGTAAACCGGAAACCGTATTTCAGGTGGCCGGAGAGCATCTGGCGAATGGGCTGCTGCGAGGCGTTTTCACCTTCGAAAAAAGCATGGGTCTGAAAAACGTTCCCCGGTCTGAAGTCGGCTTCCAGCAGGTGCACGACTTTCCGGGGCCGGTCCTTGTGGTCAGCGGCATGGAGGCCGAAGGTGTTTCCCATGGATAGCAGGCTGGTCAATATGGCGAGTGTGAATCTGTTCATAGTCTGTCTGTATGCAATACATGCTCAGCCTGTCTGATAAGGTTTTCTGATGATTGCCCCGCAAAGTAAAAAAATCTTTTTAAAACTTCGGTATAAAATCCGTGATTCTTTGTCCGGCAGGTACATTCTTTTTCCTGCAGATGGAATAACCTGTCGCATCATTGACTATATTTGTATCCGGGGATATTGATGGAAGACCTTATTGAAAACCTTAACTGAATCACATGTCATGAGCCGATTTTTATATTTAACACAGAGGGTTTCGGTGGTAATATGGATTTCTGTGATAATTTTAATATATTTGTGTATCAAAATAAACTTATTGATGAATGATATGAAAGAATTGTCTATTGCCAAAGTAAATTTCCCGGAGATAACATCTGCAGAGTTGGTTCCCGGAATCCTGGACCAATGTCACATTCCTTTTCAGGAGATAGCGTGTGTAAACTGGAAAGAGTATCCGTATCAGCCGGCTGTGCGTTTTCGTGCGGCTCATACCGGAGATGCGATTCTGCTGAACTATAGAATTACGGAAAAGAGTGTACGCGCCGTTGCCTCGGAAGATAACGGCAGTGTGTGGGAGGACGCTTGTGCCGAATTCTTTATCCAGTTGCCGGGTGATAAGAAAGAGAATTATTATAATTTCGAATGCAATTGTGCCGGAAAACTGCTGATCGGTTACGGCAAGCAGGGCGACCGTACGCATGCCGGCAGTGAACCGCTTGCGGGGGTAAAGAGATGGAGCTCACTGGGCAACCAGCCGTTCGAGGAACGGATGGGCGAGTGCAGCTGGGAACTGGCGCTGGTTATTCCGGCTTCTTCGTTCTTCGCACATCAGCTGAAGGACTTCAACCACATGGAAGCTACCGGCAACTTCTACAAGTGCGGTGACAAACTGGAGACTCCTCATTTCCTCTCCTGGGCACCGATTGACCTGCCTGCACCTTGTTTCCACTGTCCGGATTTCTTTGGAAAACTGCATTTTGAATAATCTTGTCAGTAAGACCTGTTCGGAGGACACTCAGTCCGGACAGGTCTTTTGTGTATGAATACGGTGTATGGGTGGCTTAGTGAAACTGAAGCATATAAGACTGAAATAATAGACTGAAAACATGAAAGGTAAAATTGTATTGATTACGGGGGCGACCAGCGGTATCGGGGAAGCTTGTGCCCGGAAATTCGCTGCCATGGGGGCCAGCCTGATTCTTAACGGAAGAAACGTGGAAAAACTGAATGCGCTCAGAGACGAACTGACGGCTTCGGGAACAGAGGTGCTTACGCTGCCCTTCGACGTAAGAGACCGTGCTGCCATGCGGCATGCGGTGGATTCCCTGCAGGGAAAATGGAGCGAAGTGGATATTCTGATCAACAATGCGGGACTGGTCATCGGGGTGGACAAGGAGTTTGAAGGCAATCTGGATGAATGGGATATCGTATTGGATACCAATATCAAGGCCCTTCTTTCCATGACGCGCATGATTGTGCCGGGAATGGTGGAACGCGGAAGAGGACACATCATCAACATCGGCTCTATTGCCGGGGATGCCGCCTATCCGGGAGGAAGCGTGTATTGTGCGACCAAGGCGGCGGTAAAGGCGTTGTCCGACGGACTGCGCATCGACCTGGTGGATACTCCACTCAGGGTTACCAACATCAAGCCGGGTATGGTAGAGACCAATTTTACGGTGACTCGTTACCGGGGAGACAAGAAGCGGGCAGACGACTTCTACAAGGGTATCCGTCCTTTGGTGGGCGAAGACATTGCAGAGGTGGTCTATTATGCTGCTTCCGTACCTCCTCACATACAGATAGCCGAGGTCCTGGTGATGCCGACGCATCAGGCTACCGGAACCATCAGTTACCGGGAAAAGGAATAAGGACCGAGGACAAAACAGACTGGGCCGGTTGTTTTTTCATCGGCAGCCGGCCCTTGTTTTACCGGCGGATAAGATACCGGATAATGAAGTATCCTCCGAACACCTGTAGCAGCATTCCCGGAATACCGGTGCGGAAATCTTGTGCCGCCAGATAAAAATCTCCTGTGTAAAGCCATTCTCCCAGTGTGCCGAGTACCTGATAGCTCAATACCACAGCCGCAGTCATGCCGATGGATATTCTCTGGAATCTGTGTGCCATGTATCCGGCCGCTCCGGCAAGCAGTACCGACTTCAGCAGGATGGAAGGAAGGACAGCCGGAGCAGGCATTCCGAAGAAAAGGGAATTGAGGCATGGAGAGGCAAGGGCAGTAAGCAGACCTACCCGCCAGCCGTATTTATAGGCGCCCACCAGCGTGAACAGGTAGATAGGCAGCCAGGTAGGACCTCCCATCTTCACCGTGTGGCAGAGTTGAGGAAAAATGATATTTCCCGCAATGAACAGTACAGCCATCAGATAAGTCTGTACCTCGCGGTATTCAAGTGAATAAAGTTTGACAGTTGTTTTCATAGACAGTTATTTTAAATTTCAATTTATCCGTTTGCCGGATGGCAGTTCATAAGGCAGCATTGTATATCCGCTCGTTTCAATCTGCGGCAATCTGCGAATAGAAATCCTTGATCTGACGGTAACACGCTTCAGGAGTCTCGCAGGGGAAACACCGGATTTCCAGCGGACACCACCCGCTCTTTGTCCGGTTCATGACGTGCGGCACCAGTATACGGTACTCCGGAGTGATTCCACAGGCAGTCAGCAGGTCGAGCGCCGGTTGACTGATGACGTCCGTGTACAGCTCTTTGATGTGTCCCAGCGCCATCAGGGAGGCGGCAGCCTTACCTACCACCTTGTCGGCAATGCTGGCCCCGGAAAGAAAGTCCGGATGACTTTCAAACAGTCGATACAAATCCATGACTCCCCGGTTGTCGAATGTCCGGATTTCCCCATTGGCGACCACCAGTGTGTGTTTTCCATCGTGCAACAGTTGAATTAGCTCCTTCATACGTCGGTTGTTATAGTTGAATCAGTTGCTGCAAAAATACGAAATATTCTTGGAGAATTGCCGCATCCCTCCGGTTCATTTTGAAGTTTACCGGTTGTGGCAACGACAGACAAGGCCACTTCCGGATTCTTTTGTCCGGTACATCTTAGGCATATGCCAAGGGCTCTGCTTTTAGCTGGATGAGCGATATGGGTACACAATAATGAAGAGAAGATAGTAACATTATGTTTTCGATAAAATAAAAATAGAAATACACTTATTTTATTAATTTTACACAAAAATATAACCAAACGTTGTAATTCGCCCGAACAATCACATTAGAACATCCGCTTATGACGCCACCGAATATAGAAAATTCAACCCCGGAAGAACGCCGGGCCTTTGTCCTGGAGGCATGGAAATGCCTGCACGATTGTGAAGCGTGTGGAAAGTGCCGCATTCTGAAAGGCAAGGACCCCGAAACTTTGTATACTGATTATATTGAAGGCAAACGGTCGTATATAGACGTTACCTTGTCCATCAGAAACAACAGCTATTGAATCTTCGAAGCAGGGTAGTGGACAGGCTTGAGGCTGGAATCATTGCCAATGACATGACTGAACCCCGCCGGTGGAATTTACCTGCCGGCACCACGGTTTCATCCGGGTTAAATGATTCCCAGCTCCTTGGCAATGCGGCAGGCTTCGATGGAATTCTTTACCTGGAGTTTGCCCAAGATTTCCTGCCGGTGCCGGCTGACGGTATTGACACTGATGGAGAGCAGTCCGGCAATGTCCTTGCTCGTCTGGCCTTTGTCAATCAGCCTCAACACCTGTTTTTCTCTTTCCGACAAGATCCGGGTATTGTGCTGCTTTTCCAGTTCGGTGGTCTGACCGTTTATGGAGTTTACAATCAGGCACTGGGACAGGTCGAATGACAGCGGGCTGTAAAGACAAAGGGCCAGCCATAAGGTATCGTTCGAAGGGAGAGGGATGTAGAACATACGGTGCAGTACCGGAATGTAGCCCTTTGAGGCACTTTTCATCCGCATTTTGCTCATCAGGTAATAATGGGTTCGTCTGCTCTTGCACTGGCGCTTGATGAAGTGAAAGAAACAAAGTTCCTGTAAGTGCTTGCGGGCCAGGTCGTCGGGATGGACCAGACGGAATATCTCTTCCTCCCAGATAGACGGCAGTTTACAGTCCTGAGTGGGATGATTCAGTCCCAGTATCTGCGAAAAACCTCCATAATATACATAGCTCACGTTGGTCCGCAAATCGCTCAGTACGGCTACGGCATTTTCAATCCGTGCATAATTGCAGGCAATGTCTTTATACATCTGCAACAGTTCCAAAGGCGGTTGCCCGGCAGTAAAATCCTGTGCCGAAAATTCTTTACTCAGTATATCTGCAGTATCCATCCGTGTATAAGAAAATGGTTATTTTTAATCATTGTATGATAACTCACAACTACTTACCTTTGCAAAGGTAAACAAAAATAATGGTTACTTAATTATAAAGGAAAGAAGATGAAGAAAATCGTATTATTATGGGGCTTACTGATGGCGGCCTACAGCACTGGCATGGCACAGTCGCTGGAGAAGATGCAATGGTTCAACGAACCCGAACAATGGGAGATAAAGGATAACAAGGTGCTGACGATGTCCGTCACTCCGCAGAGTGATTACTGGAGAATCTCACATTACGGATTTACCGTAGACGACGCACCGTTTTATTATGCTACTTACGGAGGCGAGTTTGAGGTGAAAGTCAAGGTTGCCGGAGAATACAAGGAGCGCTTTGACCAGGCGGGACTGATGTTGCGCATTGATCATGAAAACTACATCAAGACCGGAATCGAGTTTGTAGACGGCAAATACAATCTGAGTACGGTGGTGACGCACAAGACTTCGGACTGGAGCGTGATTACCCTTGAAAAACCGGTGCCGTATATCTGGATTAAGGCGGTAAGAAGACTTGATGCAGTGGAAATATTTTACTCTTTCGATGACAAGGAATATACAATGATGAGAAATGCCTGGCTGCAGGACAATACTCCCGTTCAGGTGGGACTGATGGCTGCCTGTCCTGACGGTCATGGATTTAATGTGACTTTCGAAAATTTCAAAGTGAAGCATCTTCCCGACTTGAGAAGACTGGAATGGCTGAAGAAGAATGCGGAATAGTATAAAAGATTTACAGTGAGCAATCATCCTGTCCCTGTGCCTTCGTCTGGTAGCGAGGTGCAGGGACAGTGTTTTATATATCCATGTAATTTATATATCTACCTGTCTACGTATTTACGTATCTACTTATCTACATATAGAAGGCAGATACAGTTGCCAGAGCTTTCCTATTTAAGCAGCTTCTCATATGCTTTTTCAGAAAGACCGGGCAATATCTGTCTGAAGTGTGTCACCATCCGTTCGTGCGATTCCTGTGGGGTACGTCCGGGGTGGCAGTTCTCCCGTCCAAAGAGGTTTTCAGGGGTAGTGAGCAGTGACCATCCCCAGCCATATTCCCGTCCGTGTTGGTCGCGGGGATAAACGAAATCTTCCGTAACGATATAACCGCCCGTTTGCAGGCGTGTCACGTAAGCATCGAAGCAGCTGCGCATGTTGGGGCCTGTGAATCCACATGCCACACGCAGTTCCCGGGTAATGAGGCTGCCCTCGCTCTTCAGGGTCGTGAGAATGGCTTCTTCTATGCTCCCTTCTTCGGGATAAGGATACAGGCTACGGCGGTAGTTGCAGAAATCCGGCCACCACTCTCTGCTGATGAATGCAGCCTTGCGGTTGAAGAACTTGCCGTATGCGCAACCGCTTTCCTGCAGGATGTCTCCTTTCCATTCCCAAAGCGGCCATTCCCATCCTCCGTCGGGAAGGCGGGTGTACTGACAATCCTCGTCGACAACTTCTTCTGCCGACCATCCGGGAATGCCCATGGAAAGCAGAGGAAGGAAGCCGGTTTCATTGATGTAGTCAATCAGCTCGGGACAGGAATGTATGAATGCTGTTTTCATTTTCCAATTTCTCCAATTATCTGTTCCTTAAAATGAAATGTACAGGAAATAAAAGTTTATGTCGCATTGGCGGCATATTTCTTGAAAAATATGAGAGGACACAAAAGACGGCATACAGCACACCCGGCTATGTGCCGTCTTTTGTGTACTTTACAAGGACTGTTCCATTTTCTCAGGCAATGCCGAACAGTTCGATTTCGAAAATAAGGGTGGAACCGCCCGGGATGCCGGGCTGTGAGAATTTGCCGTATCCCATTTCAGCCGGAATATAGACTTCCCATTTGTCGCCCACACACATCTGCTGCATGGCAATGATCCATCCGTCGATCAGGTCGCTGAGACGGAAGGCTGCGGGGGCCCCGCTGCGGCTGCTGTCAAACTTCTTGCCGTTGATGGTCCATCCGGTATAATGTGCGGTGACAATGCTCCGTGGAGTAGGGTGCTTGCCGTCGTTCTTTCCCGTGACCAGCACTTTGTAATAAATACCCTTCGGAAGTGCCATGACTCCCTCTTCCTTCGCTTTTTCAGCCAGCCAGTCTTTGTTGGCCTGCATGTATTCTTTCTTTCCCATTTGTTTTGTATTTTGGGGTAAAGATACGGATTTTTCGGGAGACTTAAAACAATGGGCCTATCCAATTCCATGGTTGGGCAGCAAGGAAAGCAGGCCGGTAGCATCGGTTACTGACAGTCTGCTGCCGGCTGGTTATTGCCGAAAATACCGGTGGAAGGAAACAGACGAGAGAGGATTTCAGGCAGGGCTATTTCCTGTAGATATATTTTGCCAGTCCATATAGGTATCTCCGGAATCCCGGACGGTATTGGAGCAGGCGGTCGAACCATCCTAAGTGATGACTGATGATGCGGACTCCCCATCCGACGTAATACATGGCAAATAAGGTACCTATACCAATGATGTGCCACTGCCATTGCCCGAAAAATACATAGCAGAAGAGGATACCGAGAAGGACAAGGGATATGTCAACCATTATTTTGGCTTTGGGAAATTCCATTCCCGTCGATTGGCTGATGGCAACGGGAAAACCTTCTCCTGGCATGGTGACACTGCCGCATCTGACTTCCAGTGCAATGCCTGCAGCCAGAATGGTACATCCGGCAAATTGGGCAATGGCTTTTTCCCATACGGCCGTCGGCTGCAGCCAAGAGACAAGGTACATGTTCAGGTCGATCAGCATGCCAAATACGAAACCGATCAGCAGCTGGAAGAGCTGGAGAGGGTCAAATTGGCGACGAAGCACTCCCAGCTGGCCAAGTACCAGTACCCCGTTCATGATAAAGGTATATTGTCCGATGGTCAGTTTGGGAGTCATTCCGTGGATACTTGCATCCTGAAATACGTATGGCAATACGCTGATGACACTCGAGCCCAGCATGCTCTTTACGCAGGTGGCCACGCCCAGGGTCATGATGTATAAGGCGATAAGGAGCAAGAGATGCTGCCAGGCAAAGGATATGATTTTTTCTTTCTTCGTCATTTTATTGTGTTTTTTGAAATCGTTTTATTGGGAGGTGTCCGATACAATAATCCGCATTTTGTACTTGTAGTTTCCCGGGAGCGGATTTATCTCATGAAGGGATCAAGGGTAGCCAGCAGTTCCGCTTTAGGCATCACGCCGCTTGTTTTCCAGAGTACTTCTCCTTTGCGAAACAGCATGAGCGTAGGAACTGACTGAATCTGATATTGCCGGGATAATGTTTCGTGTGTGTCCACGTCAATCTTGATGATACGGATACGGTCGCTCAGTACGTCTTTCACTTCTTTCAGAATAGGGTGCATCATTTTACAAGGCTGGCACCAGGTGGCAAAGAAATCCACCAATACAAGCTGGTCGCTTGCGATTACGTCATAAAAAGTTTCCATTGCTTCTTCTATTTTAATGTTCTTTTCTGATATTCATCTACGGTATATGTAAAAGGCTACCTCTCGAAAGAAATAGCCCGGGTGTATTGTCAATACGCGTAGAATTCAGGCAAAGTTACTAAAACTTGATGAATACCCTATGGGTAATCGTGAGAATTTGGAGGAAGATATCCTTGTTGAAATGATTCTGATTCAGTTGTATGGGATGACCATAGGCTGGAACCGATGTATGCAGCATTCAACGGACAATTGCCGCCGTAAAGTGCGATTTCGTTTTCTTTTAAAAAACTTTATTCGGGTGAATACCCTAATATGATAATCCGTACTTTTGCACGACTTTTTTTAAAGTAAGAGGAAAAACAATGGATGCAATCGTTACAAATTTCCGGGCAGCATCTTCTTGTATGCGCTGCAAGAAAAGAATGTGAACTGTATCTTCGATGACGTATGAGAATTACTGATAGAGGATAAGAAAAAAGCTTTGTTCCGGCAGAGATTCTTTCTTAACTTTGGCAAGAAAACAAGAAAAAGAAAATTCATATGCCCGTAATAGAAATTACTTCCCTTGAATACCCTGGGGTGGAAATATTCGGAACTTTGACCGAAGCCCAGTTGCGTAACCGTATCGACCCTGAAAGAGGTATATTTATAGCCGAGAGTCCGAAGGTGATCCGTGTGGCACTCAATGCCGGATATGAACCTTTGGCAATGCTCTGTGAGAAAAAACATATCGAAGGCGATGCGGCAGATATCATTTCCCGTATCGGAGATGTACCTGTTTATACTGGAAATCGGGAGTTGCTGGCACAACTTACCGGTTATACGCTGACCCGCGGTGTGCTGTGCGCCATGCGACGTCCTGTGTTGCGTACTCCTGAGGAAGTCTGCCGTGATGCGCGTCGGGTAGCGGTGATTCACGGTGTGGTCGACACGACCAATATCGGTGCTATTTTCCGCTCAGCTGCTGCTTTGGGTATCGATGCCATACTTCTTTCTCCTGATTCCTGTGATCCGTTGAACCGTCGGGCCGTACGTGTGTCGATGGGATCTGTTTTTCTGGTTCCCTGGACATGGGCCCCCTGTCCTGTATCTTCATTGCGTGAAATGGGATTCTGTACGGTGGCTATGGCGTTGACTGACCGTTCCGTTTCCATTGACCATCCTGCACTGAAAGAGATTTCTCGTCTGGCCATCGTGATGGGGACAGAAGGCGACGGACTCCCCAACGAAGTGCTTGCGGAAGCTGATTACGTGGCACGCATTCCAATGTGGCATGGGGTTGACTCACTGAATGTAGCGGCAGCCTCTGCTGTGGCATTTTGGGAACTGAGGGCACGTTGACAGAAAAAAATAAGGGGGCTATGAATGCCCCCTTTTCTTAATCCGTTTTTTTTACTTGCCAATATCCATCAGCCATTTGCCGTCAACCTTGGCCATTTTCTGAGTATCTTCCTTGACACTTCCGTCACCGTAGTGCTGTTTGAAAGTTACGACTGCTGAGTTGCCGTCTTCTGCAATTTCTTCAGAAACAATTTCAATTTCCTTGAGTCCGCCCTTTTCATCAAGGGTCTTGGCTCCCTTTTCCTTGATCATTGCAACCAGCCCATCACGTGCTTCTTGTGCCTTAGCGGCATCTGTTTCAGAGAGTTTTACTCCTTCTACAAACTCTTCATAGTCTTTGTCGCTGAGTGCTGACATATAATGTTTCAGTGCAGCTCCAGGTGTGCTGGGAGTACAAGATGCCATGGCAAGAACCGCTACCAGCATCAATCCTAAACGAATCAGTTGTTTCATCATAATGTTACGTTTTAAAGTTAATAGATATAAAAGATTAAAAAATAGAAGGTCAGAATTTACGGAAAAACGTATTGTATTTTCAACCGTTTGTTAGTGACAATATCATCGGGCATCAGGTAGGTCCCGCTCATTGAAGGGACATTAATCTGTGTGCGCCTGCCTTCCGAAAGGCAGATACCTGCTTTCTGGTAAGCAAACTCTACAAGTTCGGTACAATACATCCGTAACGTATCGTTCAGGTTGTAGTCATGGTCAAAAAGAATTCCTTTTTGTGCCATCTCCCAGGCGATGCGTGCAGCCTTTGAAGCGGCGAGGGTATCTTCCGTGACTCGTGCAATGATGCCGCGGACAGCTCGGTCGTTGGCAAAGAAGCGTGATAGCGAGTCTGCCTTGACACGGTCGACGTCCCCCTCAAAATCAGGTTCGTCGGGAACTGCATGGATGACGAACCATTCATTGTCAATCTTTTTCAGTATTCCCACATGCGAATACGTCCCGTCGTTGCTGGCAGTGGTTACGATATGGCTCAGGATTCCGGTGCCGCGCCGAAATGCGAGATCTCCGTCCGCCAGTATTCCGACAGGTATCATCCGCTTGCTCTTTACCTTCGTATCGTTACAGGATACGCATAAATAGGGGGCAAGTAGAGTGAGAAATATGTGAATTAGTGTTTTCATATATGAGCAAAGGTAATCATTTAATTTTTTTATCAAAATCTGATTGCTGATTTTGTTTATCTTTTTTATGTATGATGCATTGATTCTTTTGTCTGATGACGGACAGATTGATGGGTTTTAACGTACTTGTCGATCCTTGGTTTTATTGAATTTATAGTCTGACTCCTCAGTATTTGGATAGCTTGCTTTGTCCGATTGTGTTGTATGTTTTGTATGAAATCGTGATTGCTTGTCGTGAAATTTTAGAATCGTAACTTCTATTTCTTTCCGTGCGGAGAATGACCCATGACGGAGGCCGCTATAGAATATGTTTTATATGGAAGTGGACAAGGGAGACTATTCATCAGACGAAATGAGTGCATAGCCATTCTGTATCTCTTCTGCTGCCATGAGCGTGTCCTCCTCTTCGTTTATGGAGTAGCTGACCGTATGGTCTTTCAAATAAATATGATTAAGCGTATATTCCAGCGAAATAAGAGTTTGTTCTCTTTTTTGAGGTTTTAAATCACATTCCCATATTGTAATGCAGTGCCATCCCATTTTGGCAAGTTCTTTTTGAACTCTTTCATCGCGTGCAATATTACGATTGATTTTGTTTGTCCAGAACTCTGTATTCGATTTGGGGATAACGTAATATTTACACCCTTTATGTCCGTGCCAGAAACAACCGTTGACGAAAATACAAGTGTGATATTTCCTCAAAACAATATCCGGACGGCCGGGAAGGCGTGGATGGTTCAGCCGGTATCTGAATCCATGGGAAAACAAATACTTTCTGACTATCATTTCCGGTTTAGTGTTGGCTGAGTGTATGGCAGCCATGTTTTTATGTCGTTGGTCTTTAGAAAGAATATCCATCGGGCTATGCTTACTCCTTATTCAGATTTATGGTTATTGTTTCTTATGTTCCTGCTGGTCTTTTTTAATATAATATCTGATTAATGGGTAAATATAGCGATTATTTGTCTGATATAAAGAAAAATTCTGTTTTTATTAAATGAAGAGATCTTTTGTGTCTGCTGGATGTTATGGCTGAATTTACTTCAGCACGAACGTAATAAGTTTTTGTTTCGTTTGGTGGATGTTTCTCGTTATTCCGTGAAGATTGGAATGTTTAAAAATTCTAATGGCTAGAAACTTTGCCGCAGTTACTTTGCTTATACAAGAAAAATGATTCTGATATAAGCACGGACAACTGCGGTAAAGTTTTCTTGTGTTTACATAGGTGTAAAATTTTCAGACGGTTACCGGCGTATCAGTTTGTTTTCAAGGCACGCATGGCATTGAAAACGGCCAGTACGGTAACCCCTACGTCGGCAAATACCGCCATCCACATTGTGCCGAGTCCGGCGGAGGCGAGCAACAGAATGGCAACTTTGATGCCAATGGCAAATCCTACATTTTCACGGGCTATACGTATTGTGCGGCGCGAGATACTGATGGCTGAGGCTATCTTGAAAGGATTGTCATCCATCAGTACGATGTCGGCTGCTTCTATGGCTGCGTCACTGCCGAGTGCACCCATGGCAATACCGATATCTGCACGTTTCAGTACAGGGGCATCGTTGATGCCGTCACCTACAAAAGCAAGGGCCTTGCCCGTACGATTTTCTGCAAGCAGCTGTTCTATGTATTTTACTTTATCGGCAGGCAGTAACTCTGCGTACCATCTGTCTATTCCCAGTTTTTCGGCTACATTGGCTGCAACCTCTTTTCTGTCTCCGGTAAGCATGACGGTCTTTTCCACTCCCAGCTTTTTGAGTGAGGGTATTGTCTGAAAACTCTCATCTTTGATGCGGTCGTTGATTACGATATGGCCTGCATATTTCCCGTCGATGGCTACATGAATAATGGTTCCTACACAAGAACAGTTTTTCCATTTTATTCCGATGCGGTTCATCATCTTCGTATTGCCCACATATACGGCTCGTCCGGCTACATTGGCCTTGATGCCCTCGCCGGCGATTTCTTCCACTTCCGTCACTTTGCATCCATCGTTCTTTTCGTCGGGGAATGCCGAGCGGAGAGTTTCTCCGATGGGATGAGTAGAGAAATGCTCTACGTGCGCCGCAAGATGCAGCAGTTCTTTTTCATTGAAATCTTCCGGGTGTACGGCTTCTACGGCAAATTCTCCGTGGGTGAGTGTACCGGTCTTGTCGAATACCACGGTGTTTACTTTCGCGAGCACATCCATGTAACTGCTTCCTTTAATGAGAATACCTTCACGCGAGGCGCCACCCAGTCCGCCGAAGAAAGTGAGAGGTACACTGATGACCAGAGCACAGGGACATGACACAATCAGAAAAATCAGTGCACGGTGCAGCCAGACGGGGAAAATATCTATGAAGGCTGCTGATGTGCACAACGGGGGAACGAGAGCAAGCAACAGGGCGGCAATTACCACAATCGGGGTATATATTCGGGCAAAGCGGGTGATGAATGATTCGCTTCTTGATTTCCGGGCATCGGCATGCTCTATCAGACCGATGATTTTCGATACGGTACTTTCTCCGAAACTCTTGGTGGTTCTCATGCGGATGACACCGCTCAGGTTGATGCATCCGGACATGACCTCGTCATCAGTTTCTACCATACGCGGCATGCTTTCTCCGGTCAGCGCAATGGTATTCAGCGAAGAACTGCCTTCTGTTATTATTCCGTCCAGTGGAATCTTCTCTCCGGGGCGGATAACGATGGTTTCTCCTACCTTGACTTCATCGGGAGAGACGGTGAGGAGGCTTCCATTCCGTTCCACGTGGGCTGTATCCGGGCGGATATCCATCAGATGGGAGATACTGTCACGGCTTCTGCTTTCTGCATAGTCTTCAAACAGTTCACCAATCTGAAAGAAAAGCATGACGAACACGGCCTCGGGAAATTCCGTTTCAGCCCCTGGGAGAAAACCGATGCAAAGGGCACCGACGGTGGCCAGGGACATCAGGAAATGCTCATTGAACCAATTGCCTTTGGCGATGCCTTCGCCGGCTTCTCTCAGGGTGTTGTAACCGACAAGCAAATAAGGAACCAGATAGACAGGCAACAATTGCAAGGCTGTCAGGTTACTGTTTTTTTCTATGAGGATTGCTCCCGCAAGCAATAAGGCTGCAACGGCTATGAGCATAATTTTTGCCTTTGATCCACCATGACTGTGGTGATGAGTATGGCCATGTGTGTGACGATGATTTTCTGCCATGATTCAATGCTTTAACTGTTTTCTGAGGCAAAGGTAGGATTATCCTTTTGCAATCGGGTTGCATAAGAGCCGCCTGTAGAAATCTGTCTGATAAATCGCCCCGACAGAAAGGGCGTTACCGTCCGGCCGTTACGTTTAACATGGAGGGTCGATTTTATTGTAATCCTTAATGTCATTAATAATCGTCACTACATACATTGTCAGGAGTATGAATAGCACGGCAATGCCCATTAGGTCAAAGGAACTCAGGATAATTTCCTTTCCACCGTAAGAAAGAGGCAGTGTGAAACTGTGTAAGGCATGGCTGTAGATGTAAATGGTATTGACAAGAATAGCCACTACCCTGAATTCTGTAGGACCCAGTTTGGCATAGGTCAGTTTAAACTCTTTTTTCAGATGTGCATTGATACTTACATTGACAGTGAGCATCAGATAGACGATAAAGAGGAGCATGGACAATTCAAAATGAATGAGTGTGGAGACTCCTAAACCGATGAAGATGAAAAATTCATTTACGATATCCATGGTATGGTCAAGATAATAGCCAAATACAGGGCGTTGTCTGTTCCTTATTCTGGCTAATGTGCCGTCGAGTGAATCTCCATACCAGTTGATGACGAATCCCAATGAACTTACCCACAGGTAATTCAGATTTATCTGTGATAAGATATATCCCAGCGATATAATGATTGCTCCCATCATACCTATCACTGTAAGGATGTTCGATGTCATCCATTGAGGCTGTCGGTTGGCTAAATAGATTAAAGCCTTTTTTTCTACCCCATTAAGAATTGATGTCTGTATTCTTGTTGAGGCTTCTTTCTTCTCTTTATTCATAATTCTATTTTAAATTATACACTTTCTCTCTCAGGTAATTCCCGAATTCTTCTATATCCGGATGAGCATCCTGCTGCTCCGGCGTGATGATATCTCCCAAAACAAGCTGTACGGGCTTATCCTTTTTATTGAACAGTTCCGAAGGTAGTTTTAGCAGTCTGATTTTCCAGTTCAATACCCCCAGCCCATAGAACAGAGCTGAATTACCTCCCGGAAACCTTATCGGCAAAATGGGTACGTGCAGTTTTTTTATAAGCCGTATCACGGCTTCCTGCCATTTTCTGTCTTCTACCCGCCATTTCTTCCATTTAAAATCCGAAATAGCTCCAGAAGGAAATATGCCGACAGGATGGCCCGAGGCTACGTACTTCAATATTGTCTTCACTCCCTGTATACTTTCTTTTTCCGGTTTGATCCGTTTGCCTCCTTTGGGTATTACCTCTATGAATTTATTATCCAATGTGGTAATTCTCTTCAGCACCTTGTTGACCATTATTTTGTAGTCCTCCCTGAAGCGACCTAGAAAATCGATAAGGACCAGTCCGTCTACACCTCCATAGGGATGATTGCTTATCGTGATAAATGCACCGTCATTCAAGGTACGGATGCTTTCCAGATTTTTTATTTCATAGGTGATACCCAAATCTTTCAGAATGGCATTCGTGAAGTCCGGGCCTTCCAGAGACTTATGTTTGTCGTACAGCTCATTGATGCTGGATACACATAGAATTTTCATAAGTTCTCTGGCCAAGGCTTCTCCACACTTCCCATTGAAGAGAGTGGAATATTCCTGCAAGTCACTGATTGTCAAAACTGGCATACTCAATCGATTTTTGTTACATGATATGTGAGAATTCCTTTTGTATTACAGAGGACAAGTTTCAGTGGATACTTTTTCCGCTGCCTATATCTTCCTGCTATTGGCGGTTTAATATTTCCATAAACTCATCTCCCGTAATTGTTTCTTTTTCCAGAAGAAATTCAGCCAGCTCATCCATTTTCCTGCGATTGGCTTTGATGATTCCGGTTGCCTTATGGTACGACGTTTCAATGATCTCCCGTACTTCGCTATCGATATCAGAAGCCGTAGCAGGCGAACATGAAAGCGTGGTGTCCCCTCCCAAATAGGCATTGTTGACCGTTTCAAGTGCCATCATTCCATATTTTTCGCTCATGCCATAGCGTGACACCATGGCTCTTGCAAGACGGGTGGCCTGCTCAATGTCGTTGGAAGCTCCGGTCGTTATTATGTCAAATACAACTTCCTCTGCTGCACGTCCACCTGTATATGTGGTAATTTTATCCAAAAGTTCCTGTTTGGACAGAAGAAACTGTTCCTGGCTGTCTACTTGCATGGTATATCCTAATGCGCCGGACGTGCGGGGAATGATCGTAATCTTGTGTACCGGTGCTGAATGTGTCTGCATGGCAGCTACCAAGGCATGTCCGATCTCATGGTAGGCGATGATCTTCTTTTCCCTTTCGGATATTACCATACCTTTTTTCTGGGCACCGGCAATGACAGTTTCTACTGATTCCTCCAAATCTGAAGTGCTTACACGTTTTTTCCCGTTTCTTACGGCACGCAATGCGGCCTCGTTTACAATGTTGGCCAGTTCCGCGCCGGATGAACCAGCCGTAGCCCTTGCTATCAGACCGACATCTATTGAGTCATGTTTTATGCTTTTCAGATGTACATTAAGTATGGCTTTTCTACCTTCCAGGTCGGGCAGGTTCATGATGATTCTTCGGTCAAACCGGCCTGGACGGAGCAGGGCATTGTCCAGACTTTCCGGGCGGTTGGTAGCAGCCAGAATAACGACTCCTTTTTGCCCGTCAAAACCATCCATTTCGGTCAATAACTGATTCAAGGTTTGTTCCCTTTCATCATTGCCTCCCATCGGGCCGGAGTTCCTTTTCTTGCCGATAGCGTCTATCTCATCGATAAAGATGATGCAGGGCGCTTTTTCTTTGGCCTGCATGAATAGGTCCCTGACTTTAGCAGCTCCCATGCCGACAAACATCTGTACAAAATCCGATCCCGATATTGCAAAGAACGGGACTTTAGCTTCTCCGGCAACAGCTCTGGCGATTAATGTCTTTCCGGTTCCCGGAGGGCCGACGAGCAGGGCTCCTTTGGGTAATTTAGCTCCAATTGATGTATATTTTGCCGGATTGTGCAAGAAGTCAACGATCTCACTCAGTCCTTCTTTGGCTTCTTCCTGGCCGGCTACGTCTGCAAAGGTTGTGTTTACCTCTGAATCGGCATAAATCTTTGCCCCGCCGTTGCCGAAAGACATGAAGTTGCCGGAAGCAGCTCCCATCTTTTTCTGCATCAGGTGACTCATTCCTCTCCAGATCAGGTAAAAAACCAGTGCAGGCATAATCCACATCAGGAAAAAATCGGTAAGCGGAGAGTTGTCCTTAGGGATTTGTTTGTTGAAAACGATTTTTCCGCTTTTGTTGTTACTGCTTGCTTTCAGCAGTCTTTCCACGAGACCGGGATCATCTACGGCACCTGTCTTGAAATACTGCTGCTTTCCGTCTTCTTTCGTCGCAAAATAGATACAATTCTGGTCAATGCTGACCTCCTGCACATTTCCTTTTTCTATGTTTGAGATGAATGTACTGTAGTCTGTCTCAACAATTTTTTTGTTCAGAACATATGGAAAAACGAATGAATTCAGGATGAGCACAATCATTAACCCGTAAAAAAGTCCGTTCCATGAAGTAATTTTTATTTGTTTCTTTTTCATATTTTTAATGTATTTGGAAACCGATAGCTGGAATATAAACCGCTACTGGTTATTTGTGTCATGACAACTTATATTGCTTGGGAGACATTCCTGTCAGCCGCTTAAAATATTTTCCAAAAAAGGACGGAGAGGGGAAATTCAGTCTGTAGGCAATTTCCTGTATCGTATATTGGGTATGTTTGATCATTGATTTAGCTTCGAGTATCACATATTCGTCAACCCATTCCACGGCAGTTTTGCCGCTATATTCTTTGATAAGTTTGGAAAGATAATTTGCGGTTATGCCCATTTTTCCAGCGTAGAAACTGAGGCTGCGTTCTGTGGTATGATGTTGGGTGAGGAGTTCTATAAAGTATTCAAAGATTTCTTCGTTGTGTCCTTTGGCCGGTAAATTGGAGTCCGTATCTTGAAAGCGTTGTACGATGCTGTTCAATTTACAGAACAGGGATTGCAGCAGACCTTCTATTATCGCCTCTTTCTGTTCTTCCTTGCTTAGAATGATGTCTTCAAGCAAAAAATAATATTTCTCCAAAGTCATTAACTCTGCATATTCCAATGATACAAAGGGGACTTTCTTTGCGAAGACATAGAGTTTTATCAGATCATTCAACTTGATGTTCATCTTCTTCAAGAAAGAGGATGATATGATAATAGGATGGATTTTCAGGTTTTTCATGTTGCTTATCTGAATGATATTTTCCGGTATATTGAAAGCTAATATACCGGGATACATCCTGTATTTATGGAGATTGATCTGGATGTCGGCTTCACCATTGACGCAAAATACCAGCATAAAGGCATCCAGACGACATGGAGCTTCGAAGAAATTCTCTTTTATTTCTATGTTGCTCGATAAAATGATGTCGTCTTCTAATACATTCATTCCCAGGCCGGAGTCTTTTAATTGTTTGACTGAAATATTTTCAACAGTATTCATAAATCAGTATATTTTTCAGCAAAAATAGCCTTATTGAAGAACTGAATCAAGATGCATTTCTGTCAATTCTTTAAATAGAACATCTTATTCTTTTATGCGGCTATAATTTTTTATGGACTGAAGTTTCTATATAGGGATGGAGAGCAGATTATATATGAAAAAGAAGGGATGATTTTTAGAGGGTATTTGTGATACGGAAATACAGAAATTATTTATTTTTGCGTTTGTATTAATACTGGTTTTCTCCGGACTTTTACAGTTGATGAAAAACAGGGAATCAGTACATTGGGGAATATGGTCTGGAAGTACGGAAACATTGTGACCGGCATACAAACGGCTCGGGGCATCCGGAAGATTATTAACGAATACAGACTAAGTTTATAAGATATATTTTATCATTATGCTACGAAAAATAAGATTGACATTGGCTGTTCTCTTTTTTCTGGGAGTCACACTGTTGTTTCTGGATTTCTCCGGAAGCATACATGCGTGGCTGGGATGGATGGCCAAGATTCAGTTCCTGCCTGCTGTACTGGCACTGAACGTGGGAATTGTCTTGGCACTTATGATATTGACACTTGTGCTGGGACGTGTATACTGTTCGGTTATCTGTCCGCTTGGAGTGATGCAGGATATCATTTCATGGATAAGCGGGATAAGAAAAAAGAAACAGTACCGCTTTTCTTATTCGCCTGAAAAGAAGGTCTTGCGATATGGCATGTTGGGCGTGTTTGTCGTAGCCTTGCTCTCGGGAGTCGGTTCACTTGCAGCCTTGTTTGCCCCATACAGTTCTTATGGACGTATCGTACAGAATCTTCTGTCTCCGGTTTATCAATGGGGAAATAACCTGCTTGCCTGTTTTGCCGAGAGAATGGACAGCTATGCATTTTATGAGACCGATGTCTGGATGCGCAGTCTGCCTACCTTTGTCATTGCGGCGGTCACTTTCATATTTCTTGCAATATTGGCCTGGAGAAACGGCCGGACGTATTGTAATACAATCTGTCCGGTAGGTACGGTTCTCGGCTTTTTGTCACGGTTTTCTTTATTTCGAATCACGATAGACGAAAGCAAATGCAATGCCTGCGGCTTATGCTCACGGAGATGCAAGGCGGCATGTATTGATGGCAAGGAACATCGGGTCGACTACAGCCGTTGTGTGGCATGCATGGATTGTATTGATACCTGCCGTCATCAGGCTATCACTTATCGGTGGGTGAGAAAGAATGGAGAAAATGTGAGAACCGGAAAGAACGGTCCGGTAAATACCGGCAGAATAGATGAAACGCGCCGCTCGTTCTTTACGGCTACTGCCGCACTGGCCACTACAGCTGCCTTGAAGGCTCAGGAAATGAAAGTGGACGGTGGACTGGCAGTGATTGAAGACAAGAAAATTCCCGAACGGGCTACAGCGATTGTTCCTCCGGGAGCATTGAGTGCCCGCAGTTTTGCCCGGCATTGCACCGCGTGCCAGTTGTGTGTTTCGGTTTGTCCTAATGGCGTACTGCGTCCATCAACTGACTTGACCAGGCTGATGCAGCCTGAAATGTCTTATGAACGCGGTTATTGTCGGCCCGAATGTACCAAATGCAGTGAGGTCTGTCCGGCGGGAGCCATACGCCCCATTACCGTGGCCGAGAAATCATCGATACAAATCGGTCATGCGGTATGGGTAAAAGAGAACTGTGTACCGTTGACTGACGGTGTTGAATGCGGAAACTGTGCCCGTCATTGTCCTACAGGAGCCATACAGATGGTTGCTTCCGATCCTTCGAATTCAGAATCTCCGAAAATTCCGGTAGTGAATACCGAACGCTGTATTGGCTGCGGTGCTTGTGAGAACCTTTGCCCGGCACGTCCTTTTAGTGCGATTTATGTGGAAGGCCATGAGGTGCATCGTATTGTCTGATTAAAAAGATTTGTATATGGAAAAAGATAAGCATAAAGAAATGTCCCGTCGGGATTTTTTCAAAATAGTGGGAAGCGCCGGACTGGTCGTGTCTGGGCTTACTGGCTGTAACGGGAAAAAAAGTACGGACGATAAGGCTTCAGATACCCGACTGGGGGAGATGACGTATCGTACGAATCTTAAAACCGGAGACAAGGTTTCTCTGCTTGGATATGGGTGTATGCGCTGGCCGACCCTTCCGGGAGGGGACGAGCCGATGGACCAGGAAACCATTAATGCGCTGGTGGATCATGCCATTGCGCATGGAGTGAATTATTTTGATACATCTCCCGCCTATTGCAAGGGACGTTCGGAACGGGCGACCGGTATTGCTCTTGCCCGTCACCCGCGTGACACGTATTTTATCGCTACCAAACTTTCTAACTTTGCTCCTTCCACATGGAGTCGGGAGGCGTCGATTGCGATGTACCGGAACTCCTTTAAGGAGTTGCAGACGGATTATATTGACTATCTGCTCTTGCATGGAGTCGGTATGGGGGATGATGGGATGGAGACCTTGCGTGCCAGGTATATTGATAACGGAGTGCTTGATTTCTTGCTTGAGGAACGTCGGGCAGGCCGGATCCGTAATCTGGGATTTTCTTATCACGGGGACATAAGGGTGTTTGACTATCTCCTTTCCAAGCAAGAGGAATATCAGTGGGATTTCGTACAGATTCAGCTTAATTATCTAGACTGGCGGCATGCGAAGGAGATTAATCCCCGCAATACGAATGCGGAGTACCTGTATGGGGAACTGGCAAAGAGGAATATTCCTGCCATTATTATGGAACCGTTATTGGGAGGACGTTTGTCTAAAGTACATGATCATATTGTGGCCAGACTCAAGCAGCGGGAACCGGACAGGAGTGTGGCCTCCTGGGCTTTTCGTTTTGCAGGAACCTTCCCCGGGGTACTGACTGTTTTGAGCGGCATGACCTACATGGAGCATCTGCAGGACAATTTGAGCAGTTTTTGTCCGTTGCAGCCGCTCTCTGAGGAAGAAATGCAGTTCTTGTATGATACGGCCGACTTGATGATGCAGTTTCCTACCATTCCTTGCAATGACTGTAAGTATTGCATGCCTTGTCCTTATGGTATCGACATCCCGTCCATATTGTTGCATTATAACAAATGTGTGAATGAGGGCCATATGCCGGAGAGTCGTCAGGCTGAAAATTATCGTGAGGCGCGCCGTGCTTTTCTGATCGGGTATGACAGAAGTGTTCCCCGGCTGCGCCAGGCTAACCATTGCATCGGTTGTAACCAGTGTGTTCCTCATTGCCCTCAGAATATTCAGATTCCGGAGGAACTGCATCGGATTGATCAGTTTGTAGAAAAACTAAAACAAGGTACGCTGTAAATATGAGGTGAAGCCGGGAACTTGAGTGTCCCGGCTTTTTTTATAGTATGGGAAAGCGGGATTTGCTGAAACCAGCCGAAGTGGTGGATGGCGTTGAAAAAGCTGCCGTGACATTGAACTATGGGAATTTTCTGCAAGTGACATTTGATTTTGTCGTTATTGCATTTTCCATTTTTTTGTTTGTCAGACTTATTTCAAATCTGAATCGAAAGAAGAAAGCAGCTGAAACTCCTGCACCGGCTCCGGCACCAAGTAAAGAAGTGCTTTTATTGTCTGAAATCAGGGATTTACTGAAACAAAATGTTGTAGATAAACATCCATCTGATAATCAATAGTATATTCTTTGATTACAAGCTTGTCCTGCATACCCCCTGGGTATACCTGGTGGTATACAGGATTTCTGTAGTATGTACTTTATTGTTATAAAGTTGTATTACACAAACTTTGTACAGATTGTATTACGTAACTTTGTGGAATCTTTTCCTGTTCCAATCTCCAGTTGTGGCTTTTAATTGTCTGATAAGTTATCTGCTCTTCCTCTGTCAGGTTTAAATCAATCGATACATTGCTTTTAGTTCCTTCGTCGTTCTCAAAGAAAAGTTTGAATGTCTCACTGTCCATCATCAGACTTTGTGTATGTGGAAAATAACCTCTGAACTGAGAGAGAATTTCGAATCCTTGTGCATCCAGGTCTCCCCAATAATATAGCCGGGTACGCGGAAGAAAAACCGAATTTCTCAGATTGGCTACTCCATACCCGTGCCCCCAAATGATGATAGCATTTTTAACGGATGGAAAAGTAAGAAAATTTACCTTGTTCTCCGCAATGAATACAGATTCAACGTCCCAATTTAGGGCACAAAACTCACTTGCAGTGAGGCTGATGTCTTTCAGACCGGCTCCATAACGGCGGGAGAGCGCCTCATCCAAAAAACGAATACGGATTAACTCTTCATCGTATTTCAAATTAAAACGTGCTTCAAAACGTTTTTCATCTCTCTTTACATAATCTGCAATGAGAATGTCCAGCAATTCTTTAAGTATGTCCTTGTGCTGCTCCACAAATTTGGTATGAACCATAATCGGCAGTTCACGAATGTACAGATTGGGCTGAGGAGTCTGACTGAAATAAGTCAAGACTTTCAGCAAATCAGGCCATTCAGGGGAGTTTGCCACTATTTTAAGAGGATATTTTTTTGCCCATTCCGTCAGAATAGGGAAGGCTGTCAGGAGCGCACAGATGTCTTTTCTGAATTGTTGTACTTCCGACTCTTTTCTGATGAATTTCAGCAAGTCACTTTCTGTGTCAAAAGAAATTTCTTGCGGTAACCCTTGTTTTGCCAGTACTTTGTGTTTTGCTGTTTTCCAGTTGATTGTATATCCGTAGCCTCGCTTTTCTTTTGATGCGGCAGTGAGATCTGCTATTTCCTTTTGGAAGGTTGAGAAATCATTACTGGGCGTTTTGTCACATGGAATTACGATTCTTTTGAAGGGAATGCCCGCAACAATGTGCTGTAAATGTTTTGGATACTTTTTCTCTGCTTTGTTCTTGATTTCTGATGCGTTAATCATGGTGTTCTGCTTTTTTATGTTCTTCCTTATATTCCATAATTGGCATGTTGTAGAGTACGGATCTGTTCCCTTGACGCTCTACATAATGCACAAATGAGATATAATTCTCTACGATGTGGATATTGTCACTGGGAGTAACTACCAGAAGTTGCAGGTGCAATTGGTTACAGAGTTCCAGCAGATAGCGGGCCTTATCCTCATCCTGTGCCTTGAAAGCTTCATCAATGGCTATGAACCGGAAAGACGACTCCAGTCCGCTTTTGGTAAAGCCAAACTGATAGGCAATGGCTGAGCCCAGGATGGTATAAGTGAGCTGTGCCTTTTCTCCACCGGACAATTGTCCCATACTCTCGTAGGTCTTATATTTCTTTTCATTCGTCTGATAGAATTCTTCTGCCCTATAGGTAAACCAGGAACGTACATCGGTTACTCTGGTACGCCATAATTCGTTTTCAAGTTTATCCATGAAAGGCTTGATATGTGTCTCAAAATGATGCTGGCGTCCGTCAATGGTAGTGTCAACTTCGTGCAGGTTGGGAATAGCCTGTCTGAGTAAGCCGTAGAAATCCTTAGCTTCTGCACTTGGTCTTCTGATGGCTGTGAGCTGAATGTAAGTGCCTTGGTCCTTATTGAACACAATTCCTTTAAGCGATTGGTTCAGATGCTCTATTGCTTTGTTAATGGCTCTTTCCCAATTGTCAAAGAATATTTTGTAAGAGTTTACATTATTGTAGATGGTTTCCTGCAAGTATTGATTGAATTCCTTTTCGTAGCTTATCAAGTCTTCTGCCTTCAGCCGTTCGTAGAACTTCTGGTACTCCTCAATCAATTCTGTATTTTCCGGATCAGGCAAGTTGCTGACATCCGAATACCAATCTTTGTATTTCTCGGCCAATTCTTTTTCCGGGTGCTTAAATGCATAGGTCAATTTTCGGGTTTGTACGGTCAGTTCTTTTCTGGTTTTGTCTTTATCTTTTAAAGACTGTTCCAGTTTGGATTGGAAATCGGAACGCTTTCTTTCCAGTTGCTGTAAGGAAACGCCAAGTAACTCGGGATACTGCTGCTCTAATTGACTTGTATTCACATCTCCTGCATGACGTATGAGTTCCTGGTTAGACCGTATTTTCCCGGTCAGTTCTTCCTGCTCCTTTTCTATGTCATGAATTACGATTTTGGTATTATCTTTTTCATTTTCAGATACCTTCATCTCATTGTCTACTACTTTCAACTGTGCCTGAAGTGCCTGGATATTGTTGCTTGCAGCCATCAACTCCTTTCTTTGTTCCTCATATTTTCTGATTGCTTGGGCAGAAGACATCCAGTCTATGCTTTCATAATCCTCAAAGCGTTTCAATAAATCATTCCAACCTTCTTTCAGCTGTTTACATTTTTTTTCGTGCTTTTCGACCGTTTCGATTTTTTTTCTGTTCTCTCTCTGTTTATCTTGAAGAAGGTATACCTCGTTACGAAGGAAAGCAATTTTTTCCTTATTATCCCATCCCAGCACATAGTTGTTTCTACTGAGTGTTTCTTTCCTGTCGTCTTTTTCGTGCTTGTTTCCTACCGATTTGACCAGCCCCTCTTTTGTCACAGCCTTTTCGGAATAAGTGTCGAATTCGCTCAGGCTATCTACGCACGCATAGTTATATCTGTGATAAATCTCATTCTCTATCCAGTCTGTATACCGGTGATCGGGCTTGAACTCAACCTTCTGAAGCAGGTGCCTCTCATCTTGTTCCCATCCCTCCATCTCCTTGAGAGAGGTGAAACCCTGATAATGCTGATACACTATTTTGCCATTGAGATTATGAGAGTTGACAAACTCATTGACCTTCCGGTAATATTTATCAGGGACAATCAGTCGTAAGGCAAAATTATGGAGAATACGTTCGATAGACGCCTCCCATTCATACTCACTTTTTTTAATGCGGATCAATTCACCGATAAACGGAATTTCCTCAGGGGTAGCTCCCACATGTTGCAGGATCTCGTTCCGGATTTCAGACACACGCCCAGAGATATTATTTTTGTTGTTTTCTAACTCTTTAATCCTTTTGATATTCTCTTCAATAAGATTTTCAATACTTTCACCAGTGTTTTTCTCTCTACGAAACTCTTCGGACAGGTCCTCCAATGCCGACTGTAACTGCCTGTTTTCGGCTATGGCTTTCTCACGGTTTTGCCTGAAATCTTCTTTTAAAGGATCAGAAGGAAGACCCAGGATGAGAGCCAGTTTGTTGTATTCTTCCGACTTGTTTTTTCTTCTATTCCGTTCTTCTGTAGTATTCTTAATGAGGTCGGACAACTCAGTGATCTGTCTGCCTGCTTCATCGTGGTCAATATCCGATTTAATTCTTGCCCAACGTTCTTTCAATGCATTCAGCTGCATTTGCAATTTGTTGAGCTCTTCATTTTGTGTCCGGAGCTTTATCTCGTTGAGCGATTTTTTTTCTTCCGACAAGATGATAATTCGTGAAGCAAACCAATAGGCCGCTATCTCTTTCTCATGCTCCAGCTGACGGATTTCCTTATTAATGTGTTGCAGTTTTCTGGCTGCCGTGTCAATAGAGGTGAGTAAGTTGATCTGCTCTTTTGTCTTGTCTATGTTGTTTTTGGCTTCCATTAGATTCTGGAAGTTATTGTGCAGTTCGACATATTGTGCCTCTGCAGCCTGTTCATCCAGCATATGGTGACGTATAAAGTTGTCGAGATCGTCCAGAACCTTTACACCTACTATCTGATTGAACAAGGCCAATGCGTTATCGGAGCGCATATTGAATAACAGACGGATTTGAGAAGCATACTCCGATGGTCCATTGTAAAAATCAATGACTTTTTTTACTGAATTTGAGTTATAATGCTTGTTCAAGCGCTTGTGCCAATCCCCCCGGGTATCAAATTCCGCAAAGTCTGTTTTTATTTCAAGTTTTGTCTTGGCAATACCGTAGACCACTTTTAACTCAGAACCGCTGAAGTAGCGTACTTGGAACAAAGTGATTACCTTGTGGTCCGCATTACGGAACGATGCCAATAACACCGAGCGACTCTTTTTGTCGCGAAGCTTCATTGTAGTAGTGCCAATGCTTCCTTCTTCCTGCTGGGTTCCATAATACCCCAGGAAATAAGACTCCTCTGTACGTGCACCTTTTTTCTCTGCACCCGAAGACTGGTTGTAAAAACGTTGTCTTTTCAATGGCACCAACAAAGTGAGCAATGCATCGATAAGTGTACTCTTTCCCGAAGCGTTGGCACCGGTGAGCAATGAATTGCATCCTTGTGGACTGATACGATAGATTTCGTTATCGAACGTACCCCAATTGTAAATCTCCATATAATCGAGCCGATACCCCGATTTTTCAGGAATCGTATTAAATAGATTCATCTGTTGTATCATAGTCATTCAGCTTGTTTTTGAAATCATTCAGAGCGTCCAGTGTTATTTTTTCCTTAATGATCCGGTGTATCTTATAGCGTGTTTCTGTACCGGTATCGGTTTGCTTAGAGGCTACAAGGAAACCTAAATCAATTACTTTTGCAATATAGTTATCTAAATTTTGCTTGAATTTTATTTGATTGAACCTGGAAGGTAAAAAAAGCTCAACCTCATCTTTTATTTGTGAGGCAGTGACATATTTTTCGTCTGCTTGTGAATCGGTAGGATTCATTTCAAATTCTTCAAGCATTTGTCTCAATATAATCAGGATAACAGAAACTTCAAACCCAAGCTGGCGGCGAGTAACCAGATTGAGAGTCTTTTCGTCATCCAGAATGGCCTGTCTGACAAATGCAAATCCTTCGTCCTTCTTCACAATAAGATTCAAGCCGATTATGCTGAGATAATTTTGAATATCAGACTGATATATCAGAATATCATTCCAGACAGAATCGTTGTATTCTACAATGCCTTTCAGTAATTTTACGATGGCTTTTGAATAAGGTTTTATATTGGATGTATTCATTTTCGGATAATGATTATTTCGGGTATTATAATTTGTTTTCTGTTCTCTTTGTCGAATGTAATGTATTGCGTCTTTCCTTTATTTACAACTGTATGATATTCTTTTAATACACTAAGGTATCCAAAGATTTCCGTCAGTCCTTTGGTGATACCTGAAGCATGTTCAATCACTTCACCGAGGGTGGTCTGGGACTTCTGTTTTAATACTTCTTCAATATATTTCCGCAACACATCACGATTTACATAATATGGGTTATACAGTTGCTCCAATCGGCTCAGATCGTTTATACTTAACCGTGCATCAACCGGTTGGTCTTTATATTCTATTTCTGTATCAGGTTCAAGAGTCAGTGGCCGTTCCAGCGGTAGTTTGATTTCTATCTCCTCAATTCCGAAACCGAAATCAGGAGTTTTCCCTTGATTGCTTACTCTGATGAGCGACTGTTTGATGTGGTTGATTGTCCGTCGGGTGATTTCCGCATTCGACTGCTCATGCTGGCGGATAATACGGCTCAGTTTTTCGGCCATACGGTCATTTGTCTTATATACTCTTTGTCCTGCATTGAATAAATGAAGTTTGACATCTTTTAAAAAACAGTCGTCCACATTAATCTGCCTGCCGTTTAGTGACTCAAATAAATTCTGTGTCAGTATGTCCCATTCCTTCTGTAAATGAGGCGACAGCAGGAATTCCCAAAAAGCGTAAAAGCTTTTTCCTTGTGATGAGTTTTTCAGTTCACTATAGGCGTCGAAAAAATAATGCAAAATTTCTTTTTTCTGCAAGTTCTCTGTCTGTTGCTGATAAATTTGCCTGATGATGGTTTTAAAATTATTGTCTACTTCTTTAAAATCGGATAGCAGTTCTTTGGCTATCCTGTTGAGATTGTTGTAGCGGGGAATAATCTCAAACTCCTCAAACACCTTTACATCTTCTCCCATTTCGAGACATTGAATCTGATGCTCGATTTCCAGTTTCTTATATTTCAGTAGTTCGAGTCGTTTGCTACGGTCTTCATTTGTGAACTCAACCAATTCCTTCAGTTGATTGAAAAGAGATTTGAATTTAGATTCCGTACCGATATATTCTTCTTTTTTCAGACTGTTGTCTATCCAGTCGAATACTTTATTAGTATAAGAGGAAAGTTCATACATGACTTCTCCTACTTCATTCTGATAGTTGGTGAGATAGCCTTTATTGGCCCAGTCCAGTATCCAGCGTTTCGCTTTTTCTTCATTCGTTTCTATCGTAGCAAGCTGCTCTTCTTCCTCCAATGCATCTTCCTCCATCTCATCTAGTCGATTGACCAGTCTTTGATGGAGGTACTCCCAAGCGACTGCTGTCTGTTCTTCGAATATCTCAAGTAGAAAAACGAGAAAAAACTTCAGATTCTCAGGTCTCATCTTCAGTAATTTGATACTTGGAGAATTGTCTAAGATATCTATTAGCTGTGTCTTTTCCATAAATACTGCAAGTTAGTCATTACGGATGATTCTTTTTGAATTTAAGGTTCATTTCATATTCCGGGCATTCATGTGCTGTAGAATACACAACTAAAATACAAGCATTATTTTAAATATTCAAGCTTGTAGGAATAAAACTTTGCTGTTTGCCTGTGAATTGGCAAAAAGAGGTATTGACCACTTTGTAGGAAATAAAAATGGAAGAGAAGTACGACAAAAATGAGAAAGGTGGTGTATCTGATACAGCGGTCAAAGAAGAGGCTGGTACTCTCAGGCAGGAGATGGAACTCAGCAGGGATTTGACATATCCAGGAAGCAAGATTTCCTTTAAGGTAGAAACAAGAGAAGATAGTCTCTTCTTCAACAGGATTTTTGCAGGCTATGTCTGATAGATAATTAAGGCGATTGACAATTTCAGAGGTTGCTGTTTTTTCATAGTCTGTTATTGGGGATTACGGTACAAAAGTAGATAAAAGAGGGAAATTATGCCATTAATTTCATACATATTCATGTATCCTCATACCTCTGACCTTGTCAATGAAGATTCATTCATTTTATTCCGAACGGTTTCTCGTAGACTCCCTATATACCGCTTCTGCATCCAGTACGACAGTCGTATAGGGCAGGGATGGGTTTTCCAGTTTATCGATGATAATTCTTGACGCTGTTTCAGCCATCTGTTCTACAGGCTGTTCCACTGCCGTGATAGTCGGGTGAACCAGCTTGCACAAATCAGTCCCCGACATGCATGAGACGGCTACCTCTTCCGGAATCCGGATCTGTTCCGACTGCAGATAATTCTTGGCTCCCAGTGCGGACATCTCCGTAAAGCTGAAAACGGCATCAAAGGTTACCCCTTGTTCCCATAGTGTCTTTACCGCTCCGTACCCACTATCAAAGTCCACTCCACCTTCAATCAGGTATTCCTTGTCGAAAGGAATACTAAATTTTTCAAGTGCGTCTTTATATCCCCTGATTCTGTCAAATGTGTTTTGGATATATGGAGGACCGGCAAGATGTACAATCCGTTTTCTTCCCTGGCGAATGAGATGTTCTACCATGAAAAAGGACTTTATGTAATCGTCAATTTTTATCTGTGAGGTCTTGAGCTCGGAAACCGTTCTGTCGAAGAAAACCATGGGGATGCCTTTATCCATAATCCGCTGATATTCGTTAAGGTTTATATGGTCATGGCACACACTGATCAGTATACCGTCTACCCGATAATCTTCCATCATTTTCAGGTTCATCCTTTCTACATCGGGGTTTTCATGCGATTGAGCCAGCATCACCCGGTAACCTGCTTTATTAAGGCACTGTTGGGCAAACGTGATAAAGTTGACATAGAAGGAAGTAATCATCTCGGGGACAACGATTCCGATGGTACGGGTACTTTGCTGCCTGAGGTTTACGGCCAGTTCATTGCGTTTATAGCCCAGTTTGTCGGCCATTTCGAGAATCTTCGTGCGCGTCTCCCTGCTCACATTCTGACTGTCTCCGCGTAATGCCCTCGAAACGGTAGACTTGGAGATTCCAAGTTCACGGGCAATATCCAATATGGTAGCGTATTTCATCATATCATTCTTGTGCTTGGTAAGTTTTCGTACAAATATACGTTTTTTTGACGAACTTTCATACTGAATGGGAACGGTTGCGGAAAATGGGAACGGTTGCGGGAACGGTTGCGGAATTTTTAATTTCATTTTTCCTCTTTTTGCCTGTGCGGAAGCCTTACTTTTGAGTCAGAAAAACAAAAAAAATCAAATACTTATGACAAACATGAACAAAAAATCAGACTCGTTTCAGGTTCCCTTTATCAGCAAGATAGCTTACGGAATGGGCGATGTTGGGTGTAATTTCAGTTGGATGTTCGTAGGAAATTTCCTGATGATTTTCTACACAGATGTATTTGGCATCAGCATGAGTGCGGTCGCCTCCCTGATGCTTTTCTCACGGTTCTGGGATGCTATTAACGATCCTGTCATTGGCGGCTTGTGCGACAAGACCCGAACCCGCTGGGGAAGATACCGGCCTTGGCTGCTGTTCGCAGCTCCCATCACAGCCCTTATACTGATACTCACTTTCTGGGCGCATCCACAGTGGCACGATACTTCAAAGATTGCATATATGGCTGTAACCTACTGCTTGCTTGTGCTTGGATATACGTGTGTGAACATACCTTATGGAACACTCTGCGGGGCGATGACACAGCACATGGACGAAAGGGCACAAATCAATACTTCTCGCTCGGTCAGTGCAATGATTGCCATTGGTATCATCAATATTATTACCATACCTCTGATCAATACCTTTGGAAACGGGAATGCACAACGCGGCTATTTGCTGGTAGCCGTACTTTACGGAGTGGTCTTTGCAGCCTGCCACATTTTCTGTTTTGCAAAGACAAAAGAAGTGGTCGAGGTTCCGGTAGCACAGAAACTCCCGTTGAAAGTACAGCTCAAGGCAATTCTGAAAAATAAGCCCTATCTGCTGGCGCTCATTGGACAGATTCTCTTTGGGTTTATCCTTTACGGACGAAATGCAGACATGCTTTATTACTTTACTTATGTTGAAGGTAATGCCGCACTTTTCTCGGCCTATTCGCTGGCTATTATCATACCTTCTATAGTCGGTGCAGCCAGTTTCCCATATGTGTTCAGGCTGACTAAGAACAAAGGATGGTCTGCCTCTGTATTTGCCTTCGGAACGGGCGTTACGATGGTAGCCTTGTATTTCTTCAGTGCTGTAACTTCTCCTGTCGAGTTCTATACATTCGCCGCACTTTCTCAGTTGTTCTTTTCCGGTTTTAATACTGCAATATATGCCATCATTCCCGACTGTGTAGAATATGGAGAATGGAAGACAGGAATACGCAATGACGGATTCCAATATGCATTCATCTCTTTGGGAAATAAAGTCGGTATGGCCTTGGGAACTTCCTTTCTGGCCTTGGTGCTGGGTATGAACGGATATGTGTCGAATGCCGTACAGAATGAAGAGGTAATCTCTATTATGCGCCACTCTTTCAGCACCATTCCAGGAGCCTTGTGGATACTTACGGCCGTAGTTCTGATTTTCTATAAGCTGAACAAGAAAATTTATAACCGTATTGTAAGGATAGTGAAATACCGGATATTGAAGAAGAAACAGAAATGACCTTGAATAATAAAATTGAGTATAAACAGTTAAATAACAAAGAGTATGAAAAAGATGATGAAAGTTGCCGTGATGAACGGTATTGGTAAAATGGGATTCGTAGAACGTGAAGTGCCTCAGCCTGCCGATAACGAAGTGCTGGTGAGACTGGAATATGTAGGAATATGTGGATCGGACATGCATTACTACGAGACAGGCCGTATCGGCAACTATGTAGTGGAGCCTCCTTTTGTCCTGGGCCACGAACCGGGCGGTGTGGTCGTAGAAGTCGGTAAGGACGTAAAGCACCTTAAGGTAGGGGACCGGGTGGCACTGGAGCCTGGAAAGACTTGTGGACACTGCGAGTTTTGTAAAGAAGGTAAATACAACTTTTGTCCGGATGTCGTATTTTTTGCCACTCCTCCGGTGGATGGAGTTTTTCAGGAATACGTAGCACACGAGGCTGCCTTGTGTTTCAAGTTGCCCGACAATGTCGATACGATGGAAGGTGCCCTTATTGAGCCGCTTGCTGTTGGCTTTCATGCAGCCAACCAGGGAGGTGCCCATGCCGGACAGACGGCCGTAGTATTCGGAGCGGGCTGTATCGGTCTGGTTTCGATGATGGCACTGAAGGCAGAAGGAGTTTCGAAGGTATATGTGGTAGACATCATGCAGAAACGTCTGGACAAAGCCATGGAACTTGGAGCTACAGAAGTAATTAATTCAATGGATACGGATGTTATGGCAGAAATAGCCCGACTGACGGAAGGTAAGGGAGCTGACTTAATTATTGAAACAGCTGGTATGGAGATTACTACTCGTCAGGCGATACATATTGCCAAGAAAGGAGCTACGATTGTACTTGTGGGGTATTCGAAGACCGGTGAAATGACATTGCCGCTGAGTCTGGCTCTCGACAAGGAACTGACGTTCAAGACTGTTTTCCGTTACCGGCATATCTATCCGATGGCTATTGAGGCAGTAGCGTCAGGAAAAGTCAACCTGAAGGGAATCGTTTCGAATGTCTTTGATTTTGATGATATTCAGAATGCCATGGATAAAAGCATAAGCGATAAGGCAAATATCGTGAAATCAGTTGTCAAGATAGGATAATAATTTTCTGAAACATACATACCATGATCATGAGAAATACAATAATCGGCATTGGCGAGGCACTATGGGATGTCTTGCCCGAAGGGAAGAAAATCGGAGGGGCCCCTGCAAATTTTGCTTATATCGTATCACAGTTCGGATTGAGGAGCGTGGCTGTAAGTGCGTTGGGCAATGACGCTCTAGGAAAGGAATTGCAGACCAGTCTTGATGAAAAGAAGTTGGAATATATATTGCCCGTCGTTCCGTTTCCTACCGGAACCGTACAGGTATCCCTTAATGCTGAAGGGATTCCTGTATATGAAATCAAGGAAAATGTAGCGTGGGACAACCTTCCTTTTACTGAGGAACTTGAACAGTTGGCACAGAGTGTCCGTGCGGTCTGTTTCGGTTCACTGGCGCAGCGGAATGGCGTATCGCATGATACGATTAACCGCTTTTTGGATACGATTCCGGATGAAGAGGGAATTTATAAAATATTCGATATCAACCTGCGTCAGCATTTCTATACTCCTGAACTTCTCAACGAATCAATGACGAAATGCAATATTCTGAAAATTAATGATGAGGAACTGGAGGTGATTAAGAAATTATTCGGATATTCTGATACAGATGTAGAGGCAACCTGTCGGAAATTGCAGGAAACATATGGCTTGAAAATATTGATTCTGACTTGCGGTACCAACGGAAGTCATGTGTTTGCCGAAGGACATATTTCGTCTATCCCGACTCCCAAAGTGGAGGTGGCAGATACGGTTGGGGCAGGAGATTCTTTTACGGCTGCATTTGTGGCTGCCCTGCTGAGCGGTAAGTCCGTTGCCCAGTCACATAAGTTGGCCGTAGCTGTTTCCGCTTATGTCTGTACGCAACACGGGGCAATGCCAGTGCTTCCTAATCATTTGAGATCAATGGATGTATGAAAAGATTATATATCATTGTATGGGGAGTATTTTGTACTCTCCATACATTTGCTCAGTTTCATTTTGACATCAATGTAACCAATAATCATCTGTGGCGGGGAATCGAGGTGGCCGATGGACTGGTTGTAACGAGTGATGTTTCGTATACCTTGCTTAAAGGGCATGTGAATGTAGGTGTGTGGGGAGGTACCAATACTACAGGCAGGTATAAAGAGTTCAATTATCATGCATCTTTTCAGGCGAAGGGCTTTTCGCTGGCTTTGTGGGATACATATAATTTTTCCCCCGATGCCACTTATAACAATAAAGAGTTCTTTAACTATAAGGCCTCAGAGACCGGGCGTTTTCTTGATACGACCGTGGCTTATCGGTTCGGTGGAAAGTTTCCACTGTACGTCAGCTGGTCGGCCATAATTGCAGGCCGTGACCGGAACGAAGCCAATACGGCAAACAAATATTCTTCATTCTGTTATGTGGAATATCCTGTATACAGGATGCGGGGATGGACCATGGAAGTAGGAGCAGGAGGGGCTTTTGCTTTAAACCGTGCCGGTAGCAGTGGACATTTCTACGGAAACAAACCGGGTATTGTCCATGTCAGTGCAAGACTTTCTCGAAGCATCCTGTTGGGCGACTATACATTTCCTGTCTATGCTTGCGCCGTATGGAACCCTCAGGCAGACAGGGCATATTTGCAAGTAGGTGTCCGGTTGTTTTCACTGGATGAATGACGGAAAACTGGAGGTGGTTTCCTGTAGTTGGTTTTATTTTTTCGAGAGTCAGTCAAAGACTGGTACGTATATTGCCAACGTCCATTATCAATTTGGAATGGACGTTGGTAGCAAAAAAGCTGCATTTTAATGGCTTTCCCAGATGAATATTGTATATATTCAGAGTCTATATATCATAATAAGATGGCAACAATTATTCCTGCAACATGTAAAATTTTCTGTATTCTTTAATGTCTAAAATTGAGACAATAGGAAAATTATGTGTGAGTGAGAAAGATTTTATCTCGGGCATTCTTGCCATACTTCCATCAATATTCGTAAGTTCACAAAGAACAGCATATGGTTGCAAACCTGCTAATTTCATTAGGTCTACACTTCCTTCTGTGTGTCCATCTCTCTCAAAAACTCCATTTGGCTTAGCTATTAAAGGAAAAATATGTCCTGGGGATACTAAATCACAAGATTTAGCATTAACAGCAATTGCGGCCCTTATTGTAGTTATTCTATCTGAAGCGGAAACACCAGTTGTGACTCCTCTTGCAGCTTCTATTGATATCGTAAAATTTGTTCCATAATGAGAAGTATTCTTTTCAACCATCAGGTTTAAATCAAGAGAGGAAGCCTTTTCAGGAGTCAAACATAAACAAACAATACCACTGCATTCTCTAATCATCAATGCCATTTCTGGAATAGTCATTTTTTCGGCTGAAAATATCAAGTCACCCTCATTTTCTCTGTTTTCATCATCAACTAACAGAATACCTTTTCCACTTTGTAAGGCTTTAATAGCTGTTTCTACTCTTCCAATTGAAGAAGTAAGACTTTTGTTACAATATTTTTTGTTCATAACCAGTTATTTATATGTTCAAATATATAAATACAAAGGTAAATGGTTTATCTTATATTTTATATCATTATATTTGCATTATATAATAC
>ERZ1027150.200-NODE-200-length-54413-cov-10.288090_pt1 | contig 54413 bp, 53 predicted proteins | sample MGYA00519276_ERZ1027150 | MGnify/ENA primary metagenome ERZ1027150 (study PRJEB26926, sample SAMN06164860) | human gut metagenome | biome: ENVO:00009003; feature: ENVO:2100002; material: ENVO:00002003 | host: Homo sapiens | place: USA | collected 2012 ... | reverse complement strand
TACGTTTTTCTTCTGCCTTGGCCTTCTGGTTCTGCTGCTGACGGAGAGCCAGCTGACTTGATTCGTACCAGAAGCTATAGTTCCCGGCAAAGAGATTCACCTTTCCGAAGTCGATATCGACAGTGTGCGTACATACAGAGTCGAGGAAGTGACGGTCGTGGCTCACTACCAGCACGGTATGCTCGAAATTCGACAGATATTCCTCGAGCCAGGTAACGGTTTCCATATCCAGGTCGTTGGTCGGCTCGTCCAGCAGCAGGTTATCCGGGTTACCGAACAATGCCTGTGCCAGCATGACACGTACCTTCTCCTTACCGCTCAGGTCGCCCATGAGCGAATAATGCTTGTCTTCCTTGATACCCAGTCCGCTCAGCAGGATGGCAGCATCGCTTTCGGCATTCCAGCCTTCCAGCTCAGCAAACTTCTCTTCCAGTTCTGCAGCCTTGATACCGTCCTCATCTGTAAAATCCTCTTTCGCATAGAGGGCTTCGCGCTGCTTCATGATATCCCACAATACGGTATGTCCCATCAAGACCGTATCCAGTACGGTATGTCCGTCAAACTTAAAGTGGTCCTGACTCAATACAGAAAGACGCTCTCCCGGACCCAGTGTCACACTACCCTTGGTCGGATCAAGTTCTCCTGAGATGACCTTCAGGAATGTAGATTTTCCTGCACCGTTTGCACCGATAATACCATAGATGTTACCGTTCGTGAACTTCAGATTCACATCATTATACAATACTCTTTTACCAAATTGTACGGCTACGTTCGAAACTGTTATCATGCCTTAAATACCTAGTTTAAATAATTATTTTTGCAAAGATACGGAAAATAGCTGGAATAACCGAAGTAAATCCGATAATAAGCACATTCCGTGTACTTCCCGGAGAGAAAATACCGGACAAAACCGGCATTTATGACAGAAAACCCGAATGCCAACTCCTGTTTTTCACCGACAGACTGGCAAAAAGTCTGACGTCATGACATTTTTTCCGTATTTCCCTGCAGAATATCCTGCCAAATCGTCAAGGCACAATTTTTGCTGTCAAAAGAGCAGGCTTGTTTCCAGACAGCCGCCGGAGGAAAAAGACAGTTCTCATCCGGCTAATATAACCCATGTAAGAATAAATAAAAAAATAACGATATGAGTACAGAAGAAAAACTGAATTCCCAAGAGGAAGAAACGGTAAAGAATCAGGAAACAGAAAATATCGCGCAACCGCAGGAACAGCAGGAGCAGGCGGAAGAAACCGCACAGACTGAAGAAGCACAGCCGGAAGCCAGTCAGGAAAAGGAACTGACAGCCGAAGAAAAGCTGGCAAAGGAACTGGAAGAAGCCCACAAGCAGATTGAGGAAATGAAAGACAAGTACCTGCGTCTGTCGGCCGAGTTCGACAATTACCGGAAGCGTACGCTGAAGGAAAAGGCCGAACTGATCAAGAACGGTGCGGAAAAGACAATGGGTGCCATCCTGCCGGTACTGGACGATCTGGAACGTGCGCTGCAGAACATGCAGAAATCCGATGACGTTCAGGCCATCTACGAAGGAGTGGATCTGATTATGCAGAAGTTCCTGAAGACACTTTCACACGAAGGTCTTCACAAGATGGAACCTGTAGGCGAAGCGTTCGATACTGATTTCCATGAAGCCATTGCACTGGTTCCAGCTCCGGCTGAAGACCAGAAAGGAAAGGTATTGGATTGTGTACAGACGGGTTACAAACTCAACGACAAAGTGATCCGCCATGCTAAAGTAGTTGTTGCACAGTAAGAAGAATACAAATTATGGCTAAAAGAGATTATTATGAAGTGCTAGGAGTCGACAAGTCGGCTTCTGAGGCAGAAATAAAGAAAGCATACCGGAAGAAAGCCATCCAGTATCATCCGGACAAGAACCCGGGCGACAAGGAGGCAGAAGAGAAATTCAAGGAGGCTGCCGAAGCGTATGAGGTATTGAGTAACCCCGACAAGCGTGCCCGCTACGACCAGTTCGGACATGCCGGTGTAGACGGTGCTGCCGGTGCAGGCGGATTCGGAGGTTTCGGCGGACAGGGCATGTCTATGGATGATATCTTCTCTATGTTCGGTGATATTTTCGGAGGACACAGCGGATTCGGAGGTTTCGGAGGTGGAGGCGGTCAGCCACGCCAGCGGAAATTCCGCGGTTCAGACCTGAGAGTGAAGGTAAAACTGACCTTGAAGGAGATTGCCACCGGCACCGAAAAGAAGTTCAAACTGAAGAAATACGTACAGTGCAGCCACTGTCACGGTACAGGTGCTGAAGGGGACGGCGGCGTAGAAACCTGTCCGACCTGTCACGGAACCGGTAGTGTAACCCGCACACAGCAGAGTATCTTCGGCATGATGCAGACACAGACGGCTTGTCCGCAGTGTGGAGGTGAAGGAAAAATCATCAAGAACAAGTGTAAGGAATGTAACGGCGAGGGTATCGTATACGGAGAGGAAGTAGTAACCGTGAAGATTCCGGCAGGTGTAGCCGAAGGCATGCAGGTAACCATGAACGGAAAGGGTAATGCCGGCAAGCACAACGGAGTGGCCGGAGATTTGCTGGTACTGATTGAAGAAGAAAAGCATCCGGAACTGATCCGTGACGAGAGCGACCTGATATACAACCTGCTGCTGAGCGTTCCGACTGCCGCATTGGGTGGTACGGTGGAAATCCCGACCATCGACGGAAAGGCAAAAATCAAGATTGAGCCGGGTACACAGCCAGGCAAGGTACTGCGCCTGAGAGGCAAGGGATTGCCGAACATCAACAGTTACGGATACAGCACCGGTACGGGAGACTTGCTGGTCAACGTAAGTGTATACATTCCGGAAAAACTGACGAGAGAAGAACGGCAGGCACTGGAAAAATGGCAGGAATCTGAAAGTTTCAAGCCTAACACCAGTCTGAAGGAAAAAATATTCAAGAAATTCAGGAGTCTGTTCGACTGATTTTGTCTGCCGAAATAAAAGAGATTGCATTAACGCAGTTTTTTACTGATTGCAGGAAGTTTCAATTCTTAAATCTGTAAAAATCTGCGTTAATTTGCGTTTTATGCCATACGAGTTTCTGGGAGTTCCGCTATATTTGCGTATCACGTATATGAAATGAAGAATGCGGTCCTGCCTCAGATACCGATGAAAGGCCTTGCCTTCAAGGGACTTCTTCATTTGACTTTACGGACAAACACTGACAAGACAAAAGAAAATGAACAGAAAGAGAATCAACAGCAAGAAGATGAAAACATTCATAGCTACCCTTATACTGGGACTCGGATTTCCTCTGATGGCATATTCGCAGGAAGGACAGACCACCTTGACGACGGATCAGGAGAAAGAAGCGCAGCCCGTGACAGCCACACTGCCGCAGGCGTACAGCAAAGACTCGCTTACGGTATCCCTGGCTGCACCCATACCGGCCAACCGGCTGACTCCGGAATTCGGCATGTATGGCATCTCTCCCTTTGATTACGGCTTTGCCACCTGGGAACTGCACAAGGGTCTGAATGCCTCAGTAGGACTTAACGTCACGTTCAGTCCCAGCCGGTATGCGCCTTCGGGCGTAGGATTCGGACAGGATGCTGCCTTCATGTATGCAACCCCGGTCAGCAAGCGTGTCAGTATCGCCGGAGGGCTATATGCCAGTCACATGGACTGGGGCTTCCTGAGTTATAAGGATGTGGGGATTGCCGGTGTAGCGGCCTTCAAGGTAAACGAACGGATCAGTATTTATGCATACGGAAACAAATCGCTGATGCCGCAGCGCATGCCTTACTATTACCCCTTGCCGTATTTCAGTACGGATAGACTGGGAGGCATGGTCAACTTCAAACTGGGAGAAAGTGCCTCCATCAGTATCGGTGTAGAAGGACGAAAATACAATTATTGATATGGTTCACTGCATGAATAAAAGCGCACCCGACTCGGAAAAAGACGAGAATGATGCGCTTTATTTTTAAGCTGAAGACAGACAGAATAACAGGGAAGCTGCTGTCATCAAATCAGAAAACTACAGTTTCTATTTGCTGCTGCGCCAGGCTTTTCCTATCTTTGCATTGTTTTTTAATTTTACAAAAACAATGAACTATCAAGAAACTATTACCTACTTGTTCAACAGCGCACCTCTGTTCCAGCATATCGGGAAAGAAGCTTACAAGGAAGGACTGGACAACACTGAGGCCCTCGATGCCTATTTTAATCATCCGCACACTCAATTTAAAAGTATTCATATCGCCGGGACAAACGGCAAGGGATCCTGCTCGCATACGCTGGCTGCCATCCTGCAGTCGGCAGGATATCGGGTAGGCCTGTACACATCACCCCATCTGGCCGACTTCAGGGAACGCATACGGGTGAACGGAACACCGGTAGAACAGCAATACATCATTGACTTTGTAGAGAAGCACCGGGCTTTCTTCGACCCCCTTCATCCTTCTTTCTTCGAACTGACTACCGCTATGGCTTTTACGTATTTTGCATCACAGAAAGTAGACGTGGCCGTGATAGAAGTGGGATTGGGCGGCAGACTGGACTGCACCAACATCATACATCCCGACTTGAGCATCATCACCAACATCAGTTTCGACCACGTACAGTTCCTGGGAAATACGTTGGGAAAAATCGCCTATGAGAAAGCAGGAATCATCAAAGCCGGAGTGCCTGTGGTCATCGGCGAGACGAATGAGGAAACCCGCCCCGTATTTCAGGAGCAGGCAGAGAAGGTGAACGCCCCCATTGTATTTGCCGAAGACGAACATCTGCTGAAGACAGCCACTCCCTTGCCCACCGGAGGCTTTGCATACGATACGGAAGTGTACGGAGAGATACAGGGAGAACTGGGCGGATGGTACCAGCAAAAGAATACCAATACACTGCTCTCGGCCCTGCGGTGCCTCCAGGCTTCCGGCTATCAGATTGAAGAGAAGGACATCCGGAACGGATTCGCGCACGTATGCAACCTGACCGGACTGCAGGGACGCTGGCAAAAGTTGTCGGACAGTCCCCGTACGTTCTGTGATACGGGACATAATGTAGGAGGCATACAGTACATCGTAGAACAGCTGAAGCATCAGACGTACCGCCAACTGCATATCGTAATCGGCATGGTGAACGACAAAGACATCAGCGGGGTATTGAAAATACTTCCCAAGGACGCCGTCTACTATTTCACACAGGCCAATGTGAAAAGAGCCCTTCCGGCAGAAAAGATGAGGGAACTCGGAAACGGATACGGACTGAACGGTGAATCTTATCCCGATGTCATGTCGGCCTGGGAAGAAGCGAAAAAAAATGCATCGGCGGAAGACTTCATATTCATAGGAGGCAGCAGTTTTATTGTGGCAGACTTGCTGACAAATATGCCCGGAGCATAAATAAAAAACAAGAATTTGTTTGGGTATGTAGAATAAAATCTTTTTATTTGCACAGTTTAAACACAAATGAGAAGATTTTATTCGAGCATTATGAATAACACATTCTACCATGAAAACAATATCAGCGGCTTGAAAAGAGCTGACTTCCAAACAGAAGTGGAAGGGAAAAAAACCGACTTGTTCATTCTGACTAACTGCCATGGCGCTGAGGTAGCCGTAACCAACTACGGAGGAGCAGTACTAGCTGTCATGGTTCCGGACAAAAACGGCAACTTTGCCAATGTGGTGCAGGGACATGATTCAATCGATCATGTAATCCACAGCCCGGAACCTTTCCTGAGTACTTTGGTCGGACGATATGGCAACCGTATCGCTAAAGGCAATTTCACTCTCGACGGAAAAGAATATAATCTGACTATCAATAATGGCCCCAATTCTCTTCACGGAGGCCCTACCGGTTTCCATGCACGCGTATGGGATGCGGAACAGACCGACAAGCAGACACTGCATCTGCACTACCTGTCGGCCGACGGTGAAGAAGGTTTCCCGGGTAATCTGGACGTTCATGTATGCTATCAGTGGACAGACGAGAATGAACTGGTATTGACGTACAAGGCCACTACCGACCAGACGACCATCGTCAACCTGACGCACCATGCGTTCTTCAGTCTGGCAGGACTGGCCAATCCGACTCCTACTGTCCTCAACAACATCGTAACCATCAATGCCGATTTCTATACTCCGATGGACGAAGTGTCTATCCCTACCGGAGAAATCCTGAAGGTAGAAGGCACTCCGATGGATTTCCGTACCCCACATACCGTGGGCAGCCGGATTGACGAAGCATTCCAGCAGCTGGTTTACGGAGCCGGATACGACCATTGCTATGTATTGAACAAACGGGAACAGGGCAGCCTGACTTTCGCTGCACGTTGCATCGAGCCTGAAAGCGGACGTGTACTGGATGTCTTTACTACCGAACCGGGAGTACAGGTATATACTGCCAACTGGCACAGCGGATTCGCCGGATGGCACGGAGCTACCTTCCCAGCCAGAAGTGCCATCTGCTTCGAAGCACAGCACTTCCCCGATACTCCGAACAAAGGACATTTCCCGTCAGCGGTACTGACTCCAGACAACGAGTATCATCAGACTACCGTTTACAAATTCAGTGTAGAAAAATAAATAGTAATTATATTAATCACATTTAATCTTAAATTAAAATCATGTCAACTCAAAAGAAAAATTACTTTTTGCCCATAGCAATGATGTTTGCTCTTTTTGCTATGATTTCGTTCGTTACAGGACTTACCAACCCGTTAGGGTTAATTGTAAAGGAGCAATTCCAGGCTGCCAACTGGATGACTCAGTTGGGTAACGCCGCCAACTTCATTGCATATGCATTCATGGGATTGCCGGCAGGTATCATGCTGAAAAGAATCGGATATAAGAAGACTGCCCTGGCAGCCGTTGCCGTAGGATTCATCGGAGTGGGTATCCAGGTTTGTTCCGGACAGATCAGCTATCAGCCAGGCGAACTGACTGCTTTCTGGGTGTACCTGACAGGTGCCTTCATTTCTGGTTTCTCTATGTGTATGCTGAATGCGGTAGTTAACCCGCTGCTGAACACACTGGGTGGCGGTGGCAAGACCGGAAACCAGCTGATTCAGTTCGGTGGTGCCCTGAACTCTATCTCTGCTACCATCGTTCCGGTATTGGGAGGTTATCTGATCGGTACCATCAGCCAGAATACACGCATCAGCGACGCCAACCCTGCCATGTTCATCGCAATGGGTATCTTCGCTGTGGTATTCATCGTACTGGCAGTTATGGAAATTCCTGAACCTCATAAAGAAACAGCTGCTCAGCATCAGGTAAAAGACGCACACAGTCCGATGTCATTCCGTCACTTCCTGCTGGGTACTATCGCAATCTTCGTATATGTAGGTATCGAAGTAGGTATTCCTAACTTCATCAACTTGTTCCTGACCACTTCTACTACTGCTGAAGGTGCACAGGGATTGGGAATGAACACTGCAATGGCGGGTTCAATCGTAGGTACATACTGGTTCCTGATGATGATCGGACGTCTCTGCGGTGGTGCATTGGGTGCTAAGTTCTCCAGTAAGACTCAGCTGACTGTAGTAGCCAGCACAGCCATCATCTTCGTACTGATCGGTATGTTCGCTCCTACTGACGTAACTATCTCCATGCCGGTATTCAAATCAGACATCAGTTTCGGAATGTGCACCGTACCTGTTGGAGTCATGTTCTTCATCCTCTGCGGTCTGTGTACTTCCATCATGTGGGGAGGTATCTTCAACCTGGCAGTAGAAGGACTTGGAAAATATACAGCCATGGCATCCGGTATCTTCATGGTAATGGTTTGCGGTGGTGGTATCCTTCCGCTGATCCAGGGTGCTGTAGCCGATGTAACCGGCAGCTACATGGCAAGTTATTGGGTAATCCTTGCAGCTGTTGCCTATATCTTGTACTATGCACTGATCGGTTGCAAGAATGTAAATAAAGATATTCCTGTAGAATAATAATCCGTAAGATCCATACTTGCCGGCAGGGCGGGTATGGATCTTATTTTATATCTCATAAATTAACCTTTTAAACTTTTACCATTATGAATATAGAGTATGTAAGAAGCCGCTTCATCAAACATTTCGATGGCACAACCGGATCTGTATATGCATCGCCAGGACGTATTAACCTGATCGGAGAACATACTGACTACAACGGCGGATTCGTATTCCCCGGAGCCGTAGACAAAGGCATGATTGCAGAAATCAAACCCAACGGAACAGATAAAGTCTGCGCGTATTCCATTGACCTGAAAGACTATGTTGAATTCGGTCTGAATGAAGAAGACGCTCCAAAAGCCAGCTGGGCAAGATATATCTTTGGTGTATGCCGGGAAATGATCAAGCGAGGAGTAGATGTAAAAGGATTCAACACTGCTTTTGCAGGTGATGTGCCTCTGGGAGCAGGAATGTCTTCTTCCGCTGCGCTGGAGTCGACTTATGCATATGCACTGAATGACTTGTTCGGAGACAACAAAATCGATAAATTTGAACTGGCAAAAGTGGGTCAGGCTACAGAACACAACTATTGCGGAGTGAAATGCGGTATCATGGACCAGTTTGCTTCTGTATTCGGAAAAGAAGGACACCTGATCCGTCTGGACTGCCGTTCACTGGAATACCAGTACTTCCCGTTCAATCCGGAAGGATATCGTCTGGTACTGCTGGATTCTGTGGTAAAACACGAACTGGCTTCTTCTGCATACAACAAACGCCGTCAGAGTTGTGAAAACGTAGTGGCTGCCATCAAGAAAAATCATCCGGAAGTAGAATTCCTGCGCGACTGCAACATGGATATGCTGAACGAAGTAAAGGAAAATGTCAGCGAAGAAGATTACAAGCGTGCAGAATATGTGATTGAAGAAATCCAGCGTGTATTGGATGTCTGTGATGCATTGGAACGCGGTGACTATGAAACTGTAGGTCAGAAGATGTACGAAACACATTACGGTATGAGCAAGTTATACGAAGTAAGCTGCGAAGAGCTCGACTTCCTGAACGACATTGCATTCGACTGCGGTGTAACCGGTTCACGCGTAATGGGGGGCGGATTCGGCGGATGTACCATCAACCTGGTGAAGACCGAACTTTATGAAACGTTCGTTACTACCGCTAAGGAACGCTTCACTGAAAAATTCGGCCGTAGTCCAAAAGTCTACGACGTAGTAATCAGCGACGGTTCACGCAAACTTTGCTAAGAATCAGAATCAGAATCAGAATCAGAATCATTGATATTCTTCCCCTTATTTCTGTCCCTTCCCCAAGGACTGAAATAAGGGGATTTTTATTGTCTTTCCGAAGAGAAAGGCAGGAATCATCGGTATAATAGTATATATCCCCCTTATAGAATATGCACTTATTGTACCTCATGACACACCAAACAACCAAAGAAATATAAAGGAGAGCAATGAAAAAGGTGTATGCCTCTCCCTGCTTGAGTTCCATACACCTTCAAAATATTTAGAATTATTTTCCTATATCAATATACCTCAACCTTTGCAGCCAGTGCCTTGCATTTCTCACGCAGCGCTTCCAGGTCTCCATCGTTCTTGTCGTAGCAAACTACCACACCCATACGACGGTTCAGTTTCGTAAATGGCTTTCCGAAGATACGAAGGTATGTATTGGGCTGTGAGCAAACCTCTTCCAGTCCGCGGTATTGAGGAGCAGCCTTGCTGGCAATCGGTGACAGCACTACTGCACTTACTCCGATGTGTTCCTGCGTAATTCCCGGAATCGGCAATCCCAGCACCGCATACAGATGAAGTTCAAATTCATTCAGGTTCTGCGTATTGGCCAAGGTTACCATACCCGTATCATGAGGACGAGGAGAAAGTTCTGAGAAATATACCCCATTCTCATGACTCAGGAAGAACTCAACTCCCCACAAGCCGGCACCGGTCAAAGCCTCTGTCACCTTAGCTGCCATCCGCTGTGCCTCAGCCAGATGTTCCGGAGCAATCCGTGCAGGCTGGAAGCTCTCACGGTAATCGCCTCCCTTCTGCACATGACCAATCGGCGGACAGAACAGTGTCGGACCATTCTTTTGGGTAACGGTCAGCAAGGTAATCTCGCTGTCGAACTTGATAAATTCCTCTACAATCAGCTCCTTGATATCTCCGCGGCTACCTTCGCAACCGTAACTCCAAGAATACTCCAGATCTTCCGGACCTTTTGCTACTGACTGTCCTTTTCCCGAAGAGGACATCAGCGGCTTAATCACACACGGATATCCGATTTTTTCTGCAGCTTCCTTCAGTTCCTCAAATGAAGTCGCATAAAAATATTTGGCAGTCTTCAAACCCAATTCCTTGGCAGCCAAATCACGGATGGCCTTACGGTTCATTGTATAATTTACAGCACGTGCACTCGGTACCACTTGAATACCTTCCTTTTCCAAATGATACAGACGCTCGGTACGGATAGCTTCGATTTCCGGAACAATGATATCCGGATGATATTTTTCGACTACATGATCCAACGCATCGCCATCAAGCATATTGAATACTTCACAAGCATCCGCCACCTGCATGGCCGGAGCTTTTTCATAAGAATCACATGCTATTACATACTGTCCCAGACGTTGTGCAGCAATCGTGAATTCTTTTCCTAACTCGCCGGAACCCAGCAAAAGTATTTTTTTAGTCATAGTTACTTAAAAGTTTATACTTCTTTCCGCAAATATAATGATTTTATTTGGTTCAAGGAGCCAAAGTCTGTGCAAAATCCGCTTCAGAAAAAGATAAACATAAATAAAAAACAAAAGTGCCCGGACCCCGAAAGCCCAAGCACCACTAAAATATTACAATGAAAAAGTTACATATAATAAACAAAAGGAATTTCCCAAAACAGACAAAAGCCAATTACGAGTGACAACAGCCACAGAATAATCAATACCACCTTAGTAGAAGTGGACATCGGAGTCCATACTTTGAAACTCTGCATCACCAGCTGCAGCAGACCGACTACCGGAATGCCTACCGCCAGCAGTCCACAGATGGAGAAACCGGTTGTTGCCCATGGATTAGCCGTCACTAGTGACCAGTCAACCTCAGGCTGGATGTGATAAAAAATGGCCGGAATGGCAGTAATCAGTCCGCTTGCCACCATTAGTAAGGCCCCCAAAACCACCAGACAGATCAGCAAGGCCGGAGCACAGACAATTGCCAAGATTACCAGACATACTTTAATGATAAAACCGGCAACCGTCACGATTCCCCTCCCGATACGATGTAGTACTGAACGTGATTCCGAAGAATGCACATATTCATTGACTTTCTCAAAACCATCGGTCACTGTACGTCCTATATTCTCTACATTGATAGCCTCCCCCCTCATCTGCAGCTTCTCCGTAGCCGTACGAGCCAAAGGAATGATAATCCATGCAATCAGATAAGCCAGAATCAGCGTATGTACAAAAAAACCCACTACCAGAACTCCGATTCGGAGCCAGGTCACGTCCCATCCGAAATACGCAGACAGTCCGGAAAGTACACCTCCCAGAATACGGTCGTCCGGATTGCGGAACAGACGATGTGTCTTCTTCTCAGTGGCAGCTTCGCTCCTTTTATTCTCGGTGGTGTACTCTTCCCCCATACCGTCATTCAACTCTTCCGGATTTCCCATCCGTGCAATTACCTCCTCCACTTCATGCAATGTAATCACCTGACTGCCATCCTTTATATATTCATTAAAGAGTTCTGCAATCCGGATTTCCATATCCTGTACAATCTCTTCTGCATCCATGCCCTTTCCAAAATGACATCTCAAATCATTCAGGTAATTATCCAGTAGTTTATAGGCATCCTCATCTATGTGATAAACCGTCCCTCCCAAATTAACAGTCAGTGTTTTCTTCATGTGATTTTACAATTAAAAGTTTTGTTCTTAAATGATTTACCGTATCTGAGAGTTCATCCCAGGCCAACTCCAGCTCAGCCAGAAAAGCTTCTCCCTTTTCTGTCAGCCGATAATACTTGCGAGGAGGTCCCTGCGTCGACTCCACCCACTCATAAGACAACAAGTCGTCGTTTTTCAAACGGGTCAACAGAGGGTAAAGTGTTCCCTCTACCACAATCAGCCTTGCCTCCTTCAGATTCAATATGATATCTGAAGCATAAGACGGCTCTCTATGAAGCAACAGCAGAATACAATACTCAAGCATCCCTTTGCGCATTTGTGATTTTACATTATCTACATTCATCCGTCATGTTATTTGTATGGCACAAATATATGTATTATATAAATACCTTGCATTACAAGGTACTATAATTTTATATTATTTAACAAAGAAAGAAAAAAATAATGGAATTCTTTTATCCAGTCAAGAAGCATACAGATTTAAAAAGGATAATATACAGATTCTTACATAGAAAAAGGAAGAAAAGCTAAAGATCGACGCACAAGAATCCAACTCCTGATGAAAACAACAAAACAATTTTTTTGATATATAAACACACATCAGAAATCCGGCAGGATAATATCCATGAATACCGGCAAATGATCACTATACCCTCCCTGATACCTCATCCCGTGGTAAGTACGGAAAGGCTTCATTCCCCCATAGACCTCATCCTGCTGAAGCAAAAAAGGAAACTCAAAGATGCCTGCCAACTCGTAGGAAGTACGGAGACTATGCTTTCCCTCCAACAAAGTGCCACTGACTATCAACTGGTCCAAAATCCCCCACTCACCCCGATAGCGATACGTTCCCCGGGGCCTGCCGTCCATCAGGTTATACAACTTTCCGGGAGATACAGACGAAGAGGGGCGTACTGCTCCCAGGACCTCCCGGATGGAGCGGTCGGACGGATAATCATTAAAATCACCCATAACGACAACATACGGATAAGCACGCACCGTAAACAATGAATCTACAACTTGTTTCAAGCATTTTGCTGCCCACAGCCGGTAAGGCTCACTCTGCTGTTTTCCTCCTGCACGGGAAGGCATATGACACATCAGAATGTCCAGTGTATCCCCCGATACCAATTTTCCGGACACATGCAGAATGTCACGCGTCGGCCGGTTGCCGATTTCCTTTTTCATCGGAATCCGCACTGACTGAGACATAATCAATTTGAAAGTATGTGGCTGATATAACACCGCTACATCAATTCCCCTCGCATCCTCCGACCGGGTCATGACATACCGATAGCCTGCTTCCCGCAATGGGGAGTTTTTTACAAGCCTATCCAGGCAATAATCATTCTCTACCTCACACAAGCCCACCACATCGGGTACCTGATTGGCCGATGCCGCCAATATCACCTTTGCAATGGCATTCAACTTATGCTGGAAGCGGTAATAATTCCATCCTCTCACCCCTCCGGGCAAGAACTCTTCGTCATGTTTGAGCGAATCATGACGACAGTCAAATAAGTTTTCTACATTATACTCCATTACACGAAAGATTTGTTGCGCCTCCCCTTCCAGGCAAACGCAACAAACCAAGATTCCTAACAATATCGTAATCCGCCAGCGGCTCATGCCTTGACGGGAATATGTGCCAGTACATCCAGCAAATGTTTCCAGAACTTGTCGACAGTCGGAATCAACATCCGCTCATCGGGCGAATGTACTCCACGCAGTGTCGGTCCGAACGAAACCATATCCAGCGACGGATACTTTTCCAAAAACAGTCCGCACTCCAACCCTGCATGAATGGCCTTCACTTTTGGTTTCTCCCCGAACAGACGTTCATAGCTTTCGGCAGCTACTTTCAGGATTATAGAGTCCGGATTAGGCTTCCAACCTGGATACCCGTCACCCGTAGTCACTTCCGCTCCACCCAGAATGAAGGCCGAACGAACCATCTGTGACATGTCCTTGCGCGAAGACAGGATGGAACTGCGCTGACTGGTTCCTACCACAATCTTACCGTCACGCTGCTTGATGGAAGCCAGATTGGAAGAAGTCTCCACCAATCCCGGAATATCCTGACTCATTGCATATACCCCGTGATGCACCGCATAGATAGAATGCAGGAAACGCTTCATTGCTTCCAGTTCCATCACCTCCGCACGTGCCGTTTCAGACCCCAGTTCCAGCAGTAAGTTGGGCTCTGTCACCGCATATTCATTCTCCAGTTCAGCCTGATACACATTCAGTTCCACGCGCACAGCCTCTTTTTCAGACATCGGCACCGCACATACCGCATACGCCTCACGCGGAATGGCATTGTGCAGGTTACCACCGTCAATCTCACACAGACGAAGGTCACCCCGGTTCAAAAGACGCATCAGGTAACGGTTCAGCAACTTGTTCGCATTCGCACGGTTCTTGTTGATGTCATCTCCCGAATGACCGCCGGTCAGTCCCTTCACTGCCACACGGAAAAAGAAATAACCTTCGGGAGCTGCTACCATCGGACAAGGATATACCGCAGTGGTTCCCGCACCTCCGGCACAACCGATAAAGAGTTCTCCGTCGTCTTCCGAATCCAGATTAATCAGGATATCTCCATCCATGAAACCTTCTTTCAGTGCAAACGCACCGGTCAAGCCCGTTTCCTCATCCACCGTAAACAGACACTGCAAAGGTCCGTGCTCCACATCGTCCGAAGCCAGTACCGCCAGTTCGGCCGCCATACCGATACCATTGTCGGCACCCAGCGTAGTACCCTTTGCCTTGAGCCATTCCCCGTCGACATACGTCTGAATCGGATCCTTCTCAAAATCGTGTTCCGTATCCTTATTCTTTTCGCAGACCATATCCATATGCGACTGCAGAATTACTGTCTTCAAATGCTCCTTGCCCGGAGTCGCTGGTTTTACAATCAATACATTTCCTGCCTCATCCACCTTATACTCAAGTCCTCTTGTTTCCGCAAAATTCACCAGATAAGCCCGGATTTTCTCCTCCTTTTTCGAAGGACGGGGTACCTGACAGATTTCTTCAAAATACCGGAACAGGATGGCCGGTTTCAAATCTTTTTTTTCCATAAAATATCCAACCTTTCGTTTTTTAGTTAATGACAAGTTGCAAAAATAAGTTAAAAACAGCATGAAAGCGAGTAATATCCCGCTTTTTTCCCCCTAGAAAAGGCTATATCGCTGACAAAAACTATATATTTGCACCACAAATTTAATAGAAATGCTTAAGACTATCCTTATAACTATGTTAATAGTTGCTATCTGCATAGCACTATTATCTATAAAGATACTTTTCGTGAAAAACGGACGTTTCCCAAATACACACGTAAGCGGAAGCAAAGCCATGCGGCAAAGAGGTATCGGATGTGTGCAATCGCAGGACCGTGACGCCCAGAAGCGTAACCCTCATGCCATTGCAGAGCGAAGTGAAACCAACGAATAATTAAAATTTAACTAATTAAGATAGAAAACTATTATGAGAAGAATGAAGTACATCCTGAATGGATTCTTGGCACTGGCTATGGTACTGATGTTTGCACAATGTACTGAAAACAAAACAAACGAATCTTCCAATGCAGCTCCTGCCGCTGTCGGTGGTCCGGTTAACATGAAAATCGCTTATGTAGAAATCGACTCTCTGCTTACGAAATACCGCTTCTGGAACGATTTGAACGAGATGATGATCCAAAAAGAAGAGAACATTCGTACTACATTGAACGAAAAAGCCAAAGAGCTCGACAAGGAAATGAGAGAATTCCAGCGTAAACTGGAAAACAACGGATTTGCCAGCAGAGAACGTGCAGAACAGGAAAACATGAGAATTGCCCAGAAGCAGCGCGACTTGCAGCAGCTGCAGGAAAAACTGACCAGCGAACTGCAGACCGAAAACCAGAAGAACAGTCTTCAGTTGCGTGATTCTATCAACTCATTCCTGAAAATCTACAATAAGGACAAAGGCTATAGTCTGATTATCAGCAATACCGGTTTCGATAACCTGTTATATGCTGACCAAGCTTTCAACATCACTTCTGAAATTGTAGAAGGATTGAATGCACGTTACACTCCTGCAGCCAAAAAATAATCTTTTGAAAAGTGACTAAATTACTGAAAACTGCTTTGAGGAAACATCTGTTTATAAAAAACTGCCTTTTCAGGCAGTTTTTTTTATCTTTATCTGAACAAACCAGCGTTTTCAATTGTTTATATAAATGAAAAAGTATAAATAGAAAGCAATGGAAAACTTCTCTGACCTGATCTATTCTCCCACTCCCGTGCTTGTGGATATCTTTGCGGAATGGTGTACGCCCTGCAATACCATGTCTACTGTCTTGAAAAAAGTAAAGGAAATCCAAGGTGATGCCTTACGTATCATCAAAATAGACATCGACAAGAATCCCCAATTAGCACGTCATTATACCATTAGCTCTGTTCCCACACTGATGATATTCAAAAACGGGAAACAACTGTGGAGACAAAGTGGTGTCATCAATGTCAGAGAATTAAACAAAATCATTGAACTGTTCAAATAATAAGCATATTCATTTTCATGTAAAACGGCTACATTGAGATTCCGGAAAACCAGAATACACAATGTAGCCGTTGTCTTTTTCAGTCGGCAACCTCATCCATCACCGAGCTCCTACTCTTTAATCTTCTTCCGGTAAAGAGCCGCTCGTTCCAATACACTCCGGACAAAATTATACGTCTCGATTCCCCGGAAATATCCGTTTTTACATACCGGATCCTGATAATATTCCTCATTACTCTTCAAAAGCAGATAATGATCCACCTGATGATCCCAGCGATAAGGATTTTTCCCATACTTTTCGGCTAGCGCCATCGCATCTGTTACGTGTCCCACTCCGGCATTATACGCCGCCAGCACGAACTTCACACGCTCTTCCTCATCCTTCACCTTGCTGAAAGTTTTCTGCAGCCGCTCGATATATTTCACACCTGCCTTGATACTTTCCTCCGGATCGGCCTCTTTGCCCGGAGGGACCCCCAGGTTGCGTGCCGTAGCCGGCATCAGCTGCATCAGTCCCCTTGCCCCGGCCCACGACACTACATACGGATCGAAGTTCGACTCTGTATACGCCAGTGAAGCCAACAGGCGCCAGTCCCATCCGATGACCTTCGCATATTTTCGGAAAAGTTCATCATAATGTGAAATCTTACCATCCTTCACCGAAAGAATAGAAGCATGCGCCGGACGCTTGTTCAGTTCGAAATAACGCTTCGCACTGGCTTTGAATTCAGGCGAATTGATATTTTCTCTGTGCCATCGGTCAGCGGCTTCCGCCAGCAAAGGAGAAGTCTTGCGCACCGCCCACGATGACCGCTGGTCGAAACTGAGCACCAGGTCGATATCCAGGTTCGCATAATACGTGCGGTTGATACGGGCCACATCGTTCGAAGCCACCGTATAGTCAATCTTCCCGTCGGCCACCCACGAAATCAAGTTTTCCACCGTCAGTGTATCAGTCACCAGTTCCTGGATTTCAATCCCTCCTCCAAGTTCCTGATTCAGGTTCTCCAACCGCTCCTGATACTTCCCAGGCAATACATAGACCTCCTTTCCCAACAGCTGAGTCACATCCTTCAGCGCGTTTTTACCCTTCCGCTGCACCAGTACCTGATGCGTGATGCTCTCCTCTCCGCAATAAATCAGACTGTCCTTCCAACTGTTGGTCATATTCAGATTATAGGCAATCAGATCACCCTCACCCCGAAGCAAAGCAGCCACTATCTCCGTTGCACTATTCATTACTTTCAACTTCAGTTTCAAGTTCATGAAACGTGCAAACTGTTCAGCCAGTTCATACTGAAAGCCCATAGGCTCCCCCCGGTAATCAAAGTACGAAGTCGAACTGTTAAGCGTCAATACCACCAGTTCTCCCCGTTCCCTGATTTCCGGCAAATCGCCGTACGATTCCTCCGAATGCCTTCCTCCCCCACAGGCGCACAGCGCCACCACCAGGCAGAAGAAAAGCGCCAGACGGATTCCGTTCATCGTCCCACAATCTTTTCGATATACATCTTCAGAATCTCAATCGCCTTCCGGTTGTGTCCCCCCTGCGGCACAATCAGATCGGCATACCGCTTGGCAGGCTCTATAAATTCCAGATGCATGGGCTTCAGCACCTTCACATAACGGTCCATGACTGCTTCGGCCGTGCGTCCGCGTTCCATCACATCACGCTGGATGACACGAATCAGACGTTCGTCAGGATCGGCATCCACAAAAATCTTCAAGTCCATCTGCTGACACAAGCGCTTGTCACTCAAAGCCAGGATACCTTCAATAATCACGATCTTACGCGGCTCCACGTGCACTGTCTCTGGCTGACGGGTACAGGTCAAGTACGAATAAATCGGTTGTTCGATGGTCTTCCCTTCACGCAACATTTCCACATGTTCCGACAGCAACTTCCAGTCGAAAGCATTGGGATGATCAAAATTAATGTTCTGCCGCTCCTCCACCGGAACATGACTGCTGTCCTTATAATAAGAATCCAAAGGAAGTATGGCTACCTCATCTGCTTTCAGACTTTCTACGATACTTTTCACCACAGTTGTTTTACCGGAGCCTGTACCTCCTGCAATTCCAATAATAATCATGTGTTTTTTTCAATAATTAGTTATACATTTGCAATATTACAAAATTACGATTTTTAATAAAAAAACAACTATGGTCAAGCACATTGTTTTATTCAAGTTAAAAGAAAATTTTCCGGAAGAAGAAAAAAAATGCATCATGAACCGTTTCAAAGAAGCCATCGAGGCGCTTCCTGCACAGATATCCTTTATCCGCCGCATCTTTGTGGGCCTCAACCTCAACCCCGATGAAAAATGGGATATCTGCCTGGAAAGCGAATTCGACAACCTGGACGATGTAAAAGCCTACGCGGTACACCCCGCTCACGTAGCCGCAGCCTGCATCATCAAAGAAGTGAAAGCCGACCGTGCCTGTACCGACTATGAATGCTAACCCTCCAAGTTTTTCCGGCATATGAAAAAAATACTCAACCCCTGGGAAGGAGTGGAAGGTTATTTCTGCTTCGGATGTGCCCCTCAGAATCCGTCGGGCCTGAAAATGGATTTCTATGAAGAGGGAGACGAGATTGTCAGTTGCTGGCAACCGGAAGAAAAGTACCAAGGATGGCTGCATACCCTTCACGGGGGCATACAGGCCGTACTGCTCGATGAAATCTGCGGATGGGTCATCATCCGGAAACTGCAAACCACTGGCGTGACCAGCAAGATGGAGACCCGTTACCTGAAACCGGTTTCCACCCAGGGCGGCCGACTGACTCTCCGGGCTTCCATCCGCGAACAGAAGCGCAACATTGTCATCATCGACGCTGCCCTGTACAACGAGGTAGGAGAATGCTGCACACAGGCTGTCTGCACGTACTTTGCCTTTTCCAAGGAAAAGGCCCGACAGGAGATGCACTTCTACGGATGCCTGGCCGAAGGCGAACCGGAAGTTGCCGCAGACGGGGAAACTCCGCTGTCAAAATAAAAGCAAAACAAAACTTTTCATGATAAAAGTTTGGAAATAACAAACCAATCATATAAATTTGCCAAAAACGAAAACAAAAAAGCAAAGACAAAGAATATGAATATTAGCGCTACACACCACCTGCATCGTCATCCTAACGCGTACAACGGTAGGTAGTGAAGCGTATGGTTACACCCGTCGAAAAAAAAGGCTTACCGTAGACAGTACACGGTAAGCCTTTTTCGTAGATACAAACAACAACACACATATGATAAGAATAGCCGTACAGTCGAAAGGGCGATTATATGAAGACACAATGGCCCTGTTAGCCGAAGCCGACATCAAGTTGTCGACTTCCAAAAGGACGCTGCTCAGCCAAGCCAGCAACTTCCCAGTGGAAATTCTCTTCCTCCGCGACGATGACATTCCCCAAAGCGTAGCCGGCGGAGTAGCCGACCTGGGAATCGTGGGAGAAAATGAATTTGTGGAACGCAAGGAAAATGCCAAGATTCTCTACCGCCTCGGATTCAGCAAGTGCCGGCTCTCGATTGCCGTGCCCAAGGAACACGAATACCCCGGAGTACAGTGGCTGAACGGAAAGAAAATCGCCACCTCCTATCCGGGCATCCTGCAGGATTTTCTGGACCGCCAGCAGGTGCAGGCAGAGATACATGTCATTACCGGTTCGGTGGAGATAGCCCCCGGTATCGGACTGGCCGACGCCATCTTCGACATCGTGAGTTCGGGTTCCACCCTTGTCAGCAACAACCTGAAAGAAGTGGAGACGGTGATGCAGAGCGAGGCCGTACTCATCGGTACACCCAACCTCAGTGCGGAGAAGCGGGCCATTCTGGACGAACTGATCTTCCGCATCGAGGCTGTCAAGGCTGCCGAGGACAAGAAATACGTATTGATGAACGTCCCGACCGACCGGCTGAAGGAAATCACTGAAGTACTTCCCGGTATCAAGAGTCCGACCATCATGCCGCTGGCCACAGAAGGATGGAGCAGCGTGCATACGGTGCTCGACCAGAAATGCTTCTGGGAAATTATCGGCAAACTGAAGGTCCTCGGGGCACAGGGTATCCTGGTGCTGCCCATCGAAAAGATGATTCTGTAAGGAGGCGGACAGGCCCTCCCAGAAAGAGGAGCCAACGAATCTTTATTGGTGCTGTCACGCATCACCATCGATTTTGGAAAACATAATGATACGTATGGAAAAAGTCTATAAGATTTTCCGAAAACACCGCAGGATTTGCATCCAAAGACGGCGAGGTTTTCAGACAAAGGTGACGAGTTTTTCCTCCATACAAAACGATACGTTCGCAAAAACATCAAAAAGCATATACAACCCGACCGAATTGTTCGAGATGGTCAATATGATTCATAAAGTAAACACCAAAAATCAATCGCTATGTATATCTCAAAATACCCTTCACGCAGCGAATGGGGAACACTGCTGAAACGAAATACCCTGAACACTGCCTCACTGAGAGAAAGTGTATCTGCCATACTGCAAGAAGTCCGCACTCAGGGTGACTATGCGGTAAAAGCATACGAAGAGAAGTTCGACGGAGTCAGCCTGAAATCACTGATAGTCGATGAGAGAGAATTTGAAGAGGCTGAAAAAGTAGTCGGCATTGAACTGAAAGCAGCCATTTTACTGGCATTAAACAATATCCGTACGTTCCACAGTGCACAGAAGTTTGAAGGTAAGAAAATCGAAACCCTCCCTGGAGTCACCTGCTGGCAGAAAGCGGTCCCCATTGAACGCGTGGGACTGTATGTGCCGGGAGGTACGGCCCCCCTCTTCTCCACCGTATTGATGCTGGCAGCTCCAGCACAGATTGCGGGATGCAAGGAAATCATTCTCTGTACCCCTCCCGACCGGAATGGGAAAATCCATCCGGCCATCCTATATGCCGCCCGTCAGGCGGGGGTAAGCAAGGTATTCAAAGCGGGAGGGGTACAAGCCATCGGAGCCATGGCCTACGGTACGAGCAGTATCCCCAAGGTCTACAAGATTTTCGGCCCAGGCAACCAGTACGTGACGGCAGCAAAACAGCTGGTGGCACAGCAGGATGTGGCCATCGATATACCGGCAGGCCCCTCGGAAGTAGCGGTTCTGGCAGACGAAGATGCCAATCCGGTTTTCGTGGCCTCCGACCTGTTGTCACAGGCCGAACACGGAGCCGACAGTCAGGCCATCCTGATTACGACTTCCGAAGCCTTGCTCGAGACGGTCGCTGCCGAGACGCAGAAACAGTTGGAAGCACTTCCCCGCAAGGAGCTGGCCACCCGTTCACTGGAAACTAGCCGACTGATTCTGATTAAGGACATGCAGGAAGGAGTGGACATGATAAATGAATACGCTCCCGAACACCTCATCATCCAAACAAAGGACTACCGCGAGATTGCCGCACGGATTGTCAATGCCGGCTCTGTCTTCCTAGGGCCGTACGCTCCGGAAAGTGCAGGTGACTACGCTTCGGGCACCAACCACACCCTGCCGACCAACGGCCATGCCAAGGCCTACAGCGGGGTCAGTCTCGACAGCTTTATCCGCAAAATTACTTTCCAAGAAATCACCCGTGAAGGCATCCGTACCATCGGACCAGCCATTCAAATCATGGCAGCCAATGAACACCTGGACGCCCACAAGAATGCGGTCGCCGTCCGGCTAACTCAAAAATAAACACGCAAGACATTATGAAACCGTTAAAAGAATTGATCCGGCCGAATATCTGGGAACTGAAGCCTTATTCTTCTGCCCGTGATGAATATCAGGGGAAAGAGGCTTCGGTGTTCCTGGACGCCAATGAAAACCCGTATAATATTCCCAACAACCGTTATCCGGATCCCCTGCAGCGGGACCTGAAGTACCTGATTGCCAAAGAGAAGAAGGTGCGACCCGAACAAATTTTCCTGGGGAACGGAAGCGACGAGGCTATCGACCTGCCGTTCCGGGCGTTCTGCCGTCCGGGGGTGGACAATGTGGTGGCCATCGAGCCGACTTATGGCATGTATCAGGTATGTGCCAATGTCAACGACGTGACCTATCGGAAGGTGCTGCTCGACCACCACTTCCAGTTTTCTGCCAGTGAACTGCTGGCTGCCACCGACGAAAATACCAAACTGATTTTTCTCTGCTCGCCCAACAACCCCACGGGAAACTGTCTGAACCGCCATGAAATTGAAACGGTATTGAGGGAGTTCGAGGGAGTAGTCATCGTGGACGAAGCGTACATAGACTTCGCTACCGAGCCTTCGCTACTGGGAAGACTGGAGGAATTTCCGAATCTGGTGGTACTGCAGACCTTCTCCAAGGCATGGGGCTGTGCAGGCATCCGCCTGGGAATGGCCTTTGCCTCTCCGGAAATCGTGCAGGTGCTGAACAAAATCAAATATCCGTATAATGTGAACCGGCTAACCCAGCAGGAAGCCCTTCAGATGATGCAGCGCAACTACGAGGTGCAGCGGTGGGTGGCCTCCCTGCTTGAAGAGCGGACACGGCTGATGGCTGCCTTTGCAAAGCTTCCCTGCTGCCGGAAGATTTATTCTACGGATGCCAACTTCTTCCTGGCAAGGGTATCGGATGCTCCCCGTATCTATGAGTATCTGGTCGACAAGGGAATCATCGTCCGCAACCGCAGTCATGTGGCGCTCTGTCAGAACTGCCTGCGCATTACGGTTGGTACGCGTCCCGAGAACGACACCCTGCTCAGTGCCCTGCAGGGGATTCAATGAAAGAATGATGTCACACGAAAAAGAAACTCATGAAAAAGAAAGTTTTATTCATCGACCGCGACGGTACTCTGGTCATCGAACCACCGGTTGACTATCAGCTGGACAGTTTCGAGAAACTGGAGTTCTATCCCAAAATATTCCGCAACCTGTATTTTATCCGCAGGAACCTGGATTTCGAATTTGTCATGGTCACCAACCAGGACGGCCTGGGTACGGCGTCGTTTCCGGAAGAGACCTTCTGGCCGGTACATCAGCTGATTCTGAAAAGTTTCGAGAACGAAGGGGTGACCTTCAACGAGGTGCTGATCGACCGGAGTTTTCCGGAGGACGGGACTCCTACCCGCAAACCGGGAACTGGCATGCTGACGCATTACCAGAACAACGAGGCATATGACCTGGCGGGAAGTTTCGTCATCGGCGACCGGCGCACGGATGTGGAACTGGCACGGAACCTGGGATGCAAGGCCATCCTGCTGCAGGAAGACAAGACACTGGTGGCAGGCAGTTCCCTTGAAGAGGTCTGTGTACTGGCTACAACCGACTGGGACCGGATTGCGGAATTCCTCTTCGCAGGAGAACGGACAGCGGAGGTCAGACGCACCACCCATGAAACGGATATATACGTCCGTCTGAACCTGGACGGAAGCGGACAGAGCCAGATTGAAACGGGACTGGGGTTCTTCAACCACATGCTGAAACAGATTGCCAGACACGGCGGCATCGACCTGGAAATCCGTGTCAAGGGCGACCTGGAGGTGGACGAGCACCACACCATCGAAGATACGGCCCTGGCACTTGGGGAATGTCTGTACCGGGCACTTGGAGATAAGCGGGGTATTGAGCGCTACGGCTTCTGCCTCCCGATGGACGACTGTCTGTGCCAGGTGGCACTCGACTTCGGGGGACGCCCCTGGCTGGTATGGGATGCCACCTTCAAAAGGGAATGTATCGGAGACATGCCGACAGAAATGTTCCTCCATTTTTTCAAATCGCTGAGCGATGCCGCCCGCATGAACCTGCACATCCGTGCCGAAGGAGAAAACGAACATCATAAGATTGAAGGCATTTTCAAGGCATTGGCACGAAGTATCCGCCAGGCTATCCGCCGGGATGTATACCACTATGAGGTGCCTTCCAGCAAAGGATGTCTTTAACATAAACCGTCCGGGCTTCTGAGAAAAAGATTGTTTTTGTTTTCTCAGAAGCCCGGACAGTTGTACGACGCGGTGCTGCATCTTATTTTTTCAATCATTGCAAGAACTGTCTTCCTCGAATCAGGTCAGAAGCAGCCAGAGCAGACCGCTTATGAGCAGAATCAGACAGATGCAACCATAGAAAAGCATCTTCCCCCGGAACAGGCGATTCTGGTCGGCAACCTCCTTTTGACGGGTTTCCAAAATGATTTCCTCCAACTGCGATGCAGTCAGCCGTGGCTTGTCTTCCTCCCGCCGGACCTGCGTCAGGCGCAGCTGCGTATCCTTCATCCGCTCCCGACTTCTGTGCCGCAACTCCCGGTTCTCCTTGTCCCGGCGAAGCATGTCATTGATACATCCTAACGTTCCCATAATGCAAATAATCAAGTAACCTTCTGCCTTATAAAGATAAAAAAAGAAAGCTATCCGGCAAAGAATCTCCTGCAGAATATTCAACGTAACACAGAATCCCTTATATTTGTAAGTATAATGATAACCCACCGATGTACAGCCGTAGCGTTCATACGACACGGCTTCTACTGGCTGATAAAAAGAAAGAATATGCGTACACTGTTGGCTTTGATATTCGGTTTCATCTTGCTGGGAGCCGGTCTCACCCTCCTCAAGCCGGACCAAAGTTTCCGTACCTATCCGGAAGTACTGAAAGAACTGGTGGAAGATGCCCCTTTGAAAACCTACCGCAACGATTTTTACGGATATACGGTCCGTTATCCCGAACTTTTCACCTATGAAGAGATGCCGGAAGATACGGGGAAAGGATTCGCCCGGTTCACCTACCACAATACGGCCCACCTGGTCATTGAATGCGATGTACAGACGGAAAACGAAATCATTCCGACCGCCCGTAAAATGGAAGAAATGGCCCGCCGTCTCCGTGCAGAGAAACAGGTGGCCCTGAGAGACTCCTTCATCCTGTCCGGACCGCTTTATGACGAGGCAGGCAGCCCCGTCGACGGATACCGCTACCACACCAAGTTCGTCCGCCAGCAGAAACTGTGGTTCTCTTACACGGTATATTATCCCAAGTCGTGCAGCGACTCCATCTCAAGCATCATCCGCCAGATAGACGACTGGCAGGTATGGGACAGACGGAAACCCATCTGCTCAATCGGATAGGCGGAAAAACGTTTCCGTATGCTCTCTTTCAAGCTGCAGCAGAAAGCGCTTCATGTCCAGTCCGGCGGCATATCCCGTCAGACAGCCTCCACTGCCGATTACCCGGTGACAAGGCACGATAATCAGAAACGGATTCCGGTGGTTGGCCATCCCGACGGCCCGCACAGCTTTTGGGTTGCCGATTCCGACGGCCACCTCCCGGTACGAACGGGTCTCGCCGTAAGGAATCTGCTGGAGCATCTGCCACACGGCACATTGAAAGGGAGTTCCGTGCATCTGCAAAGGAAGCGTAAACAGACGGCGGCTTCCCCTGAAATACTCGTCCAGCTGACAGGCGGCTTCCCGCAGCAACGGGGTTTCCTGCCAGCAGGCATCGGTCTTCAGAAGGGTATGAGAGACTGCCGCCAGACAGTGGTTCTCCTCATACAAATAAATATCTCCCACGGGAGAATGAAAGACAATCGCATTCATCGGTATCGTAATCTCAAGTATTTGAATAAAGAGGGCAACCTGTGTACGGCAGGCAACCCTCCTTTCTTGCATATAATTCTGTACGCTTATTTCAAGGCAATCTCACTGATGCCGACAGTTGCATCTCCTCCTACCGTCCGCACGGCTTTCAGGCAGATGAAGCGTGTCTTGACCGGAGTGAAGAAGACCGACTGAAGAATCGGATTGTTCTGGATGTTCGAGAACTCTCCTTCCTTCACCAACGTAGTACACTGGTCGGCACTCTCCCCTACCAGCAACTGATAGTTGGACACGACACCCTTACCCGGTGCCTGCTGGTCGGGAAGATAATAGAACGAAGACAACTGCTGCTCACTTCCCAAGTCAATCACAACCCGGTCGCCCTCCACCAGACAAGTGGTTTCCTCCTGCCGGTCGGCAGCCTTGGCAGCCTCAGCCGCATCCGCTCCTACCAGAGTAAAGGGCAGGCCCTCGATATGCTGAATCTCACTGACATACAGATTGTCACCCAGTTCCTCAGCCCTGTACACGCCGATGCTGCTCAGGCAAACCGGTCCCCGGGCATCCGTAATCCGCACCCTGAGTCCGTCGGTAGTCACCTCCTTGAAACGGAGCAGACGCTTGTAGCCGATGGTCGTGGTTTCCTCATTCAACTGGACAGGCAGCCATTCTCCCTCTGCCCGGTATTCAACCACGAAGGATTTTACACGCTGTCCCAACGGAATGTATTCCTGCAGCGACATGCGGTTGACTGCCTGAGGAGCGTCAAAACGGAACTCGATGTCGGCAGTCGTCACCCCGTCTTCCGTCGCCCAGAACGTCTCATAATCCCCGTCGGTCAGAGCAGCAGCCACATAAGCCCCACCCCGCTCGTTGGAGACGACAGGCACCACTCCCTTCACCAGGTCATGAGCAAAGTCGCGGCGGATAATCTCATGGAATTTGACGGCATTGGCAGAATCCACCGGATGAATCAGTCCGTCGCGGTCGACCGGGAAATTCAGCAGGAGCGTAGCATTATGCCCCACACTGCGATAGTACAGGTCGACCAGCTGTTCCGGTGTCTTCACCCGCTCATCCTCCTCCGGATGATAGAACCACCCCGGACGAATGGACACATCACACTCGGCCGCCACCCACTGGTTGCCGTCGGCATGTCCATACTGCAATTCCGGATAATTGGGATATCCCGGATATACCTCCCCCTTGCGCAGGAAAGACCAGTTGGTGGCACCGGCAAAGCCTTTCTCGTTGCCCACCCAGCGGCATCCTGGGCCTCCATCGGAAAAGACAATGGCCTGAGGCTGGATGGAATCGAGCATCTCATAAATACGAGGATAGTTATAATAGTTTTTCCGGTCGATGGTACGGGTATCCTTCGCCCCGCCATACCAACCGTCGCCTCCGTTGGCTCCGTCGAACCACACCTCAAACACCGGACCGTAGTTCGTCAGCAGGTCGTGCAGCTGCGCATAGAAATAAGGAAGGTAATCGGGCATACCGTAGTTGGCCTGATGACGGTCCCAGGGCGACAGGTACACCGCAAACTTCAGTCCGTATTTCTTACACGCCTCAGACAGTTCTTTCACCACATTTCCCTTACCGTCCTTCCAAGGAGAATTCTTCACGCTGTACTCCGTGCCTTCGAAAGGCCACAGACAGAAACCGTCATGGTGCTTGGCCGTCAGAATCACCCCTTTCATGCCAGCCTGTACCAATGTCCGGGCCCACTGCTCACAGTCGAGTTTTTTCGGATTAAACAGTTTCGGGTCGGTATCTCCATAGCCCCATTCACGGTCGTTGAAAGTATTCAGTCCAAAATGAATGAACGCATAAGTCTCCATCTGCTGCCACGCTACCTGTTTGGCCTGAGGAACCGGCAGAATGGGTTCGGGAGCCGTAACCGTCTTGGAAGTACAGGAAATCAGCGCCGTGGAAATCAATAATGTATACAGTGATTTCATAAAATAAAAGATTTAAATTGAGCCATCTTACATAAAAAAGGCCTGACAACCGGATAAGCCTCCTGCTATCCGGCCATCAAGCCCTTTCTTTATTCATTCAATCCATCTATCTATCTGAGGATATTTTTTACTGATGTTGTTCACGCAACAAGTCGTTGACGGTCTTCACCGGATTGAAGGTGCTGAGAGGCACTTCTACGAATACCGTATTCCAATCGCTCATTGAACCGTTCCACAGTCCCGGAAGTTCCAGTGCTTTCAGGTCTTTTCCGTTCTTCGACTTGTAAGAAATGAATCCCGTTGCCTTGTCCACAAAGTTCAGCAGGTTGAATTTGTTTCCCTTATAGTCGCGTACGGCACAAACCAAGTCTACCGGATTGAAGTGAGTACCCTTTTCGAACATAGCCTTCTTTTCAGGATCCTTCATGTCAATCTGAGAACTTTCCAGAATCTGGAGAGAAACCGTACCGTCAGGATTATAAGCCAAGAACGGACCACCACCCGGTTCGCCCACGTTCTTCACCATTCCGCATACACGCATCGGACGGTTCAGTTTCTTGCGGAGATAGATTACCAGGTCTGCATCTTCAAGGTTCTTGATATCTGCACGGCGGCAACGCAGATCCTGCTGTACGAAACGGATGATTGTTTCCAGCTGTTCGTGGCCGTAATGTCCGCTGTCCAACAGTTCCAGATATTCGAATGCCTTCTTCTGGAGCGTAACCAGCGCACCGGCCAGGAGTTTCTTGTAAGTCACTGTATCTGTCTTCAGACGGTCGGGCACTACGTTATCGATGTTCTTGATGAATACGATATCGGCATCCAGGTCGTTCAGGTTTTCAATCAGCGCTCCGTGACCACCCGGGCGGAACAGCAGTTTACCGTTGTCGCGGAAAGGCTTGTTTTCCATATCGGCAGCCACGGTATCCGTACTCGGCTTCTGTTCAGAGAAGTTTACCTGATACTGCACACCGAATCGGCTGGAATAAGCAGCCACCTTTTCGTCAACCAACTGCTGGAACAAGGCACGGTGTTCGGTAGATACGGTAAAATGCACATTTACCTGACCGGTCTTTCCGGCTGCATAGAGTGCACCTTCTACCAGGTGTTCTTCCAGCGGAGTGCGTACTCCGTCTTCGTAGCGGTGGAACTTCAACAGACCTTTCGGCAAGGCACCGTAGTTCAGTCCGGCCGACTCCAGCAGGTTGGCCACCACAGCCTTGTAATTCTTTTCTGCAATCAGCGTATCAATGTTCTTTCCGGTATTCTTTACACAAGCCTCATTCAGTTCGTCATAAAAAGCAAATTCATGAACGCAGCTGAAAAATTTCTTTTCAAAATCAGTAGTCGGTTCACTGTAATCAGCTCCCAGGAATTCAAACAGGTTCTTGAACATACGACTGGCAGCTCCCGATGCAGGAACAAATTTTACAATCTTCTTGTCGCCATCCTTGTAAGCATCCCATGCTTTCAGATATTTTTCTTGCAAATCAGCGTCAGCTACCAGAATGCCCCCATTTTCCACAGATGCCGCAGCCGACAGTTCTAGATAAGGAAATCCCTTTTCAAAGCAAGCCAGCTGTTCTGCAATCTGTGCTTCGGAAATTCCTTTTTTCAATAATAGTTCTTTGTCTTCTTGTGTTAACATGTTATTTTAATTTTAAGAAATAAATATTCGCTTTAAGGTCAATTCACGCTCCAAATATATAAAAAAAACAATCAGAATATTCCATGAATCTCAGAAAAAAACTATCTTTACCATCAAAGTCAAAACTATAGGTCATGGAAGAAACAGGATTTTTCACTCCCGAGGAACACAAACAACTAATCACCCTTTACCGGAGACTATTAAAATTATCGGGAGACACGCTGCAGAAAGACGATTGCAGCCAACTGAAAAGGCATCTTATCAAGGTCATTTCGGAAGAGAGTATTCCACGCAACGCATTCGGCATGAATCCGATTATCAAGGACATGCAGACGGCAGTGATTGTAGCGGAAGAGATTGGAATGCGCCGTGCTTCCATCTTGGGAATCATGCTGCACGAATCAGTAAAATATAATCTCTGCACCCTCGACACTATCCAGCAGATTTACGGCGAGGATGTGGCAGGAATCATCCGCGGCCTGGTAAAGATTAATGAACTTTATTCAAAAAGTCCGACCATTGAGTCAGAGAATTTCCGCAACCTGCTGCTTTCGTTTGCCGAAGACATGCGGGTCATTCTGATCATGATAGCAGACCGCGTCAACCTGATGCGACAGATAAAGGACAGTACCAATGAGGAGGCGAAACTGAACGTGGCCAACGAGGCGGCTTACCTGTATGCTCCGCTGGCGCACAAGCTGGGACTTTACAAACTGAAATCGGAACTGGAGGACCTCTCCCTGAAATATACTCAGCACGATATCTACTATCACATCAAGGAAAAGCTGAATGCGACAAAGGCGGCCCGCGACCGTTACATTGACGCATTCATCGAACCGATCCGCCGGAAACTGGAGGAAAGCGGATTGAAGTTCCACATCAAGGGACGTACGAAGTCAATCCACTCCATCTACCAGAAAATGAAGAAGCAGGGTTGTCCGTTCGAGGGAGTGTACGACCTCTTTGCGATACGTATCATCCTCGACTCTCCGCTGGAGAAGGAAAAGCAGGAATGCTGGCAGGCTTATTCGCTGGTCACCGACATGTACCTGCCCAACCCGAAACGTCTGCGCGACTGGCTGTCGGTGCCTAAGAGCAACGGATATGAGTCGCTGCACATCACCGTCATGGGACCTGAAGGCAAATGGGTGGAGGTGCAGATCCGTACGGAACGGATGGATGAGATTGCCGAAAAGGGATTGGCTGCCCACTGGAGATATAAGGGTATCAAGGGAGAAACCGGACTGGACGAGTGGTTGAACTCTATCCGTGAGACGCTGGAAAATGCCGATACCGACATGGAGGCCATGGACCAGTTCAAGCTCGACCTCTACAAGGACGAGGTATTTGTATTTACGCCGAAAGGAGATCTCTATAAACTGCCGCAGGGAGCGACGGTACTCGACTTTGCCTTTACCATTCACTCGAACCTGGGATGCCGGTGCATCGGAGCCCGGGTGAACGGAAAGAACGTACAGCTCAAGCAGCCGCTCAACAGTGGCGACCAGGTGGAAATCACCACATCGAGCACGCAGACGCCCAAACGCGACTGGCTGAATTTTGTCACTACCTCGAAGGCACGTACCAAAATCCGGCAGGCGCTGAAGGAAATTACTGCACGGCAGACTGAATTTGCCAAGGAAACACTGGAGCGGAAGTTCCGCAACCGGAAACTGGAGTACGATGAAGCCATCCTGATGCGCCTCATCAAAAAATCCGGCTTCAAGACGGTGACCGATTTCTACCAGAGCATTGCGGATGAGACGATTGACATCAACGTCGTGATGGACCGGTACGTGGAAATGCAGCGGAAGGAAACCGAACAACGGGAGGAAATTACCTACCGCAGTGCTGAAGGTTTCAACATGCAGCAGCAGTCGGATACCAAGAACTACTACAAGGACGATGTGCTGGTCATCGACCAGAACCTGAAGGGACTGGATTTCAACCTGGCCAAATGCTGCAATCCGATTTACGGCGACGAGGTATTCGGCTTTGTCACAATTTCGGGAGGCATCAAGATTCACCGCTGCGACTGTCCGAATGCCCGTGACATGAAGGCCCGCTTCCCTTACCGTATCGTACGGGCTCGCTGGGCCGGAAAGAGCGAAGGAAAGCAGTACCCGATTACCCTCCGTATCGTGGGACACGATGACATCGGCATTGTAACCAATATCACGTCCATCATCAACCACGAAAACAACATCCAGTTGCGTTCCATCAGCGTAGACTCGCACGACGGACTGTTCTCGGGCATGCTGACGGTAATGGTGGATGACACGTCCAAGCTGGAATCGCTGATCAAGAAAATCAAGACAGTGAAGGGAGTCAAACAGGTGAGCCGGGGATAAGATCATTCCTCTCAACCTGCCTGACAGAATCCCTCTGAGACACCTCTGAATATCAAAAAAACAAACCGGCCGGTTTTCCTGCAACATATGGAAAACCGGCCGGTTTTTATTTGAGGCAGCCTCAGCGCCGCTTACCCGGCGGAAAGGCAGTGTCTCTTTTCAGTATAGCACGTTCATCAATGTGCATAAAGATGCGTGAAAGGAATCTCATGACCTTCGCTATCGAGAACCTTCAGGCTCAGCAGACCGCCGTTGCAGTCAAAATAGCGGAGTTCCATCGGATGATATCCCTTCGCCAGTGCTTTCTGGCCCACAATCTCACGCGGAGAATGTGCTCCGTCATTGTCCACTACCATTTCCTTGTCAATCACCAGTGTACTTCCGTCGTCTGAAAGCAATACAAAGGTATAAATGTCATTCTTCGGCGCATTGATGTATCCGGTTACCACCAGACCGATATTACCGCTCACCCCCTTAGGTATCTTCACATCTTCAGTCGGATATACCCCTTTCTTCGGTGCCTTGGAGATATCGGCACAATTATTTCCTCTGAAATCATGCCATGCAGCCGTCAGTCCCGGAGTACTCGGAGCAGCCTGTACAGCCGGTGCATAATCGCTCTTCACATATCGTGTCGTAAATACGTCACTCGGCTTACCGTTGGCACGGAAAGTACGGAACTTAAAGTCGGTGGTCTCAGTGACGGTAATAGCCCCCGTATATTCCGGAGAATCAAGAGTAGGCATCGTACCGTCGGTAGTATAATGCACTTTCACGTTCGGGTCCATGCAGGAAAGTTCCACCTTGCCTTCACTGATAAAAGCATTCGTCTTGTAGAAACCTTCCAGATCAGGCACCCTGTAATTGACATCCATCCGGCTCAACCGTTCGAAGTGAGCTACCAGACGCTGTGAGAAATCCCCCCAGTCCTTCCGCTCCGGACGGCTCCAACCCAGTTCGGCAATGGCCTGCATACGCGGTACCACCATATACTGCATCCGCTCCCGTGAAGGAATCCACTCGGTCCAGATATTTCCCTGTACTCCCTTGATCAGGCTTTGAGCCTCAGCACTAGCCACTTCCGACGAAGGATCGAAATTATAGATATTCGGCAAAGACTTGGTATCCTGCTGATAATCCAGGTAGAAACATGAGTTAGGCGTAAAGATGATGGAATTGCCCTGGCTCGTGGTCTTTTCAGGAGCGTCACCTACCCAGCTTCTCCACCACATGACAGTCGCCGTCTTGGAAAGTCCTCCTTCCAGGATTTCATCCCATCCGATCATTTCCTTGCCGTTCTCATTGAAGAAACGTTCCATCTCATGAATGAACCACGACTGCAGTTCCTCTTCCGACTTCAGACCGTTGGCACGCATACGCTTCTGACAGTCGGGACATTTCTTCCAGTTGGTCTTTTCCACTTCGTCCCCACCGATGTGTATGTATTTATAAGGGAACAGTCCGATAATCTCACGGTACACATTCTTACAGAATTCCAGTGCAGAATCCTTTCCCGGACATACCGGAGAAGAGAAAATACTGCCCCATCCGGTTTCCTTGAAGCAGGAAACTCCATTGTAATTGCTTACGGCTGCCAGCATATGACCCGGCATATCGATTTCAGGAATGATATCGATGCTACGTACCTGAGCATAGGCAATGACATCCTTGATGTCTTCCTGGGTATAGAAACCACCGTACAAGGTATCTCCCTTCACAATACGAAGTTTATCTTCAGGAATCAGGTAATCCGGGTTATCATTGGCTGCAGCCATTTCCATGCAACTTCTGTCGTGAGCATTGAAAGTGCGCCAGGCTCCTTTTTCTGTGAGCAACGGATATTGCTTGATTTCCACACGCCATCCCTGGTCGTCGGTCAGGTGCCAATGAAGCTTGTTCATCTTATACAATGCCATCAGGTCCAGCAGTTCCTTCACCTCGTCTACCGTATAAAAATGGCGTGATACATCCAGCATTAGTCCGCGCCATTCATAATGAGGCGCATCGGTTACCGATACGGAAGGAATCGCCCAGTCGACTCCCTCTACCACTTCCTTGGATTCAATAGCGGCAGGGAACAACTGGCGGAGGGTCTCGATACCGGCAATTACTCCGCTATATCCGTTACCGGCAATATTCACCTGCTTGCGGGTAGCCTCCAGCTGATAACCGCCCGAAGGCAACTGCGGCTGGAGAGACAGACAGATATCGCCTTCTCCGGCTGCCGTCTGGATGGTGTATCCGGTAGCCCGGGAAAGCATGCCTGCGAGATACGTTGCGGCCGGAGCCAGTTCCTCGCCCGCGTAACCAACCACCATCTTATTTTTCAGTACAAATACATCATTCCCCTGTCTGATCTGTTCCGGTACAGGAATCAGTTCTACAGGAGCCACTTGAACAGCTTCGGAGCAGGCGCTTAGCCAGAACATTCCGGTCAAGGCACATACTCCCCAAAAAAGTTTACTCAGTTTTTTCCACATAGTTTTTTTATTAAAAAGGATGATTATTCAACTCCAGGTATTTCTCATTTACTTTCGCCCGATTCGTGACCGTGCCCGTTCCGATTTATTCAAAATACAGGTTCTTATACCAAACATAGATGCTCAATGCGCACACGGTTATCATAAAAGGAAGAGCAATCATACATGCCGTAATGAAATCGGTATGAAAAAGATAGATACTGACCATTCCCGGCAGCCAGGCAGAAAGAACTCCCCAATACATCCCCTGTTGAGGTGAGTACGGATTTTTCCGCGGACAAATGCTGCGCCTGCAATGACTGCAGACGACAGCCTTTTCCTTCCCTTTATTAAAATACCGCAAACATTGAGTAAGGTCAACTTTCTTCCACAGTAAGGACATTCACAACTATTTAGCATTTCACATGAATAAATCTAAAATCAAACCCGTTCTTGCTTCTGTCGCCACCCCAGTCATAGACCGGTGCATACAGCGACTGACGCCAATCAAAGAAAAAAATTCCTTTTTGATGTCCGTTGCAATTAATGTCACCCGAAAAAATTAAAAAGATTGCATTTTTCATCACCTGTAACATGATGCGGTTAACTTACATCTCATTCTCAGAAATCGTGTTTTTCATTGATAAGGCACAATACACTCTACAAAAATAGATGCATATTTTACAACTCAAAAACTTTTTCCTCAATAATTATCCAAAACCCTCCAAAATAATCAGGAGAGACATGGAATAACCGGTATGCTTCCCAGCCGACAACCGTTTCCTTCTGTTCTTCTTTCCCTTCAAATGTTAATATTCCTAAGAAAATCCCCGTTTTTTTAAATGGAATTGTTACCTTTGGGCGTTTTACCAAATAAAACAGGAATCATGAAAAAGATTTTTCTAACCACTATGTTTTTGATGACTGCAGTCCTGATGCTGGTAGCACAGGGAACTGCCCAAATAACATTTGAAAAAACCAAACACAATTTCGGTGCATTTTCAGAAAGCAGTCCGAAAGTAAGTTGCACATTCAAATTCAAGAATACAGGTGACGGCCCGCTGGTCATCCATCAGGCAATCGCATCCTGCGGCTGTACGGTGCCGCGCTATCCGAAAGAACCGATCAAAGCCGGTGAGGAAGGAGAAATCACGGTAACTTACGACGGAACCGGAAAATTCCCGGGACACTTCCGCAAGTCAATCACGTTGCGGACCAATGCCGAACAGGAAGTAGTGAGACTCTACATTGAGGGTGACATGACTCCTAAGCAGTAAGGACAGAATCAGAGACTTCATATTATCGGGCGGAAAACAACTCAGATGTTTTCCGCCCGATATCGTTTATGACAACTCCCTCCGGAGGCATTGCCAAAAATACCTTAACTGATTAAAAATCGGAATCACAAATTCAAATCAAGAAACTTTTTGTTGTAAAAAAGTTCATATATACAATATTTTGCTACTTTTGCAAAACAACTGCAACCAAGTATTAACCACCATGAAAGTAGCGATTATCAAATACAATGCAGGCAATATCTTTTCGGTTTGCCACAGTCTGCGACGCCTGGGACTGGAACCTGTCATCACAGCCGATCCGGAACTTCTGCTCCAGGCCGACAAAGTCATCTTTCCGGGAGTAGGAGAAGCCAAAAGTACGATGGAATTTCTCAAGCAACACCGTTTGGACCAGCTGATCAGGGACCTGAAACAGCCGGTACTGGGCATCTGTCTCGGCATGCAGCTCATGTGCAGGCATTCGAAAGAAGGAGATGTGGAATGTCTGGGTATCTTCGATACTCCCGTCAACCGCTTCCCCAGCCTGCCCGGGGTAAAGGTTCCTCACATGGGATGGAATACCTTGGAGCAGCCCCATTCTCCGCTTTTCCAGGGGTTCGGCCACGAAAAGTATGTCTATTTCGTACACAGCTATTACGTACCCGTCAATCCGTACACGATTGCCCGTACGGAATACATACAGCCCTTCAGTGCCGCCTTGCACAAGGACAACTTCTATGCGACCCAGTTCCATCCGGAAAAAAGCGGGAAGACCGGAGAACGTATACTGACCAATTTTCTGAATCTTTAAACACATTACACCCATGATAGAATTAATTCCAGCCATCGACTTGATCAACGGCAAATGCGTCCGTCTGTCGCAAGGTTGTTATGAATCGAAAACCACTTACGATGTCGACCCAGTAGAGGTTGCCAAGGAACTTGAATCATACGGTCTGCGCCGTATCCACATTGTCGACCTCGACGGAGCCGCCTCACATCATATTGTCAATTACCGTATCCTGGAACAGATAGCCAACCGTACCTCGCTGGTCATCGACTTCGGAGGAGGGGTAAAAAGCGAGTCGGACCTGAGCATCGCTTTTGAAAACGGAGCACAGATGGTCACTGTCGGAAGTATGGCAGTCAAAGACCCTCAGCAGGTAGAAAAATGGATTGAGAAATACGGAAGTCACCGGATTATCCTGGGAGCAGACGTAAAAGACGGACACATCGCCACGAACGGATGGAAGGAAAGTTCGGCCATGGAACTCCTCCCTTTCATCGAATCGTATGCGCAAAAAGGCATCCATAAGGTGCTGTGTACCGACATCCAGCGCGACGGTATGCTGCAGGGACCGGCAGTGGAACTGTATCAAAGCATCCTGGAGAAATTTCCGGAGATTCACCTGATTGCCAGCGGAGGCGTAAGCAGCCTGCACGACATTCATGAACTCGATGAAGCAGGCGTCCCTGCCGTAGTCTTCGGCAAGGCCTTGTACGAAGGGAAAATCTCCCTGAAAGAGTTAAGCAACTATATTGCCTGATTACTTAATCTGTATCTCATTTTATGTTGACCAAACGTATCATACCCTGTCTGGATATCAAGGACGGACAAACGGTAAAAGGAACCAACTTCATCGGGCTGAGGAATGCCGGTGATCCGGTAGAACTGGGAAAACTGTACAGCCAGCAAGGAGCAGACGAACTGGTTTACCTGGATATTACGGCCAGCCACGAACAGCGGAAGACCTTTACCCAACTGGTGGAAAGGGTTGCTGCACAGATAAACATTCCTTTTACGGTAGGAGGAGGCATCAGTCAGCTGGAAGACGTTGACCGTCTGCTCAACGCCGGAGCCGACAAGATATCCATCAACTCCGCGGCCCTGAACCGCCCGGAGCTCATCGACGAGATAGCCGCCCATTTCGGCTCGCAGGTCTGTACTGTGGCCATCGATGCCCGCTGTACCCCTGAGGGTTGGATCTGCTACAAAAACGGAGGACGGATTTCCACCGGAATCGGTCTGATGGACTGGGTGCATGAGGTCAACGAACGCGGAGCCGGGGAAATCCTCTTCACCAGCATGGACCACGACGGAGTAAAAAAAGGATATGCCAACGAGGCTCTGGCGGCGATGAGCGAGATATCGCATGTTCCGATCATTGCCTCGGGAGGTGCCGGATGCATGGAAGATTTCAAGGACGCCTTCCTCTACGGGAAAGCCGATGCGGCACTGGCGGCCAGCGTCTTTCATTTCGGAGAGATTTCCATTCCCGAGTTGAAGCACTATCTCCGTGAGCATCAGATTTGTGTAAGAATTTAATATTTCATCCTTTAAAACAATAACCTATGAAACTTGATTTCGACAAAATGGGAGGACTGGTTCCCGCCATCATCCAAGACATACATACCCAAAAAGTACTCATGCTGGGATTCATGAACGAAGAAGCCTATCAGAAAACGGTAGAAAGCGGAAAGGTGACTTTTTACAGCCGCACCAAGCAGCGCTTGTGGACCAAGGGAGAAGAAAGCAGAAATTTCCTGCACGTCGAATCCATCCAGGCCGACTGCGACAATGATACCCTGCTGATTCAGGTAACGCCCTGCGGACCGGTCTGCCACCTGGGTACAGATACCTGCTGGGGAGACAAGAACGAACAGGCAGTCATGTTCCTGAAGGAACTGCAGGATTTCATCGACCGCCGTCATGAAGAAATGCCCGAACATTCCTATACTACCAGTCTGTTTAAATCGGGAGTCAACAAAATGGCGCAGAAGGTGGGCGAAGAGGCAGTTGAGACCATTATCGAGGCCTGCAACGGAACGGATGAACGGCTGATTTACGAGGGAGCCGACCTGCTGTACCACCTGATTGTCCTGCTTACCGCAAAAGGATACCGCATAGAAGACCTGGCAAAGGAATTGAAAGAACGGCACAGCGAAAGCTGGAAAAAACATTAAAAAGTCGTATCTTTACCTCACCAAGTCTGTTTATTTACCAACAAGCTCAATTTATGGAAGAAGAAATACTTATCAGTTACCGTGGGGTCAATATCGACCAGAAGGAATATAACATCCTGTCGGATATTGATTTCGATATCCGGAAAGGAGAATTTGTCTATCTCATCGGAAAGGTGGGAAGCGGCAAATCCAGTTTCCTGAAGACCATTTACGGGGAACTGAACATCAGTCAGGGAGAGGCAAGGGTACTGGACAAGGACATGCGTACCATCAAGCCCAAGGAAATAGCCGGACTGCGGAGAAAACTGGGCATTATCTTCCAGGATTTCCAGTTGCTGACCGACCGGAATGTGTTCGACAACCTGGAATTTGTCCTTCAGGCCACCGGCTGGAAGAAAAAGAACGAGATCGAAAGCCGGATTTTTGAAGTGCTGAAGCTGGTAGGCATGGAAAACAAAGGATACAAGATGCCGAACGAACTGTCGGGAGGGGAACAGCAGCGCATCGTGATTGCCCGTGCCATACTGAACAACCCGGAAGTGATACTGGCCGACGAGCCGACCGGAAACCTGGATGTGGAGACCGGAAGACACATCGTACAGCTGTTGCAGGACATCTGCAGACAAGGGGCAGCCATCATCATGACCACCCACAATCTCAACTTGCTGAAGGAGTTTCCCGGAACCACCTACCGGTGCCACGAACACCGCATGACCCGGGAAGAGTAGATTAAAAAAATATACATAAAGTATTTTTGGTCGGAATATTCCAAAAAACCAGGAAAAATATTATCTTTGCCCCCAAAAGACAGTATATTTTAATAGAATAACTAAAATTCGAAACGAAAAATGAAAATTTTAAAGTTTGGAGGAACATCTGTAGGTTCTGCACAGAGAATGAAGGATGTTACCAAATTGATTACTGACGGCGAACAGAAGATTGTAGTACTGTCAGCAATGTCAGGGACTACCAACACCCTGGTTGAAATTTCGGATTATCTGTACAAGAAAAATCCTGAAGGTGCGAATGAAATCATCAATAAGCTGGAAAGCAAATATAAACAGCATATTGAGGAGCTTTATTCTACTGAAGAATACAAACAGAAGACATGGGAGTTTGTCAAGTCTGTTTTTGATTACATCCGCTCTTATACCAAGGATATTTTCACACTGTTCGAAGAGAAAGTCATTCTGGCACAAGGAGAAATCATCTCTACCAACATGGTAACCAATTACCTTTGTGAGCAGGGAGTGAAGGCTGTCCTGATTCCGGCATTGGAATTCATGCGCACTGACAAGAACAGTGAACCGGACTTGAATTACATCCGTGAAAAAATTGCTGTCCAGCTGGAAGCACATCCAGACCAGGAGATTTACATTACACAAGGATTTATCTGCCGCAACGCTTACGGAGAAATCGACAACCTGCAGCGAGGCGGAAGTGACTATACGGCTTCACTGATCGGTGCTGCGGTCAATGCATCTGAAATTCAGATCTGGACCGATATTGACGGTATGCACGACAACGACCCGAGAATCGTCGACAAGACTTCTCCGGTACGTCAGTTGCATTTCGAGGAAGCTGCCGAACTGGCTTATTTCGGAGCCAAGATCCTGCACCCGACTTGCGTGCAGCCGGCTAAATATGCCAACATTCCGGTACGTCTGCTGAACACCATGGAACCGACCGCTCCGGGTACTCTCATTTCCAATGATACGGAAAAGGGAAAGATCAAGGCTGTGGCTGCCAAGGACAACATTACGGCCATCAAGATCAAATCAAGCCGTATGCTCCTGGCTCACGGATTCCTGCGCAAGGTATTCGAGATTTTCGAAAGCTACCAGACTGCCATCGATATGGTATGTACTTCGGAAGTAGGTGTATCGATGTCGATTGACAACACCAAGCATCTGAATGAAATCGTGGACGACCTGAAGAAATACGGTACGGTAACCGTAGACCACGACATGTGTATCGTATGTGTGGTAGGCGACCTGGAATGGGAAAATGTAGGTTTCGAAGCCAAGGCGCTGGATGCCATGCGTGACATTCCGGTACGTATGATTTCGTTCGGCGGAAGCAACTACAACATCTCTTTCCTGATCCGTGAATCGGATAAGAAGAAAGCATTGCAGTCGTTGAGTGACGTATTGTTCAACAACAAGTAAGTATTCATTTGCCGGGCATACCCGTCCGACATACAAATAATTTGTGAAACGGATGGCACATTCCTCAGGGACCGGGCCATCCGTTTTTTTAATATTCAGTTTACAGTTATGAAAGGTACATTTCCAATCAATAAATTCAGGGAGTTAGAAACTCCGTTTTACTACTATGATACCGGTTTGTTGCGTGAGACACTGAATACCATCCGTAAGGAAACCGAAAAGTACAACAAATATTGCGTGCATTATGCCGTAAAGGCCAATGCCAATCCGAAGATTCTGAGCGTAATCCGTGAAAGCGGACTGGGCGTGGACTGTGTAAGCGGAGGAGAAATCAAAGCGGCCATCAAAGCCGGTTTCCCGGGAAGCAAGATAGTATATGCCGGTGTAGGTAAGACCGACAAGGAAATCAACCTGGGACTGGACTACGATATTTTCTGCTTCAATGTAGAATCGGTTCCGGAACTGGAGGTCATCAACGGACTGGCAGCTGCCAAGAACAAAATTGCCCGGGTAGCCTTCCGTATCAATCCCGATGTAGGTGCCCATACGCATGCTAACATCACGACCGGACTGGCAGAAAACAAGTTTGGTATCAGCATGAAAGACATGAACTACATCATCGACAGGGCACTAGAGATGAGCCATGTCAAATTCGTAGGACTGCATTTCCACATCGGTTCACAGATTCTGGACATGGGCGACTTCATCGCACTCTGCAACCGTGTCAATGAACTGCAGGAAAAGCTGTATGCACGACAGATCATCGTTGAGCATATCAATGTAGGTGGAGGACTAGGTATTGATTATGCACACCCTAACCGACAGCCGATTCCTGACTTTGCGGAATACTTCATGACTTACCACAAGCACCTGAGACTCCGTCCTCAGCAAACCCTGCATTTTGAATTGGGACGATCGGTGGTAGGACAGTGTGGAAGCCTGATTACCCAAGTGATTTATGTAAAACAGGGGACCAACAAGCAGTTTGCTATCGTAGATGCCGGTATGACTGACCTGATCCGTCCAGCCCTCTATCAGGCTTATCACAAGATTGAGAACATTACTTCCGAGAAATCGATGGAAACCTACGACGTGGTAGGGCCAATCTGCGAATCTTCCGATGTATTCGGAAAGGCCATCGACCTGAACAAGGTGAAACGTGGAGACCTCATCGCCCTGCGCTCTGCCGGTGCTTACGGAGAGATTATGGCTTCTGGATACAACTGCCGTGAACTCCCGAAAGGATATACCTCGGACGAGCTGATTTAAGTTTTATTATACAACTGCCGCCCTGCGAGTGTCTTATCAGACTTCAGCTGGGCGGTAGTTCCGTTATTACCAATTCCTATGTACTTCCTTATTTCTTGAATACGAAATAAACGGCCAGACAAAGACAAACAAAAGCTGCCAGGTGGTTCCACTTGAGTTCCATCTTAAATGCTATCATGGAGAACACCGTAAAGACCATCAACGTAATCACCTCCTGAATCACCTTCAACTGCATGATATCAAACGGACCACCACTCTCACGGAATCCAAGACGATTGGCCGGTACCTGCAGACAGTACTCAAAAAAAGCAATCGCCCAACTGAAAGCGATGACCCCGATTAATGGCAGGGAAGCAAACCAACTGAATTCTTCCCGCATCTTCAAGTGACCGTACCACGCAAACGTCATAAATACATTCGACAAAATCAATAACAAGACTGAATAAATACCTTGTGATAACATAACCTTCTATTTTTTACTCACTGTTTTATCTGTGTTATTTTTCGATTTCCTCCGGCAACAGGTCGGTCTGTATGTTATTCATACTCCCCCACAAGCTGTACCGTGCTTCCGGATTCAGTTTTTCCAGTTCGTGCAAAATGCGCTTGATGTCCGAACGAAACGAACCCTTCTCGTAAGGGCAGTTTTTGATCTGTTTTCTGTAACCGCGCAAGACAGCCAGTTCCACTAAGTCGGACTCATGCACCAGACACATCGGACGGATAATCGTCATGTCAAACTTGCGCATGACCAGGCGGGGAGGCATGGTACTCACGGCTCCCTGGAACGTCATATTCATGAGCAAGGTTTCCAGAATATCGTCCATATGATGCCCCAGAGCAATCTTATTGCAGCCATGCTCCTTGGCCACGGTAAACAGCGCCTTACGGCGGTTCCATGAACAAAGAAAACAAGGAGATTTACGGGTGTCACTGGACAAGTCGAAAGAAGTCTCATAGTGCACGAACGGCACATTCAGTTCCTCCGCAAAACGGCGCAGATACTCGATATCCGATTCATAAGGGATGTTCGTCATCACCACATGGGCCGCCACCACACTGAAACGAGGCTTGTAGATCCGGGAACGCCGGGCCAGCAGCTCCAGCAAAGCCAGCGAGTCCTTTCCACCGGAAAGTCCCACCAGGATTTTATCCCCCTCCTCAATCAATCCGTATTGCACCACACCTTTGCTAAAACGCTTCTCAATCCGCCGCATCAATTTGTCTTCTTCTTTCCGCATTTTGTCAGCACTTAATTAAGTTTAACATTCTGAGACATAAGATTATATGCTATTCTATGCCACAGTTCTCTTTTCGGGCTGCAAAGATACTCTGAAAGGATTTATTACACAACATTTACACTCGAAAAGACAAAAGAAATCCTATGGCATTCTCATACAGAGACTAATCTACCACAACATCTTCAATCACAATATCGTTAAACAATTCTTATTAAAAGTAGTGAAATTCAAAAATATATAACTACAGACAAGTGGCTATTAAAAAAAACACAAATCTCCCTCAACGTATAAGGAAAAACCGTAGAAAAAAACTATATTCGTAATACATTAAAGACAATAATAAGACACTATGCTTATGGAATTATATCTGATTATATTTACTTCCGGAAACTACCGGAAAGAATGGGTTTACGAAAGCCACAAGGATTTTTTCATTTCCCTGGAAAGATTTTTCACCCTCCACCTGATTCCTTACCACGAGGCGGATACCATCCCTTCCAATGCCTTTAAAATGATTTTCATTGCCAGTGGCGGTGTGGAAGACCAGGCCATGCGCTGCGTCAGTGCATTCCCCTATCCCATCACCATCCTGGCCGACGGACTGAACAACTCACTTGCTGCGGCTCTGGAAATTGTGGCATGCATACGTACGAAGGCCCTGAAGGTACGCATCATTCACGGAACGGCCGAATACATGGTACAGCAGGTGCTGGAGCATTACAGGACCTTCATCGCCAAGCGCAAGATGAAAGGGAAACGGATCGGAGTCATCGGAAGTCCCGCTCCCTGGCTGGTAGCCAGTCATGTCGATTACCTGCTGGCCGGACAACGGTGGGGAGTGACCTATACCGACATTCCCATAGAAGATGTCTACAAGCGATTCCACCAGATTTCCAACGACGACATCGGACCGGAAGCCTCCTTGTTCGCCTCACGTGCCAAGGCCTGTCAGGATGCGACTCCCGACGACCTGCTGCGTGCCATGCGACTTTACCGGGCATTGAAAGAAACCTGCAGGGAAGAACAGCTGGATGCGGTTGCAGTCTCCTGCTTCTCACTGATTGAGGAACTGAATACTACAGGCTGCCTGGCCTTGTCACTGCTGAATGACGAAGCCATCCCTGCCGGATGCGAAGGAGACCTGCAGACCATCATGACCATGCTCATGGCACAGACCCTGACCGATCAGCCGGCCTTCATGGGGAATCCCTCGTTTGTCGACGTACAACGTAACGAACTGCTGCTGGCGCACTGTTCCATCCCTACCCGCATGACCACTGATTTCATCCTGCGGGACCATTTTGAGACGGGGAAAGGCATTGCCATCCAGGGCCTGATGCACGAAGAGGAAGTCACCCTCTTCAAGTGCGGAGGAGAATGCCTCGACGAGTTCTATGTGAGCGAAGGATACCTTACCGAAAACACCAATCTGGCGACCTGTTGCCGGACACAGGTAAGAGTCCGGCTGAACAGTCCGGCCGATTATTTCCTGAGGAATCCGCTGGGCAACCACCACGTGCTGATTCAGGGACACCATGCCGAATTACTGAAAGCCTTTATGCTGCAAAACCGGTGCAAGCAGAAAGAATAATCCTGAAAAAAGTGTTTTTCTCTTAGGCAGGATTAATTTTTAATATATCTTTGCAGGAAGGTTTTACTAATTACATAAAGAATTTAGAATTATGATGCATAACTGGTTTGAGTGCAAAATACGCTATGAGAAGATAGCTGAAAATGGTATGAACAAGAAGGTTACGGAACCTTATCTGGTAGACGCACTCAGTTTTACAGAAGCAGAATCACGCATTATCGAAGAAATAACTCCGTTTATCAGTGGAGAATTTACCGTGTCCGACATCAAGCGGGCCAATTACAGTGAACTTTTCCCCTGTGAGGAAGATGCGTCAGACCGCTGGTTCAAATGCAAGCTTTACTTCATTACACTGGACGAGAAAAGCGGTGCAGAGAAAAAGACCTCAACCAACGTACTGGTACAGGCAGCCGACCTTCGGGATGCCATCCACAAGCTGGACGAAGGCATGAAAGGTACAATGGCCGATTACGTCATTGCCTCAGTGGCCGAAACCGCCATCATGGATGTATATCCTTACTCGGCAGAACCTAATGTAAAACCGGAATTTCCGGACGCAGACAAACGATAAATCCTGATTGCCATGACCGATATTCAATTACATCTGAAAGAGATACTGGCGGAACTCCCTCCGCAGACAAGACTGGTTGCCGTATCCAAGTTCCACCCGGCGGAAGCCATCCGGGAGGCGTATGACATGGGCCAGCGCATCTTCGGCGAAAGCAAGGTGCAGGAACTGACCGGCAAGTACGAATCACTGCCGAAAGATATCGAGTGGCATTTCATCGGGCATCTGCAGACCAACAAGGTAAAATACATTGCTCCTTTTGTCAGCATGATTCATGCGGCAGACTCTTTCAAGCTGCTGTGCGAAATCAACAGACAGGCAGCCAAGGTCAACCGCGTCATTCCCTGTCTGCTGGAAATGCATGTCGCCCAGGAGGAAAGCAAATTCGGATTTACGTTCGAAGAATGCCGGGCCCTGCTTGCCGAAGGAGAATGGAGGAATCTTTCCCATGTGTCCATTGCAGGAATCATGGGAATGGCCTCGTATACAGATGACCTACACCAAATACAGCAGGAGTTCCAGTCGCTCAGTGATTTTTTCGAAGAATTGAAAAACTCCTATTTTTCAGGAAACAGTCAGTTCTGCGAACTGTCTATGGGGATGTCACACGATTATCCGGAAGCTGTAAAAAGAGGAAGTACGCTGGTACGGGTAGGAAGTAAGATTTTTGGAGACCGAATCTATTAAAACTTAAAACATATGGCACAATTAAAAACAACATTTGCAGGATTAACACTGGAAAATCCGATCATCATCAGCAGTTCCGGATTGACCAACAGCGTTGAGAAAATAAAGAAACTGGAGGAAGCAGGCGCCGGTGCAGTTGTACTGAAGTCTGTTTTCGAAGAACAGATCAACATACAGGCAGGCACCATGAGCGGTTACGGTTCTCCCGAAGCCGATGATTACCTGGGTGCCTACGTACGTTCAAACACCCTGAACGAGCACGTAAACCTGATCAGAGAGGCTAAAAAGGCATGCAAGATTCCGGTGATTGCCAGCATCAACTGCTACTCGGACAATGAGTGGACAGAGTTTGCCAAGATTATGGAAGAAGCAGGAGCAGACGCTCTGGAAATTAACATCCTCGCCCTCCAGACCGACAAGGACTACACTCCGGGGAAGTTTGAACAGCAGCATATCGATACATTAAGACACATCCGCCAGGCAGTCCGCATCCCTGTCATCATGAAACTCGGTGCCAACCTGACCAACCCGGTTGCCCTGATCAACCAGTTGTATGCCAACGGTACCGCAGCCGTAGTATTGTTTAACCGTTTCTACCAGCCGGACTTCAACATTGAGACACTCACTTACTGCAACACCAACGTAATGAGTACGAAAGCCGAACTTGCCGACCGTCTGCGCTGGACAGCCATCGCTTCGGCTGCCATTCCTCAGCTCGACTATGCCATTTCCGGTGGAGTACACTGCGGTAAAGGAGTTATCAAGTCCATTCTGGCCGGAGCATCAGCCGTAGAAGTATGTACTGCCATCTACCAGTACGGTCCGAAAGAAATTGAAAGCATGAAAAAAGAACTGGCAGAATGGATGGACGACAAAGGTTTCGAAAACCTGGCTCAGTTCAAGGGCAAGATGAATGCCAGCACTGCCGGAAGCGTCAACCCGTTCGAACGTACACAGTTCATGAAATATTACAGCAACCACGAGGAATAATTCCTTTGTAGCAGCATTCCTTACAAGAGGCACCTTTTCATCCGAAAAGATGCCTCTTGTTGTTTTCTGCACTCCCCCTTCCCCGTTTTTTAGGGAGATAATGAAGTATGCCTCCTCCTAAATTTGTACAACTGAGAAGAAAAAATTATATTTGCACATTATCGCACATCTTGTGCAAATAAAAAACAGAATATGGAAAAAAGTTTTATTGCTTTCATCGAAGAAAGTATCAAAAAAAATTGGGATTTAGACGCACTGACTGATTATAAGGGGGCTACCCTGCAATATAAAGACGTCGCTCGTAAAATCGAGAAGTTACATATCCTGCTGGCCGAAAGCGGCATTCAGCCGGGAGACAAGGTAGCCATCTGCGGACGGAACAGCTCGCACTGGGGAGTCGCCTTCCTGGCAATTCTTACCTATGGTGCCGTAGCAGTACCCATCCTGCACGAGTTCAAGGCAGATAATGTACATCACATTGTCAACCATTCCGAAGCCCGCCTCCTTTTTGTAGGTGATGTGGTTTGGGAAGGACTGAACGAGGCAGCCATGCCTGCATTGGAAGGTATCATCCTGATGACCGACTTTACCCTGCTGGTATGCCGCAGCAAACAGTTGGAGTATGCCAGAGAGCACCTGAACGAGATGTTCGGCAAGAAATTTCCCCGTAACTTCCGGCGTGAGCACATCAGTTACCGCCGTGACAACCCCGAGGAACTGGCTGTCATCAACTACACTTCGGGTACTACCAGTTTCTCTAAAGGTGTCATGCTGCCCTATCGCGTATTATGGTCGAACACTCAGTTTGCCTTTGAGGTACTGAAACTGAATGCCGGTGACCGCATCGTGTCCATGCTTCCCATGGCACACATGTACGGACTGGCCTTCGAGTTCCTCTATGAATTCTCGTGCGGGGCGCACATCTACTTCCTCACGCGTATGCCTAGCCCGAAAATCATTTTCCAGGCATTTGCCGAAGTAAAGCCGAACATTATCATTGCCGTACCGCTGATCATCGAGAAAATCATCAAGAAGAATGTACTCCCCAAACTGGAGACGTTCAAGATGAAAGTCCTGCTGAAAGTGCCTATCATCAACGACAAGATCAAGGCAACCGTACGGGAGCAGATGATCAAAGGTTTCGGAGGCAACTTCTACGAGGTTATTGTGGGAGGTGCCGCATTCAACCAGGAAGTGGAAAAGTTGCTTAAAAGCATCGATTTCCCTTATACGGTAGGATACGGTATGACAGAATGCGGTCCGATTATCTGCTACGAAGACTGGCAGCGCTTCAAGCCGGGATCGTGCGGAAAAGCCGCTCCGCGCATGGAGGTACGGATAGACAGTCCCGACCCACAGCATGTGGTAGGAGAAATCCTGACACGGGGAGACAATGTCATGCTGGGATACTACAAAAATCCGGAAGCAACCGCACAGGTGCTCGATACCGACGGATGGCTCCATACAGGCGACCTGGGTATCATCGACGAAGAAGGCAACGTGACTATCAAAGGACGGAGTAAGAACCTGCTGCTGGGTCCTTCGGGACAGAATATCTATCCGGAGGAAATTGAAGACCAGTTGAACAACTTGCCTTACGTTGCCGAAAGCATCGTCATCCAACAGGAAGACCACAAGTTGATGGCTTTGATTTATCCGGATTTTGAAGTAGCATATGCACAGGGGCTGAAAGACGAGGAAATCGAAAAAGTAATGGAAGAAAACCGCATAGCCCTCAATCAGGATTTGCCGGCATATTCACAAATTGCCCGTATAAAGATTTATCCGGAAGAGTTTGAAAAAACTCCGAAAAAGAGTATCAAGCGATTCCTGTATCAAGACGTAAAATAAAAGATATGAAATCAAAGATATCATATAGTATGCTGTTCCTGTCGGGATGCCTCCTGGCAGGAACAGTTTCCTCTTATGCCCAGCCCACCAAGGAAAAGGGACTGAAAAAGGGACCTAATCTGGCCGTCAGCATCACCAGCCGCAAGGCCGTACCTGAGCGTACGTATGTCAATCTGGGCTTTATCAGCAACTTTCAGGAGCTCGACGGACTGGGAATCAACCTGATATCCAGTATTACCCACTACCGGAGCAACGGAATACAGGTTGCCGGAATTACCAATGTGACGGGGTTGAATACGAAAGGTTTTCACCTCTCGGGTATTGCTAATGTCACGGGAGGAAGTTCTTCCGGTATACTGGCCAGCGGACTGATGAATGTCAACGGCAAAGGGTTCAAGGGAGTGTCCTTCTCGGGTATCGGTAACTTTACCGGAGACAATTCGTCGGGATGGGTGCTCGGAGGACTGATGAATATCTCCGGCAACCGTTTTTCAGGGGTGCAGTTGGCGGGACTGGCAAACATCACTGCCGGCTTGCAGAAAGGTATCCATCTTGCAGGACTGATGAACGTGACTGGAGACACGTTGAAAGGAGTGCAGCTTTCTTCCATCCTTAACGTGACAGCAGAAACCAGCAAGGGAGTACAGCTGGCCGGCATCGGCAATGTGGCTGTCATCAACAAAGGGGTGCAGCTGGGAGCGGCCAACTATGCGCAGGAGAACAGGGGACTGCAGCTGGGAGTGGCCAACATTGACTCCATCGGTCATAAAGGGGCACAGATTGGACTGGTGAACATCAGTAAGGACAGTACGGCTCACCAGTTCGGATGCATCAACCTGAATCCGTCTACCCGTATCCAGATGGTGGTTTCGGGCGGCAACTTCAACTGTATGAGTATGGCTGTACGCTTCAAAAGACGCCATACCTATACCGAACTGGGAGTGGGTACCCGATATCCGGCAATCACCCAAAGTGTCCCGGTAAACCTGCTTTACAGGGCAGGTATCTATCATCCGCTTTCCTCACGGATCATAATCGGGGCAGATGCCGGTTTTTTCCACATCGAAAATGTAAGTTCGGAAATAGCCAAGCGGATGTATGCCTTACAGCCCCGGATCAACATGGAGTTCCGGCTTGCCTCGAAAATGGGAATCTCTATTGCGGGCGGATACAACTGGCAACGGTACTATGGACACAGTTTTACGGCAGAAAAAAACTTTACCTTCGACCTCAGCCTGATTTTTTTCTAATCCGTACAAAACACTCAGCCAATGCTGCAGCATCTCTTTCCAACTATCAGTTGCCACTCTCTCTCAAGCAATAACCTGACGGAAAATCAAGTAAGGAAAGACTTTAATATCATTACAAAAAAAATGGGAAAACCGACTCAATCCGTGCGGTTCTCCCATTTTTTTATCTTTATCATTATCAGAATATCCTCAACTATCGCTGCTTGGGTTGAGTATAAATTACATCCATAGTAATCTGATTATTCTCACCCAAAGAAGAATCCCCTTCTGCTCCCCGTACCAGCATAGCCGAATTCACATTCAAGTCATTCCCTACACCAATAATATTTCCCTGGGAGTCTCTTTCTGTAGTAACAGGAATGAGCACCACTTTATCCCAGTCCGGATTTTCATCTACCCACTTGTTCCATGCAGCCTCTCCTTTCTCAATTTCAGGTCTGATTTCACTGAAGATATAGCTGGTCAGACGATTCAGTTTCGAGAACTGATAAGTAGATGTCTTGCTGTCATAACTTGCAATAAATGATGTTTTATTATCATTTACCTTATTGTCCTCAAAGAAACTCTTCATATCACTTTTCCTCACCATCAGCAGCTGGCCTGGAGTACCCATCTTAAAAGGACCGTCATTCTGATTTTTCAACTTCTGGAACGAAACCGAAATAGAATTCAGTGTATCCTTCTGATGCATGTCAAACATTTCTTTCAAAGGAAGAGTCACCTCTGTACAGATACCGGCCGGAGTCTTCAGATAAGTCCGTTTCTCATCATTCTTCAACTCCTCCAGGTTGGCATTCTTAAAACGCGAGGACATGAAAACCTCCTTCGTACTGGCCATCTGCACATATCCGGTCAGCAAGGTATCCTTATCTTCATCTGTCTTGCCCCAATAAGAAAGTTTGAGGCTAAGGTAAATATCAGAAACATAAAGAATCGATCCTTCTCCTTGGGTAGTATGCACATAGAAACCTTTCAGCACATTATTGATAAATGTCTCGGAATCCCGGAAATTCGGATGAACCGTTTGCCCGTTGACCACTTTGGTATCATTATATTTATCCAATATATACTTGCAGAAATCCTTACCCAAATCGACCGAAACATTCGGATAATATGTCTTGTTGCCGTAGCTGTCAGTCGCGTTCCGGATTGAATCACTGACGGTCTTGTCATAGGCTGCATAATCCTTCACTGCCAGAAAAGGAGTTGCAGGATTATAATATTTCTCAGGTTTCAAGTTACTGTAATATAAGTTCTTGTCCTTTCCATCATCTTTAATTACGGTATTCAATGTATCCACCTGCACACGAAGTGTAGAAAGAGAATCCCCAAAGTAATCCGTATAATACAAGCCCAATTTAGCCTCTATAATGTCCTCCAATTTATCCGGCAGACTGAAATTCTCAGGGCAGTTTATCTGTACCAGAAAATCAGAACTGAAAGTCCCGTAATCCTTGTCGGTAAACTTTCCCAGATATGCCGTGCTGGAACGTGAATAAACAGAGTCCAATAAAAGCGACTGAGTGGTCACATTATAAGATGCAGCTTTCGCATCAATCAGTTCATTATCTACAATAAACTGACCGATACCGACCGTTTCATCATCGCAACTACAGAGTGTGGCGGCCAGTCCGAATACCGCCAAGAACTTAAGTTTCATTTTTTCTAAAAATTTATAAAGTCATTCGGTTATTCAGCATCCCCCAGTATCTTATTGTACAGATCCTTGCAGGCATCTGCATAAGCACCCTCGGTCTGAAAACCTGTCAATGGTATATTTAGTTTATTTGCATAGTCAATAATGCCGGCATTGACATTCTCGCTATTCTGTATGACTCCGTCGGAGTAGCTGATTGCCAGTTTACAAAGTTCATCGTAATTGGCAGGGTTTTCCATCATCTTCAAGTCATCGAGCGTAATGTCTCTGAACAGCACCTGTTCCTTGAAATTAGGAGCCAGGTTCGACTTGAATCCTTCTCCGTATACCGAAAAGACCACCTTGGAATCGCGGAACGACGGTTCATCCTGGTAAGCCTTCTTTATATATAAAGGTACTACGGCACTCATCCATCCGTGACAGTGGATGATATCCGGACACCAACGCAGCTTCTTCACTGTCTCAAGTACGCCTCTGGCATAAAAAATAGCACGTTCGCCATTATCCTCATACTCGTTACCCTCTTCATCAGTCGTCATCAGGCGGTGCTGGAAGTAATCATCGTTGTCAATGAAATATACCTGCCGACGGGCTGCCTGAATGGAAGCCACCTTAATAATCAACGGATGATCGGTATCATCAATAATAATGTTCATTCCCGACAGACGGATTACCTCATGCAATTGATTGCGGCGTTCGTTGACATTTCCCCATTTTGGCATGAACGTACGGATTTCATAACCCTTGTCTTGAATAGCCTGCGGTAAATTTTGTCCGATAAGTGACAGTTCACTCTCGGGCACGTAAGGAGTAATTTCTTGTGTAATGAATAAAACTTTTTTCGCGCTCATGTTATTATTATTGCTCATAAACATTTTGCAAAGATATAAAAAATAGACGCTCAAGGCAAATACGCTTTCGAATAATTCCTTATAGTATGTTAATGATAGGCAGGATTATCCTCAAATAACCTTATCTTTTTCAGTACAAAAAGGGAGCAGCCGCAAAATATTTATTCTTTTTGCACAATCTGTTTCTTTATGTGGCGAAAATATGGTTACTTTGCACCCGAATTATTAAAAAGCATTTTAATAAACACAAGGAAATGAAGTTGATTCAAACTATTAAAGAGCTTCGGGCGGAATTGGATACTCTCCGTAAGGAAGGAAAGTCCGTCGGACTGGTTCCTACAATGGGAGCTTTGCACGCTGGTCACGCCTCATTGGTGAAGCGGGCTGTAGCAGAAAATGATGTAGTGGTAGTCAGTGACTTTGTAAACCCTACACAATTTAACGATCAGAATGATTTATTGAAGTATCCCCGCACCTTAGAAGCCGACTGTAAACTACTGGACTCGTGTGGAGTCACATTTGTATTCGCCCCTTCCGTAGAAGAGATTTATCCGGAACCTGATACTCGTCAGTTCAGCTATGCACCGCTGGATACGGTAATGGAAGGAAGGTTCCGTCCCGGACACTTCAACGGGGTTTGTCAGATTGTGAGCAAGTTATTCATGATAGTTGAACCCGACCGTGCCTACTTCGGAGAAAAAGATTTCCAGCAATTGGCCATCATCCGCGAAATGGTACGCAAATATCCGTTCAACCTTCAGATTGTGGGATGCCCCATCATACGCGAGGACGACGGACTGGCACTGAGCAGCCGTAACGCCCGTCTGAGCAGCGAGCAACGTACTCAGGCCCTGCAGATTTCCAAGACTCTGTTTGCCAGTGTAGAATACGCGAAAGCACACACCCTGACAGAGACCAAGACTTTTGTGGAAAAAGCCATTGAGGAGGCAGAAGGACTCACCATCGAATATTTCGAAATAGTAGACGGAGACACGCTGCAGGCCGTATCGGAATGGAATGACAGCAACTACATCGTAGGATGCATCACCGTGTACTGCGGAGAAGTCAGATTAATTGATAACATCAAATATAAGGAGCATCAATCATGATGATAGAAGTGTTGAAATCAAAATTGCACTGCGTGACGGTTACAGAAGCTAACCTAAACTATATGGGAAGCATTACCATCGACGAGGATCTGATGGACGCGGCCAATATGATTGCAGGCGAAAAGGTGCAGATAGTAGACAACAACAACGGAGAACGTTTTGAGACGTACATTATAAAAGGAGAGCGCGGATCGGGCTGCATCTGCCTGAACGGCGCTGCCGCACGTAAGGTACAGGTAGGGGATATCGTCATCATCATGTCTTATGCGTTGATGGACTTCGAGGAAGCCAAATCGTTCAAGCCGACAGTGGTTTTCCCTGACACCTCATCCAACAAGCCGGTAAAGTAAGACCCACGATTATCCGAATGTCCCGTAGGGATTTTCTGTTCAAAACAAGACATAGCGGTCCTGAACCGGTCAGTTCTATTGCCGGTTCAGGACTTTCTTTTTCTCAAGCCCTATACGCCAATACAGGAAATCCATGTCCGGAAGAAAACAGAACCTCACACCAGAATATATATATTTTCTTTTCCATAACCGCAGAAAACAGCAAAGACAAAGAAACTGTAGTGTACTAAATAAGTTGACACAAATTATTTAGTAACATGCGTGAATATCGT
>ERZ1027150.199-NODE-199-length-54522-cov-10.369416_pt1 | contig 54522 bp, 29 predicted proteins | sample MGYA00519276_ERZ1027150 | MGnify/ENA primary metagenome ERZ1027150 (study PRJEB26926, sample SAMN06164860) | human gut metagenome | biome: ENVO:00009003; feature: ENVO:2100002; material: ENVO:00002003 | host: Homo sapiens | place: USA | collected 2012 ... | reverse complement strand
GGTTTTGGGTGTGCAGTTCACCGTCGCGCCAGGCCGATTCGGCGGCGAGCCCGCCGTTGTCGCTCATGAAGATGAAGATGGTGTTGTCCGCTTCGCCGTTCTTTTCGAGCCAGTCCATCAGGTCGCCCAGACTCTTGTCCATGCCTTCGATAAGGGTGGCATAGGCGGCTTCGTGGTCGGTCATGCCCTTCTGCTTGTATTTGTCGAAGAAGCGTTTGTCCTTGTTCAGGGGCACGTGGATGGCGTAGTGGGCCATGTAGAGGTAGAAGGGCTGGTTGTAGTTCCGGGCTTTGTCCAAGGCTTTGAGGGTTTCGAGGGTCAGCGCTTCGGTGACGAAGGTTTCGGTGCCCCAATACTTTTCGAGTCCGGGGACGGACATCAGCGAGGTGGCCCGGCCGTCCTTCGTGTGGCCGTAGTTCTCTTCGCCCAGATAGCTGGCGAGGCCTCCGGCGGCATGTCCGGCAATGTTCACTTCGAAGCCCCAGTGGTGCGGGTCTTCGCCCGGGGTGTCAATGGCGCCGAAGTGGGCTTTGCCGCAGTGGATGGTGTGGTAGCCGCTCTCCTTGAGTAGTTGCACGAAGGAGGTTCCGACAAAAGTGTTGCGGGTGCCTGCCACCTGCGCCACGCCGTTGTAGTTCCAGTCCGGCACGGCCAGCAGACTGTCTTTGCGGTCGGGCATCGTGTTCTTTCGCAACGTCCAGTTGGTCACCCGGTGGCGGGCGGCGTTGGTTCCGGTGATGAGGCTGCATCGGGTGGGAGAGCTGATGCTGCTGGCGTAGGCCTGCGTGAACATCATTCCCTGGCGGGCGAGGCGCTCCATGTTGGGGGTTTCATAGAGCTGGTTGTAGCGCGTCTTTTGCGTCCAGAAGGGGAGGGAGGTGTCCTGCCAACCCATATCGTCCACCATGAAGAGGATGATATTGGGGCGTTTGCCCGCACGTTCGCTGGTCGGCGTATTCTGTGCCTGCAGGGCGGTGGCTGCCAGCGGCATCAGGGCGAGGGGGAATACTGTTTTTTTGTTCATAGGGGGTATTGTTTTGGTGTTACTTTACGATTTTTATTTTTCCGGCTTTCTTTATCGGGATGCTTCGCAACTCTTGCTTGCCGCCTCCTTCTACCCATACTCTCAGGGTACCGGGGCAGCGGACGTTGAGGGTGAGCGTCCGGTCGGTGCGCTCCAGAATTTCGACTGTGGCGGGCGAGAGGTACTTCTTTTGTATGCCTACCACCGCCCAGCCCTGACGGATGGGGCAGAGGTGGAACAGGCGGTCGGTGAAGCCGTTCAGCTCCACTTGCTTCACGGCAGTCAGCTTTTCGGCGGTCTGCTCTTTCCAGTCGAAGAGGAGCACGGCGCTTTCGGTGGGGGCCTCACCCTGTAGCAGATAGTCCTCCGGACGGATGCATGCCGTCACCTGCCGATGCTGGGGCGAAACGTTCAGGTTGTAGCAAATCAACGCCACCGCCTCGTCTCCCGCAGGTGCCGATACCCGGTAAGCCTCGCCGCTCCACAACGGATTGGTGAAGATGGATTCGGGGGTGGGAACCGCCGGTGCCGCAGGACGGAATATCTTTCCTTTTTCGTCAATCAGCGGGAGGATGTTCTCCCGGATGAACTCCCCGGGGGAGTCAGACAGGTACACCGGCCCTCCGGAGATGGCCTTGGAGCGTGCCATCAGGTCACCGCAGATGGTGTCGGAGGAGTGGAACATGTCGTGGTCCGGCCATACGGTCTGCTCCAGCAACAGCGTGTTGGTGTACGACTGGAACAGATGCGACTTGGCCATGTTTTCGTCATACTTCTTATAGTCGATGCTGACGCGGGTGACGCCGCTGTACTGTGTGTGGTCGGTGTTTACCACATTCTGCGCCATGCAGTTCATCAGCCCCGTCCGCTGCCGGTGGGTCTGCTGTTCCAGCGCCAGATTGCAGGCCTTTGCCTGGCGCACCACCTGCGTGCCTCCCATGTAGAGAGGCAGGGTGAATGCCTGGTTGTCTATCTTCAGAAAGTCGAAGCCGTTCTGCTTCATCGTCCGGATGTAATACTCGTAGAAGGTTTCTATCTGTTCCACGCTTCTGCCGGGCAGCAAACTGCCGTTGTGTGGATAGAGTGCCTGTTTTATTTCCGCCGGGAAGTCGTTTTCCTCGGATATGCCCATCCAGTAGCCCGAAAGGCTGTACCACAATCCCATCCACCGGATTCCATTCGCTTGCTTCCGTTTCATGATGTTTGTCCATCCTTCGGGGAAACGTTTCTTGTCGGGCACGAAGCTCGTCAGGCGGCGGTCCTTGTTAGCGATGTGCCCGTCGTCTATCAGCACGTAGCGCACCGGAATGCCGGAGGTTTCGATGGCATCCATGTCATTCAATATTTTGCTTTCGTCGATGTCGTAATGATAATGCTCCCAGGTGCACCAGCCCAGGTAGTCGAAGGCTTCGAAGTAATCCTTCTCCTCCCTCGGCTTCAAAGCGGATGTCGCGCCGTCGCCGATGAGTGCCCGGTATGCCTGTCGGAGGGCGTTGTGCACCGATGGGGCTTTCTGAACGAGAAGAAGCGGGAGTTGCCCCGACAAATAATCTTCTCCCAACGTAGATATATATAAGGTGAGCGTTCCGTCGGCATTCACCCGGAACCAACTGATGCTGTTGTCTCCCGCCACTGCCTTGGCAAACAGAAACTCACCATCGGCCAACCGGAGCAACAGCGCGTCTCCCAGTGTCGACGGGCGGGCATTGGAGGGAATGCCCGGGTAATCGTCCTGCGTAATTTCTCCCAACCGGCCGAATACCCAGGGAAGTAGCCGGTTCGTATTGTTGGGCCATTCAAAATCGCCGGGACGGGAGTCGCGGCTGAAGAATATGCCGCCGGTATAGTCGGGAAGCACAATCCGGTAGGAAAGCGTATTCCGCCCTTCGGGCACCCGGTGTTCATAGAGCATGGGCGCCGCGGCATTCTCCAGGTCAATCCCTTGCTCCATCCGGCAGGCCGGCACGTTCTCGAACGATTTGCCTTTCTGATAGACGAACGGGCTTTGGGCCATTGCCGTGGTTCCGGCAAAGATACCGGCTGCCACCAGCAACCGTAAGCGGATGATGTTCTTCATGGTTCTTTCTTGATGTTTTTATTCTACGGAGTATGCGCTGAAGTCGATGATGTCCGGCAGGGCGATGGCTTCTGCCACAGTCAGTCTCAGTGCGGTTGCTTCTACCGGTTCGAACCTCTCGATGCGTTTGTGCCCTACGGACTCTCCGGTGCAGACCATCTGCCACTTGCCGTTCACTTTGGCTTCCACTTTGTATTGGCGGATGCGTTCTCCGTTCACTATGTTTTCCCGGATGATGCAGTAGTTTACGGATTGCTTCTTTCCAAGACTCAAGGTCAATCGCTTCTTTTGTCCCGAGGTTCGGGCTATCGGCAAGGAGAAGCGGCGGTTGATTTCATCTCCTATCTCCTTCAGCCGTTGTGCGTCTCCGGCGGGAATCAGTCCGGTGGGGTCGGGCGTCAGTCCCAGTATGAGGGTGGCGTTTCGGCCCACCGACTTTTCGTATTTATCCATCAGGTCGGGCAGGGAGTAGATGTTGTTCTCGTCGTCCGGCTCCCAGAACCATTCGTGGCGTCCGTTTGCTCCCCGCAGCGGGGTGTCTGCCATGGCGGGCACCCAGTATTGCCCGTCTTTATCGCCGTGCTTCAGTAGTGCGTTGTGGTCGCGTGCCGGCTCGGTGGCATTGCTGTGGCTGTATGGATAAGGGAAAGTGGACCAGCAAGGATATCCCACGGTGCCCGATTCCGAACCTCCCCAGCGTAAGTCGGCACGGTCCACGTTGTGGTAGAACAGGCATTCGGGCTGGTATTTGTTGACGATAGGCTCCACATCCGGACCGTCACCGCGCGGGTCATCGGCTCCACCGTCAAACCATATCATGTAGAGGTCGCCGTAGCGGGTGCAAAGTTCCGTAACCATCTTTTCGCACAGGCGTTTGTACCATGCCTGGCGGTTGCGGGCGAATTCACCTTCTCCTTCCGCCTTGAAGTTATGGATGCCCAGCAGGGAGTTCCAGCGGATGCCGATATAAATTCCCGGTTGCAGGCCGTATTTACGGCAGGAGTTCACGAAGTCGCGCACGATGTCTCCTTTGCCGTCCCGCCACTTTACGGCTTTCAGGCAGTATGGGTTGGCGTCGCTTTGCCACAGCCCGAAGCCGGTTTCGTGAGTTGCCGTCAGTACGGCGAATTTGCATCCGGCGGCTTTGGCGGCCTGCACCCACTGGTCGGTGTCGAGTTCGGCGGGGTTGAAGATGTTGTAGTCTTCGATGGGGCTGATGCGGTTGTTGCCTTGTCCGTAGCGGATGCCGTCGAACACATGCAGGTCGTAGTGAAACACTGCTCCCAGTTCCGCTTCGTGCCACTTCAGCTGGTGAGGCTTGGGGACGGGGATGTTCTGTTGTTGTGCGAAACCGCAAACGGAACTGATGAGGAGGAGCGTGAGAAAGTATAATCGCTTCATGGTATTAAAATATATTAGGGGGTTAAATAATCGGCAAATGAATCGTTGGTATGCTGCAACCACTTCTTGAGTTGCTTGTTGAATAGCCGGACCATTTCGGGGGATTGGGCGGCAATGTTGTTCATCTGGCAGGGGTCTTTGGTCCGGTCGAAAAGGACTGTTTCATCTATCCTGCCGTCGGTGGCATGAACGGCAAATGTATGGGTTGCGGTGCGCAGTCCGCGATAGCCGGTGGCATGGTTGTCGTACTGTACGAAGTAATAAGGCTGCACAATGTCTTTCCGGCTTTCTCCGAGAATCTCGCGGGATAAGTCGAAAGTCTGCACCGTTTCGGGAATCTCCTTTTGGAATCCCATCATCGACAGCAGGGAAGGATACAGGTCGGCAAAGGCAATCATCAGCTGTTCATCCTTGCGCGGCTTTATCTTCTCCGGCCAGGAAATAATCATCGGAACGCGCATTGATTCCTCGTAAAAGATATCCTTTCCTGCTTGGTTGTGGGCGCCCATGCAGATGCCGTGGTCGGATGTGAATACTACAATCGTGTTGTCGAAAAGCCCGCTGCTCTTTAATGCGTCTACGATGCGCCCCACATTCTCATCTACGCCTGTGACGCAGGCATAGTAATTGCGTATGTTGTTTCTGAAGTAGTCTCCCATTTCGGTTCCTTTGGCGGGTATGTCCGGCCGGTTGGCGCAGAGGGCTTCCACATCCAGGTCTTCATACATGGCTTTATAATTGTCGGGCACTAATTCGTAACCGGTATGCGGCGGATTCATTGACACGACCAGGGCGAAAGGCTGCTTGCTCTCTTTTTGCGAGCGGATGTATTCGATGGCTTTGTCCGCTTCGTAGGCAGGTCCCCATTGGTTGACATAATAGAAGCTGTCACGTGGCGCAGTCGCACTCCAGTACATCGGCTTCAGATGGTAATCGTAAGTCCCGTAGGCTATCCAGTGCTCAAAACCGTGACGGCGTTCGGGAGGACACCATTCGTTCCAGGCTATCTTGCCGCGGTTGTTGTAGGTATCTACGTAAGGCTGATACGGAGCATCCAGGTGCCATTTGCCGATATATCCGGTGCGATAGCCCATCTCTTTCAGTACGTCGCTCCAACAGCGGGCATCCTGGGGAAGCTCTACTCCGTAAGGGGCTGTTTGCGAGTTGCAGTTACCCGTCACCTTGCTGTGCAGGGGGTACATGCCGGTCATCAGCATGCCTCGTGCCGGCGATGAAACCGGATAGCTGCTGACGGCATTGGTGAATAAAACGCCTTCGGAAGCAAGCCTGTCCAGGCAAGGTGTCTTCACCGGCTCTTTCCCGATACAGCCGAGCGCGTCACCCCGGTATTGGTCTGCCATGATAAAGACGAGGTTGGGGGACGTCTGGGCGGCAAGCGGAAGGATCGGAGCAGCGAGTGCTGCTCCGATGAACCATCTCAGGTGGTATGTTATCCCTGTTGTAATATCCATAAGTACAAAAATAGTTTTTTATTGAAGTGATACATAAGGCTATTTTATTGCAAATGTAGCCTCATAGAGGTTTCAGGAGCATACATATCTTTCTCAATCTGCATACATATTTAATTCATCAGGCATTTCTTTGCTGCTTTTTTGCATGCTTTGAGTTTATTTTGTTCTTTTGCATCAAAGTCTGATGCTATGAAGTATGTTAATCTCATTTGTCTTGTTGTTGTTTTAATGGTGTATCCGTTTATCTCCGGTTATGCCTTTTTTGATAAAGACATTCGCTTACTGACAATGCAAGATGGATTGGCAGACAATAGTATCTCCTATATATATAAGGATATAGATGGATTTATGTGGTTTGGAACCCGAAACGGGATGAGCCGCTACGATGGAAAAACGGTAAAGAACTTCAAAACGCAAGAAAACTATACGCCTGTTTCCGCTATTGTAGAGATGTCAGATGATTGTTTGGGAATGATTTCCGAAGGCTTGCTTTACTTCTTTGATCGGAAAGTAGAGTGCTTTCTTCCTGTTGAGCTGGAAGGAACATCTGTCGGCAAACTGGCTCTCTCTTGCTTGTTGCCGGTGGATGAGACTTCTTTTTGGGGAGTATCCGGCGATGGATTACGCCTATATCGATGGGAGAAACAACAGACTCAGCAAGGAGATACCTCTGTCAGGGTGAGTTTGCATAAAGAGTTCAAACTCTTATTGGAAAAAGGAGAGAGCTTTTCTGCCATTTGCTGGGATGAAGACGAGGAACAGTTGTGCCTTGCTACGAACCTGGCCCATTTGCTGTTGTTTCGTCCCGATGCTCCGGATTCATGCAAAACGATTTTGTTGGATGCGTTAAAGCCAATCCGCGTTACTTCCATCTTGAGTGAGAACGGCATTGTATGGGTATCGACCATTTCCCGCGGGATTCTACGTTATCATAAGAAGAACGGACTGATTGACCGTATTTCTTATGGCGGGAAAGGAAAAGAAAATCTACTTTCCCATACAGACGTTTATCAGCTGGTGTCTATGGACAATAATCGTTACCTGGCGGTGACGTGGAGTGGCTATACTTTGCTGATGCAGGATAAAGAGCATTCGGAGGAACTCACGAGTGAGATTTATAATTATACAACATCGCAAGTATGGCGCAATCTGGAAACCCGTATGATTTCTGTATTTTATGATCCGAAGGGTATGCTCTGGATCGGGACGGATGGTGGCGGAGTAATCTATTCGGATTTAAGGTCGCAATTCTATAATTACTTCTATCAGGACAGGCATAATGAAATTTGCGGAATCACGATGGATGATCATTACATGGTGTGGCTGGCTACCTATCATAAAGGTATTATGCGGAGTGATGAGCCGTATGAACCGGGAATGAAACTTAGTTTTTCTACCGTATACCCAGAGAGTGGAGAGGGGACGTCCATGCTCTGCTCCTTGAAAGATAAGCAAGGGAATTTATGGTTTGGAAACAAGAACGGGACGTTGGCTGCCTATGACAGTCGGCAGCAACGTTTTTCCGTGTATACGCTGTTTGTGGACGGGGTGGCTAATACCTCTCCTGTGTGGGCATTGCATGCGTGTCGTCATAAGGGCATATTGATAGGTACGGAGAATGGGTTGCTACGTTTTGACCCTGAGGAAAGGGAGTGCATACACCTGCCGGTGGAGCGGAATTTGGAAGGCAATATGCCGCTTTCCATACGTGCCATTGCTGAAACTGATGACGGAGCCTTCTGGTTGGGTACCAGCAACCAGGGGATTTGTAAAGTGGTTCTTTCTGCTTCCGGCGATATATCCGTGAAACAGGGCTATGAACGGCGGACGGGCATTGAGCCCCACTCTGTTCGCTCCTTATTCGCTTCTGCCGACGGTAATCTGTATGTGGGGTATATGGAGGGTTTTGCCGTTTTGTCTCCCCACGCGAATGCGATTCGTGAATACTATACCACTGCCGACGGGCTGTGCAGTAATTTCATCGGTTGCATAATTGAGGACGACAAGGGGCACATCTGGTTGGGGAGTAATTCGGGGATTTCCCGCTATAGCCGCCATCAGCATCTTTTTTATAATTACTATATATCGGGCAGCAACCGTTCAGCGCAGTTCGGTAATGGTACCTTGTTTTTTGGAAATAACCAAAGCCTCACTTACTTTAATCCGGATGAAGTGGAAATTCATCCGGCGGATGAACGGGTATTGATAACCGGGCTGGAAGTAGATAACCGCTCCGTAGAAATAGGAGAGGAACGGCATAAACAATTAGTGCTTAGCCAAGGCATCTCTTATACCCGCCGGATTACGCTGAATAATGACAACCGGGACTTTTCCCTCAGCTTCAATAATCTTTCCTACCTGGAGGGGCAGCAGAAATACAACTACCGACTTTGGCCTTACCAAACCAACTGGCTGATATCCGATGACGGCGGGAAAGCCTCGTACACCAACCTTCCTGCCGGAAAGTATATCTTCGAGGTAAAGAACATCTATCCTGACGGACGGACGGGTGAGGTCACTTCTTTGGACATTCATATCCTTCCCCATTGGAGCCGTACGATGCCCTTCAGACTTTTCATCCTCGTTCTGCTGGCAGGAGCGGTAGTCTACCTGATACGCATGATAAAGTTGCGCCAACGTCGTTTGAAACGTGAGATGCAAATGGAGCATGAGTTGCTTGCCGTCAACCTGGAACGCGAGAAGGAACGGCAGATACGGATGGAGCGGGAGAACTTTTTCACCGGAGTGGCTCATGAACTGCGCACGCCGTTGACGCTTATTCTCTCTCCACTGCGTGAGTTGATGCAACAGTGCAATCCGGGGGACTCTTCCTATAAAAAACTCTCGTTGATGTATAAGAACGGTAACTCTCTGCATATGTTGGTGGATCATCTGCTTTATGTACAGAAGATAGAAGCTGGAATGGTGAAACTGCAATTATCGCAGACTGGTGTCGTACAGTTGGTGAAGGATGTCGCGGAGTCATTCCTGTTGATAGCGGAAACGAGAAAACTCGGCTTCAAGGTGACTTTGCCTGAAGATGAATTATTACTGTGGATAGATGCGGCGAAGATTTCTTCGGCCATCCGGAATCTGCTATCGAATGCTTTCAAATATACCGCTGAGGGAGGGAGTGTGCTGCTTTCTGTTTCGCAGACGGTGATGGACGGGCAGGAGTACTGTCGCATTGCTGTTTCGGACACAGGCAAAGGAATTTCGAAAGAATTGCAGAAGCGTGTTTTCGAGTCGTTCATTACGGGAGAGAGTCAACCGGAACTTTCTACCAAGATAGGGATAGGTCTGCGTATTGTGAAAAATACGATGGACTTGCATCACGGTACGGTCACATTGGAGAGTTCGCTCGGAGAGGGAAGTACCTTTGTCTTATATATTCCTGAGGGCAAGGAGCACTTTGCCGGGGATGCTTCAGAACAAACGGATTATACTTTGTACGGCAAGGAGAAAGAAGGCGTGGCGGAACTCCCGTTGCGGTGCGGCGAGGATATTGACACAAAGAATGAAAGTGGGAAAAGCCTGTTGGTGATAGAAGATAATGAGGATATCCGGGCTTATATTTGCGGTCTTTTCACTTCGAGATATATCGTGTATGAGGCTGCCGATGGTGAAGAGGGAGTACGCATGGCAAAAGAAAAGTTGCCCGACCTGATTATTTCGGATATCCTGATGCCCTTGAAGGATGGTTTCGCTTGTTGTCGTGAAATACGCGGCCAATGGGAGACAGCTCATATTCCTATCCTCATACTCACCGCCAAGGCTGAAGATGCCGATGTGCTGCGAGGCTCCTATAGTGGTGCGGATGAATATATGATGAAGCCTTTCAATCCGGAAGTATTGAAAGCGAAAGTGGAAAACCTCATCTTGCAACGCGAACGATTGAAGCGTATTTACACGAAGGCGCTCGTCCTGAAGCGACAGAGCAGCGATGAAAAGAGCGAGGACGCCTTCATGCAACAACTGATACAAGTAGTCGAGGCCAATCTTTCGGATGAAACATTCAATGTGAAGTCATTGGCTAACCAGCTCAATATGAGCCAACCGACACTGTATCGGAAAGTGAAGCAACGGAGCGAACTGGCCGTGGTGGATATTATTCGCGGCATACGCATCAGCAAAGCGGCTTCGCTGATTCTGGAAAACCGGTACTCCGTACAAGAAATCTCGGAGATGGTGGGTTATTCCGATGCCCGTACACTGCGCAAACACTTCACGGAACAGTTCGGCGTTTCTCCTTCTAAATATGTGGATGGCTTCACGGGGTGATTGGCATCTTGTCAATTCTCCGTTGATGGCGTCCGCCTTCGAACTCAGTGCTGAAGAACTCTCTCATAATCATATCAGCTTCTTCCGTACTGATAAAGCGTCCCGGCATCACGAGCACATTAGCATTATTGTGCTGGCGTGCCAAGTGGGCAATCTCTGCTGTCCAACACAGTGCGGCGCGTATACCCTGGTGCTTGTTCAGCGTCATGCTGATGCCTTCGCCACTTCCGCAGATAGCAATTCCCGGATAACACGCTCCGGCTTCAACAGCCAGTGCCAGCGGGTGGGCAAAGTCTGCATAATCGCAGCTTTCTGTAGAGTATGTTCCGAAATCCTTGTACTCCCAACCTTTAACCTCCAGCCAGCCGCGGACGTATTCCTTCAGTTCAAATCCCGCGTGGTCGGAGCAAATTCCAATTGTTTTCATGTCATTAATGTGATAATATGGCAATGTGCCAATATGTCAATGGCTATGCAGCGTATATGGCGCAGCCAATTGGCATATTAGCACATCAGCACATTGAATAATTCTTATAACATTGCTTTTACTTGCTTATAAACATTTTCAGCAGTAAAACCTAACTTCTGATCCAGTACTTTGTAAGGAGCAGAGAAACCGAAAGATTCCAATCCCCAAACTTTACCGTGAGCACCTACCAAACCTTGCAGGTTTACAGGCAGACCGGCTGTCAGACCGAAGACTTTTGCGTCAGCAGGGATGACACCTTCCTGATATCCCGGAGCCTGGCTGCGGAACAGACCTTCGGAAGGAGCAGATACGATACGTACTTTTACACCGTCTTTGCGCAATAATTCGGTTCCTGCCACTAGTGTAGATACTTCTGAACCTGAAGCTACCAATACTACATCCGGGTTTTCATCAGAACCTGCTACGATGTAAGCACCCTTAGCAGCCTGAGAATAGTCGTTTCCAGCAGGCAACATAGCGATGTCCTGACGAGAGAAGATCAAGCCGGTCGGAGTAGTAGTATTCTCCATAGCCAGTTTCCATGCAACCGTTGTTTCTTCTGCATCTGCCGGACGGAGAACCAACATAGAATTGTGTCCTTTATGGTTTTTCAGTTTTTCCATCAGGCGGATCTGAGCTTCCTGTTCTACCGGTTCATGAGTAGGACCGTCTTCACCTACACGGAATGCATCGTGTGTCCAGATGAACTTCACGGGAACTTCCATCAGTGCAGCCATACGTACGGCAGGTTTCATGTAGTCAGAGAATACGAAGAACGTTCCACAAGCCGGAATCACACCACCATGCAGTGCCATACCGATACAACAGCAAGCCATTGTCAACTCGGCAACGCCAGCCTGGAAGAATGCACCGCTGAAATCACCTTTCTTGAAAGCATGGGTCTTTTTCAGAAAGCCGTCTGTCTTATCTGAGTTTGAAAGGTCAGCGGAAGCAACGATCATGTTTTCTACCTGAGTAGCAAGAGCGCCCAATACGGTAGCTGATGCAGCACGTGTGGCAGCACCTGCTTTTTGCTCGATAGCTGCCCAGTTTACTTCAGGAGCCTTACCAGAGAAGAACAGGTCAAGTTTTGCAGCCTTTTCAGGATTAGCCTTTGCCCATTCTGATTTAGCAGCATATTTCTTAGCCATAATTTCCTTCAGTTCGGCAGCACGCTTTGCGTACAGTTCCTTCACTTCGGGGAAGATTACGAATGGATTCGTCGGATCACCACCCAGGTTCTTGATGGTATTTACATAAGCATCACCACCTAGAGGAGCACCGTGAGTCGCACAGTTAGCTTCGTAACTGCTACCATCTGCCTTGCGTGCACCCTTACCCATTACAGTATGACCGATAATCAGGGTCGGGCGTTCGTTTTCTGCTTTCGCTTCGTTCAAAGCGCCACGGATAGCGTCGGGATCATTACCGTTGATCTTGATCACCTTCCAGCCCCAAGCTTCGTATTTCTTGGCAGTATCTTCGATGGTTACGTCTTTGGTTTCAGTAGAAAGCTGGATGTCGTTGGCATCATAGAACATGATGAGGTTATCCAGTCCCAGTGCACCTGCGATACGGCCTGCACCTTGAGAAATTTCTTCCTGTACACCACCGTCCGAAATATAAGCGTAGATGGTTTGCTGCATCACTTCTTCGAAACGGGCTTTCATGAATTTAGCTGCGATAGCTGCACCCACTGCGAAAGTATGGCCTTGACCGAGCGGGCCGGAAGTGTTTTCAATACCACGCATGATGTCGCGTTCAGGGTGTCCCGGAGTGGGGCTGTCCCATTGGCGGAATTCCTTCAGTTCATCCAGTGTGAATTTGCCTGCCAATGCCAACTGAGAGTAGAGCATCGGTGACATGTGGCCCGGGTCCAGGAAGAAGCGGTCACGACCTTCCCATGCTGGATTTTCGGGATCATACACCAGAAACTCAGAGAAGAGTACATTCACAAAATCGGCACCACCCATGGCACCGCCTGGGTGACCGGAATTAGCTTTCTCAACCATAGAAGCAGCGAGGATACGGATATTATCCGCTGCACGGTTCATAAGTTTGTTGTCGTTCATATTGATATTTATTTGATTTGAATACTATAATAAAGCAGGTTGAAGTGTCACTTGTTAATTTTAACAGCGACAAAGATAACTCTTTATGCGTAATTCGCAACATAGAAAGAGCCTCTTTTTTTGCGGTACTTCCACCTGCTTCTTGTTTAAAATACAATAAGTCTTTTCGACTGATTTATTGTAACTCTATAGTAACAATAGACTTGGCTGGTAGTTTTATCTTCAATACGCCTTTATTGATTTTTACCTCTTTGAACGGAGCTAATTTTATATTATTAGGGTTCTCAAAAGAGTTGTAATCCGTCAGGTTGGCAGAAGTTAAGATTTCACCAACGGCTTTCTTAGCCTTTACATCCGGCAGGTTGATAGTAACTTCCTGTGCATTGTCGGCATCAATATTAGACATTGAGATGTGTATCTTGCCGTCCTTGTCTTTAGAAGCTGTGGCACTTACCATAGGTACTTTGCGATTATCGCGTACATCCATGATCTCGCAGTTCAGATCGAGTGGGAGGAAAGTGGCATCCTGGTGTACATTGTACATCTTGAATACATAATAAGTGGGAGTCAGCACCATATCTTTACCTTTTGTCAGGATCATGGATTGCAATACATTTACTATCTGGGCAATATTTGCCATTTTCAGACGGTCGGTGTATTTGTGGAAGATATCGAAGCTAAGAGAGGCGACGAAAGCGTCACGCAATGTATTTTGCTGGTAAAGGTGTCCTGGGATAGTGCCGGGTTCTTCATCCCACCAGGTACCCCACTCATCGAGCATGAGGGCTACGCGCTTTTTAGGATCATATTCGTCCATGATGGCGCAGTGCTTTTTGATAACGTCTTCTATCTCACGGCACTTACCCATTGTCCAGTAATAGTCGTCTTTGTCGAACTTAGTGGCTGCTCCCTTACTTCCGCTCCAGCCGGTTACGGTGTAATAATGGAGAGAGAGTCCGTTCATACGTCCACCTACGCGATCCATCAGGACTTTAGTCCAGTTATAATCGTAATCGCTGGCACCACTGGCAATCTTAAATAGACGGTTGCCGTCGTAGTTGCGGCAGTAAGTGGAGTAGCGGCGATATAAATCAGCATAATATTCAGGACGCATGCTTCCGCCGCAGCCCCAGCTTTCGTTACCTACACCGAGGTATTTCACTTTCCATGCTTTGTCACGACCGTTCTGGCGGCGAAGTCTTGCCATCGGAGAGTCTCCTTCGGAAGTCATGTATTCTACCCATTTTGCCAGTTCTTCTACAGTGCCACTACCCACGTTTCCACTGATATAAGGTTCAGTACCCAGCATTTCGCAGAGGTTGAGGAACTCATGTGTACCGAAACTGTTGTCTTCAATTGTGCCTCCCCAGTTATTGTTTACCATTTTGGGGCGGTTCTCTTTCGGACCGATACCGTCCATCCAGTGATATTCATCGGCAAAACAGCCACCCGGCCAGCGAAGTACGGGAATCTGGAGTTCTTTCAATGCATTGAATACATCGGTACGATAACCTTTGATATTGGGAATATCCGAATTTTCTCCTACCCAAAGTCCACCATAGATACAGGTACCCAGATGTTCGGCAAACTGGCCATAAATTTCTTTGGGAATAACTTGTGTGCCTTGGTCGGCATGAAGCGTGATCGTTGCACTTTTTTGTGCGGACAGCGATACGGATGCAGCTAAAAGAACGCTGCTGAATAATAGTTTGTTTCTCATAATGGTTATTAGTTATATGATGTTGGTAATGTTATTTAGTATAAATCATGGCTCCACCCATCGGTTGTATTTCGATGGTAAGGATACCTTTTTTGTTGACGGCGCCTTGTGAAAGACTGGCAGTGCGGGCTTCGTTATCATGGATGATGGATACTTGCTGATTCATCAACCACGGTAAAGACAAATTCAGTTTTATGGATTGCTCGGTGGCGTTGGTGGCGGCAATGTACCATTGATTACCGTATCGACGGGCTATAACGCAATATTTGCCGGGATAGCCGTCAATGAAGCGCGTTTCATCCCACACGGTAGGTACTTTCTTCATGAAATCGAGAATAAACTCCGGTTGTTCTGTCAGGTTGTTGGGAGTGATGCCGAAATGCTGGATACCTGACTGGTAGAGAACGGATGTAGCAATCTGGAAGGCATCGGTCGTTTTACGAAGTGTACCGTTGACTCCATCTTTGGAGAAATGTTTGTTGAAAAATACACCGCCGAAGTCCATAGCTGACACTGCATTGCGGATGAAGGGGTACAATGTGCTTCGTTGAGCTTCTTTGTCGGCGTGATATTGCCCGAATACCAAATTCTCAGATACCAATGCCGCTTCACTGCTCATGTGATTCGGATACATGCGTTCCCAGCCGCGCGGCAAGGTACAACCGTGGAATACAACAGCGATTCCATATTGGTTGGCATCGGTCAGTATGTCTTCGTAGAGTTTCATGGTGGTTTGTTTATCACCGCCAAAGAAATCTACCTTAATGCCTTTTACACCCAGGGTTTTCATCCAGGCCATTTCTTTCTGGCGGGCTGGTGCACTGTCTAAACGATGTTTTGGACCTTGCGGAGCGTCATTCCAGTTTCCGTTGGAGTTGTACCAGAGAAGAACATCCACTCCCTTTGACTGGGCGTAGGCAATGAGCGAGGGCATATTCTCATAACCGATTTGTTTGTCCCATAACGCATCGATAAGGATATATTCGTATCCCATGGCAGCTGCAAGATCAATAAAAGTCTGCTGATCCTTATAATTACAACTGGCATCTTGCCAGAGTATCCAGCTCCAGGTAGAGCGACCGGGTTGATAAACCTGTGTCGGTTCGTAGAGTGGGCGTACATTGTCGTAGGCAGAGGTCGTCTCAACAATTGGTTTCAGGGTCTCACCTACGGTAATGGTTTTCCAGGATGTCAGGGAGGGGATAGATGCTGCAATGGTTGCATCACCTACACCGCCATTCTCTGCTTTTTCCGGAAAAGCAATGGTGTACAAACCGTCTTGAGTTCCTTCGCTGAGCTTTGTTCCTGCATAATGGCTGCTTACACCGGTCTCGGAAACTAACACCCATCCATCATTACCTACATGAAAGAGAGCCGGGAATGTATAGCCCAGTTTGTAACGTGAAGGCGTACCAATAGCCTCATCCAGTGTATATTCTTCTTCATAGCTTGGTTTAGTACCCATCCATCCGTCTCCCGCAGGAGCTTGGGGAGTAATGAAAGTTGTGGTGTATGAAGGAAAGTCAAATCCGGTTGTTTCTTTCTCAATGATGCAGTGTGTATGCTTGGGAGAGGAAATCCGATAGGCTTGTGCAATATCATTGTTGCTTACCCGGAAGATAACTTGTAAAGTATCCCCCTTTTCATTCAGATAGTTGCACACCAACTCATTGGCTTGGTAGTGTACACGGCTTACCTTTGCATGCGGCATTGTGTAAGTCTCATCAATCGTACGTACCTGATGCCCCAGCTGTTTCAGTCTTGCGGAGAAATCTCCGATGCTGGTTTTCAATCCCAACGGAGAAGGCTCCAGGAATATTTTATTGTTATAATGAACGGAATAAATGGGATTTCCGTCCTTTAACTCCACATTTACTTTTAATGCACCGTCCGGTCCTTGCACTTCCTGTGCTGTTAGGGCACTTGAAATTGCCAGGAGGGCGGAGAGTAAAACAATCTTCTTCATGTTCTTTTGCTTTATGATATGTTTCTGACTGAGCTTATTTTATTTGAGTAAGCGGACTTCATAAATAGCAGGTGTCCACTCTGTTCCGTCGGGGCTGAAGCGTATCGGATAGCTGCCTGCACTTAACTTTTGGGGTAAAGAATAGCAGAGCGTTATAAAACCCTCTTTATCAGGTTTGCTGATCGTAGGACTAACGGTCAGTTTTTCATTGTTAAGAAGGATGGCTACCTTGTTATGATTCTCTTTCCGTATAGTGATCATAAGCTGGGCGGCTTCCTCTTTTACTTTGAGGTTATAGCTAAACCAACCTTTGGCACGCCGGAAGTGACGGTCTTTATTGATTCCAGTTTCTGCCTGTTCATATAGAATACCATGATCCGATTCAGGCTGTTGTTCCCCGGGGAAAATGAGATCTACAGTCTGGTTGGCAAGTTCCATTGCTTTACGCTCGCTCAATGCCACTTCTTTGCGGATACTTTCTACTTCAGCTTCGGTTACCTGATGGAAATAAACGGCATAACGGGAATCGTGAAGACGGAAGAAAGGAATTAATTTCAGCGCTTCTTTCTGTGCCGGATAGACGCTACCGGTATAGGTAAATGCAACCAGGTCATCGTTTATCCTGCGGAGTGATTGAGGCAGAGATGCGGCGGAACCTATCAGCATCGGTATTTCTTGCATGGAAATCTGTTTACCATGGGCTATGTGTCCGCCACGGCTGTCATCTGCATAAAGCCCGTCCATATTCTCTGTCCCTGTGGGGCTGGCAAGTACGATGGGACCATACATGAATGCATAGAAATTCTCCCGATCCGGTATTTGTTCCAAGGCAACCTGCATGGGCATATTTAGTGTGATTTCATCTCCGGCTTTCCATTTACGGTGGATGGTCAGGTACTCTCCCGGTTGGGCATTCGTTTCCTGTACTTTACCATTGACGGATACGCTGGCTCCTTTAGCCCAGGAGGGGTAACGGAGTTTGAGGCTGAATGCTTTCTTCCTGCTCTTTTCCACGCGGAAGCGGATTTGCTCTTCGTCGGGAAAACGGGTTTCCTGTACCAGTGTTACCTTTTTCTCTTGCCAGGTCAGGCGGGAGGGGATGAAGAGGTTTACATAGAGGGTATCGTTCGTATGGGCGTAAATAAACTCTCCGTATTTTGTGTGATTCTCCAATCCGGAACCGACGCAACACCACATGGATGTTTCCGGCTGCGAATAAACGCGGTAGTGTCCCGGACGCATAGGGGTGAAGTAAACAAATCCACCCTTCTCAGGCTGTTGCGAGGCAAGAATATGGTTATATAAGGCGCGTTCGTAATAATCGGCAAAACGAATGTCGGGAGAAGTTTGGTAAAGCATCTTCGTTAGGCGAAGCATGTTGTAAGTATTGCAGGTTTCCGGACCTTGTACATCATTCAGCATGGATGTGAAGTTGTCTGCCGGATGAAAGTGCTCACGTACACTGTTGCCACCGATGCAGACGGAACGATGGTTTACCACGGTGTTCCAGAAGAAGCGGGCGGCATGATCCCATTCGGAAGCATGATTCCAGTCTTTATCATCTTGTGCAAGGTCGGCGATACGTTTGTAGCCGATAACCTTCGGTATCTGTGTGTTGGCATGCATGCCTGTCAGGCGGTCTTCATCCTTCACAAGAGGGTCCAGAATCAATTTATGGGAGAAGCGGCGTGCCAGTTCCAGGTATTTCTTGTCACCTGTGATTTCGGCAACATCAGCGAAAGTTTCGTTCAGTCCGCCATGTTCACTGCGGAGCATGTCTTGCATTTGCTGGTCGGTGAGTCCGGCGGTGATGTCTATCATCCAGTCGGTGAGGGCAATTAGCATTTCACGGGCAAGGTTGCTTCCGGCGTAAAGGTAAGCGTCGCGCAGTCCGGCATAAGTTTTGTGTATATTGTATAGGGGTACCCATTTGCCGTTTAGGTCGAAACCTCCGGCGCGGATATTACCGGCTTTAATTTCTTTCCAAAGTTGCAGGCTTCCGGGAGTTCCTCCGATGAATCCGGTGCCTACGGCTTGCTGTGCACGATGTAGTTCGGCGAGCATATAGTTCAGCCGATTGTATATGGCTGTGTCTCCGGTAGCGGCATACATCATGGAGAGTGCGGAAATGTAATGTCCGCCGATGTGTCCGTCCAGTCCGGTGTTTTCCCAGTTGGTATAACTTGGCGCTTTGGGCGTCAGTCCGGCTTCGCGCAGGAAAGGGGCGAGCAGGCGGTCGGGCTCCATGGCCATGATGTAATGCAGGTCAGTCTGTTGAGCTTGCAGGAAGGGGCTTTCCAGCAGCTTAACGTCTTGCAAAGGGAAATAGGAAACTTCTTGTTGGGTTTGAGCTTTCCCGGTCAGGAGAAAACAAAAAAGGAACAGGTAAGTAATAAGGATCGATTTCATATTATATTATATTTGAGGTATAGAGTTTATTTGCTTACTGACGACAATGTTTCGTCAGAGCTGACGATGATGCTTCGTTAGGGCGGGCAACTATGCCTTGCCTAAACGAGCAACGGTACTTTGCCTGAACGGGCAACGGTGCTTTGCCTGATTCAATGCATTGTCCGAGCTTGTAGAACGAATGTATGGGGAGTTGCTTCGGTGCCAACAGCACCCACGTGGCAGCCGAAGCTTCTCCCTCTACTATTACATTCGTTTATTCCTTGAAGTAGGAATTACTTTTTGAATTTCACTGCCGCTTCTTCGATGGGCAGTGCTGCCTTGTAGTTTTCGATGTATGCGTTAAAACCTGCTACATCCTCGGCTGTAGGCGTTATCTCAACACCTGCATCCCCACCAAACACCTGCTCGTCCAGGAAAGCGTCGAGAGGTTGCTTCTTTTCGTTGTTCACAAGGAATGATCCCAGCAACGCAATACCCCATGCACCACCTTCACCGGCCGTTTCCATTACGGAAATGGGTGAGTTCAGTGCTGCTGCAAGTACTCTCTGGCCCACATTTTTAGTCTTGAACAAACCTCCGTGTCCTGTGATTCTGTCAACTTTCACCTTTTCTTCTTTGAAAAGAATGTCATTACCAATCTTGAGGACACCGACAGAAGCGTACAAGTGCGTCCGCATGAAGTTCGCAAGGCTGAACTTGTCATTGGCCGAACGTACAAACATCGGTCTTCCATCTGCAAATCCTGTTACAGGTTCGCCTGAAATGTAATTGAATGAAATGAGACCGCCACAATCCGCATTGCCTGTCAGGGCATGGTTGTAGAGTTTTCCATATACTTCGTTCATATCTACAGGTATACCCAGCAGTTCCTGGTATTCCTTGAACAGGTTGATCCATGCATTGAGGTCGGACGTACAGTTGTTGCAATGTACCATGGCTACGGGACTTCCATCGGGAGTAGTAACCATATCGATCATTTCGTAGGGCTTTGACAGATCTTTCTCCAATACAATCATGGAGAACGAAGAGGTACCTGCCGATACGTTTCCTGTACGCTGCTTCACGGCATTGGTTGCCACCATACCGGTACCGGCATCTCCTTCGGGCGGGCAAACCGGTATTCCGGCTTTCAAATGACCGGACACGTCGAGCATCTTAGCGCCTTCCGGTGTCAGAAAACCTGCATTTTCACCGGCCGGCAATGCTTTGGGAAGAATATCCAGCAACTTCCAGCCGTATCCCTTCGGAGCGATTAACTCGTCGAACTTAGCCACCATTTCAGCGGAGTAGTTCTTGGTAACCGGATCTATAGGGAGCATACCCGATGCATCGCCGATGCCCAATACTTTTTGACCTGTTATCTGCCAATGGATAAAACCTGCAAGTGTTGTCAGATAATCGATATCTTTCACATGTTCTTCGTTGTCCAGAATAGCCTGATACAAGTGAGAAATGCTCCAACGCAGAGGAATATTATAAACGAACAGCTCTGATAAAGCAGCTGCAGCCGCACCCGTATTGGTGTTTCTCCAAGTACGGAAGGGTACGAGAATCTCTTCTTTATCATTGAATGCCATATAGCCATGCATCATGGCGCTGACACCGATTGCCGCCAAGGTTTCTATCTCTATATCATACAGGCTCTTCACGTTTGAACGAAGGTCGGCGTAACAATCTTGCAGTCCATACCAGATGGCCTCAACGCTATATGTCCAAAGTCCGTCCACCAACTGGTTCTCCCAGGTGTGACTTCCTTGAGCGATAGGCTTGTTTTCCTGGTCAATCAAAACAGCCTTGATTCGGGTGGAGCCGAATTCTATGCCAAGAATGGCTTTACCTGCTTCGATGGTTGATTTTGCGTCTGGTTTCATAATTAACAAAGCGCTTTGTTCAACATGTAATATACTTCATTCATGCGCAGTTCTTTCTTGAACTCGCTGATAGTTGTATTTTCATCGATAACTACCATTTCGATACCTGCCATTTCTGCATAATCTTCCCAATATTCTACTGTCAAGTCGTAAGAGAAGCTGGTGTGGTGAGTACCACCTGCCAGAATCCATGCAGCAGCACCTACTTCGAGGTTCGGCATCGGAATCCACAATGCGCTGGCAACGGGAAGTTTGGGCAGCGGTTTGCTCTTGATACATTCCACCTTGTTCACGATGAGGCGGAAACGGTTGCCCAAGTCAACGATAGTAGCGGCTACCCCTTCACCTTGCTTGCTGGTGAATACAAGACGTGCTGTTTCGCTATCGATACCAATGGCAAGACGGTGTACTTCCAGTTTCGGTTTTGCTTCGGCAATCAGCGGGCAAACTTCCAGCATGTGTGCCTGGAGGATAGCGCTCTTTTCACCGTCGAAGTGCAGTGTGTAATCTTCCAGGAAAGAGCATCCTTTCGGCATACCTTGGCTCATGAACCAAGTGGTACGATACAAAGCGGCAGTTTTCCAGTCACCTTCCGCACCGAAACCATACCCTTCTTCCATCAGACGTTGAGAAGCCAATCCCGGAATCTGATCAAAGTCACCGAGGTCGTTGAAGTTGGTAGTAAATGCTTTTGCACCTGTGTCTTTCAGGATACGACGGAGAGCGATTTCTGCTTTTGCAGAGTTCCAAACTTTGGTATAAGCTTCAGTTCCGGTCTTTTCCAGTTCAGGAGCATGGTCGTATTCTTTGAAGTAAGTATCTACCATTGCCTGTACATCTTTGTCTTCCACTGCATTGTAGTACTTCATCAGGTCGTTTACCGGACAGTAGTCTACGTGGTAACCCAAAACTTGTTCAGCAGATACCTTGTCACCATCAGTTACGGCAACGTTGTTCATCTGGTCACCGAAACGGATAATCAGCATATCCTGAGCGTCAGCCCATCCGGCGCAAACACGCATCCATGTTGCAATCTGGCCTTGTGCTTTTTCATCTTGCCAATGGCCTACCACTACCTTACGGTTTTTACGCATACGGGTTACAATGTGGCCGAATTCACGGTCACCATGAGCAGACTGGTTCAAGTTCATAAAGTCCATATCCATGGTATCCCAAGGAATTTCTTTGTTGAACTGAGTATGGAAGTGCAGCAACGGCTTCTTCAGTTCCTGCAAACCGTGAATCCACATCTTGGCAGGAGAGAAAGTGTGCATCCAAGTGATAACACCGATACATTTCTCATCATTGTTAGCAGCTTTGAAAGCCTCAGTAACTTCTTTAGAAGAGTTTACCGTACCTTTATAAACCACCTTTACTGGCAATTTACCGCTGGCGTTCAATCCGGCTACCATTTCATTACTGTGTGCGTCTACTGCGATAACTGCGTCACCTCCGTACAGGAGCTGTGCTCCGGTTACGAACCATACTTCATATTGATCAAATGCGTTCATAATTCTTTAATTTTTAGTTGTTAATTTTTAATTGTCGATTGTTTACTGTCCATAGTAAGCGTTAGGCCCATGCTTGCGGTTGAAATGCTTTTCTACCAACAGCGGATTCATGGTCAGTTTCGGATTGACGGCGTATGCAATGCTTGCCATCTTGGCCACTTGTTCCATTACCACTGCGTTGTGTACAGCATCGTGCGCATCTTTTCCCCAAGAGAAGGGGCCGTGATTCTTTACCAGTACTCCCGGTGTGTGTACAGGGTTCAGCCCTTCAAAGCGCTTTACAATTACATTTCCGGTTTCCATTTCATACGCTCCTTCCACTTCTTCCTTTGTCATATCTGCCGTGCAAGGTATGGCATCGTGGAAGTAATCTGCGTGTGTCGTTCCGATATTCGGAATGTCACATCCGGCTTGCGCCCAGGCAGTAGCGTAAGTAGAGTGGGTGTGTACCACACCACCGATTTCAGGGAAAGCCTTGTAGAGTACCACGTGGGTCGGAGTGTCTGAAGACGGTTTCAATCGTCCTTCTACCACTTTGCCATCGAGGTCAACCACCACCATATCTTCCGCCTTCATGTCGTCATAACTTACACCACTGGGTTTGATGACTACCAGCCCTGTTTCACGGTCGATAGCCGATACATTTCCCCAGGTGAAGATAACCAGTCCATGCTTCACCAGTTCAAGGTTAGCATGGAATACCTTTTCTTTCAGTTCTTCCAGCATAATTTATAATTTAAAATTCGGTGCCTTGCGGTATGCCTTCTCATTGAATTTATATAAGGCAGCTCCGCGTTTGGAACCTGTTTTATCAATTTTATCTGTTTTTTCAATGTAGTCCATTTCGGCTATCCGTTTACGGAAGTTACGCTTGTCTATCTGTTCACCGTAAATAGCTTCGTAGAGGCTTTGCAGTTGAGACAGCGTGAATAACTTCGGTAACAGGTTGAAGCCGATAGGCTCTGTGGATGCTTTCTGTTGCATCAATTCCCGTGCCTGTTTCACCATTTGCGGATGGTCGAAGATCAAAGGCGGTAATTCATTGATGTTTACCCAGTAGGCATTATGCTGGTGCACCAGTTCGCGGTCGTACTCGTTGATGTTGATCAGTGCATAGTAGGCAATGGAGATAACACGTTCTCCCGGGTCACGTTCAACTTCACCGAACGACCCAACTTGCTCCATATATACATTTTCCAAACCGGTGAGTTCCGCTAGTACACGTTTGGCAGCATCATCCACACTTTCACCTTGTTGTACGAATCCACCCATCAGAGACCATTCACCCATTGCCGGCTGAAAGTTTCGTTTCAGTAACAGCAGGTTCAGTTCTCCTTCGTTGAAACCGAAGATGATGCAGTCGATACCAACGTAAAAGGTCGGATTTGAACTATAATAGTTGTTTGTCATATATCTTTGAACTACGAGCTACAAGCTACAAGTGGGCTGCGCTATCATGCCGGATGGCACTCGTAGCCCGTAGCTTGTAACTATTTTACCAGAAATAGATATAGAAAGCGGCAGTGATACCCAGGATAATAATCGTATGGATAATATCCCAATGGTTCCAGCTGGCGCGTGTCTCTGCCAATTGTGCCGGAGTAGAGGTACCGAATACCAATCCCCGTATTTTTTCTTCAGTCGGTGCTTCTGTTGCCAAGCTTACTACAATCACTACAATGATGCAGAACAGGAACATCCATCCGCAGAAGAACAACCAGTTCATATCATAGAACAGATATTTGAATGTACCGCCAGCTACATCTCCTGCATTACTGTAATATACTTTTGCTCCCAGACGTGTCAAACCGATTACCATACCGGCGATCAATCCCCACATACCACCTTGTGCAGAAGTACGCTTCCAGCAGATACCCAACAGGAAGGCTGCGGCGATACCCGGTGCCAATACAGACTGTACATCTTGCAGGTAAGTATAAAGTACATCACCTACGCTACGCATGATAGGTATCCACAAAATACCCAGAATTACAATCACTACAGTTGCCATCTGGCCGATAACCACCAGTTTCTTTTCAGAAGTTTTCGGTTTGAAGCGTTTGTAGAAGTCAATTGTAAACAGCATGGCAGATGAGTTGAACAAAGATGCCAACGAACTCATCAAAGCTGCAAGGATACCGCAAACCACCAAACCTTTCACACCAGCCGGTAACAACTTGGCTACCAGTGTCGGGAAAGCTGCATCGGCATTGGCGCTACCATTGGCCAACATCGGCAAGAAACCTTCACCGCCTGCACCGAGGTACTTCTGATGAAGTGCAAAAGCAATCATACCCGGAATCAAGAACAAGAATACAGGTAACAATTTCAGATAAGCTCCGAAGATAGTACCGCGGCGTGCTTCTTTCTGGTTCTTACCTGAAAGCACACGTTGTACGATGAACTGGTCAGTACACCAGTACCAGAAACCGATGATAGCTGATCCGATTAGTGCTCCCAACCAAGGGAAGTTCGGGTCACTGTTACTACGGATTAATTCCGTCATGGTGTTGCCCTGATCATTAACTGTTACCGCACCACAAATTCTCATCATTTCATCCCATCCACCCAGTTCTTTGAAACCGAGTACAAGGATAATCAGCGACCCTAACAACAAAATCGGTGTCTGCAATACAGAAGTATAAAGTACCGACTTCATACCTCCAAAGATCGTATATAATGCAGTGATCAAAACCAGACCGATAGCTGCAATCCAGAAGAAGTCGATTCCCCAGAGTTCTTCAATGCCGAATACCTGTTGGAATACCAAACCACCGGCATATACTGTAACTGCTACCTTAGTCAATACATAACTGATCAAGGAGATTACGGATAATATAGTACGGGATTGCGGATTATAACGACGTTCCAAGAATTCCGGCATCGTATATACCATACTTCTTGAATAGAAAGGTACGAATACCCATCCTAAAATAAGAATCATCCATCCCTGAATTTCCCAGTGTGCCATAGCCATACCACTGGATGCACCGGCGCCTGCCAGTCCGATCAAGTGTTCCGAACCGATGTTTGATGCAAAAATAGATGCACCAATCGCAATCCATGTAGCGTCACGTCCACCCAGAAAATAATCCGCTGAGTCATTTTGTTTCTGTTTGACAACCCAAACAATAATACCAATCAGAGCTAAAGCAAAGGCTCCAATTACGATCCAATCTAATGCTTCCACAATTCTAATATTTAAAAGTTAACTATTATTTCTCTACTGAGAATTTGAAAATACATTCGCTGTTGTATGTCTGTCCCGGTTCCAATACCACGCTGGGCCATTCCGGCTTATTAGGACTGTCGGGATAGTGTTGTGTTTCCAAGCATACGGAAGCACGTTGGTTGTAAGTGATGCCTTTTTTACCTGTTACAGTTCCATCAAGGAAGTTACCGGTATAAACTTGTATACCCGGTTCGTTGGTATATACTTCCAGAGTAATACCGCTTTCAGGTGAAGTCAGTTTTGCTGCTAATTGAGCAATGTCTCCATTTGTGTTCAGCACCCAGTTGTGGTCATAGCCATTTCCGTTTTTCAACTGAACAAAGTCGAAGTTAGTGATGTCTTGTCCTATCGTTTTAGGAGTAGTGAAGTCCATCGGAGTATCTTTCACCGTTACAATTTCTCCGGTAGTCATGAAAGTGCTGTCCACTGGAGTGTAGTTGTCTGCATTTACATATAAGATATGATCTGTTGCAGCTTTTGAAGGATTACCGGATAAGTTGAAGTAAGAGTGGTTGGTCATGTTGATGACTGTCTTCTTATCTGTAGTAGCGCTATACTTTATATCTATAGCGTTGTCATCTGTTAGTTTGAAAAGAACTTTGGCTGTTACATTACCGGGGAAGTTTTCATCTCCGTCCGGTGAAATACGGGTCAGTTCTAGTGTAGTTTCATCAATCGGGTTGGCCTCATATACTTGGTATTGCCAGCCTTTAGGACCGCCATGCAAGCAATGTCCGAAGTTATTTTGCGGTAATTGGATAGTGTCTCCGTCCAGTACGATTCTTCCCTGGTTGATGCGGTTTGCATAACGACCGATGGAAGCGCCGAAGTCACTTGGGATGTTTACATAGTCGGCAATGCTGTCGAAACCCAGAACAACGTCCTGCATATTCCCGTTTTTGTCGGGAACCATAATAGAAACGATACGTCCTCCAAAGTTAGTGATGCATACTTCCATGCCCGACTTGTTCTTCAAGGTGTAAAGATCTGTTTTGGCATTGTTCACTTCTGTTTGAAAATTCACCGGATTCAGACCGGACAAAGTCAACTCCTGAGCTGGCTTGTTATTGCACGCAGATAACATCAATGCGGCAATTCCTGCAAGTAGAAAACTGTTTTTCATGGTTCTATTTTTAATGTAAATGAGATAATTATCCGATTTTGGGTGTAAAAGTAACACTTTATTTGAGTGTATTAGCTACACTTGTATATGTTATGTAACATAAAAGTAAAAAAACAGCCTCAAATGTCGGGTTGTTGAGGCTGTTTTTAGAGCCCAGATTTACCAATTCCCTACCAAGTCCGTATCAGCTCCTTACCAACTCCCTATCAAGTCCAAATGTATAGACACGAAGCAGATACGGACCAGATACGGTTCATATACTATCCGGATATGGACGGAATCTTATTTTATTTCTTCTTTTTACCCCAATACGTCTTGCTGTTGGTATACCCTGCATAAACAATTGTATGAGTTCTCGGGCTGGCTTCCCAATCCACTTCCCGTTGCAGACATACTTCCACTCCATTGCTGAATGTGATGCGCTGGTTGTCGGCATCATAGTTCCACGTTGCGCCTTTCCAAGAACCATCGGTTACTTTATGATCGGCAGAAAGTGTCATTGTATTGGATGTTTTCTGCTTTCCGTAAGAGTAGGAGAGGTCTATATGTTCCCAACTCCCTGTCAGTTCATCTTCTGTTATAGGCAGTTGGGGCACGGCGCCATAACGTTCCGGCATTACTACCGGCCATCCCGTACTGGTCCATTTGATGGAACGTACATGCCCCATCATCACGGCATTGCTCGCATTGATACCCGGTATATCTTTGGGCAGACGTCCTTGCGAGGCATAATACCAATTCCCATTTCCATCGTCAAAAATAGCACAGTGAGCGATACCTACCCATCCGTTGCTGTTGCTGAACTTGTAGGGGTGTGTAACGATGGGGAGCATTTCGCCGCCGAATCTGGTGAGATCTGTTCCGTCAATGCCTAAGTAAGGACCCAGAATGCTTTGAGAACGACACACGCGTGTGTTATAAGGTACATCCAATGCATCATAAGCCATGAACAGGTAATAATATCCAGTGTTTGGATTATAAATGATTTCCGGTCCTTCGGATGCCTGCCAGCGATTCCCAATTTGGCGGGTGACGAGTAGTTGCCCGTAAGGAGCTATATCTTCTTCCGTTCCCCAAGGCTTGGGCAATGTATTCAGTGGCTTTCCGGTGGCTGCATCTACTTCCAGCGCCGCTATGCCGCTATGCCATGAGCCGTAAACCAGATAGTGCTTGCCATCTTTGTCGATAATATAACTGGGGTCGATTGCATTCCATTTATAATAGCAATTTGTCCAGTCATCGGGCTTGACGTTGAAATTTAATTCTTTATCAGAGGCATTTGTGATGACGTATCCTTTGTCTTCCCAACCTCCATTATTGGCAGGGTCGGTGTTTTCCATCATGCCGATAAAGGCACGTTCGCCCCAAGTGTTCTCACCGTTGAGCAAGCCCGGGCATACGATGGAATAGTACATGCGGTAAAGCCCGTTTCTGACTTTCCGGACACAAGGTGCCCAATAACCAAAGGTATTTATGGCAGGCTGAACTTCATTCAACCCCATGGCTTTGCGTATTTCGTTCAATTTAGGAATCACCCAGCCGGGTAGTGAGTTCATGGTACCTCCCATGTATTCCCAATTCACGAGGTCTTTGGATCGACGGCAGTGAAAATGTCCGCCGTATTCATGCGCATTGCCATACGAGGCATCCGTCTGATACATATAATAATAACCGTCTTCAGCTAGTACTATACTGGGGTCATGTACATTGGCTAAATTCCATTGGCTTCTGTTGCTCCAGTCTGCAATGCTGGTATAATCATCAGGATAGGAAGGAGCTATGTATTTATCCAATTCGGAAGTAATGCTGCGGGCTGCTGTTGTGAATGAAATTTCTGTTGAATAGACTGGATTTCCATTGGCTACAGTAGCAAAAGCCTTGGCATAGTATTTAGTTTCAGGCTCAAGTTCCGTTATGGTCAGGTTGAGTGACAGACCTGCGCTGCTCATTTCAACAGTCCGGTTGGAAATGGTCGGATTAGACTGGGTATCATAACAAATACCTTTCTTTAAGATAGCGGATGGGGTATTTGTTGTGATAGTCGCAATTATAGTTGCTCTATCTTCCGTAACATTTGACACAGATGGTGCCGAAATGGAAATAGTTGTCTCGTCTATGTCAGGCTCATTGCTTTCGCTGCTGCACGCTCCTGATAAAACTGAATAACTGAAGAGTAATAGGGTCCACTTGAAGAACTTCATAAGTAAATTGTTATTGGTAAATTAGTACTATAGAGAAACAAATTACGAGTTACAATTTAAAAGCATTGCTTTTATAATTGTAACTCGTAATTAATATAGTTTTATTCAGTAGGTGTCTCTTCAGAAGGTGTTTCCGGTTCTGTTACTCCTACAGTCATTTCCACTTCAGGCGAATAAACTACTCCATTAGGGTAAAGAGTAGCAAAAGCCCGTACATAATATACAGTATTGTCTGCCAACTCAGTCAGAGTTGCTTCCATCTTTCCATTCTCAGGAAGAGTTTTCACTGTGGCACTGTAGATGGTAGGATTCTTGGAGGTATCATAGCAGAAACCATAGGCCATTACTCTGATAGTGCCTTCATCCAGATCTTTTTGACTGACCATTACATCAGAAGTTGCTATGGCAGTAGGGGCTGCAATCTCGGTCAGTACGGGAGTACCGAGTGAGAGTTCACCGTAATCGTTATCATCGTCGTCACAAGCGGTAAAACCGATTAGCAGTGAGCAACTTACCACTAGTATACTTAACCATTTATTAAGTTTCATATTTTCGGAGTTTTAATGAGTTTATTTTTTTATTGCATTTCCCAGCCGGGATTTTGTCCTAAGTTAGGCAATCTCTTGATTTCGGCATCCGGTATGGGGAAGTAGTAGTTTTTCGGACTGTTGAAAGCACGTGATTGGTGCATTTCCGCCGGACCGTAATTGAACACCGTACTTTGCCCCGGAGTTACAGCTACACCGTAAAGGTTATAAACCTGCTGGTAGTAGGGCAGATTCTTTTCGCTGGCGGCACTTTTGCTTTCGAATAACTTCCAGCGGCGCTCGTCGAAGAAACGATGGTCCTCGAAGCAAAGTTCGATGCGGCGTTCGTTGCGGATACGTTCGCGAAGCTGCGACTGGCTCATTCCACTGTAGGGTGGCATGCCTACACGGGCACGCACTTCGTTCACATATTGATAAGCATTGTCCGGACCTTCAGCTTCGTTGATGGCTTCGGCAGCATTCAGCAATACTTCGGCATAGCGGAAGATAGGACAGGCGTGTGTATAAGTAGTCGGACTCTTGAACGACATATTATTCAGGAACTTCTTAGTATAGTATCCGGTGAGTGTTCCACCGTGCAGTTCATGATAATCTTTGCCGGAACCATAAGTAACATCTACTTCACGTTCTTCATCTTGTTTTGCATCTCCCCAGATAGAACCGTGGTGCAGAATGGTTTGCTCCAAACGTGGGTCACGGTTGGCGTACGGATTCTGCGGATCGTAAGACGGATCTTTATCTATAGGAAGACCATTTTTAGTTTCATAGCTATCCACCAAGTTCTGTGTCGGATTGGTACGTCCGGTTGAGTTTACACTACCACTGAATCCGCAGGGAGCTAGGAACAGTTCAATTTCACGGGTTTGCCATTCTGAACGGCTCAAGATATACTCGTTGTTCAGGTGAGGCGTGGAAACGAAACATTCATAATAGTTCTTGTCCGTATCATTATCTGCCGTAGTATACAGTCTGTACGGATTGCTCTGGGTTCTGTTTTTCGTGATGAAGTCTGTTGCAGCCGTTGCAGCTTCCCTCCATAGGGAAGCGTCATTGTTAGGATTGTGCAAAGGTGATGCTCTGTACAACAATGCTCTTGCTTTCAATGCATACGCTGCAGCACCGTTCACACGTCCCCAGTTCAGCTCTTCCTGTGCATACCGGAAAGGCAACACGTCTTTTATCTTATCACATTCGTCAGCAATCCATTTCAGTGCATCGGCGCAATTGGTGCGTGCCATGTTCATTTGTTCCGGATTGGTGTATTCGAAAATGATGGGCTCGCCGTTCTCATCTTCACCTACGATGGGGATATCGCCGAACCAACTGGCCTGGTCGAAGTGGAAGATGGCACGGAGCAGTCGGGCTTCAGCCATGTAACGGTCGTACAAACGGTTGTCGTCACCCTCCATTTCAGTATTCTTCACAACGCTTTCGCGGGCATACTTCAGAAAGTTGTTGGCGGCACGGATGCCTTTGAAGTTCTTTGGCCAGAAATCTTCTGCAAACGAATGTTTGGTTGCGGAATAAGCGTCTGTCAATACACTGTGATAGTAATGTACACTCCAGAAAGAGAGTGCATTATCCGTCATACAGTCGCGTGATGCACCACGGAACTGGCCATCTGTATAACCTACGAACGCATCCGGTAGGTAGGTATATATATTTGCCAGATAGCCGCGGGTATTCTCAAATTTCTGGAACACCTGTTCCGCATCCAGGGTCAAGTCTACCTCTTTGTCTAAGAAGTCGCTGCAAGAGGTGAAATTTACAGCCAGCAGTGCGGCTGCCATATATTTGAATATCTTTTTCATATTTCTCTGTTTTTCATATTAGAAACCAATGTTTATACCGAATGTAAATGTCCGGGTTTTTGGATACCACCATACGTAGCTCATCGGTTTTTCCGGGTCACAACCATCGGGTACGCTGCTCCATGTGCAGAGGTTATATCCGCTGAAGTAGAGACGGCACTTGGTCAGGTTGGCCTTTGCAATCAACCGTTTGGGTAATGAATAACCTACTTCGACGTTGCGGAGTGACAAGAAGTTGCCGTTTACAATCCAAATGTCATTCTGATAAGTTCCCGTATCGCGGTCACTGTCGATGGCATTATAACTACCGTAAGTAGGACGAGGATAGGTTGCATTCACGTTGCGCGGATCAAGCGGATCGTCTGTATAGTAACCCCATGTTTTTACCACTTCGTGGGTACCTTGATTACCCCATCCTGACCAGGCAACAGCCGGAGACAAGAATACATCACGGTTCAGATAAGCGGTGAATACGGCACGGGCATCGAAACCTTTCCATTCGAAACCGAAGTTAAGGGTCGGAATCAACTCGGGGATAATGGTGTATGTATCCGGTATCATGTCGTTAGAGTCAATCTGGCGGTCGCCATTTAAATCTTTGAATACGGCTGTACCGAGTTTCTGTGTACCATTGGAGGCTGCATTATACGGATATTTTTCCGGATGGTCAATAGCATCCTGCTGGCTGGTTGCAATCAGGTTGGCGTCGCTGGCCCATTGAATGAATTTGTAACGGTTCCAACCGCCGACACCGTTGTTGAATGAACTTTCATACAAACCGGCTACAGAAGTGTAGTCATAGATACGATTGCCTGTTTTACGTTGCCATTCCACGTTAGGTTCTGTTTCGTCCATTTCAGTAATCTTATTCGTATTGTAGGTTAACATACCTTCAATATAGTAGTTGAAATCACCAATATGATGACGATGTCCGAGTGTAACTTCAAAACCTTTCGTTTCAGCTTTTCCGTATGAGTCTTTTGCTACGGAGATTCCTAAAAGAGAAGGTACACTGGTGCGAGTAACCAGAATGTTAGAACGCCATTCTTGGAAAGCATCTACCGAACCATAGATCTTTTTATTCCAGAAGTCGAAGTCCAACCCGATATTCAGCATGTCCGAGATTTCCCATTTGTTATTGGCGTTACCAGCCATTGTTTCCGCAAATCCGTTGATGTAAGAACCGGAATATCCAAAACCGTAACCGGTAGCGGAACCATACGTATTTTGATAAGCGTAACGACCTCCACCTGTGGTCGATTGTCCGGCACGACCGTAAGAAGCGCGAAGTTTCAAGAGGTTGATATTTTTATTTTTCAGCCAAGGCTCTTCGGAAGCTACCCAACCTGCGGATGCACCGTAGAAAGTTCCCCAACGTTGGTCTTCCCTGAAATTATCACAACCCATACGTGAGATGTTTCCAGAGAAGATATAACGGTTGGCGTAGTCGTAAGTTACTTGTCCGTTGTATGAAAGATAACGGTTGGAAGATGCATATCCGTTCGATTGGTTACGGTAAGCGCGAGCGAATGCGCGGGCTTCAACGGTGTGTTGACCGAATTTGTTGCTGTAACCTAAACCTCCCATTAGGTTCAGATTGTAGTAGAACTCACGCTGGTTAGGAGTCGGATCACTCAATGCGGAATACGTAGTGTACTGCGTATATTTGAATTGTGACGGATCGGTTACGTCCATATTCATATAATCATAGTTATATGAATTAACACTGTTCCTTTGAGTGGATTCGAACGTTTCATAGGAATCAAAACTAATGGTTGCATTCACTTTCAGACCTTTCAATATGGGGCTTAAGTCACCGTTGACGTTCAGTGTAGAATACAAATTACGACGACGGTTCTTTTCCTGACCCGAAGCGGCGAGGTAGCGACCTGCATTGTTAGCGGTACTGGAGGCGTAGATCTGACCATTCGGTGTGTATACCGGTTCCATAGGGTTGGCTTCAACTACTCCGAATGTAGCCAGATTGAATACACTTTCTGTGGGTTGTGTAATGTTGTCGATACGTCCACCTAAGTCAAGAGATACGTTGAGGTGCTTGGTTACATCAATGTCGATGTTCGAACGTAAGTTCCAGCGGTTCAGCGTATGGCCGGTATTATAATTCTTATTATAATTAGTCCACTTGTCATTCCACATGCCTTCCTGACGGAGGTAAGAGAATGAAACATAATAGCGGGCACGTTCGTTACCACCACTGATTTGCAGGTTAGTCTTGTACATAGGAGCTGTTTCGCGATAAAGTTCGTCGGCCCAACTGGTATTGAAGTATCTGTATTGGTCGATACCTTCCAGTGTTTCTCCGTTGCATACGCGGCGGTACATTTCAATTTGTTCGTCGGTGTACATGGGATCCTGACCATCCAAATATTTCACCCGGTTGCGTGTCAGAGCCATGTTATAGGAATTCTGGTTTTCCATCTTGTTGCTCAACATTTGGAAACCTACCTCTTGCGTGAAGTCGATATTCGTCTTTCCGGCACTACCGCGTTTGGTAGTTACCAAGATTGCACCATTGGCACCACGCATGCCGTAAATAGCAGTAGCAGCAGCATCTTTCAGGATGGTGATGTTCTCAATAGGGAACGCATCGAGGAAAGAAAGGTCACGTTCCATATTATCCACTATAACCAGCGGAGCACGTGCGCCGGTGTTCATGGTACGGATACCACGGATATACATGGCTGTTTCCGTCCATCCCGGTTCACTGGACCATTCGTAAGTTTCCATACCGGTAACGGTAGAGGTGAATGCATTCTGAAGCACTGTGATAGGATGCTTTTGCAATTCTTCACCGGTTACTACAGAGGTTGATTCGGTAACCAGCTTTTTGGCTTTACGTCCAAATGCAATAGGAGTAGTGTGGAGGTATTCGTCAAGGTCTGATTCCAGTTCAATCTTGAAACCTTCATTAAAGTCTACCGCTACTTGTGCATTCTTATATCCCACGCTGCTGATGCATATTTCATCCGACGCTCTTACATTCTTCAAACTGAAGTACCCGTTCTCGTCGGAGAGGACGATGCGGCTTTCTTCGGCTACATTCACCACGGCTCCGGCAATAGGATTGCCTTCCGTGTCCACAATACGGCCTTTCAACGTCTGTGTGTTCTGTGCCCAGACAGCGCCGGTGGCAAGGAGTAAAGTTACCAGCAGCAAGGCTTTGCCTGCTCCGGTTATTTTCTTTATGATATGATTCAAATTATACATATTCTATATTTGATTTAAGGATTACCATTCCGGATTGTTTTCAATTCCTGTTTTCCAGTATTCACCTTCAGGGATAGGATAGAGGTACATCTTCTTTTGGAACACGCGTTCTTGGGCCACTTTGCGGGTGATGGTTCCATTGGCAGCTACATCGATGCCGATGATATTGCGTCCCAATGCCTCTTCTGCTACATTCCAGCGGCGTACGTCCCATGCGCGATGTTCTTCGAATGCCAATTCTACCGTGCGTTCTTTGCGGATGAAGTTGCGCATTTTCTCTTTGGTGTTCAGATCTGCACGGTTGGCAACATTACCGGTGATGCCTGCGCGATGACGAATTAGGTCGAGTTGGTCGTATACTTCCTTACAAGGACCTTGTACTTCATTCAGCGCTTCGGCATAATTCAGTAGAATTTCCGCATAACGGATAATTGTCCAGAGGCGACGTGAATTACCGCTATGGTTTGCACTCAGGATGGTTTCCGGCATGTATTTGCGTACATAATAGCCGGTCGGGGTAGCGTTAGCATTTCCTACAGGATTATCACGTTGTCCTTTGACAACATTGATTACTCCATTTCCCCAGGATACACCATTATAAAGAATGGAAGCTGCCAGACGTCCGTCACGATTGGCCCACATATTGGCATCGCTGTAACCACTTGCGGCGTTGACGCTCGGATTAACCCCGTTATAAACCGGAGCGCCGGTTTCGTCGTACTCCTGAAAAGGAGAATTACCGTCAATCATGTCATACATGTCTATTAGGTTTTGGGACGGGCAGAGACCGCCATTACCTCCTTCACCTACCGGGACATCATAGCGAATGTTATTCCATGAGATGGTTCCATCGTTACGATAGAAGATCATTTCTTTGTTGCTTTCTTCGTATGGAGTCAACAACCAGGCATTGGTTAATGCTGTCTTTGAGTCCGTACCTTGCATCAACGAGTAGTTACCGCCGTAGGTTTCGATGAAACCTTTTGCTGCATCGGCTGCCTGTTGCCACGTGATGCTTGATTCGCTACTGTAGCGCGGGCTTGCCATATACAGCATAATACGGCTATAAAGCGCGCGAGCCATAGGTTGTCCGATACGTCCTGCAACATCTTTGTCTGAAGCATCTTCATAAACCATTAGACCTTTTTCACATTCGCTCAGTTCTTTTAGAATAAAGTCAACAACATATTCCTTTATACTTGGACGGCTTGTATAATTACTCAATAAATCACCATTAGGGTCGAGTACTTCTGTTACTATAGGAATAGGACCGTAACGTAGGAAGAGTTCCCAATAGAACCAAGCACGCAAGAAACGCGCTTCAGAGATGATATAAGTTTTGTGTTTGATATACTCATCTTCTTTCAGGTCTATACTTTTGGGGACGCTTTCTATGCGTGTAAGTATCATGTTGCATTTGCGAATACCACGGTAATAATGTTCCCAAGTACCGCTTAGTTCGGATGCTCCGCCGTTGCCGTAATAATTACCTATATTGAATGTTGTACGCACACCACCGGTCGCGTAACTGGTTTCTGCCAGGTCTGTAGCAGCATCCAGCCATGAATTATTGATGCGGCAAGCACCGTGGCGCAGAAAGTTGTAGGTATCGTAATGGAACTGTAACATTAGGTTCCAGTCGCTGAATACTTCTTCGCCCGTCAACTCATTACTGGGCTGCTTGTCGAGGAAGCCTCCAAACATATCTTCGCAGGAAGTAAGTGTGGCAGAGGCGATGCTCAGGGCAAATATGCCATATAATAATGTCTTCTTCATTTTATCAGAATTTAATGTTTACACCAAAGTTCACAGTCTTCATAATCGGATAGCGGTTGGAACCGTTACTTTCCGGGTCACACAGATCATCCAAATGATCCCAAGTGATGAGGTTGTTACCGTTTACATAGAGGCGGCAGTCACTCATGCCTACTTTTTCTATCCATTTGGTAGGCAATGTATAGCTCAACTCAATGTTCTTTAGACGCATGAAAGCACCGTTCTTCAGGAAGAAGGAGTTTTGGCGTTGGTTGTGGTCACCGTAACTATCGTAGTGCAGCAATGGATATTTGGCACTTGCCAAATTCTCGGATTCCGATTTAGTAGGATTCCAACGATCCAGATGGTGTTCTTTCACTTTACCGCCACTGACGAAGGCATACATAGCTTCTGCATCATAATAACGACTTACGTGATCAACACCTTGGAACATCACACTGAAACCAATGCCTTTGTAATTGCATCCCAAGGTAAGTGCATACGTATTTTCAGGTACATCGCTATAACCAATGAATGTTTCGTCTCGTTCGTCAATAAAACCATCATTATTCATATCGCGATATTTCAAATCGCCTACCTGTACATTACCAAAGGTTGATGTCGGGAAATTAGGATCAGCCACGTCGGCAGCAGTTACGAAGCCGTCGCATACCAGTCCGTAGTACTGACCGATAGGATGACCTTCGCGCTTGCGATAGTCTGTTTTTAGTGCTGGCTCATCCATATTCTTAATTTCATTCTTGGCATGAGAGAAAGTCAGACCAACGTTGTATTGAAACTCCTTTCCGATATGATTATTATGCTTTAACTCAATTTCGAAACCGCTGTTTACGGTTTCACCCAAGTTACCGGCAGCCATTGTTACGCCTACCCATTCAGGACGTGTCAGGTAGTTGGTTAGGATGTCGTTACGCTTTTCATGGAAAAGATCGATATTACCATTCAGTAATCCGTTCCATAATCCGAACTCTAAACCGACATTGTACTTGTGAGCACGTTCCCAAGTAACGCCATAGTTAGGGTATTGTGTTTCGTAGATGCCGGACTTACCACTGGTGCCGAACATATAGTCATTGCTGATCTGGCTCCATTTCTCTTCATAGAGGAAGCGTTGTGCCACTCCGCCTACGGTATATACATCGTTACCTACCTGACCGTAAGAAGCACGCAACTTCAGGTTGTTCAACCACTCCTTAGTGTTCTCCATGAAAGATTCATTACTGATGCGCCAACCTAAAGAGAAAGCGGGGAAGAAACCAAAACGTTTGCCTTTCATGAAGTTTTCCGAACCGTTGTAACCGAAGTTAACCTCTGCCAGATAACGATCGTCGTAGCCATAAGTGGCACGACCTACCAGACCTTGATAACGCTTGGCAAGATCAGCTCTATAGCGATAGTCATTTTGATTGTAGAGCACCATAGCTGTTACATCATGTCTGCCGAATTTGCGGGCATAGTTGATTTGCGCTTCCATGTAAAGCTTATAGATTGTGTAAGAATCTTTGCTACCTGCTAATTCGCCATCAGCATCGAAGCGATTGTAAGCATCGATATTTCCGAAATCATCGCGGTTGTTCAGCTCGTAAGTGGCGAAAGTGGCCTGGTAAAGAGTTTTGTCGTAGGAGTTATAGTCGAATGAAGCCATACCCTTTACGCTTAATCCTTCAGTCAGCCAGTCCATCTTGTAATCAAGGATAAAGTTGGTTTCATTGATGGTATTTGTAGCTTTGTAATATCCGCCTTTGGTCAGGGATGCTACGATATTTTTCTGATACTGTGAGCTACCACCATAGATAGTTTCCTGTTTTTCACCGTTTTGTACTACTGTAGATACAGGGAAAAGCCATCCGGGGGTGTGGTTCATTTCATAGAATATCTGGCTATAATCAGATCTTTCAGTCGTATTGGAACCTTTACGTTCTTCAAAACGAGTACCGAAGTTGACAGAGAAAGTCAAATCTTTCGTCAGGAACAAGTCCATATTAGCGCGGAATGCATAACGACGGAAGCTTGGGCTTGAAGAATTGCCATATTTGTCATTACTCAAATTCTTAATCAACCCTTTTTGGTCGTATAGTTCACCGGAAGCATAATAGCGCATACGTTTTGTACCGCCACGTACACTGACGTTATAACGTTGTGCGGGAGAAGAACTCTTCAATACCTCATCATACCAGTCTACATTGGGATATAGCATTGCCTCTAAGCCGCTCAATTCGCCGGCAACCGATCTGCGATACATTTCCAAGTCGTTGGCAGAGAACTGTGAAGGAAGTCCGTCGTTGGCGAGGGCTTCTTCCAGCAGGTTGACAGACTGGTAAGAGTTCAGGTAAGTATCCGTGCGCGTTGGACTTTGTATCTGCCAGTTGGCGGTCAGGCTTACTTCCGGTTTCTGTTCTCTACCACGTTTGGTCGTAATCAACATAACGCCGTTTGCGCCACGTACACCATAAACGGCTGTTGCCGAAGCATCTTTCAATACTGAAATCGTCTCAATATCGTCCGGGGCTATCTGTGAGAATTCGCGTTCCACGCCATCTACCAATACAAGTGGTTGGGCATCACCGGCAAATGTAGCACGACCACGGATATAGATTTGTGTATCATCCGAACCGGGAGCACCGGAAGTCTGTGATGTGATGACACCTGATATCTTACCGGCAATGGCTTGGGATACGTTGGCGGCAGGAGATTGGAGCAACTCCTTGGAAGATACTTGCGAGATAGCTCCCACAACACTTTCCTTTTTCTGTGCACCATAACCCACTACCACAACTTCTTCCAGCATTTCTGAGTCTTCTTTCAGTGTCACGACAAAAGAAGTCTTGCCTACTGTGTTGATTTCTTGCGTCTGATAACCGACGAAAGAGATTTGCAACACGGCTTTGTCGCCTACTGTTAATTTGAAATTTCCGTCAAAATCTGTTATAGTACCATTGGCAGTACCTTTTTCAACTACGCTGGCACCTATGACAGTTTCTCCGGTGACGTCTTTTACGACACCTGTAACTTGCTTTGACTGGGCGAACAACATTTGTCCTGCCAGTAGGAAGACGAATGCCAGCAGCATACCCGCCAAACGTGGGGCTGTTGATATTGTGATTGTTTTATTGTCCATAATATATTCTTGTTTATAGAGGTTATTACTTGAATAACGGAGTGTACAGATAGCAATTTGAATTATCCATCTTGAGATGAGCTCCATCCACAATAAGGAATGCCCGTACTGTCTGGTTTCCATCACCGCAGTCTGTCACAAAAGCTTCTTTATACACATTGCCATTTTTGCTGGTAGCTACCGCAATGGCTGTTACCGTAGTACCATTACGCTGGATGTCAATGACTACTGTGGCTCCTTCCATGTCGGCACGGAAAGCATCCCAGTCACCGTACCCCTCGCTGGTCCATGTACCCGAGGCATAACTGTCACCCCATCCGTAAAGATCGGAACGAATGACGAAGTATTCGGCATAACCATTGCCATTCCGCTCGGCATCGGTACAGAGGCAGAGATTCCAGTTGTTCCAGTTGCCGATGCCATTGGTATGGTTCTCGAATTCGAGATGCAGATTCTGTCCGACGGGGATCTGGAAATAGTCTGAGAATTCTGTCCACCAGGCAGCCGAACAGTCTTCGGCACCAATAGTAGTCTTTGTCAGTGGCACTGTGGTCAACGCTGCGGTTTCTTCAGTGTCGAATACTATGTGTGACCCATCCATTATAAAGAAGCCGCGAACTACTTGTGTACCGTCACCGCAAGTGGTGGTAAAAGTTTCTTTGTATACGTTGCCGTTGATGGCTTTGGCTATTGCCTCTACAATTGCCGTTGCTCCGTTGCGTTGGACAGTCACAGTCACTTCTGCACCTTCCATGTCAGCACGGAATGCATCCCAGTCACCGTAGCCCTCATTAGTCCATGTACCTGAGGCATAACTGTCGCCCCATCCGTAAAGGTCGGAGCGGATAACAAAGTATTCGGCATAACCATTGCCATCCCGCTCGGCATCGGTACAGAGACAGAAGCACCAGTTGTTCCAGTTGCCAGCACCGCTGGTGTAGTTGGTGAATTTGAATTTCATGTTACCGTCGGCGGGCATCCTGAAATAATTGGAGAATACTGTCCACCAAGCTGCTGAATTATCTTCTGCACCTACAGTGATGATGGGGTCACCCACAAGATATTCGAATGCTCCCTCTCCTATGTTCGGCATCTGGCATTGGCTGTCGGTAATTTGGTTGCGGTAAATTGAGATATCGTCTATCCACATCTCTTGTGTGGGAGAATCTGAACCATAACCTATATATATATAAGGTGTACCGGCCATGAACTGTACAATTTTTCCGAAGTCAAAGTTTGATTTTTGTACAGTCTTGTCAATGCGTTGTTTGCCATCCACGTGGATGCTATAACCGTCATTGCGGACAGTGATGGCCATGTAGTGCCATTCTCCGGTCGGTAACAGCAATGGATTTTTGGATACTTTGTTCGTTTCGGGGTTGTTGACCTCGTATTCACCGTCCACACCTTCATACTTCAGCCAGCCGTTGGCGGTGAGGAACATGCGCTGTGTACCGTTGCTGTTTTGGAAAGAGAAGAGGGCACCGACCAAGTCCGGCTCCAACTCTTCTTCCGTTTCTTCGTCAATGCGGAGTGCCTGCTTCACCCAGAATGTCAGTGACACGCCATTTTGTACTTCCACGCTATTCAGTGGATTGAACATACGGGCATAGCCATCAGGTAGGTGAAGTGCTTTACCGTGTACATTGTCGTCTTCAATCTCAGCTATGTCTCCACCTTCGTAGGCATAATAGTTGAGGCTTTGAGGATCAAAATCTTTATCCTCAAAAGTAATCTTCGCGACTTGCTCTAATTTGGGATTTTTCTGATTTCCTGCCGGAGGATCCATTTGCCCCCAATCTTCGCAGGCCCAAAATGAAAGGACTGTAAATGCCGCCAGAATGGGTACCGGCCATTTTCTTGTCTTCATAATACAGATATTAATGGTTTAACAATATTAGTTATACTACATTCATATTTTAAGTAGTGATGCAAAAGTAAGCTCAAAAGGTGTTTTGGAGGTGGACAAATGAATATTTGAGGTGGACAAATGAATATTAAGTGTGAAAATTACAATTATAATTCGGTTTCAGTATATATTACGATACTTCAGGCTTATTGTACTGTAAATAAAAAGAAAACAGGAGAAAACGTAGGTAAGGAAGACGCCAAAAGGGTGTAGCCCTAACCACCAAAGGGTGTAGCCATATAGGGGAAAGGGTGTAGCCATCCCGACCTTAAGGCTACACCCTTTTTAATCATGCTCACAGGTACTTCTCAATGGGATAATGGTATGTTTGACAACAAGGGTTATATATGTTTTTATTCTAATAGTGTCAATATCTTTGTCCCGTTCCGGCGGATTTGTAATCCGCCGACCTTACTCTTCTTCATTCAGCAATGCGCTTGGTGTCGTATTAAACTGCTTGCTGAAACAGCGGGCGAAATACTTGGGGTCATTAAAGCCCACTTCATACGCTATTTCAGCAATATTCATCTGTTTTGTTTCCCGGTTTTTGAGGAGTAGTTCCCGGGCGGTGTTTAATCTGTAGTTACGTATAAATTGTCCCGCAGATTGCCCGATGAGGCTTTGAAGCTTTTTATTCAGCAGACTTTTGCTGACTCCAACGGCCTCACTGAAATCACTTACTTCAAAGTAAGGGTTTTTATAGTGTTCTTTTATGGCTTCCATCACTTGGTTGATGAATTTCTTGTCACCGGATTCCTCCTCTATATTCAGTGCTTCCACATCCATGTTCGTCTTGAACTTCCGTTGGTAGCGTCTGCGATTATCCAGGATGTTTTCGATACGGGTCAGTAACAGAGTTTCATCGAAAGGTTTTAGCAAATATTCGTCTACGCCTGTGCGGTAACTTTCCAGCCGGGTTTCCGGTGAGGTCTTTGCGGTCAGCATCAGGAAGGGGATATGTGAGATGGTAAATGTTTCTTTGACCCGGCGCGATAGCTCTATACCATCCATTACAGGCATCATCAGGTCGCTGATGATAAAATCTACAGACTGGTTGTTCAATACATCAAGGGCTTCTGCCCCGTTGGTAGCTTCGAGTACATTATAATAATCACGGAGAATGGAACGGATGTATCCTCTCATGTCTGCATTATCTTCCACTACAAGAATGGTCAGGGCCAGCCGTTCTTTGGGTAATTCATTCTTTTCCGTTGTTGCTGCCGGTGGTATATTGTTCTCAACGATCAGTTGGTCGTTTATGTTTTCTTCTTTTGGAAGTGGGAGTAGGATGCGGAAGGAGCAGCCGGTAGTATGGTTATTACGAACGAGGATGTCTCCATTGTGCATCGCCACGATGCGTTTGCAAAGATATAGACCGATTCCTGTACCCGTTTGACCGTATACAGGATATTTCGCTTGCTTCTTGGATTGATAGAAACGGTTGAATATTTGTGCGGTGTCTTGCTCCTGAATACCTGTTCCCGTGTCACTGACGCAGAGATAAAGTTTTTCTTCTTTATCGACTTTAGCCGGAAGGGTGGCTATATATATGGATATGCTTCCGCCATCCGGTGTAAATTTAATGGCATTGCTTAGCAGATTGGTAATAACCTTGTGCATCGCTTCTTCATCAAAGAAGATTTCGGAACTTTTCATGTGGAAATAGTGTTTTATTGAAATATTCCGTTCTCCGGCAAATACTTCAAAAGGAGTAAGCAATGAATGTATAAAACTCACAAAGTCACCTTTTGTCGCAACGATATTAAGCTTATCGGATTCTATTTTCCGGAAATCCATCAGTTGGTTGACAAGGGATAGCAGATATTTGGAGTTACGTTCCACGAAGTTTAACTGTTCTATTACCTGCGGATTATAACTTAGTTTTAGTGCACGCTCGATAGGACCGATAATTAAAGTTATCGGTGTCCGGAATTCATGCGTTATGTTAGTGAAGAAAGCTATCTTGTCTAATGTCAATTCTTGTACTTTGCGTGCCATACGGCTCAATTGTGCTTTTTGCCGGGTGATTTTCTCGTTTTGCAGTGTCAGCATCCTGTTCTGTCGGGAGAGTTCTTCTGTCTGGTTCTCTAATAATTGTTTTTGTTGTTCCAGTTGGTAGGTGCGTTCTTCCACGGTGCGGTGCAATAACTCCCGCTGGCGTTTGAAATTTCGTATACGCCATTGGTTAGTTTGCCAAGTGGCAAGTAGTGCCAAAACTACAAGAAGCAATATGAACCAAGTTGTTTTATAAAAATAGGGTAGGATGGTGACCTTTAGCTCTGCCATGTTCTCTGTCCCGTCTCCTCCATCCGGTGTATATTTCACTTGCAGGGTATAGCTACCCGGACGCAAGTTGGTGTAGCTTGCAAACCGTCTGTTTCCGGGTGCCTGTACCCATTTGTCTTCAAAACCAAGTAGGCGGTAGCTATAAGTGGCTGTATTATCCGGTTCAAAATTCAAGGCGGAGAATTCCAACGAGAAGGACTTCTCTTTCTCATGGAGTTTTATTTCCTGAGTTACGGCAATGTCTTTGGGGAGATATTTATTGCCGGGCAGGATATTTTCATTTCCGATTCTCAACCGCGTGAAGCGTATGTTGGCAGGTTGAACAGTAACAACAGGCAGATTGCTATCGATGGCTGTCAGTCCTGCTACGCTGCCGAAATAGAGTGTACCGTCCGAAGAACGGTATGAGGCATTCCAATAGAATTGTGCATCCGGAAAGCCATCTTGTTTGGTGTAATTGGTGAAACGGTTCTCGTTTGGGTGGAAACAGGAAAGTCCGTTATTAGTTCCTATCCAGATACTTCCATTGATATCTTCTTCCAGACTTCGTACATTGTTGTTGATTAAACCTTGGTCCGTATTATAAGATATGAATTTTTCTTTGCCTTGCTTATCAATTATCCGTTTATATATGCCATATCCATTACTGCCCAGCCATAATGTACCATCTTTAGCTTCGCAAAAACAACTGATTTTCTCTATCAGTCCCGATTGGGGATTATCGAGCTTATAGTTTAAGTGACGATGCTGGAATTCTCCTTCCTTTGACTGGGGAGACCGGGAATTAAGATCTATGATGTAGACTCCTTCCGTAGAACCTACCCACAGCTTATTTTCTTTGTCGATAATGGCGCCGAGGCAACCGCGGATGTTTTCTGCCATACGGTTAGCAAAAGGGGAAATGAACTTTTGAGTTGCCATATCATAGAAAAAGAGCCCTCGATTGGCGCCTATCCACATTCCATTATTGGTAGGGTCATAAACGAGTACTGCTATGAAGAATAATGGAAATCCTGTTTCCGGGTGGGTATATATCACTTGAAGGGGACGATTCGGTGCTTTAGGATTCATTATGTTGATTCCGCCACCCCAAGTACCTACCCATAGCCGGCCTTGGTTGTCATTGACCAGACTGCTGACTGAGTTATGGCTTATCTCACCACGTTCCCATCTGTAATGGATAAACTGCTCGGTTCCTTGTTTTTTCAGATTCAGTCCTCCCTCTACTGTGCCTACCCACAAACTGCCTTCTTTATCTTCATAAATGACATTTACCGGGTTGTCGGACAAGCTTGCGGGATTTTCTTTATCATGTTGGTAATTGTGTATCACCAAGCGCTTCGGTGTCAGTTTATTGATTCCACCACTTTCAGTGCCGAACCAAATGTGTTGCCCGTCTACTCTTATACAATTAATAAAGTTGCTGTTCAACAGGCTGTTACTGGTTGAACTATGAGTAAGGCGTTCGAAGTTATCAGTGATAGGATTGTAGATGTTGGCTCCGCGTAAAGTTCCTGCAATCAACTGTTTATCATCGGTGATGGCAAGATTGGTCAGATAGTTTTGCGATAAAGAATGAGGGTCATTCTGATTATTCTCATACAGTTTTCTTGTATTGTTGCTTTTGTTGTAACGGAACAATCCTATGTGTGTAGCTATCCAGACTTCATTTTCTTTGGCTATCATGTCCTTGAAATATATGCCAGGCCAAAAAGTCAGTTGCTCTGATATAGAACTTTTTTCTAACTGTCCCTGTGGTGTCGGGGTTATTTTATAGATAGTACCATTGATACCGGTCCATATCTTGCCATCTTCGTCGATATCTTTTAATATAAGGTCCGGTTCATCCTGCTCAGGTAAATCTAATGTGGATAATGTATCTATGCCACCTTCGGCATCGAAAGTTATCCGGTGAAGTGCATTGTCGCATTGCAGCCAGATGCAACCTTGCGAATCAAGAATGACGATATAGGTGGGGTGATTTATAAACCGGGGCAAAAGTCCTTTAGGGTCATTGGGTATTACAGATTGTAGAGTAGATAAGTCGATAATATCTGTGCCTCCTTCGGATACGATCCAAAGACGGTGGAATCTGTCTTCATATACATTGTGGATAAAATTACTCTTGAGCTTGCTGTGAGGAGTGTTGGGATTGAAATGAATGAATTCATAGCCATCATAACGTGACAGTCCACCTCCGGCAGTGGATATCCACAGAAAGCCACGGGTGTCTTTATAAATGTCATCGATGAAATTGTGAGGTAATCCGTCATCCATGGTGATATAAGAAACGTTGTATCGATCTGCAAAATGTTCTTGTGCCTGTAAGGATACGGACATTATAAAACAACTATATATAATAAGGTATATAAAGGAGTGGGCTTTCATATTGTTTCGTATTATTAAAACAAAGTTAGAAGATTATCCGGTTATTTTAAAATTTAGTGTGTTCTTTTAATCAGAATTGTTGGATTGTCCACCTTAAATATCCATTTGTCCACCTTCCGGTATTCAGCAGGGCGTATTTTTGCAGCAGAATTTATTATTTGCTGATATTATGAGAAACTTACTACACGTAGCTGTACTGCTGATGGGCAGCCTGTTTGCTGGTTGCACCTCTTCTGTTTTTGCCCCTATTGATTCACCTAATCCGTGGGCAGATGATTACTCTCCATTATCTTCCATGGAGAATTACCAATTATGGGGAACCTACAACGTGCATGACCCGTCTTGCCATAAGATAGGCGATTATTACTATATGTATTCCACGGATGCTATCTTCCGGGAAAATCGTAAAGAAGCAAAAGAAAAGGGTGTGCCTTTGGGCTTTATTCAGATGCGTCGTTCTAAAGATCTGGTGAATTGGGAATTTCTGGGTTGGGCATTGCCCGAGATTCCGCAGGAAGCGGTAGAGTGGGTACGCTCTCATGCAGGAGGGCATGGGGCGACAAATATCTGGGCACCTTATATCATTCCTTATAATAATAAGTATAGATTGTATTACTGCGTGTCGGCTTTCGGACGAAAGACATCCTATATCGGATTGGCAGAATCAGATTCGCCCGAAGGCCCTTGGACGTTGGCCGGGTGTGCTGTTAAGACAGATGATACGACAGCCATGAATGCTATTGATCCCAGTATCACTGTAGACCCTTCAAATGGTAAGTGGTGGATGCATTACGGTTCATTCTTCGGTGGTCTGTATTGTGTGGAACTGAATCCGGAAACCGGTCTTCCTATGCTGGATGGTGACAGGGGGCATCTGGTAGCCCGTCGCGCCAATTATAAAAAGGATAATCTGGAAGCTCCGGAAATTATCTATAATCCGGATTTGAAAGAATACTATCTGTTTGTGTCCTATGATCCGTTGATGACAACCTATAATGTACGTGTGGGACGTTCAGACAAAGCGGAAGGTCCGTTTATTGATTACTTCGGCAAAGAGCTGAAAGATACGACGAATAACTTTCCTATCCTGACAGCTCCTTACCGTTTCAAGAACCATCCGGGTTGGGCAGGCACAGCGCATTGTGCTGTGTTCACTTCAGATGACGGACAATATTTCATGGCTCATCAGGGACGCTTGTCACCGCAAAACCAGATGATGGATCTCCATGTGCGACAAGTCTTTTTTACTAAAGATGGATGGCCTGTCGTATCGCCTGAACGTTATGCTGATAGTAAACCCCGGGAGTTCTCTGCGGCAGATTTAGTGGGCGAGTGGGAAATTATCCGTGTACAGGAACCTCTGTATGAACGCAAACTGGAAGCAGGACAGATATTGTGGGGTGAAGGTGAACTGCAAGATGAAGAATGGAACATGTCCCACCTCTTATATCTGGAGAAAGATGGAAAGTTAGGAGAGGATAAAGGAACCTGGGATTTTGCCAAAGAAGACCAATCCTTACAACTGACACTCAATGGAGAAGTGGTGAAGAACCTGATTGTGTTTGCCGGGCACGACTGGGAGAATGAAACAGAAACTGTCCTCTTTACAGGACTGGATAGCCGTGGGCGCTCCGTATGGGGAAAAAGAACTAAATAACCAATTATAATTTTATTTTAAAACCATGAAAAGATACACTGGATTATTAGCGGCGCTGACCCTTACCGCAGGTATGGCGCTTCAGGCACAAACCAATGAGTTTGTGATACAAACCAAGAAATTAGGCGCAGAGATTCAGCCTACTATGTATGGGCTGTTCTTTGAGGATATCAATTATGCCGCTGACGGCGGACTTTATGCCGAGTTAGTGAAGAACCGTTCGTTTGAGTTCCCGCAACATCTGATGGGATGGAAAACCTTTGGTAATGTAACGCTTCAAGATGACGGTCCTTTTGAAAGGAATCCGCACTATGTCCGCCTGGCTGACCCGGGGCATCCGCATAAGCATACGGGATTGGATAATGAAGGTATCTTCGGTATCGGTGTAAAAGCAGGAGAGGAGTATCGCTTCTCTGTATGGGCACGTTTGCCCCAAGGCGGAACATCCGAAAAAATCCGTATTGAACTTGTAGATACTAAATCTATGGGTGAACACCATGCTTTTGCTACTGAGACATTGACGGTTGATTCGAAAGAATGGAAAAAGTATCAGGTTATCCTAAAACCAGGTATAACTGATCCGAAGTCGACTCTTCGTATTTTCCTGGCATCAAAGGGTACGGTTGATTTGGAGCATGTCTCTCTTTTCCCGGTCGATACCTGGAAGGGACATGAGAATGGTTTGCGTAAAGACCTTGCGCAAGCTTTGGCTGATATCAAGCCGGGTGTGTTCCGCTTTCCCGGTGGATGTATTGTAGAAGGGACAGATTTAGCTACACGCTATGACTGGAAGAAGTCTGTAGGTCCGGTAGAGAACCGTCCGTTGAATGAGAACCGTTGGGAATATACTTTCCCGCATCGTTTCTATCCCGATTATTTCCAAAGCTATGGATTGGGATTCTTTGAATTCTTCCAGTTTTCGGAGGAAATAGGAGCAGAGCCGCTTCCTGTGTTGAGTTGCGGTCTGTCTTGCCAGTTCCAGAATTCAGATGCAGAGGCACATGTGGCTGTTTGTGATTTGGATAGCTATGTGCAGGATGCTCTTGATCTGATTGAATTTGCCAATGGGGATGTGACCACAAAGTGGGGAAAACTTCGTGCAGATATGGGACACCCTGCACCGTTCAACCTGAAGTTCATTGGTATTGGTAACGAACAATGGGGACCGGAATATCCTGAACATCTCGAACCATTTATTAAAGCTATCCGTAAAGCTTATCCCGATATCAAGATTATCGGAAGTTCGGGGCCTGATTCTGAAGGAAAGCAGTTTGAATATTTGTGGCCGGAAATGAAGCGTTTGAAAGTGGATCTGGTGGATGAACATTTCTATCGTCCTGAGAACTGGTTCCTGAATCAGGGAACACGTTATGATAACTATGACCGTAAAGGTCCGAAAGTATTCGCCGGTGAATATGCTTGTCATGGTAAAGGTAAGAAGTGGAACCATTTCAATGCTGCCTTGCTTGAAGCTGCTTTTATGACGGGATTGGAACGTAATGCCGATATTGTACACATGGCTACTTATGCTCCTCTGTTTGCTCATGTAGAAGGATGGCAATGGCGTCCAGATATGATCTGGTTTGATAATCTGAACTCGGTACGTACTGTAAGTTACTATGTTCAGCAACTCTACGGGCACCATAAAGGCACCAACGTACTTTCCCTTACTATGGATAAAAAGCCTGTAGCAGGTACTGAGGGACAGAATGGCTTGTTTGCAAGTGCTGTTTATGATAAGGATAAAAAAGAGATTATAGTGAAAGTGGCCAATACTTCCGATAAAGCTCAGCCCTTATCATTGAAGTTTGAAGGATTGAAGAAGCAAGATGTATTGTCTGACGGTCGTTGTATAAAGCTTCGTTCAACTGATTCCAATAAAGATAATACGATTGAACAGCCATCTGCTATTCAGCCCCAGGAAATTCCGGTTTCTATTGACGGACAGGTACTGGAGGTAGAGCTCGAACCCAATACATTTGCTGTCTACATTTTTAAGAAAGGATGAAATTAATGAATAAAGTAAGGTTAGATAAGGTTAGATTTTTGGTTGTTTCTTTTGTACTGGTAGCCTCACAAGGGCTATCAGCACAAAAAGACACCACTTTTGTAGCGAAAGGAAATCCGATTGTCAAGTATAAATATACGGCTGATCCGGGTGCGATGGTATATGACGGCAGAGTGTATATTTATGCCGGACACGATGAATGTCCTCCACCTGCTGAACATTATCTCCTGAATGAATGGTGTGTCTTTTCTTCATCCGACATGAAGACATGGACGGAACATCCTGTACCTTTGAAAGCTAAGGATTTCTCTTGGGCAAAAGGAGAAGCATGGGCAAGTCAGGTTATCGAACGTGATGGTAAATTCTATTGGTATGTTACCGTGGAGCATAAGGATATTCCCGGAAAGTCTATCGGCGTGGCTGTTTCAGATTCTCCGTTAGGCCCTTTTGTCGATGCACGTGGTTCTGCTCTGATTACCAATGATATGACGGTGGAACGTACTAAAATCTACTGGGATGACATTGATCCGACAATCTTTATTGATGATGACGGGCAGGCGTACCTGTATTGGGGAAATACTCAGTGCTATTATGCCAAACTGAAAAATAATATGATTGAGTTGGATGGTCCGATTGTTCATGTGGATCTACCTCGTTTTACGGAGGCTCCCTGGATACATAAACGTGGTGATTGGTATTATCTCTCTTATGCGTCTGAATTTCCCGAGAAGATTTGCTATGCAATGAGCCGGAGTATCACAGGGCCTTGGGAATATAAAGGTATCCTGAATGAAATAGCTGGTAATTCCAATACCAACCATCAGGCGATTATTGAGTTTAAAGGTGACTGGTACTTTATTTATCACAATGGAGGTATTAATCCGACAGGTGGAAGCTATAGACGTTCTGTATGCATAGATCGTTTGTATTACAATGAAGATGGAACCATGAAGCGGATTCAGATGACAACAGAAGGAGTGCAATAGGTTTAGATATTAGAATATACTGAAGGTTAGATTAGTTGATTAGTTTATTTGAAAAGGCTGAAAAGAGAAGGGCGTCTCCCCGTGATGGGAAGACGCCCTTTTAAATTGAGTTGGATGTTTTTAAACTAATCTGCGAGCACCATCGCTGATGACTACATCATAAACTTTAGGGCTTCTACCGAATTTTTCTTTAAACTTATCCTTGGCATTCTGGATGAATGTATCATACAACTCCTCTTTCACCAGGTTGATAGTACAACCACCGAAGCCACCGCCCATAACGCGTGAACCTGTTACACCACAGTCGAATGCAAGATCATTCAGGAAGTCGAGTTCTTCGCAGCTAACTTCGTAAAGTTTGCTCATACCATGATGTGTCTCATACATTTTCTGACCTACCGTTTCGTAATCACCTTTTTCCAAAGCATCACAAACATCGAGTACGCGTTGGATTTCTTCGATTACATACTCTGCACGCATGAAGTCTTCTTCGCTGATTTCAGCTTTTGACTCTTGCAACATCTCCATTGTACAGTCGCGCAGGAATTCTACGTGCGGATGTTTTTTCTGGATAGCAGCAACGGCAGCTTCGCAACTCTGACGACGCTTGTTGTATGCAGAAGAAGCCAATTCGTGTTTAACTACAGAGTCTACCAATACCAAACGATAGCCTTTCGGATCGAATGGGAAGTATTGATACTCCAGTGAACGGCAGTCCAGACGGATAAGGCTGCCTTGCTTGCCAAATACGGAAGCGAACTGGTCCATAATACCACAGTTTACACCGCAATAGTTATGCTCAGTTGCCTGACCTACTTTAGCTAGTTCAAACTTGTCTATCTTGTTGTCACCGAACAGATCATTTAATGCATACGCATATGTACTTTCCAAAGCGGCAGAGGAAGACATACCTGCACCCAAAGGCACATCACCGGAGAAAGCTGTATTGAAGCCCTTTACATCAACGCCACGCTTAATCATCTCACGACATACGCCGAAGATATATCTTGCCCAGCTTGCACGGGGAGCGTCTTCTTCTTTCAAACCGAATTCCACATAATCCTTCAGATCGATGGAATAAGCTTTTACAATGTCTGTGCCATTCGGTTTAATTTCAGCAATCATGCCTTTATCGATTGCTCCGGGGAATACAAAACCACCGTTATAGTCTGTATGCTCACCAATGAGGTTGATGCGTCCCGGAGAAGCATAAACTGCTCCTGTTGTTCCGTCAAAATGCTTGATGAAACGGCTTCTTACGTGTTCTATATCCATAATCTTTTCAAATTTATGAGTGAATAAATTAATTACCTATACCTTTTAATTGCGTTAATCCTCTACTGGGATATCTTTATTTACATTTTTGCAACCTACCAAGCCGTAGAACAGCAGATAAGCAAGAGCTGCGATAATCAACCAGTAGCTGGCCATATAACCTACAGAGTCAGAGATGCTTTGTTGGATCAAAGGCAAAACACCACCGCCAACAACCATCATCATAAAGATACCGGATGCTTGTGCTGTATATTTTCCTAATCCTTCTACTGCAAGGTTGAAGATACCACCCCACATTACAGAAGTACAAAGACCACAAAGTACAAGGAACAATGCGCTGACAGGTACTTGTGCCATCATAAATCCTTCACCTACAGTGTAACCGGGCATTGAAACTGTTACATCTTTCGGAGTGAAGATAGCAATCAATACAAAAACAATAGCGGTAGCAGATACAACGATTAACTGTGTACGGCTGGAAACTTTACCACTGATGGCGCTACTTGCAGTACGTCCTACAAGCATTAACAACCAGTAAATGGCAGCAATAGCACCACCGATAGCGGCACCGTTCGTCAGAATTCCGGCACCCTTATCACTTGCATCGGCAAGATAGAAGTTCAGTGTACCTGGGATACCGATTTCGATACCTACATAAATGAAGATACCAACTACACCCAGTACAGTGTGGCGGAAGCTCCATGGACTGTGAGAGAATTTTTCTTTCTTAGCTCCACCTTTCTGAAGGTGTGGTTCGGGGATAGCAACAAAAGAGATGATGATAAATGCAGCTACGAAAACACCCATGGCAACGAAGAGGAGAGGAGCAACATCGGACATGGCTGTCTTGGAAGTTACCGTACCAATCAAAGCACCAACGAAAAGAGGAGTCAATGTACCGGACAGAGAATTAAGAGCTCCGCCTGTTTGAATCAACTGGTTACCTTTGTTACCGCCACCACCAAGAAGGTTCAGCATCGGGTTCACCACTGTGTTAAGCATACAAACGCAGAAACCGCAGATGAATGCACCCAGCAGATAGATGACGAAGTTTAACTTGATGACATATTCACCAAAGGCGAATACTTCGACATTTGCTCCGAATAAACTGGAAAGGTATTGTGTGAACAAACCGAGGAATCCCACTGCCATTGCAATCAATGCAGTCTTTTTGTAACCGATCTTAACGAGCATGTTACCGGCAGGAATTCCCATAAACAGATATGCCAGGAAGTTCATCATATTTCCCATCATACCTAAAGTGTTAGAACCTGCATACTCATTTCTCCATATTGTACCGAATGGCGCAGCAAGGTTCGTAACAAAGGAAATCATCGCAAAAATAAAGAACATGGTAATGATAGCGACAAGATTACCGTTCTGTTTTTGTTGTGTCATGGTTTTTAATAAATTATTAGTTTATAAAATTAGGTTAGTTATATTCATTCTTGTACACCGAACTTGTAAATAGTTACTTGTTGGTATTCGTCGCCCGGAAGCAATACTGCCGACGGGAAATGTGGTTTGTTAGGAGTATCGGGGAAACATTGTGCTTCAAAGCAAACGGCACTTCGTGCAGGGAAAGTAGCTCCATGTGCGCCGGTAAAGCCGCCCAGCCAGTTTCCTGTGTAGAGTTGCACACCGTTTTCTGTGGTGTATACCTCCATGGTACGTCCGCTCTCCGGTTCTGTATAAGTAGCGGCAAGGCTCAATTCGCCACTCTCAGTTTTATTCAGTACATAGCAATGGTCATAACCTGCACCATTCACTAATTGCTGGAATTTGTCATCAATACGCTCACCTATTGTGTGCGGTGTGCGGAAATCCATAGGAGTACCTTCTACCTTCAGGATTTCTCCTGTCGGAATGGACACTTCGTCAATGGGAATATAATGATCAGCGTTGATAGTTATGGTGTGGTTCAGAACCGTAGGGGTGGGATTGGCAATACCTGCCAGATTGAAGAAGCCGTGGTTGGTGAGGTTGACAACAGTTGCCTTGTCTGTGGTAGCTCGGTATTCAATAACCAGTGCATTGGTTTCATCTTCCAGACGATAGGTCATTTCTACTTCCAGATTACCGGGAAAACCCTCTTCGCCATCTGCGGATGTATAGTTGAATACAACAGTCGTCGGATCCGGTTGGACTGCATCCCACACTCTGGCGTGGAAACCTGTAGGTCCACCATGTAGAGAATTCGGTCCATTGTTGATTGTCAGATTGTGCTCTTCACCATAAAGAGTGAATTTTCCTTTGGCTATACGGTTTCCGTAGCGTCCAATAGTAGTGTTGAGGAAAGGTTCGGGGCTGTTGACTACATGGTCTATACTGTCATGTCCCAGAATTACGTTAGCATACTTCCCGTTTTTGTCGGGGACCATAATGGAAAGGATAGCGCATCCGTAGTTAGTTACTGCAACTTCCATTCCCTGAGCATTTTTAAGAATAAATAAATCAGTCTTCTTGTTATTTATATCTTTTTGAAAGTCTTCCTTGTTCAAACCAGACAAGTTACTTTCCGTTGACACGGTGTTTATCATATCCATGGTATAAAATTAAATTTCTTGCAAATAAAAAGAAATTCTTCCGTACTCCCAAGGGTTTATCTTGAAATGTGAAGAACATTTTAGGAAAGTTTAGCGTTTAACATTTACGAGGCGAATTGATATTTTTTGTAAGTTTGTCGCGTTAATTTAAAAA
>ERZ1027150.186-NODE-186-length-56135-cov-12.827514_pt1 | contig 56135 bp, 35 predicted proteins | sample MGYA00519276_ERZ1027150 | MGnify/ENA primary metagenome ERZ1027150 (study PRJEB26926, sample SAMN06164860) | human gut metagenome | biome: ENVO:00009003; feature: ENVO:2100002; material: ENVO:00002003 | host: Homo sapiens | place: USA | collected 2012 ... | reverse complement strand
TGCAGTCGCAGGAGGTTAAAATCGCTTCTGTCGTAAAAGTAGTATTGAAATCTGATGCTGAGGTACTTGACGAAGTCGTAGTAACCGGATATGGTAACTTCAAAAAAGCATCCTTCACAGGTGCAGCTTCAACTGTAAATACAGGTAAATTAGAAGACGTTCCCGTTCTTTCTGTAGAAGAAAAATTGTCAGGAAGCGTACCTGGAGTATCGTTTAGTTCATCATCTAGTAACCCTGGTGCTGTAAGCAGCATCCGAATCCGTGGTATGGGATCTATCAATGCAGGGAATGACCCTCTTTATGTAATCGATGGAACCCCTGTTACCAGTGGAAACGTCAGTGAGTTTGATTATAGTGACGCTGGTACAAATATTTTGGCTACTTTAAATACAAATGACATTGAATCTATTACTGTCATTAAGGATGCTGCCGCTGCTTCACTCTACGGTTCACGTGCTGCCAACGGTGTGATCGTCATTACAACAAAGAGCGGTAGTCAGGGAAAGACAAAAGTCAATTTCCGTAGTGACTGGGGATTCTCAAACATGGCCATCAACTATCGCCCGCAATTGAGTGGTGATGAACGTCGCGAACTGTTGTGGACAGGTTTGAAGAATTACGGCTTGTACGGTCAGGGAGCATCTGAAGCTGAAGCTACTGCATTTGCTGATGCCAATATTGATGCTTTTGCAGCTAAACCTTCAACTGGATGGACTGACTGGAAAGATGAATTATTTAAAACTGGTGGTCACCAAAACTATCAGGTAAGTGTTTCAGGTGGTGGACAGAACACACAGTTCTATTCTTCATTATCCTATACAAAACAAGATGGTATTATTCAGAACCAAGGACTAGAGCGTTTCACAGGAAATGCAAACTTAACTCATACATTTAAAAGACTGACCGTTCAGGTAACAAGCCAGTTCTCTAAAATGATTCAGTCAAAAACTAATGAAGGAACTTCGTACGATGGTGCAGTTGCCAACTATGCATTCTTCCAAAGCCCTTCTTCTACTCCCTATAACGAAGACGGATCTTTAAATAATGGTTGTGGTATGTTTGGTGTAAACCCATTGTATGAATTCAACCACAGTTCTGATCGTGCGACTATTATCAAAGCATTCAACACCATCAAGGCTACCTATAATATTTGGGATAACTTGAACCTGAGCGAAAAGATTTCTTATGACTACATGACCAATACCAATGACGTATTGTGGGATAGAATGTCTAACAATGGAGCCCCTGGAGGTGTAATGCAGCGTATTATCAATAGAAACGAACAATTAAATACGCAAACCCAGTTAACTTACAACAAATCTTTTGGCGACCACAATGTGGATGCATTACTTGGCTTTGAAACAGAAGACAATGTATATGCCTACAATTATCTGTCAGGTCAGGACTACCCAGATGATTTGTATGAATTTGCTGTAGCCGGTTCAACTTCTGCCGACAGCAACAGACAGTCTTATCGTCTGACTTCTTTCCTAGGTCGTTTAAACTATGACTTTGGAGGTAAATATTACCTGAGTGCAAGCTACCGTACAGATGGCAGTTCACGTCTGGCTAGAGATAACCGTTGGGGTAGTTTCTGGTCTGTATCTGCTGCATGGAGATTCACACACGAAAAATTCATGGAATCAACAAAGGATATTCTGAGTGATGGTAAATTACGTTTTTCTTATGGCGTAAACGGAACTCAACCGTCAGACTATTACGCCTATATGAATTTGTATAAATTCGGACAGAAATACGACGGAATCTCAGGTATGGGTATTGTTGGTATTGCTAATCCTGATTTGAAATGGGAAAAGAATAAAACATTTAACATCGGATTGGATTTGACTTTCCTGAATCGTTTCTCTTTAACTTTTGACTATTACCAACGTAAAACCAGCGACTTAATTTACGACCTCCCAGTTTCACAGGTAGGTGGTTATTATGATTCAAGCTATGGTTACTACAAACCGGTGAATGTAGGTGCACTGAAGAATAGTGGTGTGGAAATTACAATCCAAAGCAACAACTTCCAGACTGAAGATTTCTCATGGACCACCTCTTTGAACATTGGTCACAATAAGAATGAACTGATAACACTGAATGGTGAACAAAACGAAATCATTTCTGGACCGCTGATTCACCGTGTAGGTGAAGCGTACTATTCTTACTACTTGTATGAATACGCTGGTGTAGATCCGCAAACCGGTAAAGAATTATTCTACAAAAACGATGGTACAGCTGATGCCCGTCAAACAACCACTAATATTTCTGAAGCAAACAAAGTAATCGTTGGTAAACATGATGCAAAAATAGAAGGAGGTTTGACCAACAACTTACAATGGAAATGGTTTGATTTAGGATTCACTTTCACTTACTCTTTAGGTGGAGATGCTTTCGACTACGCTACATGGCAACATACAGATGGAGGTACTTACTTGTATAATGGTGCTGTTCCGGCTTATTACAACCTGGAAGATGTATGGAGCGGTCCTGGTGATACAACAGCTAAGCTTCCAGTATTCCAATATGGTAGCAATTCTCAATCCATGTCTTCACGTTGGCTGATGTCTACTGACTATCTGCGCTTGAAAAACTTGACATTTGGTGTACGTATACCTCAAAACTGGGCAAGCAAAGCTGGTATGAGCAATGCTCGAATTTACTTCTCAGGCTCAAATCTGTTGACTTGGAAATCAAAAGGACTGACTGTAGACCCGGAAATGCCGGTAAACGGTGTCTGTACATTTGAAACTCCAGCCCTGAGAACCTTCACTTTCGGTATTGAATTGACTTTTTAACGCTTAGAATCAAGACAAATGAGAATATTTAAATCTATATTTACAGCTACACTATGTGTAGCAATGACCGCCAGTTTATCATCTTGTGTCAATAACTGGTTGGATCAGACTCCTGCTGATGGTATTGAAGCGGGAACTGCTATTCAGTCTAGTTCTGCACTTTCTAACGCAAGAACTGGTATCTATGCAGCAGTAAAAGGGAATAGCACTTTGGTTGACTATTATGCCCGACTTATGTTTGTATATGGTGATGTAAGAGGAGAAGATGTACAGTATGAGCCCAACAATGGTAGCGGACGTGCACAATTCTACTATTACATGAACTACTCAACAGCAGATGACTTCGGAACTTCTTCTGCTATTTGGCAGACCCCGTATGTTGTGATAGCCCGTGCAAACCGCGTGATTGAAGCGGCTGAAAGCGGTGAACTTATTGACGCAGAGGAAGCAAAAGCAGAAATTGCACAATATGCAGCAGAAGCAAGAGTACTCCGTGCAATGGCTTTATTCGATTTGACTCGTATTTACGGAAAACCGTATACAATGGATCAAGGTACTTCTTTAGGTGTACCTATCGTAACTACAGCAGTTGACCCTGATGCAAAATTAAAACGTAATACGGTTGCCGAGTGTTATCAAGCTATTGAAAAAGACTTAGACGATGCTATTACATCAGGAGCTTTAATGGAAGACAACACTAAAGGTTATATTAATGTTTGGGCTGCCAAAGCATTACAAGTTCGTGTATATCTTACTAAAGGAGAGTGGGAAAATGCATTGTCTGTAGCCGAAGAAATCATTAACTGTCCTCTTTATTCTTTGTGGTCTACTTCTGAATATGTAAACGCATGGTCAGAATCAAATGCAGCTCATATAAAAGAGATGTTATTTGAGCTAATTATTGATGATACCACAGACTGGACAGACCGTGAAGGTATTGCATACTTATATGCAGACAAAGCACGCGTAGGATATGGTGATGTAATTATTACAAAAGCATTCTCTGAAATGCTTACTTCTGATGAACAGGATGTAAGAAACGATGTGTTCTTGGCTCCTGCTGATCCCGAATCTTCGTACGCAGGAAATAAAGTTTACATCAACAAGATGCCAGCAGTTAATGGAGACCCACGTTATGCTGACGTACCTATATTGCGATTATCAGAAGTTTATTTGTCTGCTGCAGAAGCTGCTTTCCAAGCTAACAAAAAGGATAAGGCTGCCAGCTTCCTGAATGATATCATTAGAAACCGTACAACAGACGAAACTAAACTGGTTAATCAAGATAATATTACACTTGACCGCATTTACATAGAACGCCGTAAAGAGCTTGTGGGTGAAGGCCAGCGTTATTTTGATGTATTAAGACGTGGTGAAACAGTAGTTAGATATACCACAGAGGAAGACCGTGGATGGCACGATGTATTGACTGAGGAAGCTAAAAAATTTGACCGTAATTCAAAGAAAGCTCTTCCGTTAATTCCCGCATCTGAAATGAATGCTAATCCGAACATGGTTCAGAATCCTGCTTATTAATAATTGCAGAAACGAACGTGTAAGATTAATCAATATCAAAATCGAGGCTGTCTCAGGAGAACAACTTGAGACAGCCTCGGTCATTTCATATCAAACTGAAGTAATTTTGTTTTCAAAAATGAAGAATTAAAACTTCAATCTGTATTGAAATTCTTTTTACCAGAAGCATCTGTTTTTTCATAAAAAACCGGAATCACATTTCTGCAATCCCGGTCTTATTTATATAACTATTATAATCTGTTTTCTAATCAGAACAATTTAGCAGGATACTCACCAGCATCTACCAAAGCCTGAATCTTGTCAACTACACTCTGACGGTCAGCAGCGTATGTCACACCAAACCACTTAGAAGTAGTATCCAGTACTTTTACAGTAGCAGTTCCTTCATTGATCAGCTTGTTCACCATCAACGGAATGAAGTATTCACATTTCAAGTTGCTGATATTTTCTTTCAAGAATTCTACAAAGTATTTTTCTGAATGTTCAAAGTAATCAGGAGTGAATCCCCACATATTCATTGAAACAGGAGTATTATCTTCAATACCAACCCATTTACCTTCTTCATCCTTGTAAGAAACCACACCGTCTACACGCATAATTTCTGTACGTTCAACTACTGTAGTCAAATGAGCATTTTCATCAGTTGCACATACACCACGAGCCACTGTTCCACTTTCAGACAAAGTGTTTCCTACACGGAAACCTACCATGCTATAGTCGTTCTTTGCACCTTCCGGCAATTCTGACAAGTATTTGCCCAATACAGCAAAACTGTCACGTCCATAGAAGTCGTCAGCATTGATTACAGCAAATGGTTCTTTAATTACATTCTTACCCATCAACACTGCATGGTTTGTTCCCCAAGGTTTAACACGGCCTTCCGGACAAGTAAAGCCAGCAGGCAGATCGTTCAAATCCTGGAACACAACTTCTACAGGAATATGATTTTCATATTTGCTTACAATCTTTTCACGGAAATCTTTTTCAAAATCACGACGGATTACGAAAACCAATTTCCCGAAACCACCACGGATAGCATCAAAAATTGAATAATCCATGATTGTTTCACCGTTAGGACCCAGTCCATCAAGCTGTTTTAAGCCACCGTAACGACTCCCCATACCGGCAGCCAATACAAATAAAGTTGGTTTCATAGAATTGTATTAAAATTAGTAACTGCACAAAGGTAAGCAAATAATGTGATTTCAGACCATTGTTCATAAACAAAATGTATTACCTTTTGGTTCTTTTTTATATATTCGCATAACTAATGATTCAATCGTATATGAAAAAATATATAAAATGGGGAGGAATTGCATTAGCAAGTCCATTTATCCTTTTTATAGTCTTGTGTATATTAATCTATATACCTGCTATCCAGAATTTTATTGTGGATAAAGCGACATCATACGCTTCGCAAGCTACGGGAATGAACATTCATATACAACGAATTTCGCTTTCTTTTCCCCTAAATTTAGTCGTCCATGAGACTACGGTTACCAACCCTCAGGATACACTTCTGAACGTAGAAAAACTGACCGTAAAAATACAATTACTCCCCCTGGTAAAGAAGCAGATAGAGATTGATGGAGTAGAACTGAAGAACGCTTCGGTCAATACGGTTGACCTGATTGAGGGAATGTCCTTAAAAGGGAACCTTGGAGAACTTTTCTTGAAATCGCATGGAGTTGATTTGACACCGGAAACAGCTGTACTAAACGAACTCACACTAAAAGATGCCAAGCTGAAACTATGTTTGGCAGATACAACCGCACAAGATACCACACAAAGTGAGCCTACTTTCTGGAAGTTCAAATTAGAAAAGATTGATTTGACTAATGTGGACTTTCAGATGGATATGCCGCTTGACACCATGAACTTAGGACTTAAAGTCGGAAATGCTTCTTTAAGAGACGGACTGGTTGACTTGCATAAAGCGGCTTATTCTGCTAAAGAATTCAAGCTCTTACAGAGCGGATTATACTATAATTCAGGAAATACACCTCCTATAGAGAAGGGATTGGATCCGTCACATATTGCAGTGACCGACATCAATTTGCAGATGGATTCTCTATACTATCAGGGGAATAACATCCGGGCATTACTGCATCAGTTCGAGCTGAAAGAACGTTCAGGACTGGAAATCAAATCGACAGAGGGACAACTACAGGCTGATGAGAAAGCCATACGAGTGCCTTCGCTGCAAATCAAAACGGCCAATTCATTTCTGGCTCTCAAGGCTACAATAGACTGGGCGGTCACCGAACAGAATCATGACGGCGTATTAAACGGGCAATTCACGGCAGAAATCGGTAAAGCTGACTTATTCAAGCTAATACCAGATATGCCGCAAGAATTTATTCAATCCTTTCCTGCAGCCCCATTACAAGTACGTATTGGGGTAGATGGAAACCTGAGTAACCTGAAACTGACCACTTGTCAGGTTAAAATTCCCGACTGTTTCCAGATGGAAATGGACGGAACGGTAAAGAATGTGCTCGACAGTCTTTCCAGAGAGGGAACCATCAACCTAAATTCGGATTTCTACAAAATGGATTTTCTGAATAGTCTGACTGGCGGTGTAATTATTCCGTCAGGAATGAATCTTCATGGAAAAGCCGGTATGAAAGGTAATGATTTATTTACCGAAGCAATATTAAACCAGCATGAAGGAAAAGTGCAGCTAAATGCAGAATATAATCTACTCAAAGAATCTTATAAGGCTGATATACAAATTAATGAACTAAACCTACATGATTTTTTGCCTGCAGACTCGTTATTTTACCTCTCTGCCGGTATGCAACTTGAAGGAATGGGAACAGATATTTTTTCCAAACGAACGACATTAACAGCCGATGCCGAGCTCAATCACCTTCAATGGGGAAGCCGTGTCTTCTCTGGTGTACAGCTTAATGCGACCCTGAAAGAGTCTAAAGCGAATCTTAATCTGGATGTAAATGACAACCTGATGAACATTTCATCCCAGTTAGATGCATCTTTACACCCTTCTGCAATTGCTGCAGATATGTTGATTCAAGTGAAGAACCTGGATTTATACGGAATGGGATTGCTCAACTCTCCGTTAAAGACTACTGAAAATATAGATATTCAGTTGAAAACGGACATGAAAAAGAGCCATGGTGTTCGTTTATCTGTAAAAGACATAAATTTAATTACTGAAAAAAAGACGTTTAAGACGAAAGACATACATTTCGGTTTCAGCACTGCACGCGATTCTATCAGAAGTTATGCGAATGCGGGAGACCTCACTTTTTTATTCAGAAGCCGAGGAGGTATTGATGAGTTAGGCAACCAGATAACCAAACTGACGGATGCACTGAGCAAACAATGGAAACAAAAATCAATTGATCAGGCAGCTCTCCGTGAGCTGTGGCCAGAGACCCAGTTCAGAATCTTCGCAGGGAAGGACAATCCTATTTCCAACACACTGGCCATCAAAAAGATAAATTTCGACCGTATGAATGTGAATATACGCACCTCCCCTGCAGAAGGATTGAATACATCTATGAATCTCTACGGATTAAGGACTGATAGTCTGGCTTTTGATACAATTTATTTTAATGCCACCCAACAGCCTGATAAGATTTTGTTTAACAGTGGAGTCATAGCCAATGACAAACCGTTCCAAGAGGCTTTCGATATTACACTGAATGGAGATATAGGAGCTGACAAAGCAAATGCTACTATTGAATACTTAAACGGGAAAAAGGAATGTGGTGTGAATATAGGTATGGTGGCCGGCCTGCAAAAAGGCGGAATCAGTCTCCACATTACTCCATTTGCCCCGATTCTGGTTTACCGCAAGTTTACAGTCAACCCGGATAATTACATCTATCTGAGAGATGACGGCCGCATTATGGCTAATTTATCCATCTATGATGAATTACGGACAGGGCTCAGTTTTTATTCTACTCCCGACTCTACAGCACGACAAGATTTAACTCTGTCTCTAAGTCAGATAAATATTGGAGAATTCAAGCGGGTTATTCCGTATATGCCTGATATAGAAGGTATCATCAACTCTGAAGCACATTATGTACAGACAGAGGAAGGCATGGATCAAATTTCACTTGAAAATAACATCAATAAGCTTAGCTATAACGGTATAGCACTGGGCAATTGGGCTTTGAGTGCAGTTTATCTCCCAAAACAAAGCGGGGAACAGCACATCAACGGTCTTATTATGCAAAATGACAATGAAGTCATTAGCATAGAAGGATCATACTTCCCTGCAGAAAAGAAAGAACAAACAGAAGACCGGATAGATGCACGCATGGCATTGCATCATTTTCCACTGGAAATAGTCAATTCTTTCATTCCGGGTAGAATGGCTATGTTAAGTGGAGATATTGACGGAACCATGCACATGACTGGGAATGCATCCCAACCTCTTATGAACGGAAAAATCAATCTGGACAGTGTGAATATCTATGTTCCGCAAGCTTCTCTGAATCTTCGATTTGACGACAAGCCCGTGGAAATCAAAGATAGCAAGCTTACATTCAACCGTTTCAAGATATTCACAAAAGGAAAGACTCCGTTCACAATTGACGGAGATGTAGATATGGCAGATTTCAGTCAGATGAAGATGAATCTGAAAATGGACGCCAACAATTTTGAGTTACTGAATGCCAAACAGACCAAACAGTCGCTTGTATATGGAAAGCTGTACGTGGATTTCCACTCCACTCTTAAAGGTACGCCAGACAATATGAATATACGCGGCAACATGAATATCTTGGGCACAAGTAACTTTACCTATATCCTACAGGATTCTCCGCTCACTGTAGAAGACCGTTTGGGAGAAACTGTAACATTTACCAACTTCAGCGACACGACTTCCATACAAAAAAGAGTTCTTCCTGCTCTTTCACTAGGAGGTATTGACATGTTGATGACCTTGCACATAGACGAGGGAGTACAATGTCGTGTCAATCTCGACGAAAAAGGAAGTAACTATATGTATTTTGAAGGAGGTGGTGACTTGTCTTTCCAATATACTCCAGAAGGAAACATCATTCTGAACGGAAGGTATTCTCTTCTAAGTGGTGAAATGAAATACCAGCTGCCAATTATCCAGTTAAAGACATTCCATATTCAAAGTGGAAGTTACATACAATGGAGTGGAAATGCAATGAACCCTCTCATGAGTATAAAAGCTACGGAAAGAGTACGCTCTTCTGTAACACAAGAAGGACAAGCCTCACGCATGGTCAACTTCGATGTGGGTGTAAACATTACCAATACACTGGAAAATCTGGGATTTACATTCGTCATTGACGCACCAGATGATGGTACCATGCAAAATGAACTGGCTTCCATGTCAGCTGAAGAGAAAAACAAGGTAGCTGTAACCATGCTGGTAACAGGTATGTATCTGACAGAAGGAAGTACACTGGGAGGTGGTGGAAGCAGTGTCATGAACTCCTTCCTGCAAGACCAGATTTCCAAAGTGGCAGGAAGTGCACTCAAGACCATCGATGTGAATTTTGGTATAGAAACCAATAATGGAGAAGAAACCGGACAATCGTCTACGGATTACAACTTCCAGTTTGCCAAGAGGTTCTGGAACAACCGTATCCGAGTGGTGATTGGTGGAAAAGTGTCTACCGGCAACAATGTACAACAAGATGAATCTTTCATTGATAACATCTCACTGGAATATCGTCTGGACAACAGTGGTACCCGATATGTAAAGCTTTTCCATGATAAGAATTATGAAAGTGTCCTTGATGGTGAAGTCATTGAAACCGGAGCCGGTATCGTATTACGTAAGAAAGTAAGTAAAGTGGGCGAACTGTTTATTTTCAGGAAAAAGAAAAAGCAGTTGTCTGATGTCGAAAAAAAAGAAGAAGATGAGGAAAATGAGACAGAAAAGAATAAATAAACTGTTACTGACAGGATTTCTGTTATTGATCATAAGCGGATGTTCCACAACCAAGCATCTTCCAGAAGACGAGTTGCTTTATGTCGGTATGACAACTCCTAAAGTTGTAGGATATAACGAAGAAGACAACGGAGAGGCAACACTGGAAGAGGTTCAAGGAGCATTAAGCGTGGCACCGAACAATTCATTTCTCGGTAGCCCTAAGTATCGTATCCCCTTTCCTTTAGGACTATGGGTGTACAACCGATTTGAACGATATGAAAAAGGTATAGGAAAATGGATTTTCAAGAAACTGGCTGCAGACCCGGTGTATGTATCTACAGTCAACCCCGACACCCGCACAAAGGTAGCGAGCAATGTCTTGCGTGAGAATGGTTTTTTCCAGGGTAATGTGACAGTACAGGTAGATACTGCCAAGAATCCGAAGAAAGCTAAATTAAATTACACCATTTATACCGGAAAACGTTATAAACTGGACTCCATCAATTATGTAGGCTTTTCTCCTAAAGAAGACAGTTTGATTCGGGCCACATATAATAAACGTTTGTTGATAAAAGAAGAAGCCTTTACTGTCGACAAACTAAATGAAGAAAGGAATCGCTTGGTAGAACTTTTCCGCAACAACGGATATTATTTCTACCGTTCTGATTTTATAACTTTCATGGCCGACACATTAATCCGTCCCGGTTATGTTAACCTACGAATCGTACAAAAACATAATATTCCGGAGGAAGGACTTCGTACCTACTATATTGGAAAAACAAGTATCAATCTGGTAGGACATAATGGAGAACAACCCAATGATTCTTTGAATTTTCATAACTTCACCATCAATTATGCAGGGAAAAAGCCGGGTATACGATATGGAGTACTCCGCAGACGTTTTCTCTATAAAAGTGGAGAAATGTATTCTCAAGAACGTCAAAACTATACTCAACAAGCATTATCACGATTAGGAGTATTTAAATTCAACGATTTTAAATATACTCCCCGTCCGGGAAGGGACACTCTGGACATTACGGTCAATGCCATGTTCGACCTGCCTTATGACAGTGAACTGGAACTCAATGTCACAACCAAGAGTACCAAGCAAACAGGACCTGGAGCAAAATTCAATCTCGCAAAAAAGAATTTTAAAAGGATGGGAGCCTCATTAAACCTGGAATTAAAAGGTTCATACGAATGGCAGACCAGCTCCACTGTAGACGGGGAAAGCTCTGTAATGAACTCTTACGAATTGGGAACTGCCCTCTCTCTGAATTTTCCACGATTGGTTTTACCATGGATTAAAAACCGAGTAGACCCATTCCGTTTTCCGTCTGAAACCAACTTTAAGATTTATGCAGAGCAGGTAAACCGTGCCCGTTACTTCAAGATGCTGTCATTTGGAGGTACTGTATCCTACAGTTTTCAACCCAAACGTAGCATCAAGCACACTGTAACCCCACTTCATCTGGCCTTCAACACATTACAGCACCGCACCGCACGCTTTGATTCTATTGCCAGTGCTAATCCGATGTTGTTCCATAGCTTGGATGACCAATTTATTCCGTCATTAACATACACTGTTACCTATGACAACAGTTACCGGAAGACAAAGAACCGTATATGGTGGGAAAACTCACTCACCTCTGCAGGAAATGTAACCTCCGTCATCTATGCTGCTTTTGGACAAAAATTCAGTAAAAAGGAAAAGGAATTACTGGGAAATCCGTTTGCCCAGTTTTTGAAATACTCTTCAGAAATAAGATATACCTATCACATCAGTGAAAAACATCAGCTGGCTACTCGCTTGATGGGAGGAGTAATATGGGCATACGGTAACAAAACCATTGCTCCTTATAGTGAGCAGTTTTATGTAGGAGGTGCCAACAGTATACGTGCCTTCACCGTACGCTCTATCGGTCCTGGAAGATTCCATCCGGCCAACAACTCTGGCTATTCATACGTAGACGAAACTGGAGATATTAAATTAGAAGCGAATCTGGAGTATCGTTTCCGCATCCTTTCCAACATTATGGGAGGAAATTTAAATGGAGCAGCTTTTTTAGACGCCGGCAATGTATGGCTGATGCGTAAGGATGAAGCACGTCCTGATGCGGAATTCAATCTACGACATTTCTTTGACAGCATTGCATTAGGTACTGGAGTAGGATTGCGTTACGACCTTTCATTCCTAATCCTGAGATTGGACTTCGGTTTTGCTCTGCATGTACCATACGATACCGAAAAGAGCGGGTACTATAATATCCCTAAATTCAAGGACGGAATGGGTATACATTTTGCCATTGGCTATCCTTTCTAAAAACAAAGCAAACTATCTAACAAGAAAAATTAATGTAAATACAGATTCATGAATCAAAATAAATGGCTACCTTTGCAGCGTTTTTTGAAGGTATTAGCATGAATAAGTGGAAGATTTTTGCTTGTATAACCCTAATTACTCTTATGAGCGTACTCATAGGAGCAAACTTTTTTGCACTTTATTCCACAGTACTCAATGAGAATAAGGCAGCGAATGAAACTGAGTCTGCCGCTTTCATCGACCAGCATTCGGATAATATTCCTTCAAAAACGCTTGACTTTCTCATAACAAACAGGCAAGCAGATATTCCGCAAAAGACTTTATTCATACAAACCCAGAAGAATCTGGATGGTAAGTTTTTTTTACCGGTATTTTCGTTTGGACAAGACTTTATTTCCAGACCACCCACACATTTAGGACTAATCTGTTCTGTATACTCCACACATCCTTATACACAATTAGATAAATTCTATTATCTATATACCCTCAAAAAAATCCTTATTTAATACTATCTAAGAGCAACTTTAAATAGATTGTTCCGATACATTGCAGACAGAGGCTTGTGGTGTAACGGGAATGATTAGCTATCTATATGTATCATCAAAAATTCTTAGATATATGTTTTTTACATTTATTATTGTCGTTATTCTGACTGCTATCGTCCTTGTTGTGGCAGCAATGACCATCGCAAAATTACTTGCTCCACGGTCATTCAATCCGCAGAAGGGAGAACCGTACGAATGTGGTATTCCTACCCGTGGTCAATCATGGGTGCAGTTCAAGGCTGGTTACTACCTGTTTGCCATCCTGTTCCTGATGTTCGACATTGAAACGGTATTTCTCTTTCCTTGGGCTGTAGTGGCAGACCAGGTAGGAGTATATGCACTGGTCAGTGTAAGTTTCTTCCTGGTAGTTTTAATTTTGGGCCTGGCATACGCCTGGCGGAAAGGAGCTCTTGAATGGAAGTAAAAAAAGCTACCTCTATTCGTTCTATGGAGTATGAGGACTTCAAGAACAATGATTATCTGGAAGACATGGTACGTCGTCTGAACATGGACGGTGCCGGAATCGTACTGGGAACGGTGGACGAACTGATTAACTGGGGACGAAGCAATTCGCTCTGGAGTCTGACCTTCGGAACCAGCTGTTGTGCCATCGAATTTATGGCGCTGGGCGCTGCCCGTTATGATATGGCCCGCTTCGGGTTTGAGGTAACCCGAAACTCTCCTCGTCAGGCCGATATGATCATGGTGCTGGGAACCATCACACACAAGATGGCTCCGGTGCTGAAACGTCTGTATGACCAGATGGCCGAGCCGAAATACGTGGTGGCGGTAGGTGGATGTACCATCTCCGGAGGTCCTTTCATCAAATCTTACCACGTGGTTAACGGCATCGACAAGATTATTCCGGTAGACGTGTACATTCCGGGATGTCCTCCCCGACCGGAGGCTTTCTTCTATGGCATGATGCAGCTTCAGCGTAAAATCAAGGTGGAGCGTTTCTTAGGAGAAGTGAACCGTAAAGAAAAAGAGGAATAAACCTTACGTAAAAAGAAAATGCAAATGGAAATTGAAAAAATAACAAGCATTATTCCTGAAGCCGAAATCAGTCAGACAGGAGAGACTGTCGTAAAAGTTCCGGCAGAAAAGTTACACCAGATAGCTGAGACACTACTGAATGACAAAGGAAACCCGATGGATTTCTTGCGTGACATCGTAGGAATGGACTGGGGTGAAGAAGGCTTAGGTGCGCTTTACTTACTGGAATCTACCCGCACAGGTGCAAGAATCACACTCAAAGCGGTAACTACAGACCGTGAAAAGGCACTGCTTCCCACAGTAAGCGACTTGTGGAAAACGGCGCTGATTAAGGAGCGTGAAGTGTACGACTTCTTCGGCATCGTCTTCCTGAATCATCCGGATATGCGCCGTATCTTCTTGCGTGAAGACTGGATGGGCTATCCTATGCGAAAGGATTATGACATGAACTCCAATCCACTTCGACTGGATAATGAGGAAAATGCCGATATGACAGATGAATACTTCCTCCGCCCCGACGGCACACTGGAGGGTCGTAAGAACGTGGTGTTTGGAGAAGATGATTTTGTGGTAAACATCGGTCCGCAACACCCTTCTACACACGGTGTATTGCGTATGCGTACTTCGCTCGACGGAGAGAACATCCGTAAGATTGACCCGATACTGGGATATATCCACCGGGGCATCGAAAAGATGAACGAAAGCCTCACCTACCCGCAGACGCTGGCCTTGACCGACCGTCTGGACTACCTGAGTGCGCACCAGAACCGCCATGCGTTGTGTATGTGTATTGAAAAGGCTGCCGGAATAGAAGTGCCGGAACGTGCCCAGTACATCCGCACCATCATGGACGAGTTGCAGCGTATCGATTCACACTTGCTGTTCTACTCCTGTCTGGTCATGGATATGGGTGGACTGACTCCGTTCTTCTATGGTTTCCGTGAACGCGAGATGATTCTGGATATCTTTGAAGAGACTACCGGAGGCCGTCTGATTCAGAACTACAACATGATTGGTGGTGTACAGGCTGACATTCATCCTACCTTCCAGCAGAAGGTGAAAGACTTTATCAAACACCTGCGCAGTGTAATTCAGGACTATCATGACATCTTTACTTCAAACGTCATTGCTGACACCCGTCTGAAAGGTGTAGGAGTCTTGTCAAAAGAAGATGCCATCTCACTGGGATGTACAGGAGGTACCGGACGTGCTTCCGGATGGGCCAACGACGTGCGCAAGCATCACCCGTACGCACTCTACGACAAGGTGGACTTTAAGGAGATTGTATACACGGAAGGTGATTCCTTTGCCCGCTACATGGTACGTATGGACGAAATCATGGAGTCTTGCCATATCATCGAGCAACTGATTGACAATATCCCGGAAGGAGAATTCCGTGCCAAGACGAAACCCATCATCAAGTTGCCGGAAGGTGTATTCACTTCATCAGTAGAAACCAGCCGTGGTGAGTTTGATGTGGTATTGGAAAGCCATGGCGACAAGGTTCCTTACCGTCTGCACTACCGTTCCACCGGACTCCCGTTGGTTCACGCCATGGACACCATTTGCCGTGGAGCTAAAATTGCCGACCTGATTGCCATCGGAGGTACGCTCGACTTTGTCATCCCTGACATTGACCGCTAATCTCCACACATACTTCAGGAACAATCATTACAGAAACTGAAAAAATAAAAAAATTATGTTTTTAGATTATTATAATCTCAGCCCGCTGCTCATGCAGATTCATGCTTTCCTTTGCAGTGTAATGCCTGAATGGCTGGCACTTACATTGGAAGGACTCGTTGTGGGAGTATTTATCCTCGTCATGTACGCGGTACTGGCCATCATTCTTATTTACATGGAACGTAAAGTCTGTGCGGCTTTCCAGTGCCGTATCGGCCCGAACCGTGTAGGAGGAAAAGGAGGTCTGCTGCAAGTACCTGCCGACGTATTGAAAATCCTTACCAAGGAAATCATCAGCCTGAAGCATTCCGACCATTTTCTTTATGCTTTGGCTCCGTTCCTGGTGATTCTTGCTTCCATTCTGACATTCTCTTGTCTTCCATGGAACAAAGGTGGAGAAATCCTTCACATGAACATCGGTATCTTCTTTGTATTGGCAGCTTCATCCATCGGTGTATTGGGTATTTTGCTGGCCGGATGGAGTAGTAACAGTAAATATACATTAATTGGTGCCGTACGAAGTGGAGCCATGATTATCAGTTACGAGCTTTCTATCGGACTCAGCGTACTGACCATGGTCGTAATGAGTGGTGCCATGGATATTCAGACCATCGTAGAAGGTCAGGCCAACGGATGGAACATTTTCAAAGGACACATTCCTGCCATCATGGCTTTCATCATCTACCTGATTGCCGGAAACGCGGAAGCCAACCGTGGTCCGTTCGACTTGGCAGAAGCAGAACAGGAGCTGACTGCCGGATACCACACGGAATATTCGGGTATGCATTTCGGCTTCTTCTATCTGGCCGAATACTTGAACCTGTTCATTACTGCCGGTATCGCCACTACATTGTTTTTGGGAGGCTGGATGCCCTTGCACATTGCCGGGCTCGACGGACTGAACATGGTGATGGATTACATCCCCGGATTTGTATGGTTCATTGGAAAGACCTTCTTCATCGTCTTCCTGCTCATGTGGATTCGCTGGACCTTCCCCCGTTTGCGTATCGACCAGGTACTGACACTGGAATGGAAATACCTGATGCCGCTCTCGCTGGTCGTATTGTTATTAATGACCGTATGCAAAGTATTTGGTCTGACATTTTGATTAAAAATTTTTGACTATGAATGGATTTAAAGAATATTTAAAAGGATATGTCGGTGGAGTCAAAAGTCTGCTGGTAGGTATGCGCACTTCCATGAAGGTGTTCTGCCAAAAGAAGATTACCGAGCAGTATCCTGAAAACCGCCATACTACACTCCACATTCCGGAACGTCACCGGGCCATGCTGGTGATGCCGGTGGATGAAGAAGGAAATCACCATTGCATTGCCTGCGGACTTTGCCAGATGAGCTGCCCGAACGGCACCATCCGGCTGACCACGGAAATGCGTGAGACGGAAGACGGTAAAAAGAAAAAATTCCTGGTGAAATACGAGTACAACTTGGGCTCTTGCATGTTCTGCATGCTGTGCGTCAATGCCTGTCCTCATAATGCCATTCAGTTTACGAATGACTTTGAGAATGCGGTATTCCAGAAAGAAAAACTCGTCATGACACTGAACAAGAAATAAATAAAACGAAACGGATATGAATATATCACTTCAAGAAATCGTATTTTATATCGTAGGAGCTTGTATCATTGCTTGTTCCATTTTAGCTGTCACTACAGGAAAAATCCTGCGCGCCGCTACTTATCTGCTGTTCGTTCTTTTGGGTACGGGAGCCATCTACGGAATCCTGGGCTATACCTTCCTGAGCGCCGTACAGCTGATGGTTTACGCCGGAGGTATCGTGGTGCTGTATGTATTCTCCATCCTGCTGACCCAGTCGGACAAGAATATGAAATACAAGATAAACCGCGCCAAGCTCATCAGTGTACTGCTGACCATAGTTATCGGTGCAGCTCTCGTGCTTTTCTTAGTTATGACCAACGGATTTGCCCTGAACCTGATTCCGCAGGGAGTAGAACTTCCGGTAGAAAATATCGGACATGCCTTGATTGGTACAGGGAAATACCAGTTTGTATTACCATTTGAGGTAGTCAGTGTATTGCTCTTAGCTTGTATGATTGGTGCGATACTGATTGCACGTAAACAAAAATAACACAGTAAGATTATGGAAATAGAAATTCATGTAGTTCACTACCTCGTCATCAGTACCGTCATGTTGTTTTGCGGCATCTACGGATTCTTTACCCGCAAAAACTTGCTGGCATTGCTGATTTCGGTAGAATTGATGCTTAATGCAACCAACATCAATTTCGCGGTATTCAACCGTTATCTTTTCCCCGGACAACTGGAGGGCCATTTCTTCAGCCTGTTCGGCATAGCCATTGCCGCAGCTGAAACGGCTGTAGCCATTGCCATCATTATTAATGTGTATCGCAACCTGAAACAGGTGCTTACCGATGATATTACTGACTTGAAAGGATAACTTTCACATTTTATTCAATTGCTTATGGATTATACAATTCTGATACTTGCCCTCCCGGTGCTGAGCTTCCTGGTTCTGGCACTGGCCGGCATGAAAATGCCTCATCGCGTAGCAGGCACAATCGGTACCCTATCGTTAGGAGCGGTAGCCGTGCTGAGCTATCTGACGGCATTCAATTATTTCTCTGCTCCACGCACTGCCGAAGGCCTCTACCCTACGCTGACTCCGTGGAACATTGAATGGCTGCCGTTCACTTCCTCCCTTCACATCGACATGGGTATTTTGCTCGATCCGATTTCCGTCATGATGCTGGTGGTTATTTCTACGGTGTCACTGATGGTACATATCTATTCGTTCGGCTACATGAAAGGTGAAGTCGGCTTCCAGCGGTACTACGCTTTTCTGTCGCTGTTTACCTTCTCTATGTTAGGCCTGGTAGTAGCTACCAACATTTTCCAGATGTATGTGTTCTGGGAACTGGTAGGTGTGTCTTCCTATCTGCTTATCGGTTTCTACTACACCAAACCGGAAGCAATCGCTGCCAGCAAGAAGGCCTTTATCGTCACCCGTTTTGCTGACTTGGGCTTCCTGATTGGTATCCTTATCTACGGATACTACATGCAGACTTTCACCTTCAACCCTGGAACCGAACGCCTGATGCAGGCCGGAATGGTGCTGCCCTGGGCATTGGGACTGATGTTCATCGGTGGTGCCGGAAAGAGTGCCATGTTCCCGCTGCACATCTGGTTGCCGGATGCCATGGAAGGTCCGACACCGGTATCCGCCCTGATTCATGCCGCTACCATGGTAGTAGCCGGAGTGTATTTGGTAGCCCGTATGTTCCCCTTGTTCATCGGCTTTGCGCCGCACACACTCCACTTGGTAGCCTGGGTAGGTGCTTTCACCGCATTCTATGCCGCCAGCGTAGCTTGTGCACAGAGTGACATCAAACGTGTGCTGGCCTTCTCTACCATCTCACAGATTGGTTTCATGATGGTAGCACTGGGTGTATGCACGGCAGCCAACCCGCACGAAGGCGGACTGGGTTACATGGCCAGTATGTTCCACCTGTTCACACACGCCATGTTCAAGGCCCTGCTCTTCTTGGGAGCCGGATGCATCATCCACGCCGTACACAGCAACGAAATGGAGACCATGGGCGGTTTGCGCAAATACATGCCGATTACCCACATCACCTTCCTGATTGCCTGTCTGGCCATTGCAGGTATCCCTCCGTTCTCCGGATTCTTCTCAAAAGACGAAATCCTGACTGCCTGCTTCCAGTACAGCCCCGTAATGGGATGGATTATGGCCCTCATTGCCGGAATGACCGCTTTCTATATGTTCCGTTTGTACTACTGCATCTTCTGGGGAAAGGAAAACAAGGAACTGCATGCACACCACGTGCCGCATGAAAGTCCGCTGACCATGACCTTCCCGCTGATGTTCCTGGCGCTGGTCACCATCGTAGCCGGTTTTATTCCTTTCGGACACTTCGTTTCAGCCAACGGTGAATCCTATGACATCCACCTCGACTGGACAGTAGCCGGTACGAGTATCGCCATTGCCGTAATCGCCATCGCCTTGGCTACCTGGATGTACGCCCGCGAACAGCAACCTGTGGCCGACATGCTCGCCACACGCTTCAGCACCCTGCACCGTGCAGCTTACAAGCGTTTCTACATGGACGAAATCTGGTTGTTCGTGACCAAGAAAATCATCTTCCGCTGCATCTCGACTCCGCTGGCATGGTTTGACCGCCACGTCATCGACCAGTTCATGAACTTCATGGCCTGGAGTACCAACGCAGCCGGAGAAACCGTACAGCCCATGCAAAGTGGAAAGGTACAAACCTACACGCATTATTTCCTGGCAGGTATCATTGTCCTGACAATTATCTTGCTGTTGAACTAAAAAAGAAGAACTTATACGCTTATGAATATATTAAGTCTTTTCGTATTGATACCTCTGCTGATGTTGTTAGGACTATGGATTGCCCGCAACGTCAATCAAGTCAGAGGAGTGATGGTGGCCGGTTCCACTTTATTGCTGGCACTTGCGGCTTACCTCACGGTGTCTTACATCGGACAGCGCCATGCGGGAGCTACAGCTGAAATGCTTTTCACAGACAGCATCGTATGGTATGCCCCGCTTCACATCTGTTACTCAATAGGAGTAGACGGTATCTCTGTAGTGATGCTGCTGCTGAGTGCCATCATCGTATTTACCGGTACATTCGCTTCCTGGAAGCTGAAACCGCTCACCAAAGAATATTTCTTATGGTTCACCCTGCTGAGTACTGGAGTATTCGGATTCTTCATCTCGACCGACCTGTTCACCATGTTCATGTTCTATGAAGTGGCCCTGATTCCGATGTACCTGCTGATTGGCGTATGGGGAAGCGGCCGCAAGGAATATGCTGCCATGAAGCTGACCCTGATGCTGATGGGTGGTTCTGCCTTCCTGCTGATTGGTATCCTGGGCATCTACTACGGAGCCGGTGCCGAGACGATGAATATCCTGGAAATCGTAAAACACCAGATACCCACTGAAATGCAACGCATCTTCTTCCCGATGGTCTTCCTGGGATTCGGTGTGCTGGGTGCCCTGTTCCCCTTCCACACATGGAGCCCCGACGGTCATGCTTCTGCCCCGACAGCCGTAAGTATGCTGCACGCCGGTGTGCTGATGAAACTGGGAGGTTACGGATGTTTCCGTATCGCTATGTACCTGATGCCGACCGGTGCCGCTATCTGGGGCGATTTCTTCTTGGTACTGACCACCATTTCCGTGGTGTACGGAGCGTTCAGCGCCGTAGTACAGACCGACTTGAAATACATCAACGCCTACTCTTCCGTGAGCCACTGCGGACTGGTATTGTTCGCTCTGCTGATGATGACGCGTGTAAGTGCTACTGGTGCCATCCTGCAGATGTTGAGCCACGGCCTAATGACCGCCCTGTTCTTTGCCCTTATCGGTATGATTTACGGTCGTACACACACCCGTGACATCCGCCAACTGAGCGGACTGATGAAAATCATGCCTTTCCTGGCCGTAGGTTATGTCATTGCCGGTCTGGCCAACTTAGGTCTGCCTGGTCTGAGCGGTTTCGTGGCTGAAATGACCGTATTCGTAGGTTCATTCCAGAATCCGGACCTGTTCCACCGTACTTGCACCATCATCGCCACGATGAGTATTGTCATCACGGCTGTGTACATCCTGCGCGTAGTAGGAAAAATCCTGTATGGCACTTGTCAGAATCCGGAACACCTGAAACTGACCGACGCTACCTGGGACGAACGTTTTGCCGTAATCTGCCTGATTATAGCTGTAGCCGGACTGGGACTCGCTCCTTACTGGGTCAGCCATGTCATCAGCGGAAGCGTAGAACCTATTATCAGCCAACTTATCCGATAACCTGAATAAACTAAAAGAAATTATATGAGCGAATTATTAACCATGCAGGCTGAAATAAGCCTGGTCGCCATTATCCTCTTCATGCTGTTGGCAGACTTGATACTGAAAATGCCTAATCACAAGCCGCTTCAGACTCTTGCCTGCACACTGATGGTCGTACAACTGGCCTTAAACATTGTACCCGCCAGCGGAGAAGCCTTTGGAGGAATGTATCATGCCAGCCAAATGGCATCTGTTGTAAAAACCATACTGACTGCCGGCACGCTGCTCGTATTCCTGCAGTCAGGTGAATGGCTCTCACGCGAAGATACCCGTCACAAAGCCGGAGAATTCTATATGCTGACACTCAGCACGCTGCTGGGTATGTATTTCATGGTCAGCGCAGGCAGTTTCATTCTGTTCTACGTAGGCCTGGAACTGGCCAGCATCCCGATGGCCTGTCTGGTGGCTTTCGACAAATACCGCCATCACAGCGCGGAAGCAGGAGCCAAGTTCATCCTGAACTCCATGTTCTCTTCTGCCCTGATGCTTTATGGTATCTCCATGGTATATGGTACAACTGGTACCACTTACTTTGCCGATATCACCACAGCCCTGACCGGAACCCCGCTTCAGGTAATGGCGATGGTGTTCTTCTTTGCCGGACTGGGCTTCAAGCTGAGTCTTGTACCTTTCCACATGTGGACACCCGATACCTATCAGGGAGCTCCGACCAATGTATCGGCTTACCTGTCAGTCATCTCCAAAGGTGCGGCCGCCTTTGCGCTGATGAGTATCCTGATAAAAGTATTCGGACAGATGGTAGCCGACTGGAGTCTCTTGCTGAGCATCGTCATTGTGGTCACCATCACCCTGGCCAACATCTTTGCCATCCTTCAGGAAGACCTGAAACGCTTCATGGCGTATAGTAGTATCTCACAGGCCGGTTACATCATGCTGGCTGTACTGGGAGGAAATGAACAGGGAATGGCTTCACTGGTGTACTACATCGTAGTCTATATCGTAGCCAACCTGGCTGTGTTCGGTGTCATCAGCACCATAGAACAGCACACCGGAGGAAAGGTGGACAGAAGTACCTACAACGGATTGTACAAGACCAACCCTCGCCTGAGCTTCGTCATGACACTGGCACTGTTCTCACTGGCCGGTATCCCTCCGTTTGCCGGATTCTTCTCTAAATTCTTCGTCTTTGCCTCTGCTTTCCACAGCGGTCACTGGCTGGTAGTGTTCCTGGCATTGGTAAATACGATTATTTCACTCTACTATTACCTGCTGATTGTGAAAGCCATGTACATCACTCCAAACGATGCACCGGTAGCCACCTTCCGCACACCGGCTCTGGCCCGTACAGGTCTGTTTATCTGCCTTATCGGAGTCATTGTATTGGGTATCTGCAGCGGAGTGTATGAACTGCTTAACCACGTAGCTGGACTGGGATTCTAATTCAGACAATTCCATACACAAAAAAGGCCGTTCCTGTTCGGGGACGGCTTTTTTTGTTCACTTTTTCTCTCAAAAAATCGCTTCGACGTTCAAGATAAAACTCCTTTACGTTTCAACTAAAACACAAAAGCGTTTCAAGTAAAATGTCAAAGAGTTTTCGTTCAAACGCAAAGGCGTTTTCGGGTAGCCTGAAAATAGCTTCAAAAAACGCTAAAAACAAAGTCATTTACATGTTTGAGAGTGAGTTTTCTTCCGCACAACGATAATGCAAAGGAGAAAGGCCGGTTTCCTTCTTGAAGAATGTACCAAATGCGGAGGCATTGGGAAAATGAAATTCATCCGAAATTTCCTGAATAGTCTTGTTGGAATTCTTTAACAGCAACATACTCCGGCGAATAATGGCACGGAACACCAGTTCCTGCACTGTATATCCACATACAGACTTTGACAGCGCAGACAAATATTTAGGAGACAGACAAAGTTTGTCAGCATAAAAGGCAACTCCCCTCTCTTGCTTGTAATATCGCTCCACCAACCGGATGAGCTGGATAAATGTATCAATCTTATGCCCAGCCACCTGATTTTCCTCCATCAACCTCCGACTATAGATGGAACAGAGCCTATAAGTCAAAGCCAGCAGCAGTAACTTCCGTTCATGGCTATCAAACGGATTGTTTGTAGCATACCGATATCTGCTTATCAGCGAAATATAGCGGGCTATATCTTCTTCCTCACCCGTAGACCATACGTAACAAGGCTGCGGAGTTAATGTGGCATAAAGGTGCATGGCCATCACCGAACTTCCCAATAAATCTCGGATAGGGTCAATACGGTAAAATAAAATATCTATACGCAAATCGGCTGTACATAAGCCTGCACAGAAAATGGTAGCCTCATACAGAAAAATCGTTTCCCCTGCTTTTGCCACAAAAGGCTTCTGGTTTAAAGTAAACTGAAATTCTCCCTGTTTACAGACTATCAAACCAAGGTATTCCATCGGGAAGTTTTTTTGCAATACAGCCGGGAAAGCGTCCACACTTCCTTCCGAACAGCAAATATCCCTTCGCTCTACCAGCATCTGATTCAGACGCTTCAAGCGCTCTGTTTGTGAAATCATAACCGCAAATTAAAGTCGTTTCTTTTGCATACTGCGCTAAGATATACAAAAAAACGTCACGGCAGGTACTTACACGTAATTATTCCCCGCTGAGAATATAGATTAAGAAACGAGAAGTCCCACCGTGACGTAACAACTTTTTTAAGATATGGTAGCAGCAAACGGCTCCAGTTTTCTTTTCCTCCAAGGAAACAATAAGAAAAAGACCGCACATGCCATGCAGCCGTAGAAAGTCCAGCCCGACATTTCCTTAACGGCCGATAAAGTAGCCTGTACCTGCACGCTTCCCTTTGCCGACATGGCAGCCATCTGTTCAGCTTCCAGTTCACTCTTCCCCTGATATTGCATGCCCTTTACAGTCTGCGAATAAGAAGCAGCTACTTCGGGATTCAACAAGTCACGGTCTTGTGCAAAACGAGTGACATAATGTTGCTGACGATGCTGCATCACGTTGGTATAAAGTGCCGTACCGATACCAGGGCCCATGACCATACGGACGGTCAGCATAATGCAAATCCAGGTAGACAAGTATTTATACGGCATCCGTTGGTTGGCATGTACAGCCGTCAGTGAATACAGAAGCATCATTCCCGTGGCACGGATAATGACCGGATACTTCATCCGCTCATACAAGCCGGAAGTCTGTACCTCAAAATACATGAATAAAGCCGAAAGACCTATCAACACAAAACCAAGGGAAAAAAGATACTTCAGATGCACTCCCCTGCTGCCCAACATGACAGCAATGATGCAACCTATAAAATACCCCAGCATGGTCCAGTTGCCCAAGGAAGCATTCTGCCAGTTGTCTATCTTCATGCCTACTCCCGTAAACACGTTGACAAACATGGCACTGGAATTGAATATCATCAGCAGCAGGAAGAGCAGAATTCCCATCCGAATGGAGCTCAACTTGAAAATATCCATCAGGAAATAGGGAGAATACTGTCTTTTCTCCATATAAATAAACATGGCTGTAAAGCATACGGCACTCACCGTAGCCCAGCAGATAGAAGGGTCATCATACCAGTCGAGTACTTTGCCATACACCAGTACATATACTACCGAAGCACACATCAGACAAAATATCACCACACTGCCAAATTTACGAAAGGTAATGGGAAAACGACGGGTGGAATACTTGTGATAAGGCATGGTAACAAATACCACCAAAATAGAAAGCAGCAAAGCTCCCATCATGAAATAATACACATACTGCCATTCATATTCATAGGCCAACCATGCGGTAAGTGAAGTACCCAACTGCCCCAGAATCATGAAAAACAAATAGATAGTAGGCATACTGGTACTCTTCTCACGGTCCAGCTTGTCCCAGCCTTCTTCATCTATCGGTTCATTTCCGGGTGTAATGTTACGGGTAGCCTCCATCCCAAACGCATACTTAATCAGCGTAAAGAGATTGACCATCATCAACACCATTCGTAAAAAACCCATCACTACACTGCATACGGCCAACAGGTAAATACTGTCGGTCTTAGCACAAATGTAACTCAGGGTATAAAGCAAAGAGAAACCTACGATGCACATCATCTTCTCCCGACGTAGGCAAACCAGTCCGTAAAAGAACGGAGAAAAAGCTGCCATACCCACAGAAGTAAGAAAGCTGACGAACTGAATATGTTCCGACTGGATGCCCAGCCCGCTCAGCATCTCTCCACTGTTAGCCGTATACACCCCACTGGCCGTCAGTATAGGCACGAACAGCAGTATCAGAATCAGTATACCCAACGGCTTGGGTACCCAGTTATAAAACGGATAATTTTTAGGAAGTGAAGGCATAATTCTACTTTTTTGGAAAAACTTGCAAAAAATCGGTTTACAATTTGGCTTTCACCACTACCATCATACCGGCAGCCAGACGGTCATTATCCTCTTTGGACAAGTCGGTGAATTCAATACGTACCGGAATACGCTGTTGAATCTTGACAAAGTTTCCAGCTGAATTATCGGTAGGTACCAGAGAATATTTAGAACCTGTAGCTCCGGATATGGCCGTAATCTTTCCGGTAAACTCGCGGTCACTGATAGCGTCGACAGCAATGCGTACTTCCTGCCCTACCTTCAGATTCTCCACCTGCGTTTCCTTGTAATTGGCAATCACCCATTTCTGGGTATCCGGAAGGATATAAGTCACCGTCTGTCCGGCAGTAATATACTGCCCTTCCTCCAAGGTTCTCCGCCCTAATTTTCCATCACAAGGAGCCACTACCACGGTATAAGAGAGATTCAGGCGTGCCATCTCTAATGCAGCCGTTGCACGCTGTATGGCAGCCTCCGTGCTTTCTCTGCGATTGGAAACCTCTTTCACTCCCGACATAGCAGCCCGTTGCTGACGCTTGGTTGCTTCCAGTTTCTTACGGGTAGCCGCATATTCCGTTTCAATCTGTTCCAGCTGAATAGGAGTAGCTGCGTTCCGCTTTACCAGATTCTCATAACGCTGACGGTCTTTCTCCAGTTTGGCCAGACGAATCTCAATCTCGGCAATCGAAGCTTCATAAACCGAAGCGGAGTTCTGCGTGGTCTGCAAAGTAGCATCTATCACGGTAGCACCTGCCAAAGCATCCTTTAAAGCAGCCTCTGCTTCCATCACACGAATACGGTATTCACGGTCATCGAGCACCAGCAAGGTATCTCCTTTACGTACATCCTGGTGTTCCGTAAAATAGATTTTCTTGATATAACCCGAAGCTCTCAGATTGACCGGAGAATTATACTGCTCAATTTGTGCATCGTTGCTTGTTTCGGTATGCTTGTAATCCAAAAACAGACAAGCTACTTCTACAATTCCCCATGCAAGGATAGCAATTCCTAAAAGGCTGGCTAAAATCTGGCGACGACGTTGTTTCTTTAACTTTAAAGCCTTTTCCTGAAGTGTATGATTAGTTTCCATATTATCTGAATTTTAAGTGATTTAATGAGTTTAATTTCCTTGTAGCAAGCGGTCCATCTGCCCTGTAAGCTTCAGTAAGGCAAGATTAGCCACCTGATAGTTGTAGTGTGCACTGAGATAATTATTCTGCGCCTCGCTCATGCGCATCTCATCCTGCAATACCTCGGTCATGGAAGCGATTCCCTCCCGATAGCGGTCGGTCGTGACCTGATACACATCTTCTGCCAGCAAATAATTGTCTTTCTGCTTTTTAAAATTACGCTGGTTATTCATCAGCTCGTTTGTGGCATTCAGATACTGCGTCTGCATGTTCTTGAGCGTATTCTCATAATTCAGTTTTGCATTTTCCTGGTCAATCTGAGCTTTCCGGATACGTGCCCGCTTGTCAAAACCGTCGAATATCGGAACACGAAGTGTAATCCCCAATCCGGTAGAAGGATACCAGTGATTTGAAGGTCCGGAATGGAACCAGTGACGGGCCTTATCCGTATATGCTGAATACATCCAGCTTCCGGTCAGTGTCAACGAAGGAAGATAGCCCTGACGAATCAAATCCTTTTGCTGCCCAGCCAGTTTCTCTTGTGATTGCAAGAGTTGCAATTCATACAAATCGCTGCGAAGACCGGTTAGTGAAGCCGACTGCATCCGTTCAGTATCTACAGGGGTCAGTGTAATTTCTTCATCCGCAGGATAGTCCATCACATATTTCAAAAGATTCAACTGCTGCACCAGCATGGACTTTGCATTGTCATACTGCACCTGCTGATTTTCCAAATTAATGTTGACACGCTTTACATCCACCTCCATGGCCATCCCATTGTCAAAGAATGCCAAAGTGATGTCGCGCAGTTCCCGCAACCGCACCATGTTCTCTTGAATGAGTGTCAGCTGCTCCATGGTATTCTGCCCCAGATAATACATCTTGCTGATTTGCATCATCAGGTCCTCACGTGCCTTTTCATACGACAGACAGTTCAATTCATTCAGGGTGCGGGCAATATCGACTGCCGTATACACCGTCTGATTATAAAGCGGCATCTGCAACTGCAATCCTGCCGATGCATTGTACTGCAAAGTTTTGGTCACATTGTACAGATTCCCATAGGCCGACCCGTCGGTGACAGATACCGGTGGATTAAAATTGTCATTGAATCCCGCCACCGCACTGATTTGCGGCCACAGTTTTGCACGATTCTCGCTAAGAAGATGTTTGGCTTTCCGCATCTCATTGCGGCTTCCTTCGAGCGAGAGATTATTTTCAATGCCTAATTTCAGGCATTCTTCCAATGTCAGTGTCTTCTGTGCCCTGACAGGCATCCACACTAAACACAGTGTAAAAATAACTACTAATTGCTTCATTTTTTCTCGTTTCTTAATCTGAAGCAAAGGTAGTATGTCAAGCACTTACACGATTATTCATAAAAGAAGAGGAGCTGTTCAGATTTTCCTTTTTGGAGCTTTCAGATAGATTAAAATTACGTTTGTTGCAAAAATGAAATCGAAAATCAGTGTGATACAAATAAAAAAATCCGGATTACTCGTTTGCGAGAACCCGGATTACACATTGTATTATTCGTAAAATTTCTATCATTTAAACATCTTCTCCAAATCATCTTCTTTCAATACTGTCAGCACAGTCTTTCCATCTGGCGTATAGTTCGGAGTAGATACGGCAAACAAGTCATCGACCAGACGGTTCATTTCCTCATCAGTCAGTACTTGCCCCGGTACAATAGCAGCTGCTTTTGCCAATGAAAGTGCAAGCATACTTTGTACCTCTTCTTTCACTTTGCAGCCTTTCTCGATTGCAGTCTGTATCATTTCGGTAACCAGTTTCTCTGGATTCAATCCCTCAATTCCAGCAGGAATACCGTTAATAGAATAAGTACCTCCTCCCAGACTGCTAAGGTCAAATCCCAAGGCATTCAAATCGTCCATGAACTCCTCCAGCACAGGTACTTCAGAAGGAGAAAAATGTACCATATCCGGAAACAACATTCGTTGGGAAGCATTCTTCCGATTTTCTATCTGCGCCATATAGCGGTCGAAAAGAATACGGATGTGCGCACGCTGCTGATTAATAATCATCAACCCAGACTTTACAGAAGTCAAGATATAGCTTCCTTTATACTGATAATGGTGCATGGAATTTTCCTGAGACTGCTTTTCACCTTCTTCACCAGAAAAAGATGGAGTAACGGCATCTTCTTGAGAAGCCTGTCCCCATTCGGTCGACTCCGTGAAGAATGGTCGTGCCTCTTCCTCCGGTTGTATATCCGAATCTGTCGAAGTGCGTTCCAACCCCTCAAATAAGGGCTCCCACTCAACCCGATTTTTATGGCTGCCAAACGAAGGAGTATAGTTTCCGCTTCTGCCAAAGTCTGGCATTCCACCTTTATTCATGGAAGAACGTACAGAGGTGCCTGTAGACGCACCCCATTCTCTTACATCCTGTCCGAAGCTCTCCCTCTCCGTTTCTTTATTGGTTGCCGATGCAGAAGAGTAAGCAGAAGGAGGCACAGCTGTAGTATTAAAGGGATTATAAGAAGGATCAAAGCTGGTTTGAGGAGGTGCCACCGTATAAGGAGAATTCTCAAAAGCAGGAATGTCCGGCATACCTTCTGTATCAAAATCAATCGAAGGTACCGCGTTGAAACGTCCTAATGTTTCCTTTACTGCCGCAGAAAGAATCTGCCATACGGCTTGTTCATTCTCAAACTTTATTTCTGTCTTTGTAGGGTGTATATTGACATCTATATCGGAAGGTTCCACTTCGAAATAAATGAAATAAGAGACTTGTTCACCCACTGGAATCAGGTTGTCGTACGCACTGGACACGGCCTTATGGAAATAGGGATGGCGCATATAACGACCATTCACAAAGAAGAACTGGCGCGCTCCTTTCTTACGGGCCGATTCAGGACGACCGATATATCCATGTATTTTCACCATGGTCGTATCAATATCCAAAGAAAGCAATTCCTGATTCAGTTTTTTGCCAAATACTCCCATAATGCGCTGCCGCAAAGGAATAGCCGGCAAATTCAGCATCTCAGTACCATTATGACTCAGCACAAAAGATATATCTGGATTGACCAGCGCAATGCGTTCGAATTCAGCTACAATGTTACTTAACTCCGTCTGATTGGATTTCAGGAACTTCCGACGGGCAGGTACATTGAAGAACAGATTTTTCACAGAGAAGTCACTGCCTCGCTGGCAAGCCACTGCCTCCTGCTTTTCTACCTGGGAACCGGAAATCTGAATGAAAGTACCTAATCCGTCTTCACTGGAACAAGTTTTCAGCTCCACTTGTGCTACGGCAGCGATGGAAGCTAATGCCTCTCCACGAAAGCCCATGGTATGAAGGGCAAACAAATCGGCCGCCTCCCGAATTTTGGAAGTAGCATGACGCTCAAAAGCCATACGGGCATCCGTTTCCGACATGCCTCGTCCGTCATCAATGACACGTATACATGTTTTTCCGGCATCCGTCACCAACACTTCTATATTCTTTGCTCCGGCATCTACAGCATTCTCTACCAGCTCCTTTATCACAGAGGCCGGACGCTGTATGACTTCTCCCGCCGCAATCTGATTGGCTACAGAATCCGGCAACAAACGGATTACATCTCCCGATGTCATAGTGTAAATTCTCCTGTAATCAGATAATGTAAAATATATAGCAATACCACAATAGCCACAAACATGGCTCCGTAACTCAGAGGTTTACGTCCGCTTTCCTTGCGGCGCTTCAGATAGGTAGTACCTTCTACAAACTTACCACGAATGTCTTCCGGATTAAACTCTTTAGGAGGAAGCATTCCCAGTTCACGTTTGGCTGTCTCTTCTATTTTCTGCAGTTTTTCCTTGCGTTCATCCACATAAATGTATTCATGACGGAATCCGCGAGGCTTTCTCATTGTAAACATTCCCATATATTATTCCTCCTTCTTATTTTCAAACAATCGGGCATTCGGCAAAACGACCGGACCACGTACATTTTTCTTCAACTGGTCTTCCACTCGTTTTCCTCTCCAATTAAAGATGTCGGCCTTATTGAGCGGACGAATGTAATCAAACCACACAAAATTCTCCAGACGGTCTTTTCCGGCCGGAATCTGCGACATCGGATATAACACACCATTGGATTTCGGACTCATCACCATGCGCTCTATCTTACGGTCTTGCAGATAGATTTCCAGTTTACTGGTTTCAGATACATTCATGCCTATCAGCGTACTGTCGGAATCCATCGGATAATAAACTACTCGTACGGAACCTATCACTTCCGTCTTTCGCATTTCTCCGTTCGCGAAATAGGACTTCATCTCTTTTCCTGTCACCTGGTTATAAATTGTTGAATCCACACGTTCTACCGAAAGTGCCTGCCCTATGATGTGCGACCTGTCAATTGTACTGTCGTTCATATAGACCTTTATCACTTCGCCTAAAAGCTGCTGGTTCTTGTTCCAGATAATCGGGTCACGATACATCGTAAGACAACTGTCTACCGTAGAGAAGACTAGCGAATCGGCCGTTCCCTGCACATCGGTACGATAAAAACGTACTTTGTGAAAGGCTCTCATCTCACGGAACATAGAGTCGGTATTCTGATGAAAAGTCTCCATCAACAAAGTATCCGCATGAAGAAACAAACTGTCCCCCTGAGAATAGTCTATAGCTACGGCACTATCCGTAGCAAAGGCATAACCTGTCTGCTCGTTATAATAGCCATATTCTCCGGTAAGCATGTTCCGGTTTATCGTATCCGTCATCACCATCCGACTGAACGCTTCTCCCACCCCTGTATTACGGTCATAGAAAAGCGTATCACCGGTCAGCTGCTTTCCCTGATTGGTAAGCACAGAACGGTCATACAAATCGGCCTTACCTGTTACGGTATTATAAGTACCCTTTTCTGAATAAATGTGATTGGCATCGCTCCAAATATCCGAAGGTCCGACAATATCTGCAATCTTCGAAGCCGTATTGTAACGTAAGGTATCCGAAGTCAGTGTAAATTGGGGATTAACCAGTTTTACATTGTAATTGAATACTGACTGTTTGGTCTGAGGACTATATTCTCCCCATTCGGAAGTCAGCACATTCTGTTCATCCATCAGGGTTCCTCCATCAAAGAAATACCCCAGATTGTATACCCGGTCATAATTCAGGCTATCGGTCAGCAATGTGGTGGTACGGTTTTCCATACGGACATTGCAGCGCATCTCGGCAATCTGCGTCAGTCCATCATAGTACAACCGGTCGCCATAAAGAAACAACGTATCCCCTTGTACCATTTTCACATTACCAAAAGCCTCAAAACTGCTGACTTTATCGTAATAACATGCGCTGTCACAATACATGTATACACTATCATGACGGAACTTTACGTTACCGGTTACAATCTGTGCATCCGGATGACTTGCATCCTTGCGTAACAAATCGGAATGTAACAGATAGACTTTACTTTTAGCTACCGGACGCTGTTTGGAATCCTCAGTCTTTTGTTTCCCTTCAGTCTTCACCTTCGTACGCGCAGTCTGTGGAGGCACAGCTATTCCCCCTTGTGCCGAAAGGCCAAGAATGGTCAGGCAAAATGCCACAAAGAGCAAAAAAATTGCAGACTTTCTCATCACTGTTTAATCCATCCCGGATATTTAAAATCACACTTTCGCCAAGACGGGTTGATACGCACGTAAGTATTTTTTTGTTTTTCTACAATCCACTTCTGCAGTTTTTCTTCACTGCGATTAGCTGTGACAATGTCTTTCAGACGCTGGTAGTCTTCTGAAATTGTAGCTTTATGTCCGTCAATACGATTTTTCAATTTTACGATAGCGCACACTTCTTTTCCTTTTGCATTAATCATTGTAAAAGGTTTAGATACTTCGCCAATCTGCATTCCTTCCACAACCTTTGCTACTTCCTGAGAAATCAAGCCAGCCAACTGCTGCATTTCAAAACGAGAAGTAGAAGTCTGTGGGTTAGCCAGCAAACCGTGGTTGTTACGTGTATCTTTATCCTGAGATACCCATGTAGCCGCTTCATCAAAAGTTACCTTTCCTTTTCGGATATCGTTAGCCAGTGTATCCAGTTTATTCAGTTCTGCCTCAATTTCTTTCTCATCCACACGAGGCTTAATCAAAATATGACGATAACTTACACGGTCACCACGCTTTTCAATCAACTGGGCAATATGATAACCATATTCTGTTTCAAACACTTTTGAAATCTTCTTCGGGTCAGTCAGGTTAAACACCACATTGGCAAACTCCGGAGTCAGCGTTCCACGACCTGTAAAGCCATATTCTCCTCCACGGCGAGCAGACCCCGGGTCTTCAGAATACATACGTGCCAACGTAGAGAAAGTAGTTTCTCCTTTATTGATACGGTCTGTAAATTCACGCAGTTCTTTCTTTACACGCTCAATTTCTTCTTCTTTAATCTTAGGCTCTCTGGTAATAATCTGCACCTCTACCTGAGTAGGTACAAAAGGAATACTGTCCTGAGGGAGTTTACTGAAATAATTACGCACTTCCGCAGGAGTAAGCTTGATGTCTCCCACAATCTTCTTTTGCATTCCCTGCACCGTCAATCCGTCACGAATATTTTCACGCAACATCTCGCGTATCTGAGTAGAAGTCTTATTATAATATTCTTCAAGTTTTTCTTTTGACCCAATCTGTTCCGTCAACCATGCAATTCGTGTTTCTACTTCCTGAAGAACTTCCTGATCGCTCACTTCAATACTATCTATCTCAGCCTGGTGAAGAAAAAGTTTCTGCACAGCTAATTCTTCTGGTATCACACAATAGGGGTCACCGTCAAAACGACGACCTTCATACTGTGCATTCAAACGTTCATTCTCTACATCTGATTTCAGAATGGCTTCATCGCCGACAACCCACACCACTTCATCAATTACATTATCTTGTGCCACGGCGGGTACTGTTCCTGTCAAGGCAAGCAAAACAGCCAAGACACCAGTCATAATCAATCTATTCATTTTCTGTCTATTTGATTTGTTTTGGTCCATTACATTACAAAGGACGAAGATACGGCATTAATTACTTTTTTCCGCTACAATTAACGGTTTTTAAAATGTCTTGGTTAATTTCAATCCTGAAGCCTCGCTTTAATTCTTCTAATTGTGATTTTTCTATCCATAAACGATAATCACGTTGCACTTCATCGCGCACATCCTTAAAGTCTTCCGGGCCTTTCTTCAAACGTTTTCCTAACACAAACGCATAAGGTAAATCCGTACGAGGAGTGAACTGTCCGCACTTAAAAGCCAGCTTATCTACATAAGGATTTGTACCAATCTGGAACAAGCCTGTTTCTACAACTACCTTCCACCCCGGGTTCTCCTGAGAAAAAGCTAAGATTTCTTCATTCCATTTATCTAACGGACATTTTTTCAATCTTTTTTTCAACTTTGAAGCCACCTTCTTGTTCAAACAATGTATTACTCCTCCTTTAAAATGAGGCAAATCCCACGCATAATCGTTTTTATGACTTTCAAAATAGTTCTGTAATTCTTTATCAGAAACATTACTTGAATATGTTCCTCCATGGCGCTTATCCCAATACGCAGCCAGCAAGCCATCGGAAACTTGACACAACTCCATTCGGGTTTTCTCCAATAGACTATCCTTCCGTACGGCAACACCTGAATTAACAACCTTTTGTTCAGTCACATTCCCAGCCGTACCCGATGGACATACACCTTGTTCACGATCCAATAAATACACAATGTGAATCCCTAAAGGAGAAAAAAAAGGAGTAGAATAATTCTCCTTTTCCAATGTGTTCAATTGTTCTACAAACTCTTTTATCAAACATCTTTCCGGAATCCATTCTCCATCCTTATAGGGAGAAGACGACAAATTCTTCATATAAGGCTGTGCCAATTGCTCAAAAGATATGCCCCCCTTCAATGCCGTGTAAACTGAATCTATACGCTGTTTTGCCATACGTTCCTGGTCAGAGGAAGCATGCTGGGGCAAAAAAAACGAAATCTGACGAAATCTTACCCAATTTAAAGGAGTAGTCTGTTTTTTCGATATATTCTTCTGATTAGTTCTTAAAATTTCACGTTGCAATACATTACATTGCAATCGGAAATCAGTCAAAGTATCCCAATGCTGTCTTTTAGCATCTGCCACTTTCAACTTATAAAACAAGAAATGAGGGAAGAACTGTTCTGCCGAAACACGATTAGTAGCACACACCTGAGTATAATAATGCTCAAACTCCTCCACCGAAGTTTCTTCTCCATCAATTCGGAAAAGCACACTGTAACCTCCAGCATAAGAAAAAGAGAATTTCAACTCCAACAATAAACATAGGCATAACCACACTATTCGATACATAACAGATTCAATTTATCAGATTTCATTAAACAAAAAATCATCCTGTCCGTCAGGCAAAGCTTGCCAGAAGCAGATTGCCCGACGCCAGAATGATTATATCCGTTTTATAAGTCAAAAACTACTTTACTGAGGACGACTATAGTTAGGTGCCTCGCTTGTAATAGACACATCGTGCGGGTGGCTTTCCAGAACTCCAGCATTAGTGATACGAGTAAACTTCGCATTATGTAATTCTTCAATATTATGAGCTCCGCAATACCCCATACCGGCACGCAAACCACCTACTAACTGATAAATTACTTCATACAAAGAACCTTTATAAGGCACACGAGCAGCAATACCTTCCGGAACAAGTTTTTTCACATCGGTAGTTCCACTCTGGAAATAACGGTCTTTTGAGCCATTTTCCATAGCTTCCAATGAACCCATTCCACGGTATGACTTAAACTTACGACCATTAAAGATGATTGTGTCACCCGGAGATTCCTCTGTACCAGCAACCAACGAACCAATCATTACACTATAACCACCAGCTGCCAATGCTTTCACCACATCACCTGAATAACGCAAGCCACCATCTGCAATCAAAGGAATACCTGTTCCTTCCAAAGCTTTTGCTACATCATATACAGCTGTCAACTGAGGAACACCCACACCGGCAACCACACGAGTTGTACAAATAGACCCCGGACCGATACCAACTTTCACTGCATCTGCACCAGCCTCAGCCAACATTTTAGCAGCCTCACCTGTTGCAACATTTCCTACAACAATATCAATTCCAGGGAAACGTTTCTTAGCCTCTTTCAGCTTTTCAATCACGTACATAGAATGTCCGTGAGCTGTATCAATTACAATGGCATCCGCACCTGCATTCACCAAAGCTTCCATACGGTCGAATGTATCAGCAGTTACACCCACGCCGGCAGCTACACGCAAACGACCTTTAGAGTCTTTGCAAGCCATTGGTTTATCTTTTGCTTTTGTAATATCTTTATAAGTAATCAGACCGATCAGCTTACCATCCTTATCTACCACCGGAAGTTTTTCAATCTTATTTTCCTGCAGAATCTTGGAAGCCGTTTCCATGTCTGTACCCGGCTCTGTTGTCACAATATTTTCCTTTGTCATCACCTCATCAATACGCTTGTTCAAATCCTTTTCAAAGCGCAGGTCACGGTTTGTAACAATACCTACCAAGTAATTCTCATCATCTACTACAGGAATACCTCCGATTTTGTATTCAGCCATCAAATCGAGTGCATCTTTCACTACAGAACCTCTCTTAATGGTCACCGGATCATAAATCATTCCGTTTTCCGCACGCTTCACAATTGCTACCTGACGAGCTTGCTCCTCAATAGACATGTTCTTGTGAATTACTCCGATACCTCCTTCACGAGCAATGGCAATGGCCATCTGTGCTTCGGTAACTGTATCCATCGCTGCAGTTACAAACGGAATTTTCAACTCAATGTTACGTGAAAACTTAGTCGAGAGTTCGACTGTTTTAGGTAAAACCTCAGAATAGGCCGGAATCAACAATACATCATCGTAGGTTAATCCGTCCATAACAACTTTATCTGCAATAAATGACATAGGGCTTTATGCTTTAGATTTTATTGCGTGCAAATATACAGAATTTTCTCAAAAAGTAAAAAAGAAGTTAACATCTTTTTTTACGCCACATACCTTTCAAACAAAAACAGCTGCCTGCAAGGGATATCCCTCACAAGCAGCTGCACAATATCAACAAATAAATGATTAATTAGCCATTTCAGAAATGAACTTGATACGCACCAGACGAATTTCATCTTCTGTATAGTCGTCACCCAGTTCATCCATTGCATCATCTATCTTATCAGTTACTGATTCCTTGAAATAGTCATAAATATCCTGCATATGATCTTCATCCATGATTTCTTCCAAGAAATAGTCAATATTCAGTTTTGTTCCTGAATATACAATAGCTTCAATTTCATCCAACAGTTCTCCAAACTCAATACCTTTGGCCACTGCAATATCATCAAGAGCTACCTTTCGGTCAATACTCTGAATAATAGACACCTTCAATTTAGATTTGTTAGCCACAGTACGCACTCTCAAATCTTCCGGACGGTCTATCTCATTTTCTTCGCAGTGTTTCTTAATCAGTTCACAAAACTCCTGACCATAACGTTTTGCCTTTCCAGCTCCTACCCCTGGAATGTTCTGTAATTCTTCCAAAGTAACCGGATAAATGGTAGCCATTGCCTCAAGGGAAGGATCCTGGAAAATCACATAAGGTGGTACATCCAGTCTCTTTGCCATTTTCTTCCGCAAGTCTTTCAACATGGAATACAGCACAGGGTCAACTGCGCACGAAGCTCCACTTCTCATCGGAGTTTCATCTACCTCTTCTTCTTCAAAGTCTGCATCCTCAACTATCTTAAACGACTTCGGTTTTTTCAAGAACTTATGTCCTTCTGGCGTAACTTTTAATAAACCATAGTTTTCCACATCCTTTGCCAGGTAACCAGCAATAAGAGCCTGACGAATGACTGCATTCCACAATCTTTCTTCTTCTCCCATACCTGAGCCGAATACCTCTAAGTCTTCATGCTTATGAGCAAGCACTTCAGAAGTTTCTTTACCTAACAATATATCGATAATATAATCTTGCTTAAAGTTTTCTTTCACGGCAATGATTGCTTCAATCACTGCACACAACGAATCCTGAGCCTCCACTTGTTTCTTTGGATTTAAACAGTTATCACAATTACCACAATTATCTTCCGTATATTCCTCTCCAAAATAATGCAACAAAATTTTTCTTCTACACACTGAAGATTCTGCGTAAGCGGCTGTCTCCTGTAATAGCTGACGTCCTATTTCTTGTTCTGAGATCGGCTTACCTTGCATAAATTTTTCCAGTTTCTGCAAGTCTTTATTGGAATAGAAAGTTATACACTGTCCTTCCCCTCCGTCTCGTCCGGCACGTCCAGTTTCCTGATAATATCCTTCCAAACTTTTAGGGACATCATAATGAATCACAAAGCGCACATCAGGTTTATCAATTCCCATCCCAAATGCAATCGTAGCAACAATTACATCGATATCTTCTTTCAAGAAAGCATCCTGATTTCCATTACGGGTGGCAGAATCCATTCCTGCGTGATAAGCACGGGCCTTGATACCATTTGCTAGTAATATCTCAGTTAACTCTTCTACCTTCTTGCGGCTCAGACAATAAATAATACCAGACTTACCTTCATTCTGTTTAATGAACTTAATAATATCCCTATCCACATTAGCAGTCTTGGCACGTACCTCATAATAAAGATTTGGGCGATTAAATGACGAACGGAATTCTGTTGCATCCATCATACCCAAATTCTTTTGGATATCCATCTTTACCTTAGGAGTAGCCGTAGCCGTCAAAGCTATTACAGGTGCTTTTCCAATTTCATTAATAATCGGACGAATCCGACGATACTCCGGACGGAAGTCATGCCCCCATTCCGAAATACAATGCGCCTCATCCACTGCATAAAATGAAATCTTCACATGTCTCAGAAAATCTACATTTTCCTCTTTTGTCAAAGATTCAGGAGCTACATAGAGCAATTTTGTTTTCCCGGCCATAATATCAGCTTTCACCTGATCTGTAGCCGATTTCGTCAATGAGGAATTAATAAAATGGGCAATACCATCTTCCTCACTAAAATTACGCATAGCATCCACCTGATTCTTCATCAGGGCAATAAGCGGTGAAATTACAATAGCAGTTCCATCCATCAACAGAGAAGGAAGCTGATAGCATAATGACTTTCCACCTCCTGTAGGCATTAACACAAACGTATCCTTTCCTGATAATAAGTTCCGGATAATCGCCTCCTGATTTCCTTTAAAAGTATCGAATCCAAAATACTTTTTAAGAGCTGCTACTAAATTGATATTTTCCGCCATTGTTCTTGGATTTAGATTTTCATTGATTGTAGAAATTTTGTTTCCGCATGTAACAAAGTTATAAACAACTTTTCATATTACACAAATATTTCAAAGAATATTTCATCGGAAGCTTTTATTTTCTCACTAAAAAACCTTTACATTATGCCATTTGCAGACGGGAAACATTTGCCTTTCCCATTTGTTGCTTGGCGTAATCCAACGTCACCACAAAGCGTTCAATCTGTTGTGACGGAATTTCAAACATGACATCATTCATTATGGTTTCCACAATAGATCGTAAACCACGAGCACCCAACTTATACTCTATCGCCTTGTCTACAATATATTCAAACACTTCTGGTTCAAATTCCAGTTTTACCCCATCCATCTCAAACAATTTTACATACTGCTTGATAATTGAATTCTTAGGTTCTGTAAGAATACTACGCAATGCCGTACGATCTAATGGATTCAAATAGGTAAGTACCGGCAAACGACCGATAATTTCCGGTATCAATCCGAATGATTTCAAGTCCTGAGGAGCAATGTACTGCATCAAATTTCCACGGTCTATCTTTACCGCTTCCTTCGCTGCACTATATCCCACCACATTCGTATTCAGACGTTGAGCAATTTTTCGTTCAATACCATCAAAAGCTCCTCCGCAAATAAACAGAATATTCTTAGTATTGACCGGAATCATCTTCTGATCCGGATGCTTACGCCCTCCCTGAGGGGGAACATTCACCACAGAACCTTCCAGTAGCTTCAACAATCCTTGCTGTACCCCTTCTCCGCTTACATCGCGCGTAATGGAAGGATTGTCTCCTTTCCGGGCTATTTTGTCAATTTCATCAATGAAAACGATACCCCGTTCTGCCTCCTCCACATTATAGTCTGCCACCTGAAGCAAACGGGTAAGAATACTTTCAATATCTTCTCCCACATATCCTGCTTCGGTCAACACAGTCGCATCCACAATGGTAAAAGGTACATGAAGCAACTTAGCAATGGTACGAGCCAATAAAGTCTTACCCGTTCCAGTACTTCCCACCATAATGATATTCGATTTTTCAATCTCCACATCATTCTTATCCTTGGGCTGGAGCAAACGTTTATAATGATTATACACCGCTACAGCCAAATAGCGTTTTGCATCATCCTGACCAATCACATATTGGTCCAGAAATTCTTTGATATCCTTCGGCTTAGGGAGCTCAGACAAATTAAGGTCTGTTTGCCCCTGCCCTTGATGATGCATTGCTTCTTTTACAATCTCATGTGCCTGTTCCGCACAACTATCACAGATACATCCGTTTACTCCCGTAATTAGGAAGCCTACTTCATCTTCTGTACGACCGCAAAAGCTACATCTTCTTTTCGAGTTTCTTGAAGTCTTTTTTTCTTCCAAAGCCTATCTAGTTTTTAAGTAAATCACAGTGTTACAATGAAGGTTTACGAGATAGCACTTCATCAATCATACCATATTCCTTAGCCTCTGATGCTGTCATCCAATAATCGCGGTCAGAATCAGCCCAAACCTTATCAAAATCCGTATGAGAATGATCCGCAATGATTGTATACAATTCTTTCTTCAGCTTCTGAATCTCACGAGCAGTAATTTCAATATCCGAAGCCTGACCTTGTGCGCCTCCCATCGGCTGATGAATCATCACACGTGAATGGGTCAGGGCAGAACGTTTTCCTTCTTTTCCGGCTACCAACAATACGGCTGCCATAGAAGCTGCCATACCAGTACAGATTGTAGCCACATCACTGCTAATAAACTGCATGGTATCATAAATACCTAAACCCGCGTATACGGAGCCACCTGGAGAGTTGATATAAATAGAAATGTCCTTACCCGAATCCACTGAGTCCAGATACAAAAGCTGAGCCTGCAAAGTGTTAGCTGTATAATCGTCAATCTGGGTTCCGAGGAAAATGATGCGATCCATCATCAAACGAGAAAAGACATCCAACTGCGTCACATTCAATTGACGTTCTTCCAAAATATACGGATTCAAGTATCCTGCTTGCGACTTGATGACATCATCAAGTACCATACTGTTCATTCCGAGATGCTTGGTAGCATATTTTCTAAAATCGTCCATCATAATCTTTATATTAATTCTACAATATAAAAGAGGCTTTTAATTCCTTTCCTCTGGAAGAACAAAAGTACAAAACACTTCTATCTTACAGAAGAAGTCAAATTAAAAGCCTCTTTTTTTAGAATATTTTAGCAATCAATTTTGCGTGCTGAATTGCTTACTGAAACATTTGGTTGAATTCTTCTGCAGAAACAGCTTTGTGATTCAATGTTACCTGACCTTTCAAAATTTCAGACAACTTAGATTCAACTACACGGTTTACCAAAGCTTCTACACTTTCACGTTTCTTCAACATTTCTTTTGAATAGTTTTCCAACAATTCATCAGGAACGTTAATCATACCATACTGAGCAAACTGTGCACGAGTAGCTTCCTTAGCCATATTAGTAATATCAGCCTGTTCTACCTTAATCTCGTTAGCAGCTACCAATTTTTCTTTAATCAGGTGCCAAGTCAGTTCCTCCAAGCTCTTTTCGTAGTTCTCAGAAACGAATTCTTCACCTTTTTCCTTGTTGTTTTCCAACATGATACGTTTCATCAGTTCATCTGCAAACTGAAGTTTACCAACCTTTTCTGACAAGTAAGTACGTACATCCAACAAGAACTTATAGTCGCTGTCAGCTTCAAACTGCTTAGCAATTGTTTCCTTAATCTGAGCACGGAATTCTTCTTCGCTGTGAGCCTTTCCTTCACCCAATACCTGGTCGAACAGTTCCTGAGTCAAGTCACCCGGAATCATACGAGTGATTTCTTCAATCTGGAAGCTGAAGTTACCTTCATAGTTAGCCACTTCTTCTTTCTTCACTTTCAACAGAGAAGCCAACTCTGCTTCATTGTTATCGAAAGCAACTGCCGGGTTAAATACCAATACAGTATTTACCTTCGCACCGTTGAAGATAGCTTTCTGGTCATCGTTCTTCATGTATGAAGGCATCATTACAGCACCTTCTACCTGCAAACCACCTTCTTTTGTACTGCCGTTTTCATCGAGTTCAGCCAACAGACCTTTCAGCATATCCTTATCCTGATAGTCTTCAACCTTGTCATACTTAGCAGTACGCTGTCTGTACATATTTACCTGCTGATCTACCATTTCGTCTGTTACGTTAATATCATAGTAGTCAACAGTATCATTATTAGACAATTCTACATTGAATTCAGGAGCCAATGCAATATCAAAAGAGAATTCAAAATTCTCATCAGTTTCAAAGTTTGCGTTATTTTCCTTTGGCAGAGGAGTACCCAACATGTTTACTTTGTTTTCACGGATATACTCACCTACTTTTTCCTGCAACAGTTTGTCAACTTCTTCCAGCAATACAGAAGTTCCGTACTGTTTTTTAATCAATCCCATAGGAACCATTCCCTTACGGAATCCAGGCATATTTACTCTCTGACGAAGAGTTTTCAGTGCTTTTTCAACTTTTTCCTGATAATCAGCTTTTTCAATCTGAACAGTAAGCACAGCGCTTACGTTGTCTACATTTTGCAATGAAATATTCATTTTCGACTTATTTATTTAATTATTAATTATTTCTCGTATTTACCAAAAGAGGTTGCAAAAATAATGTTTAATCTTTCAATAACCAAACTGACAAGCTAAAAAATCTTTACGGCTTCTGAATCCTTGTCAACCATCCAAATAAAAACGGCAGAAAGCAGATCCACTTTCTACCGTTCCTTATTATTTCAACTGGAATCTTGCCGGTATCAAACTTTGTGAGCCTTGCTGTTTTCCTCTTTCTTTACCTTTTGCAGCAAATCTGAAGCAAATATAAAGTTATTTAACCGCTCGTTCGTAGCATTGAATACCTCGTCTTTTGTTCCTTCCCATTCCTTATGACCTTGGTAAATATATAATATACTTTCACCAATACCCATCACAGAGTTCATATCGTGTGTATTAATGATTGTCGTCATATTATACTCTTTGGTAATATCATGAATCAAATCATCAATCACCAATGAGGTTTTAGGGTCAAGACCAGAATTAGGTTCGTCACAGAACAAGTATTGCGGCTGCAAAGCAATGGCACGTGCAATAGCCACACGCTTCTGCATTCCCCCACTGATTTCTCCAGGATATTTTGACTGCGCATCAATCAAGTTCACACGATCCAGACAAAATTGTGCACGCCTTACCCGGTCCCGGTAAGTATCATTAGAAAACATATCCAGGGGAAACATCACATTTTCCAGCACAGAAAGTGAATCAAACAATGCAGCACTTTGAAAAATCATGCCCATCTCGCGTCTCAGTGCTTTTTTTTCTTTCTTTCCCATGTCCAACAGATTACGTCCGTCATACAGAATCTCCCCGCACTCCGGAGTAAGCAACCCTACGATACATTTCATCAGTACCGTCTTTCCAGAACCACTCTGCCCGATAATCAAGTTGGTTTTCCCGTTCTCAAACGAAAAATTAATATCTTCAAGAACTGTACGCCCTTCAAATGACTTACATATAGAATTTAGCTGTATCATCCCATCAATAATTGTGTAAGAATCAAATCTGAAAATAAAATCAAGACACTGCTTGAAACTACAGAGTCCGTACTAGCCTTACCGACCGCAATAGAACCTCCTTCTACCGTGTATCCAAAATATGCAGACACACTGGCTATGATAAAGGCAAAAAACAAGGATTTAATAAAACTACACCAGATATACCATTCCACAAAGCAATACTGTAAACCATACTCCAAATCCGTAGCATTCATTATACCGGCAAACCAGGCAGTACAGAAAGCACCAATCACTCCCGCAAAAATACTGAAAATTACCAGAAAAGGAATCATGGTCATCAATCCCAAAATCTTTGGAAGAATCAGATAAGAGGCTGAGTTTACCCCCATAATCTCCAGCGCATCAATCTGCTGCGTCACCCGCATCGTACCAATCTCCGAAGCAATGTTCGACCCAACCTTTCCTGCTAAAATCAAACACATGATAGAAGATGAGAACTCCAGCAGCAAGATTTCACGAGTGGTATATCCCACCACGAAACGCGGCATCCAAGGACTTTCAATATTCAACTTAATCTGAATACAGATTACAGCACCAATGAAAAAAGAAATCAGCAGTACAATACCAATCGAGTTGATACCCAACTGTACCATTTCATTCCTATATTGCTTTAAATACATCCGTAAACGCTCCGGACGGGAAAATACACGCCCCATCAACATGAGGTATTTTCCTAAGTTTGTAACAGGCTTTATCATATTATTACAATCATGTTTGACGCAAAAGTAGTGCTTTTTAGCTATATTATAATAAAAGACAGGAGGATTTTCGAATTAAGAACCACAGAAGCCAAGATTTTTACTACTTTTGCACGACTGAACAGCTAACAAAAGGACAATGGCAGCACAAGAAAATCAAGAATCTACGACCGAAAAGTTTGAACTACCTTCAGACGGCAGAATGGTGCTACGAACCGAGAACCTGGTCAAAAAATATGGGAAACGAACAGTGGTAAGCCATGTTTCCATCAATGTGAAACAAGGAGAAATTGTAGGACTGCTTGGCCCTAACGGTGCGGGCAAGACCACCTCATTCTATATGACTACCGGATTGATTGTCCCCAATGAAGGACATATTTATCTAAATGATAAAGACATAACTTCCTACCCTGTTTACAAACGAGCCCAGAATGGTATAGGTTATCTGGCACAAGAAGCTTCCGTATTCCGCAAAATGAGCGTAGAAGACAACATCGCTTCTGTATTGGAGTTGACTAATAAATCACCAGAATATCAAAAAGAGAAACTGGAAAGCCTGATTGCCGAGTTCCGTCTGCAGAAAGTACGCAAGAACTTAGGAGACCAACTTTCCGGAGGAGAACGTCGCCGCACGGAAATTGCCCGCTGTTTGGCTATTGACCCCAAGTTTATCATGCTTGACGAACCGTTTGCCGGAGTAGACCCAATTGCCGTGGAAGATATTCAGCACATTGTCTGGAAATTGAAAGACAAGAACATCGGTATTCTGATTACAGACCATAACGTACAGGAAACCCTGAGCATTACTGACCGTGCTTACCTGCTGTTTGAAGGAAAAATCCTCTTCCAAGGAACTCCAGAAGAACTGGCCGAAAACAAGATTGTCCGCGAGAAATACCTGAGTAACAGTTTCGTTCTGCGAAGAAAGGATTTCCAGTTGAAAGAAATCAGAGAATAAGCACAAATCCCTCCGCCACAACTTCTGTGACGGAGGGATTTCCATATCAAGATTTTCAATCCCAGTCAATAGCCCCTGTTTCCTCCGTAAAGTTTAACGAAATTCTCTGTCCCGGATTGGCATTCAGAGAGTATTCCGCCCCTAAATCCGTCCATCCGTTATTCACAGCATTATTTTCACGATAGAATATGGTAGCACCATCCTTCAGTGTAAACTCCAGCCGCCACCAGTCTGTGTCTGCCTTGATACACATGCGGACCTCACCTGCTGCCGTTAAAGCCGGGGAAACAAAACTACCATTCTTATCTTCAGGAACAGAGAACAAATAAGCATCATTATAATTCCAATCCCCCACCGTATTTCCCAACACATACACATTGGGCTTATAAAAGTTCATGGTATACTGATAATCTTCTCCATTCACTTCAGCCATCAAATAAACTATATACCATCCTCCTTTATCTACCTTGATATTATCACCGCTGTCAGAAAGGCCTATTCCAGCATTATCATTAAACTGATGAATTTTTGAGTAACCATTCCAATCTTGTTCAAACTTACCAAATTTAAACTCAGCACCCGCATCAAAATAAACCATACTCCAAAATTCTCCAGACAGTCCGTTCACACTCACCATCGGTTTCCACGTTCCCCAAGCTGTTCCGATACTGGAACCAACCAAATACATCTCTTCGGGAGGTTCTATCGTAGAAGACACTTCTCCCAGTTTCACTTGGTTGACTTTGACCACATTCGATACAGAATTTCCCAGTTCACTACCAGTAATAAATGCCGTAAGTCGGAAATATACTGGAATTACCGTACCAATATAAGCATCTGCTTCCGGATTCGCCTGCTTCCACAAATCCACGACAGCCGTATTCAGTTCTGTAGGCTTCAATGCAATGGAAGTGGAAGTATAAGTCGTCGACAGAGTCTTGTAATTGACTTCGATTTCTTCCGTTGCATCCACAAAAGATTCATTCAGTGAAACCTGTACACTATAAGTCGTAGCTGCCGTAAAGCCATAAGCAGGCTGTACACAATTCAATACAATCGTGTCCTGACCATCTCCTAAATCATACAGATTGTCCTCTGGAGTTTCCAGTACAAAAGTCTTTGCTTCTTGTAATGTCGGATTATCGTCTCGGTCTGTATTACAAGCCGTAAGTAACGGAAGCCCACATCCGACTGACAACAAAATTGGAAATAATATCTTTTTCATGTTACTTGCTTCTAATAGATTAATAACCTTCATTTTGGTGCATGTTCGTATTGTTGTTCAAGTCTGTCGCAGGAATCGGATAGACATTGTAAATATCACTGACCGACTTACCTTCTTTCACACCCCCTTTCCAATCCCACAAATACTTGTCGGTGGTAAAGCAGTCAAAACGAACCAAGTCACTACGGCGACGTCCCTCCAAGTAAAACTCACGTGACCATTCATCCAACAAATACATTTCAGTAATCTCGTTCAAGGTAGGCTGCTTGACACATCCGCGTTTTGCACGTAGGGTCTTAATATCTTCCCATGCCAACCCCTTTTGGTTCAAGCGATAGTTTGCTTCCGCGCGGGTCAAATAGGCTTCAGCTAATCGGAACAGCGGAATATCCGTATCCGGATATTCGGTATGGCTAGTAGAAGCTCCATCCGAACGAATATTCTGCCATTTCACAATAGACAACCCACTCTGGAATCCAGTGATAGATTTCGGGGCCATTGTCCTGCGTCCACCACCTGCACCAGAATAAAACATGGCACGGTCATCACCCGCTGCCAGAATCATATCCTGGGTCCGTACTCCATATTGCGCATCCCAAGCGTCGATAGCCTCATCATTGGCAAAATCACTCTGCCCAGGTACTTCTACATCTTCCGGAATCATCGGCACTTCGTCTTCCTTAAAGAACTTATATACCAGTGCATTACGAGCTATCAGGCATGACCATCCATTTGTAGTACCCATATGCGGCATACCACCCGTACGTGTACCACAAATCAAATAAGTAGATCCTCCATAATTTCGAGTCTTCATCCCATCCTGACGAATCGGAAGAATAATTTCCTTCATAGCTTTCTGGTTTTCGTCATTATCAGCCATAAACATCAGTTTATAATCATCACACAATTCATAATATCCGCTGTTAATGACTTTATCAGCATAAAGCTTCGCATTTTCATAATCTGCCGTACCTGTATAAACCTCTGCATTCAAATATACTCGTGCTCTCAACAACCAGTTGGCAGCTTTATCAGCACGCCCAAAAGGAGCTTGCCCCGGTTCGTACATATCGGCTACGCATTCATCTAATTCTTTCTGAATGAAATCGTATAAATCTTTTCCACCCTTTTCTACCGGAAGTTCATTATCAAAATGTTCTTTGAATGGAGCCTTACCAAATAAATCCAAAAAATAAGCATAATGTAAAGCGCGTAAGAAACGTACCTCTGCACGCTGACGTACTGATTCTTCATCTGTTTTATCCGCAATCTGATCTAAGAAGAAATTCATCTGCGTGATGTCATAACCTAATCGCACATAAACCCATTCCGTACGCTGACTCGAAGAATTCCATGCAATATTAGTAAACTGAGGAATATCGACATTGTCTTGCCACACCCATACACATTCGTCTGTAGGTAACTCCTGACAATTAAAGATAGTACGATAAAAACCCGACTCACCTTCATCCTGCCCATCCAAATCTGGAGTTCCAGCAGGACCTTTCTGCCCTGTCAACCCCAACAATGCATATTGCTTGACAAAAGCTGCATCCTGGTCAAAACTAGATGAACTTTGCGGGTCAATAGAACTAATATCTAAATCATTGATACACGATACATTTCCCAATGAAACGGCCACAACCAATGCAGCTGAAAATATATGTTTCAAATAATTAGCTTTCATACATCTTAATGTTTTCATAAAATTAGAATTGTAAATTAACTCCTAACAGGAATGTAAATGCACGCGGATAAGGATTTGAATCAATTCCACTTTTTACTTCTGGATCCAAGCCTTCATACTTAGTAATAATAAACGGATTCTGCGCTGTTGCATATATACGTCCTCCGATACCTTTATAAGCAGAAGTTTTAAACAAGTCTTTAAAAGAATAACCCAACGTAATATTATCACAACGCAAGAATGAAGCATTACGTATAAAGTAATCACTCATATAATATTCTCCCTTTCCTGTAAAACCAAGCGCAATAGCCTCCGCTGTTGTATTTGAATAAGCCGTATTAGAGAATAATCCTGAGCTGCTTACATTTGCCTTATTTGCCAGAAAGTCATAATACACATAATTATTCAAGCTACTACGTAAAGAAAAACTAAAATCCCAATTCTTATAAATCATCTTGGAAGTTAATCCCATCATAAAATCCGCAGCCGGTTTTTTATAAATATATTTATCTGAACTATTTATAATACCATCTCCGTTACGATCCACATACATATTTTCAATCGGATTTCCATTTTCATCATATACTTGCTGATATACATAGAATGAATTAGCAGGATAACCTACCTTATTAACCTGAACCTTAGTATTATTACCTCTGGAAATTTTATCTCCGGTTTCCACATAATAGTCTGCATCATCACCACCTGTCAATTTGGTAATTTCATTATGATTCCATGTAAAATTATAAGTCACATCCCACATGAAATCTTTTGTGACAACAGGTTTCACATTAAAGGCAAATTCTACACCATAATTCTTCAGAGAACCAATATTCTGTAACATCTGTGCATTGAAATTTGTACCAACAGGAATCTTCACACTGTTCAGCAAATCATTCGTTTCACGATAGTATCCATCTACATTACCTGTAATACGCCCATTGAGGAACCCAAAATCTAATCCTGCATTATAAGTTGTAGTCTGTTCCCATTTCAGGTCTGTATTAAAGGCATTAGCACGTGAAGTATGATAATAAGTATCCCCAAAAGGATATTGCGCATAGTCATCACTTACCACATACAAAGGCATATAAGCAAAATCAGATGTCACATCCTGCTGTCCGGTAATACCCCATCCTAATCTAAGCTTTAAATCAGATAAGAAATTTACATCCTTCAAAAAATTTTCTTCTTTCATTTTCCAAGCCAAAGCCAAGGAAGGGAAAGTACCCCAGCGGTTTCCGTCAGCAAAACGGGATGAACCATCCCAACGCATGGTAAAAGTGATTAAATAACGATCTAATAAAGAATAGTTCAAACGCCCAAAATAAGAAACCAAAGTATTACGAGTGGCATATGCTGTCTGCTCCTTAAGTACAGCATCATGAATCTCATTCGTATAGCTGTCCCATCCGTTGCCTACAGTAAAGCCATTGCGGTGAAAATGCTGCTCTTCACCACCTGCCATTACATCAATTGTATGTGCACCCAATGTTTTAATATATTGTGCATATACGTTATAAGACAGATTATACTTATACTCTGAAGTAGATGTATTATTTCCATAATAGTTATAGGCAAATGAATAAGGCGAATAAACTGTAGTCTGCGTACCATCTGCATATTCACCACCTAAACTAGCATGCAAACGTAAGTCTGGCAAGAAATGAAATTTATAATCCACTTCCACATTTCCTACAAAATCATTACTATTAGCTCTGTCATCCTTCTGTTCCAATGCTGCCACCGGATTCTGTGCCGTATTCTTGTTGGCTGTGTATTTCCAGTTTGGATCTGAAAAATCGGATGTAGCTTGTGCATTCTGGTAATAACCTCCAAATACATCATACATACTATCATCCCCATATACCGGACGGGTAGGATCCATAGATAAAGCTCCTCCAATAGCAGCTCCAGTATCTGCATACCGATTTTTCCCATTCATATACTTAGCTGTAATATTTACTTTCAAATGATCATCAAAGAAAGATGGAGCCAAATTAACTGATGCCGTAAATCTTTGGAAATTAGACGTCTTTACAATTCCATCGTTATAATTGTATCCCAAAGAAATACGATATGGCAAATTCTTCAAACCACCATTGATAGACACATGATGATCTGTACTTATAGCCGGACGGAAAATTTCATCCTGCCAGTCCGTATTGGCTGTACCCAAAGAAGCCGGCAGTTCATCTCCAAAAATCTGTTGAACATATGCGCGATATTCATCTCCGTCTAATACATCATATCGCTTCTGTATAGTAGAAACAGACACAGAGCCATTGTAACTAACCTTTGGGGCTTGTCCGCTTTTTCCTTTCTTTGTGGTAATGATAATTACACCATTAGAAGCACGGGAACCATAAATTGCAGTAGCCGAAGCGTCTTTCAGCACTGTAAATGTTTCAATATCCTCTGGATTTACCATAGAAAGTCCGTTTGACATGCCCTTGATACCGTTATTATCAATAGCCAATCCATCAATTACAATCAGCGGATCATTACTGGCATTCAAAGATGAGCCTCCACGAATACGTATCTGTGCACCTCCTCCAGGAGTTCCATCATTAGAAATAACACTTACACCTGCCACTTTTCCGGCTAACATATCTTGAGCATTAGTAGTAATACCTTTACTCAATTCATCCGGTTTAATTGCAGTAACCGAACCGGTTGCATCATTTTTCTTCACAGAACCATACCCAATCACCACCACATCATCCAACACTTCCGTGTCATCCTGAAGTGTCACACTCATTGTGGCTGCCGCAGGAAGTTCCTGAGTTTTATAACCGATAAAAGAAATAACAATGATATCTCCCTTTTTTGCCTCCAATATAAAATTACCATCAAAATCCGTAATGGTTCCGTTCGTTGTACCTTTCACTAGAATATTAGCTCCAATCACACCCATTCCAGTATTATCTTTCACTACACCTTTCACGGTAAGTCCTTGTGCAAAAGCTTGCACGGAAAATAACATTCCGACTACCCATAATAGCAGGAATTTACATACTACATTCGTTTTTATTTCCATATTATTAAATTAAAGTATTCCGTATTTTTTATGCTAATACCTACTGAAAACCAAACCTTTACCTTATTACAATTTCGTTCAATTATTTTATTTCTTTAATTGAGATGGCATATCCACCTCCCACAGCTGCTTTCAGATTCAACTTCGTCTTGTTCGTTACTTTCTTCTTAGTGATAGTATAAGCTTGCGGATTCTTATCCCAACTTGCATCTTTGGCATCTGCATAAATCACAGCTTCATACTTCTTTCCCGGTTCCAAGAAATCGAAAGACAACTTCGACTCATGACCATTATATCCTGCTGTGCATCCTACGTACCAATCGGTAGTACCTTTGGCACGGCGAGCAATCGTCACATATTCTCCCGGTTCCGCTTCCAGATATTTAGTTTCATCCCAATCGACAGCCACGTCCTTAATAAACTGAAAAGCATCCATAAAACGTTCGTAGTTTTCCGGTACATCAGCAGCCATCTGCAACGGGCTGTACATAGTGACATAAAGTGCCAGCTGACGTGCCAATGTAGTACGTGCATGCGATTTGTTATTCGGATTCATCTTGCTGCAGTCCGGTTCAAAAATACCTGGAGTATAATCCATCGGGCCACCTATTAAACGTGTAAACGGTAAAATAGTCGTATGGTTCACATTGTTTCCACCAAATGACTCATATTCCGTACCACGTGCAGACTCATTACCAATCAAGTTCGGATAAGTACGGCACAATCCGGTCGGACGGACAGCCTCATGCGCATTCACCATAATTCTATAATCGGCCGCTTTCTTCACTGCATAGAGATAATGGTTAACCATCCACTGTCCATAGTGGTGTTCACCACGAGGAATAATATCACCCACATACCCGCTCTTCACTGAGTTATAACCATTATCCACCATAAACTGGTATGCTTTATCCAAATGACGTTCGTAATTACGGACAGAAGCCGAAGTTTCATGATGCATCATCATTTCAATACCTTTACCAGCTGCATAACGATGAATTTCCTGTACATCAAAGTCTGGATAAGGAGTTACAAAGTCAAACACATAGTCTTTGCTCTTGCCAAACCAGTCTTCCCAACCCTGATTCCATCCTTCTACGAGTACCGCATTAAAACCATGTTTTGCCGCAAAATCAATGTAACGTTTCACATTGGCCGTATTGGCTGAGTGCTTACCATTCGGCTTTGTCTGTGAATAGTCAGTCACCCCAAGCTTTACACTTGGCAACTCATCTGTATAAGCCCAAGTTCCTTTGTTGGTAATCATGTCCCACCATACACCCACATATTTTACCGGATGAATCCAAGAAGTATCCTCAATTTTACACGGTTCATTTAGGTTCAGCGTAATACGAGAGGCCAAAATGTTACGTGCATCATCACTGACAATAATCGTACGCCAAGGTGAGTTGCAAGGAGTCTGCATATAGCCTTTGTCTCCTTTGGCATCTGGAGTCAGCCATGATTCAAATATCATATTCTTATCATCCAGATTCAGACTCATGCAAGCATAGTCCACCAAAGCGGCTTCATGCAAATTGATATAAAGACCGTCATCCGTCTTCATCATCAAGGCTGTCTGTACGCCCGTAGGTGAGAATACGAACTGTGAGGAATTTTCCGTCACTGCCGTTTTCATTTTCTCACGAATCTCAGAAAGACGGGAAGTTGTATAGTCATATTCCTGCGTATCATAATCTCCCGGAATCCAGAATGCCGTATGGTCACCGGTCATAGCAAACTGGCTGTGTTCTTCCTTGATTACAAAATAATTCAAATTAGGTTGCTGAGGGAACTCATAGCGGAATCCCAAGCCATCATTAAACAAACGGAAACGAATCACTATGTAACGGTCATTTTCCGGCTGATCAAGTGTCACTTCCAATTCATTGTAATGATTGCGTATTTCACTTTCTTCACCCCATACCGGACGCCAGGTTTCATCAAAAGTAGAAGTATGTGTTTCTCTGACTTTAAAACCGGTCATCAGATTCATTTTCTCATCTACTCGTTCTTTATCTTTACGTTCCGTCCATTCAAAGCCAATCCTTTTTTCCGGATCTTCCCGTTTTAATTCTAACCCCAATGTACTGGGTTTTATCACAGGCTTGTTCTTAAAAGTTAATTCATAAACAGGAGCACCTTTCTGATTCAAGCTAAAGTCCATTACCAGATTCCCATCCGGTGAAGTCAATTTCTGTGCATTCGCCCACAATGCACAACAACACAAAGCTACAAAGGCAAAAGTTTTTCTTGTTTTCATAAGTTCTTCGTGGTATTAATATTGATTAGATTTTATGTTTTTCAACTACCGAGAGCAAAATTATGCGTCACTTTTTCATCTTATTTTCATAAAAAGGAAAATATAAATCAAAAGAAATAGTAATCAATTCATAATAAACTAATTAATTAGTTCTACATAGTCTCAAAATAGAAACATTTTAGAAGTTTAGAATGAGGGTTTCTCTTCCATCCAAGCGAAGTTTTCCGCTTAGACTCACATTTTTCCCGGTCAATAAGTCAAGTGCATTTTCTCGTAGAAGAATTTCCTGATAAGGAGTCAGGTCCAGTTCTTTTGAATCGTCCGTTCCGTTCATGATAACTACCACGGATTTACCGTTAAACTCACGCTGATACACATACACTCCGTTTTGAATAGAATAATGTTTCAGGCTACCTTTTCCTATCACCTGATTACCTTTTCTCCAATTCAGCAATTGGCGGGTAAACTCAAATGCTTCGTTTTCCAGTGCCGTCCGCCCATTTTCTACAAAGCAGTTGCGCACATCTCCTTGCCAGCCTCCCGGAAAATCCTTACGCAAGTCACCATCACCCTTGCCTTTATCACCAGTCATCAGTATTTCTGTACCATAATATATTTGCGGAATACCTCTGGTAGTGAGCAGAAAGACCATAGCCTGTTTATAGCGTTTCAGGTTCTTCGCCATTTCATCAGTTTGTGCAAAGCGGGAAGTATCATGGTTATCTAAAAAAGTCAGCAGATTCATCGGATTGGCATATACCAAATCCTGTGTCTGATAATCATAAAGCTTATACAATCCCCCTCCCCACTCACCAGTTTCTTCATCAAATGCCTGATTCATCAAAGCCTGCAAAGGAAAATCCATCACCGTAGGCAAGTTAGAATTCAGCGGAGCAGCCAGTTTGCTGTCCTTTTGCCAATAAGAAACCAGCACATTGCTATTCAACCAGGTTTCTCCTACAATATTGAAATAAGGATATTCATCCAACACCTCATTACACCACTGACTCATAAAATCAAAATCCGCGTAGGGATGTGTATCCTGACGAATACCATTGATTCCTGCATATTCAATCCACCAGATACTACTTTGTATCAGATAACGAGCCACATGACGGTTACGCTGATTAAAATCGGGCATTACAGAAGTAAACCACCCGTCAGTAGCAATCTTTTTTTCGTATGCACTTGCGTGAATATCCATCACACTGGCTGTTTTGAATGAGGTTTGAACATAACTAGAACGGTAATTAAACCAGTCTTCAGAAGGCTTGTCTCTAAACAAGTAGTTTTCACTTCCGCAATGATTAAAAATCATATCCATCACCACTTTCAGATTCTTTTTATGCGCTTTCTCTACCAGTGCACAGAAATCTTCATTACTTCCAAATCGTCTGTCAATCTGATAATAATCTGTAATGGCGTACCCATGATAGGAACCACTTTCCATATCATTTTCTTGAGTAGGATTCAGCCAGATTGCTGTCACTCCTAAATCAGCAATGTAATCCAAATGATTCGATATACCTTGAATATCACCACCATGACGTGCAAACGAATCTGTACGGTCTACCTTCTTTTCACGCATCTCGTTTACCACATCATTTTCTGGATTACCATTGGCAAAACGATCAGGCATGATCAGATAAAGTACATCTTCAGAAGTAAAACCTTTTACATCTTCTCCTCTTCGCACGCGCGATTTCAACTCGTATGGAATCTGTAATTTCTTTTTTCCGTTCTTCAACAGAATCTGAAAAGTCTGTGCCTTCGCTTCCGATAAATCAAGGTAAAGCAACAAATAATTCGGATTGTCCTGTCTAACTGTTTCTTTCAGATAAATACCTTCGCCCGATACGCTTACATCCGACAAAGCCAAACCTTCTCCATATAACAAAATCTGGAGTTCTGGATTCTTCATTCCTGCCCACCAAAAAGAAGGAGCCACCTTCTCTATCTCTATTGCTCGGACAGTCTGTCTTCCTCCCCACGAGAGAAGAAATACAATCAATAAAATTAATGTATGTTTCATGATATTGAGGTTGAAATGTTTTTCAACGCAAAAATAGATTCATGACAAAAGATTTCTTATCTTTGGAAACAAAATATAAATACATTATGAAAGCAAATAAAAGATTTACAATAAGTTAAACAAAATTGAAGCAACTAAAATATAAATGATATAACACCTGTCTCTTATACACATCTCCGAGCC